>Ga0265338_10001004_pt1 | contig 47380 bp, 30 predicted proteins | sample 42126metaG_FD_193579 | JGI IMG/M metagenome (GOLD analysis project Ga0265338, IMG submission 193579) | Rhizosphere microbial communities from Carex aquatilis grown in University of Washington, Seatle, WA, United States - 4-21-26 metaG | ecosystem: Host-associated > Plants > Roots > Rhizosphere...
CCTTCCTTCGCGTGGAACTATTTGTAACCCACCATCGCTCGCCAGCCTCGTTTGGCGGCGGGATTCAGAAAAAACACCTTGTCGTTTTCAACCAAGCCCTGTTTGAACCAGTAGAACTTAACTCCACCCGACAAGCCGTATGGCAGCAGCCCCTTTGAGACTGCGAACCGTTCAAATCCATCGCGAAACATGGCGCTCAAAATATATCTGGCATCGCGCCGCTCGATCTTCGGATGCTCCAGACCGTTCTGCCTAAACGCTTCAACGCTCAACTCAGTGGTGTTGACCACTTCCAACCCGTGTTCGCCAAGCGCGGCGGTCAATTCATCCGCCTTTGCGAAGGAGAACAGGCAATTTGCATGGGGTCGGGTTGGGACGGGGAATTTCAACACGTCGTCCTTGATTGCCTTCTCGAATTTGCCCTGTGGGTCAATGGAATGCAGCCAGACCGTTTTGGGCATTTGTGAAAACTCGAACCAGTTCGACGCGCAGCGTTCCGGCGTGGCGATGACGCCCTCCGCAACCGAGTAATTGTCGCGCCACCATTTTGTCACCGCATCTGCCGAGAAACGCGGGTCGCGAGCGATGCCGTCTTCTTGAAGTTTTTTCAGCAGTTGTCCATACCCGTCAGTCCAGCCTTTCGAGAAATCATTGCAGTTGAGCCGCTGAAGCTCGATGTTGATGTCGTCGTGGAGGAGGTCGTCTATGCGAAGCGGGATGATGAAATCATGGATATTCTTTCCGACTTTGCGGGCGACGGCCAATTCCATCAGCGCGCCCTGTTTTTGATTCGAGGTTTTCGAGAGGATGAACAGAAACTTTGCAGTCCTGTCTCGAATCGCCGTTTCGATGTCCCGCCAAAAGTCTTCACCGCCGAGCAGCTTCGTCAAATCGCTCCACACAGGATAGCCCTCGCGTGCCAGTCGCAGCGCCAGCCAGCGCGTGAACAGGTTGTCCTCCGGGTTTGCATGGCTGACGAAAATCATGTTCCGCGCTCCTTGGCCCGGTGGGTTCGTTGATGCGTTGTTGCTCATTTCAATTCAGTCCTTCTTCGCCTCTGTTTGGCCCAATGGAACGGCTTGGTAATCGAAAGAGCCGGGCAAGCGTTCCATCTGGAAAATCGTAGCTTGATAACCACCTTGCACCAGCGTCCTGATGAGGTCGTCGAAACCGGCTTGTTGAAACCACTCGCCGAGGACGACTGCTTTAAGTGCTTCGCGTGGGAATGTGACCGCCTTTGGCGTTTCGCCTTGCCAAACCATGCGCCATTCATTCTGCCAAGCCCAAGAATCTGCCTTCGTGTAAAGCAATGGATCATGGGTGGGATTGTTGTCAATCGGTTCTGTGATTTTACTTGGGTCGTCCACGTATTGAACGTCCCGTGCGTCATTGAAAAAAGCGTGTTTAGAATCGAAGCATAGGCAGATTCCCCGGTGATTGTCCCCGTAGAACGACCACATCAGTTCGTCGCCCGGTTCAGCCGAGAGTGAAAGCACACGGGTTTCCCGGCGGCTGTGCTTTCTAGCCAGTCGTCCAATGACCTTTTGGTCCTCCGCATCTTTCACCTGCGAAAGCTGTGTGATACTGGACAACTTGTGCTTTCGCATGATCTCAGGCACTCCATCCAAATTGTGCATCAGGAAGCGGTCTATGTCTCGATGGCTACCCGTCGCTCTTGCCCCTTGAAGACTGTCGTGGGGGTCGTCAAAGAATCGTGGCGGCTGACAAAAGAACTGCCCCGTGGTAAGCAAGTCCTTCGTGCGGTGGTGCTCGATGTATGTTCCCGTCTTTGGGTCTTTCTCTGCGGTAACTTTCCAGTTACGGAACTTGCAAAACAAATTCGGGCGGGCGCTCATAACGTCATCTCTCCCTGGCTCGGCGTGGCCACTTTGATTTCTCCAGCCAGCCGCTGCACATCGCCCCAGGAGAGGACGAGGGTGTTGTATGCGATGGCTTCCTGCGCCCATTTACGACGCTCGCAAATCGTGTAGAGCCGATACGACAAATCGCGCGCGACTTCCGCTTTCGCGCCGAGTTGCCGAATCAATTCTGCCGCGCCGGACTCGCCTTGCTCCAAACGGCGAATCAAGTGATGTGTGATTTCCCAAATCGTCAGCCGCTTGTCCGTGGCTGGATTCCAATCCGCGTCTAGTTCCTCTTTCTTGAGAAGCCGCACCTTGCCGCCTTTGGCTGAAAGGATGCCAGCCTCAACCATTCCCGACACGCTCGTGTTCTTGGCCGTGGAAAGTGTCTCCGCATCACCATACAGTCCTTCGTTGAATCCGTTTTGGTCAAACCACGCCACAGCCCAGCGCGTGTCCGCATCGAACTCGCCTTCCTGCGCGGCCAAGCCTTCATCAAGTGTTTTGTTGATATGTGTCAGCGCAGTGCGGACTGACATCCGTGTGCCGTCGGTTTCAAGCACCTGTGCGTAACGGGAAAACACAGCCATGCCTGGTCCGATAGCGGCCTGAGCCAAGTCCACCGGAGCGATGTTGCCTTGCTGCAAGTGATGCAAAGCTGGTGGAAGTTCTCGTTTCAAATCCGTGAGAAAATCACGACGCGAAACTACGCCTGCGTTCGTGGCAAGTGGCCGACAGGCAAGAACAATATAGGACGCGAGTGCGTTCGTTCCCATTGAGATCATGCGCCATTTCTGCGAAGCGCGCACCGGCCATGTCGCAGTGATTGTAAAGCCGCCGGAAATCAAAGCCTCCAGCAATGTCTCCCAGCCGGTAGTAAGGTCAACGCCGCCGTCGTCTCCGCCGTCTTCCTCATCGTCGCTCTGCTTAAAAGCATAATAAACCGTGAGTGGAAATCGGTGGTCGAGACGGCTACGGAGACTCGTAAATGCCGAACGAAAACCAGCCTCGAAATGCTCCTTCGCCTTTTGGCGGTCGCCATCGAATCGAAACGGCGTGGCGGTAAGTTCCGGCTCTTTGGGCACGAGCATCGTCGAAAAAATATCAGGATGCAGAGCACCTATTGAACGGCGAAGCCAGACATAGAAAAAGTCGCTTAATGCAGCGTAGCCAATGTTGTCATAGTATGGCGGGTCAGTGCTGACGAGCAGTGAATCAACCGTGTTCGCGCTGTTCGCGGCATCGGCTTGCGCGGCGTTACCGACTCGTGGCTTGTCGTTAGCTAGCACTTCGATGCAGTCCGCTGCGTATTCGCAGCAGGTTTTCATCGCTCCGACCGATTCACCAAGTGTGTTGGCCTCGGCAAAATCCCACACCATCGGCAGTGCTTGCCGAGCAAATAGGTTCATCACTTTCTGGTTGGATGAACTCCAACGGCACAGCGAGTTGTTGAAGTCAGCACAGCGGTCGAGTGAAAGAGCCAGAAATGTTGAAACTGTTTTTGCGTATAGAGCGGCATCCAGCACATTCAAACCTGCCGCAGTTCCGTCATGTTCAATTTCACGGCTCAAGTCTTTCAGCGCATCGCTAAGAGCGACGAGCGCAACGATCTGCCGGGAAGAAAACAATGTTCCCCACGTCTCGAAACCGTAGGCGGAGCAGACCCCGCCAGTGATGCCAGCCCGATTCGGTAAGTGGCCATTAAGAAAAGTCGCTCGGGCTTCGCTAACAACCGTTACGTTTGGCCCTTCAAGAGCAATTTTTTCTTGGTCGTCTCCCGGTGTAACATACACGCGGCCATTTCGACCATCTGCAACGACCGCCATGAGCCTTTGGCCGAGGCGTCCAGCTTTTCCCTCCCCTTGAATGTAACTGCGCGCTACTGGCGTCTCGGTAAGAAAACAAATGAAGTCCTGCGCTTTTCCCGCTCGCGTGCCAAGCTTCGCCTTTGCCAAGGCATCTTTGTTGAGGTTTCCCGACCGCACCTCAAAACGCCAACCGTTTGGCGAGGCGTCGTCTTTCAACAACTCCGCCCACACTTGCCCGCCAGTCTTTGTCGCGAGTATGAACGACGATGTAAGCGGGATATGTTTTCCGCGCGCCGCAGGATTCGGACTCGCAACTGTTCGCGTCCACACCCACGCAATGACGTTGGCCTCAACGCCACCATACTCCTTCGGGAGGCGCACCTTTGGATAAAGATGGCCGATTTTTTCCTGCACGCGAGTGCGGATGATACGACCATAATAACGCGCGTCTGCTGCCAGCCCTTGAGTGCCACGCCAAGATTGTTTGCCGCCAATATGGAGACGGTCTTCCGGGTTCACAGGGGACTGGCCAACCCAACGTGGGGCGAGTTCGAGATTGCATTTGTTGAGGAGAACAGCGACGGGGTTGAGGTCTGTCGCGTGCGCTACAAAGCCAAGCCGGGCGGCTTCAAGTGGAATTGACCCGCCGCCAGCGAACGGGTCAAGCACCGGAGGCATTTTCCCGTCGCAGTGACGGAGCATTTCGGCTCGCGCCTTGGCGTAAACCTGCGGCTGTTCATGCAGCTTTTTACCCATGAGTTCACGGACAATTCCAAACAGCCGCTCGCGTTCGGCGTCTTGTTCGGCCTCGCTCTTGCCTGCCCACGCGGGGTCGTCTGAAGGATCAGTGACGACTGACGCGAAGAGGACTGCGCGCGCTGTTGGTAACGGTAATCGTGCCCACCAATGATGAATGCCTTTCGGGTGCGGCCCAATGCCAGGCATCTTGTCGTAAGAAGATGCGTCGTTGATTTCAGGCAGCGGCAACGCGACTTCTATCAGTTTTTTTCGGTATTGAGTCATGATGTCATTTGGGATCGGAAATTCCACGGCCGAGAAGTTCGACACACGCAAGGTGTCGCCACATATCGTGCCCTTGCAGCTCCATTTCATGGAGAGCGTTTGCGAACGCGTTGCCCACCGACTGGCCTCCACTCAGCAATTCCCCAAGCTTCGGGAAAAATGCTTTTGCAAAATAGGCACTGATCGGGAATCGCGTGCAGATGCAAAACTTTGCCCCGGCCATGAGGAATGTTGGTGCTGCTCCGACAGGATAGTCACCCCACGCCATTTCGTAAACGCCAGAGCTGCACGCCGAGAGAATTACAAATGGAGCAGTCACTGCGCCTTGGATTAAATCGTCTGGTGCGTGTCCTCCATCGGCCAACTCAAACAAGAATCTGTCGCCACGTTCGGTGGTGACGATTTTGCCGTGGCACGAGAGCAGCACGGTTTTTCCTCCATTGAGCGCGGATGTGACGGCGGTTGAACGTGCGCCATTAACAAGCTGGCCGTGAACGCCGAATGCGGCGGCAAAATCATGGGCTTCTTCTTCCAGATTCAATGCGTTTGCACCCGTTCCCGCAGAACCGTGCCCAAGCGCCACAGCGGCTGCCGGCAAGATGATGTCTGGATTTGGGCAGTCTGGATCAAGCAGCGGACTGAATTGGGTGATAAAGGGAAGTTGCGCCCAAGAAACCCCCGCGTGCCGGAGCAGTGAGCGCCAAGGAACTTTGTGCAACATCGCGTGCGGGGCTAGAAGAACGATTCTGCGTGTTTCAATTTTACCGGCAATCTCTCGACTCAAGGCAACTATTTGATCCGGGATGCAGCCCACACCTTTGCCATTTTCGAGACCGGCTGACATTGCCTTAACCGCGTCACCAAAAACATTTGCGCCGTTCATGTCTTTCACCAAATCAACTTTGCATACTTCCAAGGAATTGCGGCCAACGATGAAAGCCACGAGATTCGGTGGAAGAATGGCCAAAGAAATGACGAGATGTCCGTCGTCTAATCCCGCTTGAATACGTTTAAGAAGCGCGCAGTCAACGGCGCTTTCTCGAAACGGATTGGTCGCCAAAAATGGGTGATGGTAATCGCCGGTGATTTCCACTGCGAAAGCACGGGCACGACCGATTTCAAAAGCCACAAAGGCTTCATCATTCCTTCCTTCGCGAAGCAGCATTACACCGAGTTTGCGGAAGTGGTCGTGCATTGAGCCGACAGCCTGTTGATAATCGCTCATGGCGAGAGGACCAGGAAGCCGTTCGCACCAGAGTCGAGCGCCGTCGATCAGGGCTTTCAGCACTTCCGCCACTGGCTGACCGGACTGTTCGAGAAAAATAGCTTTGTAGAAACGCAGCTTTGCGGGTTGAAGACTTAATGGACTCAATTGTGACTCCAAGGTCTCGGCAAGTCTTATGACTTCCATCCCCCAGGCACAGTCATTGTTTTTATCAGCGATAAGCGCAGCAATACAGTGCCGCAAGTAGGCCGTATCAATAAATCCGCGATCTATGGAAAACTGCGCGGCCTCCAGCAGAAATCGTCTCGAAACGTCTTTGGAATACCAACCAAGGCGGATATTTGCGATGCGAATGCGGTGGATTTGGTCTGGATCAGTGGCAACAAGCTGTTCAGCCTCCTGCAACGCAAGAGAGGCTTTTGTAGTTTCGCCCTGTTCTGTGTAGCACTGAGCGAGGTTTGTTAAAGTTTCAGCACACCCCACTTCGTTCTTCGGATACGCCCGGTAAATATCCCTTCCGGCGGCAAAGCAGTTTATGGCCTCGGCGGTTTTCCCAGCCTTTAGCAAAGTTCCACCCCAAGAGTTTAAGGTGTGAGCTTTTTCCAACTGACAGTCTTCATGAAAGTCGGGGAACGTCTTTGGCAGTTCGTCGGCCATGAAACATCCATTTTCAAAAACCGGGAGCGATTCATTAAGCCGTCCCTGCAATGACATCGCCTCACCGAGATTACGGAGTGTCTGCACGCATGTTGGCGGATGAGGGCAACCCTCGGCCTTGAACCGCGTCAGAGCGAGTTTGGCAGTTGTTTGGGATGTTTGATATTGTTCCAACCGGAGTTCGACAAGTGCTTTATTTGCAAGAGCCAAACCATAGCAGGGTGAATCAGCCGGCTCTGAAGAAAGAATGGCCAAAGCGTTCGGCAGTTGCTCGTTATCGATGGCGCGCATACCTGCAATGTAATTGGTCGTCACTTCGTGGTTGGGTAGGTATTGTCTCATCAATTCGGGGCAGGTATTTTGACGTATCGGATTTTGTCCGCAGCTTTTTGGCCGGCGACCTCCTTGGGCAACGCGACATCAATCAATTTATTTTGGCAGGTCATGATTTCGGATAGAAAGTTTGGATTGGTATTTTGTTGCCATCTGGAAAAACGACGTTCAACTCGACGGTGGACTTACCAAGCGGTTCAACTTGTTTTACGCACAGCTTGCCAATTGCCTCTGGTGTCACGGCAACGACTTCTTCAAACTTGTTGTCATCCAACGCCACTTTGCTGTAGCGGAGTATGCCGTCATAGCCGTTGGCATGGAGATATTCGCGATTGAACTCGATCATCTTGCAGGAGATTGAGCGGTCATCACTGTAATACTGCCCGCTGAAGTTGGGGTCGGGCACGTTTCTCAAATCAAGCAGACGCAGATTTGCGTCAAAGGTGAAATGAAACGAATTGTCAGGATATGGCTGCGGCAGATGAAGCTCGCCAAGCGATGTTTCAAATTTCGCGGAGAATTGGCTGCCAGAAACGCCCGGCCCAAAGTCGCGACGGTTCGGCGCTGTGGACATCCAGCCCAAATCGTAGTCGCGCATCATCCCCGTGCCGACAAAATGTAGTTCTTTATTCCAGTTCGCTGGTGCAAGGCCAGAAAGATTCTGGAATTGATATAGGTTATCTGTGTTCATGCGTGGGACATCAGGTATTTTGGAACGATTTGGAAATGTGGTTCACCGTCCGTAGCTCGCGATGGAATGTTGAGACGGTAGAGACCAGGCTCAGGCATCGGGAATGGCACGACTCCCTGTGGTTGTAATGACCAGCAAACGGCCTTGGATGTTTTCGCGGCGTGTTGCGGGTGGCGGGTGGCGATTCGCTTGTCGCGCTGTTCGCGGTGATAGAAGACACCGTGGTTCACTGGAAAATCCGAAATCACCGGAGTATTTAGCAACCCCAACACACGGTCGCGAACCTCGACGCTCATCGAAATAACGTGCGTCATTTGCAGCAGGCTACGGATCACGACGGCGTGAATCTGCGGCGTTGCCTCCAGCTCGTGGCCGATGCCGTGCATTATGTCTTCGTCAATGTTGTCGAAGGTGGTTATGCCGACGACATGCAAAGCCGCAACCTGGGGAGGGTCAGGAAACTTATGGGCTGCCTTTGAAAGAAATCCTTCCCCCATTCGAGAAAAGGTGTCGCCGTCAGACAGTCGAGGCCAATCCGAACGACGAAACTTGGCTTCCACGAAGATTGGGAATCCGCTGGCCTGCAAAGCCCAATCCACGTCGCCGCTGATTCCCGCGAATTGACCTCCACGCCGGCGAGACGACGGCGACTTCCATCCTGTCAACCAAAGAAGTTCTTCAACCGTGCTGAGGTGCTCAGGCGCGGTGCGAAGTCCAGCTCTTGGTGATTGCTGGTCATCCGGGGTCAATTGGACGAGTGCATCTAAAGCCCGCAGCAAGCGAACAGGACAACCGAGATTCAACCCCACGCCGTCGCAGGCGTTGACGAACGATGGGTGGAGCGGGTCTTCCGGCGTCGGCTGGTCAGTGCCACGCCGGGAGTTTGGAACGTAATAGTAAATGAAGGATGGCATCCCGTCTGGCAGTCCTGGCTGCGGCGGGTATGGAAGCTCACGAAGCTGCGCATGAAAATCGAACGGCAAATCGACCGAAGCCAAATGTGTGTCCAGACGACGAAGCGCCGCCACAGGATCAGCATAGTGGCGCTGGAACAGTCGGATTAGCAGTTCGTCGTTCATGGTCATGGTTTACGGCCTCTCACCGAGTCTATTAAAAAGCAGACTTGTGAGAAATAAATGGTGGATTGCGCGCTCCTTCGTGATGGTCAGATTCTCATGTGCCTTCGGATTGCGGATGCCCGTCATTGCGCCCGCGAAAATTTCCATGTAACCCATCTGCTGGTTTCGCCCGCTTTCTGTGCTGAGGTCGTCCAGCACGATGATGGGGTTCTTCGGCGAGAGTGCTTGGTGCATCAAATCAGCCCCGTCAAGTTCCTTGCCGGTGGCTTTCTTCACCAGGGCTTTCATGTCTGAGTTCAGTTCCTTGAGGGCGGCTTCAACCGAATCCGCGTAGTGTCCTGCATCGAAGCGTCCTTTCGCGGTCTTCACCACTCGCTCATGCAGCAACGACCAAAACACATCTTCAGAGGCTGCTGCCGGAGCAGCCGCACCTTCCAAAGTTTCTTCCATGTCGAGTTGGGCAATCAGTTCCTCCAAAACGACCAGCCGTTGCTGGAGCTTTTCCCGCCTCTCGCGTTCTTCCTCGCGCGGATCGGGCGTCTCGCCATCAACGCACGCTGTGAAAGGTATTTCTTGGAATTGGTGAACATGGTCGTTGCCAAAGCCGAACGCTTCCTCGACGCACTTCGCGCAACTGGCTGACCAAGTATCGAGCACGGTTTCGTTGACCTTTTTGTCGGCAAGCAGGGCTTCGCCGCGTTGCTTCATCGCAGCGAGTTTGCGGCGCGCGCCGTTCTTGTTGGTTTTAGGTGATGCGTTCATGCGTGAATGGTGTGTCATTTACCTTTGAGATGTTTATTGGCTTCCTCCGCCGCCTTACGCTTTGCCGTTTGAGCTGCCACAAAGTCCTTCAATTCCTTGAGGTGCGTCTTCAAGTCGTCGGGAGAAGGGGTTGGCAGCGCGGCAGCAACGGCGTGATCGTGTGCGTCTGTCCTTGCTGAACCACGGGTCATTCCTTGGAAGACCGCAGCGATGCTTTCCTTGTCTATCACCGCACCCAAGAGCCGCTGCGTCATCACTTCCTTCTGGTAGCGCGCCACGACCTGGTTGAAGAGCAGTTCTTCCACTGACCGTTCCCAAGCGGCGCGAAGAAGGCTATAAAAGCGATCCACGGCACGATTAAAGTCGTCAGGGCTGCCAGCTTGTTCCGCTTCCTTGGCGAGCCTTTCGAGTTCGGCATACCGTTGAGTGACTTTCAGTGATTCGCGCGGCTCGGCGGTGGATAGATGGCCGACAGTCGTGCTGAATGCTTCAACGTGGTTTGATGTCGCATCAACTTGAGCGATGGTCGCAGCGGACATCAGCTCGCAGTAAAAAGCCAAGTCGTGCGTGAAGACAATTACCTGCCGGTCCTTTGCCTCGGTCACAAGAGCATTAACAACTCCCTCACGAATGCGGTGGTCCAGAGAGGTTACGGGGTCATCGAAGATGACGCCGCATGTGTCCTGAACCGAACCGAGATCGGCCAAGTAGAATGCGAGCGAGATAGCGGTGCGCTCCCCCTCGCTGAAAATGCTTTCGGGTGAAACGGGCTGTTTTGCACCCTCAACAGCAATCGAGTGGAGAACTTTTCCGCGTTCGGACCTTTCACCGATAGCCACCTTTGCCCGCCGAAGACCGACACAGGTCATGTATTCCTTCACGCGCCCTTTGAAGGAATCAGTGATGAAAGCTGTGTGGAGTTCTTTCGCCTTCAGTGAAATTGAGTTGGTCTTGATTTCATCCGCCGCCTTTTGGGCGCGATCAACCGTCTTGATGGCAGTAATATAATCCAGCACTAGCTGCGCATTTTCGGATAGCCGTTTGCGCGCGTTCATCTCCGCGATCTCGGTTGTCAGCTTGTTGATTGCTGCTTGAGTGTTTGCATCGTCCTGGACGGCCTTCAGTTGCTTGTCCAGCGTAGCAACAAGTTCGCGACTCAAGGCGGCGGCATCCGCATTGAGTATTGGGATGGCGTCCCAAGATTCTCCTGCCACAGCTTTCTCGACGGCGATCAGCCGCTCACGAACCGAATTAAAAAAGTCGGTGGTCTTCAACCAGAGTTCTGAATGGTTCTTCTCGAACTCCTCTTGCAGCACGGCTACTTCTGGGGGCATTTCGCGGGGAATGGATTTTAGTTTCTCCAACGTCGCCTTCAGTTTTTCTTTGGCGGCATCGCGCTTCTTCGCTGCATCATCTTGGAGGAAAGTCCAGAACCCCTTCAGCCGCTCCGCCGCCTCAGCGCCGAGAGGTTGCTGGCAAAGCACACACAGCGCGCTATCGCTCGTGGCCGGGAAGGTTTGAGCTTTGTATGCCTCCGTCGTTGAAAAAGTGGCTGCGGCCTCAATCAGTGATTTCCACGCGTCTGTGCCAACGCCTTCGAGCTTCGAACCTCCGAGCGCCAGCTTCACAGCAGCCTGATACGCTTGCTCATGTGTATTCACCTCCGTCACCTGTTGCTGAATGAGCACAACAGCATCGGCGTTCAACCCGTCGATAATTGACGAGATTTTGGACTGCAAAGTTGTTGCGTCTCGTTTCTCGCGATTGATTCCTTCCCTGATGGTTTGCGGACTTAAGCTCCTTAACTTGGCGAGTTCGGTTTCCTTGGTGATGAGATTTGCCGCGTCCTTCTCGTTCCATTGCCCAAGCGCCGTGATAGTGTCAGGATTGGTCTGCACGGTGATTGCACCAAGCGCCTTGCCGACGCTGGTTTGGTCCACCATGAATTGAAAAGTCGGCGGCTTGGGCGGCGTGGACTGGTTCACAACTGCTAAGAATTTTTGCTTTATGTAGCCGGTTACGTCGCCGAGCAATCGGAGTGCATCGAAAATTGCCGGAGCAAAACTGAGTTGATTACTGTCGCTCAGAAAATGGCGGGCGCATTTCGAGTCAAACACGGCAAAGCGCCTCATATCCTCCGGGACGGGTTGGCCGTCTTGCCAAGGGACATCCACAGGTCCAGCACCATGGTCGAGTTCAAAGACTGCCTTGGGTGGAGCAGGCACGGGCGCAACTGTGAAAACATCTGGCAGAATAAACTCGATGGCTTTCTCGGTGCAGCGAGCCGTTTTTTTCAAGACGCGCGCATAGCCTGACTTGCCAGAACCGTTCTCCCCATAGACCAGAGTCAATTGCTTGCCCACAACAAGCCTTTGCTTCGCCTTGAGTGCGTTAACATTTTCCAAGTCCTTGATAGCCGTGAGCCAAATCCGATTTGCCTGTGCCATGCCGGTCGGCAAGTCGGCTTCGGTGAGCAAAAGGGTGGGCAGATTGGGCGGAGGAGGTGTGAAGCGGAGATCGAACTGTGCGCGCTCGTAGATGTCAGCCTTGTCCTGCTCAGACAGCGTTCCCTTGGCGAGGATGCGGCGAAGGGCTTCATGCTGCCAAGGGTAAAGTGCTTCCTTGCTCCAACCGAGCAGAGCCTTATTGATTTTAGCGGTGACAGACATAAGCAGTTATTGGTTTTCAACAATTCGGTAGCGTGCCGGATGCAGCGTGATTTGGCGTGAGTCTTTTAGTTCCAAAAGTTCCTGGCCGGTCAGCGCGCACGGCGCGTGGTCTTCACCCACGACCACCATCGTGGTTGAGCCTGGCTGCTGGCCAAACAGAGTCCATAGCTCGGCGGCGATCTCAACACCGTTGGCGAGCTTCTGATCCGTGACCCACATGCGAGAGACGAGTTCGCCACCGGCAGCGCGCTCCTCCCAATTGAACGGGCTTTCGGACTTTTCAATCCAGCGGCCGTCGGGGTGCGTGAAACACTTCTCGGTGGCGTGGAAACGGAAACCCCGTTGCTTCGCGTAAACCTCGATGAGGCTGGGTTTGGGCGGTGTCGGCGGCTTGGATTCTTTCTTTTCGTCCGTCACTTCCTGTTCGTCATCATCGCCATCATCATGATCCTCACCATCACCAGCGTCACCGCCATCACCAGCAGCAGCATCACCTTCGGTGGGAGCAGCGGCATCGGCGGCGTCGGCAGCATCGCCAGCACCATCTGATTGCGCGCCGCCTTCTGCCGATGGCGCGGTGGATTCCTTGGCGTCTTTGTCCGTTGCTTCTGTAGATTCAGTGCTCTGTGCCGGAAGTTCGGGTTGGGCATCCAATTCAAAATGAGCCTCCAGATATTCGGCGACGAATTCCGGCGTGCGGTCAATGCACGCGCTGATGGCATCGGCAATCTGCTTGTGGTCGAACGGGCGGGCCAATTCGTCTGCCAGGTCTTTGTAAAGACGCACAGTGGATTGCGCGGCAACGTAAAGCTTCGCGTCCTGCCAAAGCACCTTGGGGGTGAACGGTTCACCAGCGGGCGCGCCTTCAACGTAGGGCGTTACATCAAGGTGCGCGAACGTGCTCCACACGGTTTGGTGCAGGCGTTGCGCAACCGTGCGAAGGCGGCGGGTTTCCTCGTCGTTGGAAAACTTCACGCGGCACAATCCCAACGCCAATGCTGCCAGCCATTCCTTCGATCCACCCGTTCGCGGAGCTTCAACGAATTGTGTGACGCGGAACTCGACGGTCTCGCCCAAATTGCGAATGGCGACGAATGGCGGGAGTTGCGCAATTTCCACACTCAACATCTGGAGGTTGGCCGTGGCGCATTTGATGGCGGGGAACAGTTCGCCCCACTTCATCAGCGTCTGCATCGTCAGCCGATACTTGAGGTCGGCCACGGACACCCAAGTTGAATCAAGCGTGAGCCAGTGCTGACATTCGTTCCAGATGCGAACGGGATCACGTTGCAACGCGGTGCGAACACGCTTTGCGGCAGCAGCGTCCAGTTTTGCCCCGCTCTCCAACGAGTTCAGCCATTCAATCGTTCGCTCCAGTGCCGGGCGCTCGGACACACCGATGCGTGGCCACAGAGCCAAGTTGCGCAACGAAGGATGAATGCTCGGCGAAGCGTTACCCTCATCAGGAAAAATGGAAAGTTCACCGGCGGACAACCATTCGCCGCCTTCGGTGAGGATAATGGCCTTCTGATTGAATGCTTCCTTGATGGGGCTTAATTCTGCTGGAGCGCAGCGGACGACAATCCGATCCAACGCTTCGTAGAAGCGCGAGACTTGCGGAAGATGCTGCAACGGTTGCGGCACTCCCGACATCGCATGGAGGCGGGTGAGAAGTTTGTCCGCGTCGGCGGGCGTATCGCGCACGCCGAGCAGTTTGAGAAATCGCTTTTTGTCCGGCGAATCATCCAACTCCGCCTCCACGAAAGACTCTATACTCAAGAGAGATTCAGTATTCGGCGTGCGTAACAGCAACTCAGGCGGATTGCGAAGCTTTCCGTGAACATCCGTCAGGCAATGCACCGTTCTGAAATGTATCAACCAAGAGGGCAATACCGAGCCGCAACTCAAGGTGTCCGGGTTGCCCTGCTGGCTAATTTGGCGAACTGTTACATCGAGGTAGTCCTCCCATTCTTTTAGAGGATCGAGCAACAAGCATTTCACAACAGTCGCCCACAATTGGGGATTTGCGGAGGCCTGCGCCATCCAGTGCTGCATGATGGCCGGTGGGAATTCGTAATCCTCAATCACGAAATGGTCGTTTCTGTATCGGTATTCCTTTGGTTTGCTACCCTCACGACTGGTCAGGAATTTTTCCAATTCAGAACGTGAACCGATGCGCTTTGGTTGCCCGGTGAATGGAACAAACGCATGGAGTTTGCTTCTATTGGAGGCGGACCATTGCTTCCATGCGTCGGCGGTGCAGGACTTGAAGTTGCGGAAGTAATCGTCGTGCAACAAATGTTCCTCTGCCCAACTCTCAGGGACGATGTCTTGGATTTGTCCGGTTTGGTCAACCACGATGCCGTGATCTATGTTGCGGAGGTATGTGTCTCTGGTGACGTAACGGAAACCGTCCGGGATGCTTGCGCCGAGCGCCGCCATGATGTGCGCCATGCGCACACAATCTTCGATGGACACTTCATCGCCGGAGAAAATCCGCAGCGAGGCTTGAGCCGCGATGAGGTCCACAGAACTTGGTTCGTGCAACTCCAGCTCCTCCAGCAAACTGTAGCCGGGGTCGGTTTTTTCGTTCCAAGCGGGTGTTTTCTTTGGGGCGAGCTTGGCGAGCCACGTCAGCCATTCGTTGTTTACGGTCGAGGCGTAGTCCATTACGAACTTCCAGTCCTCCTGCGAAAGTTGATCGCGGCGCGACGAAAGCCGCACGACATTGTTCGCTGCATGAAGCACCCTGCTGCCATCAACGGGAACAATCTTCATCCGGCGGCGGCGCTCATTGCTGTAGTCGTATTGGATTTCGTCCTGCACGAACGACCACAACGCATGAAGTTGCGGCCATGAGGCCGGACAGGGAACGGTGTCAGATTGTTCCAAACTCTGAAGTGTGCCGTCGGAGTCCACCGTGGTGATCCAACCATGCGACCGCAACTTGCTAACGCAAACGGATGCCTCGGGTGCGAGGAGATGGTTGCTGGCAGGCGCAAACAGCTTGAGCAACTCGGCAGATCCCCAAACCGGGAACAATTCTGCGGGAATGGCGACGCATTCGCCGACCTTTGCCAACTTGCCGGCGGTGGTGAGGATCAAGCTCTGGCCTTTCAACTCGGCCAGAATGTTTTCCATGATGATTTGGCTGCACGTTCCGTCTAGCCCAGGCGCGAATTGAACCGCACCTTTCAGCAAGTCGTAGGCGGCGGTTCGCTCTTTCGCGGATAGATCGGTGTTGCCGAGCCATTCAAGCATCGCTTTGGCCGCGAGCCTCCCGGCGCGTTGCAGCAACCAACGATTGGTCGGCGATGTGGCGGGGTCTTTGATGGCGAAACGAGCCGGGTCTTGAATGAAAGGAGCGTTGCAGGAGAATGGCAGATCCAAACCCGCGCCAGTCGGCAGGACAACATAAAGACGATTCTCCTCGGAAAGACCCAAGACAATTTCAACTCGACACGGTGGCAAATGCAAGTCCTCCGCGCCAACTCCGCGTTCTGCGCGGATTTCCTCGGCGGCCTCGGCGGGAAATGGAATCGCCTCGCTCTGGAGAACCAAGAGTTTTTCGGCGTCCGTGCCGTTGCCCAACTTCACCCATGAAGAATCTCCGACCGGACCTTTGCCCATCGGCTGACGCTTGATGGTTTGGCCTTCGATGGTGAGTTCCTTGAGGCTGTTAAAAAAGAGCAAAGAGGCAGGACTCTGCGCCCACTCCTCAAAGTTCTGGCGCAATTGTTCTGCCCGATGCGGGTCAGTAATACGAACACGAATGACGGTGCGCGGCGCTGGCTTCGCATCATTGACCCACACTGGCTGCGTGAAGCGCTTTTTCTTGAAGCACACGGCCAGCGTCTGCGTGCACACCTCCACTGTGTCGCCAAGACTGAACGTGGATTTGAATCCAACACCCCGGAAACCAATCGTGTGCAAGTTGCGCTTGTTGGAAAATCCGAAGCGACACAGTGAAATGAATTGTTCCTCATCGAAATCACCCCCGTCGTGCTCAAAGATGAACACGTTGTCTTCAACTCGAACGGACGCAGATTTAGCGCCCGCGTCATCTGCGTTTTGCAACAATTCGGAGACGACGTGCCGGGGACTCTGAACCTGACGGAAAAGCTGATGCCAAGGCCCGGCAAGGTCCGGGTCACGCTCCAACTGATCCCAACGCTCGGATGCACGGCGCTGGATGTTGTTGAAGTAGCTTGGCGGTTGCATAGTCGTCCAGTGATTTAACTCTTCTGTGCTGATGCCTTTCCCAGCAACTCGGACAATTTGAAATTCACACTGGCCGTGCCAAATTCCGGTTCTTGAGAGAAAGGCTGGCGCAAATAAATTGGAGTCTCCGCCGTTCCTGACTCAACAAACACAATCGCCAGAACAAAGGCTTCGGGACGATTCAAGCTGGTCAAGATTTCATTCTTCGTGACGGTGACGGTTGCCGCGCCTTTGACGCGGCCTTTGACTTCAATGAAGTGAAGGCGCTCGGTCTTTGGGTCACGGCTTTCGATGTCGTAGCCACGATTCTCGGCGCTGATGTCGCGCGGCTGGAAACCTTGCTCGCGCTCAAATTGCATTACCTTCTCCATCGCCAGGCGTTCAACTTCGCGGTCAGGTGCGCCGTAGGGTGCTGGTGTTTCGCGCAGAGCATTGGTTTGCCCCGCGTTTGCAAACCAACTTGCAGGCACAACCAGCGCGCCTCCCAAAATATTTGGAGGGCGGGCGACAATCGCTTTTTCCTGCTCTAGTTCGGCCATGCGTTTTTTTAACCGGTCAGCAAGGTCGTCTGCATTTCGTCGGGCGTTGGCGGAATTGATATTCGACCGGCTCTTGCCTGCGTCTTCCTGGACTTTAAGAACATTCGAGCGGTGATCCCAATAGTTGATTTCCGATGTCAGACGCGCTTTTACCTGTTGCATGACTTTCTGAATATAGGTTTCTCGGCGGGTGCGAATTTCCTCCAGATGTCCCGGAACGATTTTTTGAATGGCGAAACCGAGCGCGCGTTGTTCGAGATTTTGACCAAGCCACGGCTCATCGAACAAAGCCTTCACAGCTATGAGTTGCTCCGGTGTGGCCGGTGTGTAGTCGAGATAGGGAGCGTAGCCGGCGGCAATCAACTGACCGGAACGCGTGATTTCGACAAATTGAAGCTGGCGGGAAATTGTCAGCGGGTTTTTCGTCGAGTCTTTCCGACCATCCGTGATGGAGTGTTCCAAGAAAAACAAAATGCGAGGTTCAGTTCCGTTTTCGGTGGTGTCCACAAGGACTGCCCCTTGGCGAAGAGTGTCCCGATGGCGTTCCAGCACGAGGTCAATCGTTGCGTCGAGGAGCGGATGACCGGGTGCAACGAGAGCGGCGGGCGGTTTGCCTTCGAGGCGCACATCGTCCTTGTGGAAGGTAACACGCTCGTAGGCGTTCAACACCGGGGCGCGATTGCCGATGATTCGATCACGCAGGCGGATTTCAGCCGGCACACGACGAATTTCAAATCGGCGCGGCTCACGTTTGAGAAGCTGGCCACCAAACATCTTGAACGCTTCCTCGAAGAATGAACCGACATAGTGTGGTTGGAGTTTGCGCGCTTGAGCGCGATCCATTTGGTCGCGAATCTCGCGCACGCGAGAAGTCGTAAGTGTTTCATGAACGAGATAGCGGTCTTCAATAAGGCCGCGCAGGTGGTCCACGTCGAGTTCAGCGTCAATCACCTGATCGAGACGCGCTTTGACCTCCGGCTTGTTGCCCTCGCGAATGGCTTCAATTAAAAGGTCGCGAAGCGAGCGGTCTTTGAACATTTTGCCGAGCACATCGAAGACAGCACCACCCAAGGCTTTGCGCTGCTCGGAGAGTTTTTCCAAAAGGCGATGGAAAACGTGCCCTTCGCGTGTTTCAATCGCGACAAGATTCCATAAGTGGCATCGCTCTGGTTGGCCAATACGGTGGATACGCCCGAAGCGTTGTTCAATGCGGTTGGGATTCCACGGGAGGTCATAATTCACCATGAGATGCGCGCGGCGATGGAGATTGATGCCTTCGCTCGCGGCGTCGGTGGCGACTAAAATCAAAACTTCCGGGTCTTGCTCGAATGCTTCCTGAATCTGGCGACGCCGTTCGCGCGGTGTCTGGCCGTGGATGGTGACGACATGATTTGGGTTGCCCAAAAGAGAACCGAGTTTATCAACGAGATAGTTCAGTGTATCACGATGCTCCGTGAAGATGACGAGTTTTCGGCGGTTTTGATTGGCGTCGAACATTTCTGGATTCTCAAGGATTCCCTCGGAAAGCTCTTTCCATTTAGTGTCCTTTCCCAAACGCTTCAACGTGGCGGCTTCCGATTCCAATGCGCGCAAGGTGCGGATTTCTTCCTCCAGTTCGGCAATGGTCAACGCCGCCGTTGCTTGATCAACAATTTGTTCTTGTGCAGCTTCGATTTCCTGCTCCGGTGCGTCTTCAAGATCATCAATATCTTCTTCCTCCAATTCCGGACTTTGACTGAGTTTTTCAGATGCGGCCGCTCCGCGACGGAGTAATTTTTCCTCTCGCAGGCGGTCTTCGAGACGTTCGCGGCGGCGGCGGAGAGATTGGAAAATGGCTTCGGGCGAGGAAGCCAAGCGACGTTGTAGAATTGTCAAAGCGAAGCCGACTGTGCCGCGCCGTTTTTCGTTGTCCAAGTTGTCAGCACGATTGAATTGTTCGCAAACGTAATCGGTGACGTTTTTGTAAAGCACGGCTTCCTCCGGTGACAGGTCGAAGGGAACAGTGTAGGCAAAGCGGTCAGGGAAAAGCGGCTTGCCTTCCATCGTGACAAGCTGCTCCTTCACCATGCGACGCATGATGTCGCTGGCGTCAGTCGTATGGGCGGCGTCGCGGGGTTTGCCCTCGAAACGGTCGCCATCAATCAAAGACAGGAATAAATGAAAATCTTGTTCTTTTCCATTATGCGGCGTGGCCGTGAGCAATAAAAGTTGACGGGTGTGTTCAGAAAGTTTGCGACCGAGTTTGAAACGCTTCGTGTATTTAATCTCTGATCCGAAATACGTCGCGGACATCTTGTGAGCCTCGTCCACAACCACCAAGTCCCAATCCATAGCAACGAGCTTGTCCTGGATGTCTTCGTTACGGCTGAGTTTATCGAGACGACAAATGCAGAGATTGTGTTCCTGAAACCAGTTGCCAGTCCGCGCAGCTTGCAGCCCTTCGTTCGTCAGGATGTCGAACTGAAGGTTGAACTTCTGATCCAATTCATCTTGCCATTGTTCAGCCAGACTGCCGGGAGTGATAATGAGGCAACGTGCCACGTCGCCACGAATGATTAGCTCTTTAATCAGCAGGCCAGCCATGATCGTCTTGCCAGCGCCGGGGTCATCTGCGAGCAAGAAGCGAAGTGGTTGCCGGTTCAACATCGTTTCGTAAACGGCGATGATCTGATGCGGCAACGGGTCAACCGAGGACGTATTGACGGCAATCAACGGGTCAAAGAGGAAGGCTAGGCTCAAGCGTTGCGCTTCAGACGCGAGGCGGAAAAGATGCCCGTCCGCGGTAAAGCTCAATGGTCGTGTTTGAAGGACAAGTTCCAGATTTGGCTCTTGGTCGCGGAAAATGAGTTGGCTGCTGGCTTTGCCCTCCCCGTCCACGTAGGTCACCTCCAGCGCTTCATTGCCGAACATCTGGACGTGCTTAATCGTGACTGCCGAATTTGACAGGATGCCACGAATCAAGCTGTTCACTTTGATTTCTTCGAGCTTCATATAAATCTTTTTGTTGTCACTGGTTCTTTTTTAGCACATTCATAAAAGCAAGAATATGCAATTGTATTCGCTACACATTACTTTATAGTCATGTTTGTGGATCTGAATGCGGCAGTCAGTGGATTTACGATTGAGCGGCTTCGTGCTTTTTGCAAAATTGCCGAGTCTGGCTCAATTGTATTGGCCGCAAAGGGAGACCCCACACGGCAGAGTCAATTCAGTCGGCAAGTGAAGGAGTTGGAGGAATTCTTTGGCACAAAATTGATCGAACGAGCGGGCAAGACAATACGGCTAACTGACAATGGACGAAAACTTGCGTTGCTGACCCAAGCGTATTTTCGCTCGGTGGAGGAATTGCGAACGAGTTCCACGAAGGAAGAGGTGGTTCGCATCGGTGCGGGCGAAAGCATTTTCCGTTGGTTGATAATGCCGCGTCTCGCGGAACTTCAGAGTCTCGCTGGTAATGTGCGTCTTGAATTCATAACGAAGACCACACTTCAATCCGTCGAGTCGGTCAAAGCCGGACACCTTGATCTTGCAATTGTCCGCAAAGAGGCAGCAGATGATTCTTTGACATCGCTGCCGTGTGGATCGCTGGCCTACGCACTGGTTGCTCCGCGCAAATTGCTGCCAGGGAGAACTGCCGCTGGTTTTCAGCTTCTTCAGAAGATTCCGTTTGCGCTTCTGGCTGGCGACGGAGTTTTGGCGAAAGGCGTTCTCGCTTTGGCGGCAAAAATGAATGTGAAACTCGACGTTCGGGTGAGAGCCGAAAGTTTCAGCCTCCTGGTTTCAGCAATTGAAAATGCCGAACTTGCCGCTGTCATTCCGATACCGGCTGTTGCCGCACTGTCGAAAGAACGGTTTGCAAGTATTGAAACGGAAGAATTGAAATCCTTGACCCGCGAACTTGCGCTCGTGTATTCACCGCAGGCTGCCGCATTGCGAGAAAGCACTCGTCGAATAGCACCTCGAATTTCGTCACTGTTCGGAGCTTGATTTTCAAGCTCGCCCTGTGGCTTCGGTCTGTGGTCGGCGAGCGGGGAAAGTGGAGTGGAGGGCGGAGAGAAGCGTTTAGCGCATCGCAGCCGGAGCGCAACGTCCCGCCGCCGAACCGCAGACGGAAGCCAGCCTCCCTTGGCGCACATTGCGGATGCGCGCTCGTGACGAGCGCGCTCAAAGCGGAAGCGGAGAGCGCGCTGGTCACGACGCTCCCCGCTTGCATTTGTCGCTTTAGATGTCACTGAGTTTTTACCGTGCGGTAAAAGCTGCCTGGCATTGAGGCGGCTTTACTATCTTGAATTTGGATTATGCCTTGCGAATTTGTGGATGTTGACAATGGATTCCAGATTGTGAAATTGGTCGTCCATTGAACTTGATACACGCCGGGAACGAAGTGTTGAGCGGAAAAGGCAAACCCATTTGTCGTCAGGCCGATTGCTTGAAGCTGTGACGCGGGCCAGTTTTGGACTTGGATCAGATTCGGCGTTGATGCGAACTGTGTCCATGAGGCTGTTACATTGTCGTAGGCCGACAATCCGGTATCGGGTAAAACTGACTGACTTGATGGCAAACACAATGTCAGTTGAATCAATTGGGATGCGCCCGAAGGAAGGTTAATATCCCAAACCAGTTGGTTGCTTGAAACAATTCCTCCGGCGGCATCAACAACAACTGTGCCTGCGGGCAATCCTTGTTGGAGATTGAGAAGCAGGGGCGACTCCAACGGGTTTTGAACATAGATGGCGAGATTGCACACAGGTGATCTGCCAAACGAAACCAATGTTGAACGCAGCGGGTTTGCAGCGAGCAAAACATTGGGCATGGAACTGTGGTCAATGGCGACTCCATTTGAATCAATAAGCGTCGTGCCGAATTGCCCTGTGGCTGTGCCGGCCAAATAATCGCCGTTGGCCGTCTTCGCAATCAAGGTGTATGCGATGAGTCCATTGGGCAATTGACCACCGCCATCAGGACTCTTATACCAGATTTGCATCACCACGCCCTCGCCGGGGTTCAAATGGACAGAGCCAGCTTCAGACAACACATTGACAGCGTAAGACCTCTCGCCAATCCCAAAAGTTTGAAATGGCAGCAATTGTGTCGTCGTAAAACTGTTGGCATAAATTGCCTCAACCCTGTAATCGGCAGCCATCGTCCCGCTGTTTGTCACCGCCACATCAGCACGCGCACTGGTGGTGAACCATCTCGGTGAAAAGCCAAACGAATCAAGACTGCCTTGGGCGATATGTGTCACGCTGATGCTTCCCGTCGGTGTTGGCGTCGGCTGCGTGGTGCTGGCTGTCTGCAATCCAAATTCCGCATTGGTGACGATTTCTTTCGCGGCAAGTGTTGCCTGCGAAAGCACGTTGATACTCAATCCCAACATTTGAGCATCGGTGTCTTGACCTTCCAGAATTTTTAAGCTGTCCAGCGTTCCCAGCCCGGCGGTCGAGGACACGCTCAACATCACTGCGGTGAATCCGTGAACGTCATCTCCAGCGGCAAGCAATCCCAAGCCTACACTTAAATCAAACAGATGCTCACCGGCAATGTATGTCCACGAATTTTCGTCTGTTTGTTTTAGATCAGCAAAGGTATTGGGCAAGCTCGCTTTGTCGGCATAGCTGGTTGCAAGAGCAATGTTCCCGGCTGAACGAGCGATCAAATTTTGCGCCAATTGAGCGGCTTGCGTTGGAGTCAACGACGCGGCAGCGGCGATTGCCTGCTGCCGCATTTGTTCAAGCTCGGCATTTTTCTGTGCCACGAATGTCTGCAAGTTGGGGATGAAAATGTTCGCATAGGATTGGCTTCCATTTGCGTGGTGATCGAGAATCCAGGCGGAAATCCATTTCACCAATGCAGTGTGTCCTTCAACCACGACGTTTTGTTTCAGGCTTAATTTAATCCAATCCTGAACCTCGGCATCTGTCCGGCCCAAGCTCATTGCGTCGAATGCCGCACTTAAACCAATTTGACTTGGCGCGGCATCAACCCCCTCTTGAAAATAATCCGCAGCCTCCGCGCATTGCTGCGCTTCGACCAACACTTGATTGAGCAGATTCGTTGTGCGCTGCACGAGCGAGTTGATGCTGTCCAACACCTGCTGGCTGGCGATTGGAATGACTTCGGAATGTGAAGAATTACCTTGGGCACTCGAAACCGTCAACGTCACGGTCGTCTGACCAGCTTGGGAAAACGTGTGACTAACCGTTGAGCCTGACGTTGCCTGTCCGTCGCCAAAATTCCACTGGAAGGACAAACCGGCAATGCTCGCCGACGCCGCTGTAAATTGCACCGATTGGCCAGACAGCACCAGCGACGGATTCCACTGAAAAAATGCTAAAGTCAATTGTGGAACATTCACGGTAAAATCAGCACCGCCGTTTCCGAATTGAACCCAACCGCTTGCTTGGCCGCTTGCGTTTAATACCTGTGCACGCCAGTGGTAATCTTGGTTTGATAATCCTCCCACCGTAACGCGCGCCTCTGATCCTCCCGCGACTGCACTACTTTCGCAAGTCGGTGAAGAAAATGGAACATTTGATGGACGCAGTTCAAATTGCACGTTGAACTGCTGTGTGATTGACCCAAGAGCAATTGCTGCCAGCGTAATTGTATTGTTTGTCGCGATTCCCGCGCTCGGAATGACGGTAATTCCATCAGCTTGCAACTGGCGTAAATTTGTAGGCGTTGCTGGCGCTGGCGTCGGGTTTGCCGAAAGGACAGTTAGAAATTGATTTGCTGCCCATCCTTGTTGTGCGCCGTATTGAATTTGCCACCACACGTAACCGTCGGCAGCTTGTGTGCCGCCAAGAACATTGACAATGCTTCCTTCGGGCATGACAGCCAAAACTGTTGCCGACAGATCTGGGCTGGTGCGAAGCCGCAAGCCCAAGCCTTGCGTTCCTGTTACCTGCGCCGACGGAAGGGCTGCCGGTGTCTGGAAATATAATACGGTGGTGAAAGCTGATTCGCCCGCCGTGTTACCTGCCGCGACGTTCCAGCGATATTGTTTACCCGCAGTCAATGTCACCGTGTAGTTCGTCGCGGTCGTCGTCGTGTTCACGACTAAATTACCAGTGGCAACATCGCGGATGCCCAAGTCGTAATACGTCGCTCCCGCCACGGCATTCCAACTGACTGTCACCGTGCTGCTAGATAATGTTGTTCCCGGACTGCCCGTCGTTCCCGGCGTTGGACTTGTCGGTGTGGCAGGAATCGCTATGACTGCTGGTGTCTGGAAATATAATACGGTGGTGAAAGCCGATTCGCCCGCCGTGTTGCCCGCCGCGACGTTCCAACGATACTGTTCGTTCGGTGTTAACGTCGCTGTGTAGCTCGTGGTGGTCGTCGTGGTGTTCACCACCAAATTTCCGCTGGCAACATCACGGATTCCCAAATCGTAATATGTTGCTCCCGCGACGGCGTTCCAACTCACCGTCACCACGTTACTCGCCTGTGTCGGTCCAGGACTGCTCGTCGTGCCCGGAATGGGACTCGTTGGCATGGCGGGAATGGCTACCGGCGTCTGAAAAAACAACACGGTGGTGAACGCTGACTCTCCCGCCGTATTGCCTGCTGCGACGTTCCAACGATATTGTCCACCCGTCGGCAACGTCACCGTGTAGCTCGTAGCAGTCGTCGTGGTGTTCACCACCAAATTTCCGGTGGCAACATCGCGAATGCCTAAATCGTAATACGTCGCTCCCGCCACGGCATTCCAACTGACTGTCACCGTGCTGCTCGATAACGTAGTTCCCGGACTGCTCGTTGTTCCCGGACTTGGGCTGGTCGGTGTGGCCGGAATGGCTATCGGCGTCTGGAAATACAGCACCGCAGTAAAAGCCGATTCGCCGGCCGTGCTGCCCGCTGCGACATTCCAACGATACTGTCCGCCCGCTGGCAACGTCACTGTGTAGCTCGTGGCGGTTGTCGTGGTGTTCACAACTAGGTTGCCAGTGACAACATCGCGGATGCCCAAATCGTAATACGTTGCTCCGGCCACGGCGTTCCAACTCACTGTCACCGTGCTGCTGGATAATGTTGTTCCGGGGCTGCTCGTCGTCCCTGGCGTTGGACTTGTCGGTGTGGCGGGAATGGGAATTGGCGTCTGGAAATATAATACGGTGGTGAAAGCTGATTCGCCGGCCGTGTTGCCCGCTGCGACGTTCCAACGATACTGCTTGCCCGCCGTCAATGTCACCGTGTAGCTCGTCGCGGTCGTAGTCGTGTTCACGACTAAATTGCCGGTGGCAACATCGCGGATGCCCAAATCGTAATATGTCGCTCCCGCCACGGCGTTCCAGCTAACCGTCACCGTGCTGCTTGATAGCGTAGTCCCCGGACTGCTCGTCGTTCCAGGACTTGGGCTGGTCGGTGTGGCCGGAATCACTATGACTGCCGGTGTTTGAAAATATAGCACCGTGGTGAAGGCCGATTCACCTGCCGAATTGCCCGCCGCCACGTTCCAGCGATACTGTTTGCCCGCAGTTAATGTCACCGTGTAGCTCGTGGCAGTCGTCGTGGTGTTCACCACCAAATTGCCGGTGGCAACATCGCGGATGCCCAAATCGTAATATGTTGCCCCTGACGACGCACCCCAACTCACTGTTACCGTGCTGCTCGCCAGCGTCGTCCCCGGACTGCTTGTCGTGCCAGGAGTTGGACTCGTCGGTGTGGCGGGAACTGCTCCTGCGGTCGCCGCAAAGCAGATTAGGGCAAGAACAATCCCAAGCGCGGCCATTCGATGAGTTTGAAACGGTTGGGATTTCACCGTTCTTGGCAAGGCGGTGGTCATGCCCGGTGTCCAGTCGGTTGCGCTTACTTTTCCTTTTCCCCTTGCGGCCTGATTGAAACCGCTGGAAAGGATCATTGGCGCGCCGGTGGAAAAATTAACGCCAACCACGTCGTAGCGGCCACACTGAAGGCACTCATAAATCTTGGCGTCATGTCCACGGTGTGTTTTGGCGTTGCGCGTAAATTTCATTTCGACCGGACGGTCATGGGCGCGGCACATCAAGGGCAGTGCTTTTTGTTTTGCACCATTTTGTATCCGCGGGATGATTTTGAATTCACCCTTGTTGGGCGACCATGTAACCACAATTGGCTTCGCACCGTGCGAAGCCATTGCCCGATTGGGTTGCAGGTTTTTGATTTGGGTGTTGGCTTTACCCGTCCAATTGAACAACAACGATGTGAACATCGTTCCTAACTGCTTCAGTTTTGTTTTCATTTTGGTTTGTCTTTCTTTTTTGGTTACTGCACAACTGCCTCGGTTTGAACACTCGACACGGAGAAAATGGGATGCACATTTTCGCCCGGCCAATCGCCCCAAAACTTCAAGTATTCCGTGTAGAATTCTTGCGTCATCCGCTCGCCCACGCTGAACAACTCAATCTCTGGCTTGCGGAAACGGGGTGCGACGCTTCCCGTTCGGAACTGGTTTGGAATCGTCAGGTTCATCGCGAGCATTCCTTTAGAACGACGCGTGCCAAGAGCATGTGAACAGATGATGAATGCTGTCGCCAAACATGGAGATGATTGGCAGACAGCGTATTCCGCTAATTTATTTTTTCTCGGTGCATTGCTGCGGATTTAGCGTAAGCGCGGGTTGTAATTTTGGGATTACGGAAGGCCCATTACGTCGTAACGTGGCTGTTCCCGTTTCAGGCCGCAGTAGTCGAAAGGTGGGCAGGCGAAGAACGAAGAATGGAAAACACGAAGCGGAACGGAAATTTCAGGGCGGCGTGATCAGAAGGGACAAAGCAACGCCCTTATCATGGAGCAATTTTCCATCAGTCATCAGGTCCTTTACCCCGTAGTTCGTGCCTGTTGTCGGGGGGAACGCCACTGCCGTAGCTTGGTCTTTGCTGAACTCGACCAAGTAGTGCTTAATCTCCTTTGTGGCCCGGCCCAGATGTGCAGCTTTGCAGCCAAACAGTTTATTGAATCTGTCAATGTTACTGGCCTTTTTATAGTGAAAATAAAATACAGCCAATACCGTTTTGAGCATCACAGGTGTTTGCTGCTTCATTAGAAAATCCACGTCATTTCTGATGCTTTCGCCCTCTGTCATTTCAATCTGCTGGCACAATTCACGAAGAATCTGTTTATCTAAATCACTCGCACTTCTAGCCACCGCTCCTGACGGGGTCATAGTTGTCGAGTGAGTCGTCGCATTGAACTCTGGCAAGCTCGCCGGCAAAATTGTATTTGTGGTTTCCAAAATGACGGCACGCTGAATGGCATTCTCAAGTTCACGAATGTTGCCGGGCCATTGATGCGAAGCTAACTTGCTTTTAGCTGCTTCGGAAAATCCGGTAATCACTTTGTTATTGGCTTTGCTGAAGATGTTCAGGAAATGCTCAGCCAACACGAAGACGTCTTGATCGCGTTCGCGCAAAGGCGGAAGAGGGAACTCAATTGTTTGTATGCGGTAGAATAAATCCTCTCGAAATTTACCCTCCTCCATTGCCTGCCGAATGTTCTTGTTAGTAGCGGTAATGAGCCGGACATCAACCCGTTCCTCTTTATTGCTTCCCACAGGCGTGAATGATCCATCCTGCAAAAAGCGAAGCAGCTTCGCTTGAAGGTCTTTGCTCATCTCTGCGATTTCATCCAGGAAAAGCGTTCCCTCGTCAGCCGCTTTGACCCGTCCGTCTCTCCTTACATTTGCACCGGTGAACGCGCCGCGTTCATGACCAAAGAGTTCACTTTCCAAAAGGTTTTCCGGGATGGCAGCGCAGTTAATGCACACAATGTTCTTGGAGCTTCTGTCGCTCGCATAATGCACAGCTTTGGCAACAAGTTCTTTACCTGTGCCACTTTCGCCAAGAATTAAGACGCTGGCTTCGGTCGGAGCTATTCTTGCGATTAGCAGCCTAACGTTGCGCATTCGTTCCGAGCTTCCAACGATTCCATATTCGTTCTCATTGAGACCTTGAAATAGTTTGCGCTTTTCCTCAACGCGCGGCTTGAGCGCATTTAACATTTCTACGACTTCGTTGGTATTGGGTTTAGCAACAAAAGCGACGAAGCCACTATATTGGGCTGCTAGTTTCTTATTGGCATCAGTATAGGCCGTCAGCATGATGAGAAAAAGCTGCGGATTGCGATATATCAGTCGCTTGCCTAATTCTAGGCCATTCTCGCCCGGCAACTGATGATCAATCACAGCAACATCGTAAGTGTGAAGCTTGTCGTCAGTTATTGCTGAAGCCATTTCAGCATTCTCATAGACATCAACACTGTGTCCCGCTGCCTGAAGGACTTTTGTGACTGCACGCTGGTCATCTTCGAGGTCTTCAACGAATAGAAGTTTCATGATTTGCCTCCAATATCCAATTGAACAGGATTGTTCGGAGGGGACAACGCGATGAAGATTGTTGTAAATCCTCCTTCAACGAGGATGTCAGACAGTTTCCAGTTCAAAACCTTCAACTTGTCTTTGACAATAATCAGCCCTTTTCTTTCCGGTGGACCGGGCCACGTCGCGCCATCTTGCAGCAAATAGTGAACGTAACTCGGTGAGAGTTCGCCAGCATTCTTAAACGTTACGATCAAAGAACCGTTCTGTCTCACGCCTGTAATCCAATAAGTCGCGGAACTATGCTTTCCGTGTGTCTTGGCAGCATTACTCCAAAGATTCCAAAATAAGGTAAAGGCGTTCGCCAATTCTGGCCTGCCGTTTAGCGGAAAATCTGGAACGTCGCTTGGCAGTGTCAGCACACACGTCTTTCTCCCGAAAGAACCATTCACTTTCAGCCATGTCAGCAACCCTGATACGCCCGTGATTGCTTGGAGGCGTCCTAATGGTCGGTTCGCTAAAGGAATCGAAAGGCTTGTTTCCAAGACCATTGTTTTTCGCCTGGCGTCTTCAATAAATCCTCGGGCTTCTCCTTTCAATTCCGACGGCTCGCAAGCAAGGGCGGCCTCAATTTGATTTGTCGGGAGCACATTGAAAATGGTGTGTTCTTGCGATTCCCATTCGAGTCTAGCAGCCCGTCCTTCCTTTTCCACTTCGGTGAGGGCATCCGCCAGAGTCTGGTGGACGCTCATCTCGTCAAGGACATCATATTTTATCTGCGTCGGAAACCACCGATTAGGACGGATTTCAACTTCCGCAAGGAGACCGTCGGGGAGCTTGACGCGCCTATCGTTGCTTCGGGGGGATTGTGATGCCAAGCGAATTGAAGGAAACGGGAAAACAAGCGACAGTTCTTCCCAACGGTCATTGACCCTTCGCATGAACGACGGCTGGTCTTGTTTCCGGTATTCTTCGAGGAATATTTCCTTCACGAGTTGAAGATAAGTGGATTTCGCGAGAGCCCGGATGTTTTCAGCAACCCCGCTGATCAGCGAACGGTAAATGGCATAATTATGCGCCCAAGTTCCGGTCTCTTCGTTTCGTCGGCTTATGGTGAACAATGCGAACCAAGGCACTCCACTGACATGAACAGGAACATAGAAAACATGCGGATTCTTCGTGATGGCTGCATAAACCTTTGATTCCGCTTCTTGCCTTTTCCAATCGGAGGATTCTTTGTTTCCTGATGGAACGTCACGGCCTTTACCGGCCTCCTCGTCGCTGAAATCCACAGTGCCAGAGTGAAAAACTGAATCCGCAATTGCGCGAGCGTCCGTGCCAAGAGGCAATTCAATCAAAGATGGATACGCGGCATCAACTGCCGCCGAGATTGCACACTTTTGATCACTGCTGAGGAGAACCTGCGCAGTGTATGAAAAACACAATCGCCTTATTGAATCATTGGTCGCGGAACGGAGGACAAAAAACAAATTGCTGAACGGCAACTGCTTTCCCGGAAGCGTTTTAATCAGCGGAGAGTCGGATACCAGAGCAAGCGCGCCATTCACAACGGGCTTCACGAGGTCAGTTAGCGAACGGGGGGTAATCCGACGAAGAATTCGCCGTCGGTCATCCCAATAAGAATCATCTTCGCTTCCACCAAAGCGCACCGTGGGCATTTGCTTTGAGTCATTTAGAGATTGTGCGATGTGTCGAAGCACATCTTTGCCAAGCCCGGATTCCTCTCCGTCCAAAACATCGAAAAGGGCTTTGAATGGCTGCGTGTCCGCGAGTTCAGGAAACTTGGCTTTCAGAACTCCATCAACTCTTTCAGGCTTGATCTCATGGACTGCCAAGAAAACTTCTGTGCCAGGAACGGCAATCAGGTTAGACCCTGTTTTCTCGACGCTAAGAAGAGTTTGCTGAAATTGCTCATCCAAGTCAGGGTCGCATAATGTTGTTCTCAAACACTCGTATGTGTCTGACGCTTTTTTGCGAAAGAAGCTGAAGCATAGGGGTCGTTGAATTAAGAGAGCCAACGTATCCAGAATCGGCAGCAATTGGACATCCTTCTGCGGATACCGGTTGACAGCGGTAATCATCGCGTCGGCAACGAGGACTGGCCGGGAGTCAGGGGCGTAAGGGGAGAGTGCCATAATCAGAACCAGTGACTTCGCAGGGTTTCGGAGGTTCTTGTTTGTAGGGTCGCGTCATGCACGATTTTCCCAGCTCGCATTACAACCGTTCTATCTCCAAGTTTACTTGCCAGTTCTGGATCGTGCGTGACTTGAACAATCGTTTTTCCCGCCTTTCTCAAGTCGGCGATTTCTGCCAGACATCGTTCTGTCTTGCTGGGGTCGAGTGCGGCCAGTGGTTCGTCCAAGAGTATCAGGGATGCCGGACGAAGTCTGGCAATGAGGAGAGCAAGCAATTGGCGTTCGCCGCCAGAAAGAGTCTGCGCCGGCTGCTTCATCCGGTCGGCTAAACCAAGAGGGCGAAGCATCTCGCCATATTTGGCGTGAAGTGAACGCTTCGATACGCTGGCGACCTTGGGGTCAGCCACTGCGAGATTCTCGAAAACCGTCAAATCCGGTGCAGTGCCCAACAACGGGTCTTGGTGTATGAGAAAAACGGTTTGCGCCAATTCGCTGGCTTTCATACCGCCTGCCGCTTGGCCGTTGATGTTCGCTAGGCCGCTATCTGGAACTGCTCTGCCACTAAGCACGCGCAACAAAGAAGTTTTTCCTGAACCGTTATGCCCCACCAAAATGAGCCATTGGCCGCGTGGCACGGAGAGAGACACCCCGTCAAGTGCGTTGACCGTCTGCCCCCAGCGCTCGTAGCTAAGGCGGAGGGCCTCAATGACCACATGATCGCCATTCACAGTCGCAGCGCTCATTGTGAAGACTCCCTTCTGAAAAGCAGGTTATCAACGGGCAACTTCTTGCCAGTGCCGCCCAATACTTTTTCTTGGACCAAACGCAGTCCGCAAGATGCAACAATGCGGCAGACTTCAAGCTTTGCGACTGGCCATGTGCGGAACGTCCATTCGCGTTTGTGTCCGTTCGCAGAACCGAATTCTTGATAATGAAAAACTCTCGTCAGGGTGCTGTCTGCCGATATGGAAAAGGACGAGCGCAGAGTCCCCTTGCGATGATTTCCAGCCAAATCAATCCATTCGACTGCCTCTGAATCCGCAATTTCTAATGGACGCTTGCTTCCGTCTCCTTGCAGTTCGCGGCCGTCTTCAGCATACCGCTTGCAGTCAACAAGAAGGAATCCATTGCTTTCAACCAACGAAGCCAATGCAGCCAACGAATCATTCAGAATACCGGTTCGAGAATTGTCGCAGTGTGCCAGAGCCGCGCCGACGCAAATCACGAGTCCAAAAGATTTCTTTCCGATCTTGTCGGGAAGATTTCGCCAGCAAATCCCGGGTTCAACGATTTGGAGCGCATTGTCGGTAAAAGCGTTAGCAGCCTTCTGCTTTTGGATGTAGTGCTGCATAGACGGGCTTAATTCATTTGCTGTCACTTCTTGCCCATTTTTCGCCAAGCGAACTGCAAGTTCGCCGGTGCCTGCGGCAGCATCCAAAACCGTGTTGGGAATCGGAGTGTCAGAAAATAATTCTTTAAGCAATCCCTCCTGGCGATCTCCCAAGGAGGAATCCCAAACACAACGATACAAGGCGGCGAAATCATCATCGTAGTTGTCAATGACGTTCAACTCACAGTCGCGTAGGCCAACTATGTTTTTTGCCAGCCTCATTTCATCCCTCCCTCGAACAACTCTCCGTTTCGGGAAAAGCGAAGCGCGATGACGAAGAGCACCAAGACCGCCGTGGCTAATTTCAGATCCGTTGGCGCCAGACCAGCGCGCACGGCGTATGAAACCAATATCTGGTAAAGAATGCTGCCAAGAATCGCAGCGACCAGAACGAATGACTGCATTGAGAGATGTTTTTGAGGTAGCAGGCGTTCGCCAATGGTCATTGCTGCCAAAGCGAGAATGAGAATTCCTTGGCCCATCCCGACATCGGCGAAGCCCTGTTTCATCGCGAGAAGAACGCCTGACAGAGCCGCAAGGCCATTGGTGATGGCGAGTCCAATGACGAGTTTGCCAAGAGTGTTGATGCCGAGTGAACGCGCGTATTCGGGGTTCGATCCAGCCACACGCAATCGCATCCCATACAGGCTCGACAGACCTCTCAGCAAGACGGCAGCACCTACCGCCGCCAAAATCGCAAGAAATGCAATCGTGGCAAAATGGAAGTCGCCGCTGAAATTCTTATCCCACTGTTCCAGCGTATCGAAGATGGTGTGCAACTGAAGAAGTCCAATGTTGGATGCTCCCATCAAACGAAGGCTTAGAGAATAGCTGATTGCGACAACAAGAATTCCAGCAAGAAATTTGTTCATCCTGAACTTGACGTGAAGAAGGGCGGTCAAGCTGCCCGCCAATGCGCCTGCTGCAAATGCGCCAAAAGCAGCAACGGGCCACGGAATGTCGTGCTTGTAGAGAGCCGCGAATACTGCGGCACCCAGCGGCAGGCTCCCTTCGATCGTCAAATCTGGAAAGTGCAACAGCCGAAATGCAAGAGCCAAAGCAATCACGGCCCAGGCCAGAATCAGGCCCATCGTCAAGCCGATGTCAATTGGCACGAACCAGTTCATTCTTTGATTGCTTCGTAAACCTTGGTTGCGCGTTTCAACACATCTTCCGGCAACGTGACGCCCATCAACTCGGCGGCTTTCTTGTTCAGGTAGATTTCATCTCCGTGAGCCACGACTGTGGGAATGTTCTTTTCGCCTTTAAGCACACGCCCGACAAGCACGCCAGTCTTCGTTCCCAATTCAGCATAGCCCACCGAGACTGCCGCCAGTCCGCCTTTTTCAACGGTGCCGCTGTCACCGACGTAGAGCGGCATCTTCCGCTCGACAGCAACTTTCACGGCTGAGGCGATTCCACCGATCACCGTGTTGTCACTCGAAAGAAACAAGGCGTCAGTCCGGCCAGCGAGGTTTTGTGCCACGGGATAAACGTCCGTCGTGGAACTGACTGCGCCTTCAACAACCTCGAAACCAAGCGCGGGTGCGAACTTTTTGATTTCCTTGATGCCGTATTGTGAAGCGGCCTCGCCAGGATTGTAGAGGACGCCCAAGCGCTTAGCGTTGGGGCTGATTTGCCGGATGAGTTTGAGTTGGTCCTCATACGGCCACGCATCGGAAGTCCCGGTTATATTTTCCTCCCCTTGGTCGAGTGATTTCACGAGTCCAGCACCCACCGGGTCAGTCACGGCGGCAAAAACAATTGGAACATGCACAGTTTTTGCAATTGCTTGTGCCATTGGAGTAGTGATGGCAACAACGACATCAGCGTTCTGACTGGCAAGTTCGCTTGCAATGTTCGCCGCCAACTGGACTTGGCCGCTGGCGTTTCGCACGACGTAGCGAATGTTTTGACCTTCGATATAGCCTTCCTTTGCCAGTTCCTTTTTCAAATTCTCCTGCACTGCATCAAGCGCGGGATGGGCCATAAGCGTAGCGATGGCCACAGTTTTCGATTCAACAGGTTTTTCGGTCTTAGTGCAGCCCACCACCCAAGCGGCGACACCAATTGCAGCGATGATGAGAAGCGTTCCAGTGATTTTGCTCGGTTTCATGTTGTATCAGCTTTCGTTTAGTTATTCGTGGTTTCCATAACCGCACGCGACTCGTCGGTTTCCTGGGTCGGCACAAGGTGACTTCCATACTTAAATACACGAATACCCTCCAGTTCGTCGAGGTCTGTCAGGATCGAATCAATCCGCATTACTGCGTCCAGTTCGATTGTTTCGCGGGTTTGCATTTCAAAATTGCCTGACCGCAAAACTTCCGGGTTCAGAATACCGACAGGAATTCCCCCGGTTCCGTGCGCAAAGTGTTTTCCTAGCCAGTTGAGAACTGGCGCTTGGCGCATTTCCCAAAATGTGAACGATTCAAAAATGTCGCGCGGAAACTTTTGTTGCCGCAAACCGGAAAAAAAATGCTCTGTTCCGGGATAAACAACGTGGAGCATCGGGAAGATGGTGATGCGTTTGCTTCTTCGCGCGGCGTCCAAACCGATTTCTTTCAGGAACGCCTTGGTCACTTCGTGATGTTTCGTGCTTTCTCCGGGCAGGCCAAATTGGAGATTGATGAAGCACTCAACGTCGGATTCAAGAAGTGCGGGAATGACTCTCTCCCGGAGGCGATCCAAATAGCGGTCTGGACTCGGAGTCTTGTTCAGATAAATCAATTGGTCGGAGTTGAGGGACTCAACTCCCAGATAAACCGCCTCGCACCCTGCACGTTCCAACAGCGGCACAAGCCCCGCGCGATCCATTGACTCGATGCGGGTTTGGCAATCCCATGTGAACTTGAGGCCTTTGCGGCGCAGGGTGGCGAGTGCTTCGCAGAGTTCATTGGTTCGCTTGGGTGCATGGGCAAAAAAATTGTCTTCGATGGCGATTCGAGAAAAACCAAGTTCAACCAGTCGGCGAACGTCTTCGACAACACGCGGCACGCTCCGCGCTCGAATCTTTTGATTGGCAACGCAACAAAAGGCGCACTTCAATGGACATCCGCGCGCGCTCACATAAGTGACGTGACCGAACTTGCCGGGTGTCCCCAAGAACCCCCGTTCCTCGAATGTGATCGGGATGGCGTCCAGTTCCCGCTCGTTGAGCATAGGAGAAGCTGGGTTCATTTGAATCGAATCATTGTGCTTGAAGGCCAAACCAGGTGTGGAACAAACATGGCGAAATCTACGAAGGAATTCAGTCATGGCGATTTCCCCTTCACCGACGACGATATAATCAACTTCCTTTGGGTGGTTTTGCAAAACGACTTCAGGATCGGCGCTGACATGGTGGCCTCCAAGCACCGTGGTAAAATTGACTCCGTTCAAGGATAGTTTCTTAAAAGTTGATGCAACCCAAAGTGCCGATTGATACGAAGCCGTTGTGGTTGTGATGCCAACCACAGTGTGCTTTGCGAACGAAAGCCCACAATTGAGGATTGTTGCTTCGAGTGCCGACAATGGCGCATCACTCAGGTCAAGAAGTTGAACTCGGATTGTGGGCAGTTGCGCTTGAACGTAGTTGGCTATACTGATCAAGCCTGTGGCGAAGCCGTTCAGCAGTCCCGGCTGGGGCGGCATCACAAGGATCAAAGTTAACTCTGCATTTTCCATGAAAAAGAAAGCGCGTTGCTTCGATAAATCATTCGCAGGAGGAGTGCCATGCTGTCGATGCGCCCAAGAACGTTGAAATCGCGGTGTTTCCAGTGATTTCCTCCTGCACCACGGCCCGCGAGCCGTAACAGTGCGATTACGCCGTAATCCCTGCGTTACGAAATCTGACGTTTCCTGGAAATCATCTGACGATTATCTGACGATTTCCGGGAGCTACTTTACACGATACAAAACATAACGGGTCGCCCGGCCAGCGCCTTTTTTCTCTGCAACGCCAAGCTCAATGAGTCGAGCGAAGTCGCGGTTGGCGGTGTCGCGGGTAACGGCAAACCGCCTTTCACATTTCTGACTGGTCAGTTCTTCGCCTTTGACCAGCAAAGCCGCCATCTTCCTTTGCCGCTTGTTCAATTGCTCCTCGACGGAAGGTGGCACAGTTTTCCCAATCTGGCCGGCAGGCACGCGAAGTCGTTTCAGATCGTCTCCCGGACCGAGGAAGATGACTTGGAAATAGCCGGTATCGGTTGCCAGATGGGGCTGCTCAAGACCGTGGTCAATCATCCTGTCGTGCATCCGCCTGAAGCCGCTGCCACGTTCCTCAATGCGATGGAAGAATGATAGACATTGAGCGAGGATTGGATTGCGGGAACAAGGGCGGTATTTTCCGGCACGGAGCTTTTGCAATGTTAGCGGAACTGGCGGTAGGCCTGGACTGGAGACAACAACGCGATCGGAAAAAACCTCCAGCATGATCTTGCGCGAACCATCTTCGTAGTCGCGATGTGCGACGGCGTTTACCAAGGCTTCGCGCAAAGCTTCCGGCGGATACTCGTCAAGCCGCACACGGTTGAGGCCAACCACACGGATGGGATGACGGGTATTGCGGTCAATGAAAGCGAGCGCCTTCTCAATAGCGAGTGGCATTGGTTCGCGAATGTCCGTGTGATCCGCCGGGTCGCCGTCTGGCTCAATTCCGCTATAAGCATCGGCCAGTATGCGGCAATGTGGAAACACAGCGGAAGGGTCGCGAGCAAGCAGGACGATGCCAGCGGCAGTGGCGTAATTTTTGGCCGTGTCCGAATCGTTCCAGACAAGCCCGCGCGCGAGAAGACTGCCAAGCAGATCGTCCTTGGAAAGGTCTTGCACCTTCTTCTGTTCAGCGCTCGCAATCATTCGCCTTGCAGTGCTGTGGTCGAGATCCTCCCAACGAAGCCGCTTGAGCGCTTGGAGTTCAAAATCAGACGTGGCTTTGATTGTTTGTTCGGCAATTTTGTTTTCGTCGGATGTAGGTTCAATCGAGAACCGCTCCTTCAAAACCTTCAATAATGACGCGCGAACTTCCTTGAGCAGTTCGAGCAAATTGCCAAAGCGTTTGTATTTCAATCCGGCTTTCGCAATTTCCTTGATAAAGTCGGCTGTGCCTGACTCACGGTGGATGCTCCCATCGCCTTTGATGAACACCAAAACTGGAAGCGCTTTGCTTTTGGCCAACCGATATTCATGACGTGTGATGGAAATGCCATCAACGGCATGGCCGTATTCCTTCCAAATGATTGTCAGGCAGATGTCACATTTGTTGAGGAGCGAGAGACATTCCTCAAAAGCTTTCCTAGGTGAAGCAGGTTCAAATTCGTAGAGCACCGGCTCGCAGTGAGCTTGGAGAAACGAGTCAGTCGAGATAAGCGAAAGGACAGCGAGGCGTTCGTTTTCCAATTCCTTTTGGACGGAACTGATAAAGACTTGAAGTTTACTCACGCAAAGCCTCCGTTCCCGTGGTGGATTTGTTCGAGCGTTGTGTTCATGTCGTCGCTATTATGCAATTATGGCGTGATGCTGTCACGCCCGACCAGGCAGTAAAAAGCCATTGATCGGCTGCGAATAACTTAAAGCCAGTGCCTCCTAAACCAACGAGACACTGTTCCGTCCGCCTCAATCGGCGGCAGTATGGTTTTTTTGAACCCGCGCTCGCAGTGGACGAGGATGCACTCGTGGTCGCGGAGATTGCGGAGCTTGTGCGGCTTGATTTTGTGTTCCTCGGTTTCGTTGTAATTTACATTGCGCTTGCCGGCACTGTAACCCCATGAGCGTTTTACAACTCGCTTTTTGCCGATGAAATCGGCGGCTTGAACGGCGTCGGCTTCGTCGGCAGAGCGGAAAATCATCCGGTTGCGAAGATTCAAGGTCAGAACTTTTGATTTGTCGTTACCAAGCGGTGGAATCAGAGAAGTTGTGCTCTGCGCGGCGGCGACGACGGTCGCGCCAGCCTCGCGGATCACATCCACGCAGTTGTAATCGCTCGTGCCATCTTCGCTGGCGGTCATGAATCGCTGCGCTTCGTCGGCCCAGAGAATGAGCAGGTTATCCTTCGCGCGGGTGGTCTTGGATTTGTCGAACCGGCGCAAGGCGTGATTGTAGTAAAGCAGCTTCAGAAATGTGTTCACATAACGCCGTTCGGTCTGAAACTTTTGCGGCATGGTCGTCAGGACGATTTTGCCTTGGTCAATCGCCGAAAAATTAAAAGTGCTTTCGCCGGTGCAAAACACTTCGGCAACTTCTGGCGTCAGGAAGTATTGCAGGTAATTGCCGATGGTTTCGCGGACGCCGCCAAATTGCTCGGCAGGTTGGGTGAGGAAACGGTCGAGAAAGTGTGCGTAAACGGCGGCCCGGCGTGGCGTTTCAAGGAGATTTTCGAGATTTTCCATTTCTTCTTCAAGCAGATCCCGATTGGACAGCAATTCATACGCGTCGAGCAAAGTCACGGGGCGGTTTAATTCAAAAAGCATTTCGAGCGCGTGCGCGATGTGGGTCTGTGCTTGGCTTTTGAAAAAACCTTTGTCCCCTCCCTGGCCAAGACTCGTAGCGGTATCCACGATGAACTTGGCGTATGTGGAGAACGGGATACTGCGGTCGCCGGTCAGATTGTAGCGATTTGGCGGCGTCCACTGCGAATCGCTGTCGTCTGTGCGGATTTGCAGATGAATCAAATCGTGTTCACGTCCATAGTGACGCGCCATCGCAGCCAGCGTTTCCCAATACACGCCTTTCTCGTCAACGCATAACCCGCCCCAAGTCGGTTCATTTTGAAAAACTTGATGCGCCAGTTGGTTGATGCCGGAACTGGTTTTGCCAGAGCCGGTGTCGCCGGTGATGAGCCAGCCGCGACAGAATTGATTACGTTTCCACTTCAAACCGCCGAGTCGCGCGACGCAGGCTTTGGGATTGCGAGGAATGAACAATAGACAAACTGCGATGAGGGACAGAAGAATTCCGCCAGCCGCCAAGAAGTATTGCGGATGCCGCAACGCGAGCATCATGTCTGGCGGCAGAATTATCGGGTCGAACGGAATGAGGTGAAGTTTCATCGCCACGCCCTCCCGATGAGATAGCCGCCGAGAAGACAGGCAAGCGCGGCAAAAATTGAGGCGGTGCGGGTTATCCGAACCGAATGGTTGCCCATCGGCTGATCGCGAATCGCCTCCAACAAGGCCGATGATTGGACCTGAAATGTCCGCGCAGCTTCAGCCAGCTTGCCAATGTCCGCCCGAAATTCGGAAAATGCGGGAATTTCACGGCGGCGAAGTGCGTCCCAATGCCTTTGGTGGATTCGGAACAATTCGACAAGCAATATCACCGCGTCGTCTTCTCGCAGCCGATTTTTATCGCGCCACTCGGCAACGGCCTTGGTGAATTCCTCGTCGAAGTCCGGCGGCTGTGTGGTGGGCTTGGACATTACTTTGAGGGCAGAAGCAGGTTGGCGGCTGATTCGATTTCAGCGAAAAGTTTCCGCTGCCAAGTTTGAATTCGTTGCCGATCCAGCAGGCTGAACGAAGCATGTTTCGATGCTGCCGAAATCGTCAGGTTCTCCGCGTTGAGCGCCTCGACCAGCCAGTCCTGCATCCGGGTCATGGTGATTTCACGCCCGGCGAGTTTGTCGGCGAGAAGCGCCCGGACTTCGCTGGATTCAAAAATGGCGAAGCTGTCGCTGTGCGCAGCGTTGCGAACGACAATGTAATTGCACCGGTTTTTGAATTCATCGGTCATTCGTTGAACTTGATCAACACTGTCCGATTCGTGGTTCACCGGCATGACCAGGGTGAGCTTGGCGTCAAACGCTGCAAGCATGGCGGACAAATCAATTTCGTTGAAAAAATCAATAAACAGGTCGGTGGATGCGGCGCGGCAATCCACGACGACCAGATTTGTCTTTGCCAGCGCGGAAAAAATCGCGTCAAGGTCACGCCGTTTGCTCAAATCGAGAAACCGCGTGTCAGGATGAAACCGTTTCAACGTCGAGTTCTCGTTGTCGCTGTCAATCGCGACATGGGCGATGCCCTTGTCTTTGAGGAATTGGACGAAATTGACGGCAAAGAAACTTTTGCCGACGCCGCCTTTGCCATTAAGGATGAGAATCAGTCTTTTCATTGGATTGTGGGTTGAGTTTGCGGACTTGAGCGATGCGCGGGCCGCGCGAACGGGCGAGCGATGTTTCACCTCCGTCTGAATTTAGCGGAGGTTCTGCCGTTGTGCTGGATTCGCTCGCAAGCGTTGAATCCGTGGTTGGTGCGCCCCCATTTGCCGGGGCCGAGGCGGGCGGGCGTTTCCGTGCTGGCCGTTTGCGTGGCCGGATGTTTTCGCCAAGAACCTGATGACAAAACATGGCGATGGCCGTCTTGCTAGTCGGCAAACAGTGGATGGTTAGCAATTCGGCGATGGAGCGATACGATCCGCCTTTCTGACGCAATTCAACGATGACCTCCTTTGCCGGGACCAAATCTTGGAACTTCTGTGGCCGGCGCGGTGTGAATTCTGCAACCGCTTTGCGGACTTCAACTGGATCAAATGTGTTCATAGGGCGAAATGATTTGGATGAAAACCGGGAAATTGGCCGACACCCATGCGGACACGACAATCCGGTGACGCGGATCAATCGTTGCCGGGCTACGATTGCGGACAAATTGCGTCCGTGACCAGTTTGCGAACTCGGATTGTCCACGGCTGCGGACTGTCTGTGGACAATTCGCGTTCGCTGCCGTTGCACGTTCACGGACGACTGAAGCCGGTGCTTGTGCGAGGCCACGGACTGTTTGCGAATGCGCCTGTTGGCGCGGACTGTCTGTGGACACGGATTGTTTGTGGCCACGGACAATTCGCTTCCGCGTCCCGGATGGGGACTGTTCAAGTTCGCGGATGATCCGCGTTTGTGGCTGTGGACAATTCATATTGTGTGGTTATGTCGAGCATCTGTCGCGGCTAGCGCGCGGACTAAAGTCCTTGAGAAATCAAGGGGTAACGCGTGCCTTGTCCTAAACATGATGAGAAACACACTGCCTCCTATCCTGGCCCAACTCGTCTCGCCATTGCTTCAGTTGTGTGGCGACTGCTTCAATGCGGGTGGTTTGTTCAATCGCTCCCACTTCAATGTGCCCGGCATGGTTAGCACCGTTTGCAGTTTCCGATAATTGCATCACGGAATCTTCGGCATGGGTATTGATACGTTCGCCAAGTTTTTTCAGCACCTCGATGGCGGTGCGGATTTGTGCGGTGGTTGGTGTTTGCATAATCAGATGTGGATGCTGTGAGATGGTTTGTGTGCGAGTTCTTGTCTGTGTCCTGGGCGACGTTTGTGAAGCCACTGTGCGTGCCGCGCCTCTGCTGAATTAACTGGATGCGCCCACGGATCACCGAATCCAAGTTGCGCGGCGGATTCCTCGGCGATAAGTTTGGTGGGCGCTTCAACGACCGTGCGAAGTGGATCACCCAACTCACGGGCGTATTCGCGGTCGGTGTGGTAAATTCCCCACAGTCGCTTGCCAGACTTCAGTGTCGCACTCGTTTTCATGGCGACAGTTCACCAGAAATCAAGTGCGCGAAGATGCATCAGCTACACAAGATGCCCGGACAGTCCTGATGGTGTCCGAGGCAAATCCCAAGCCAATCCACCGAAAAGACGTGCTCGTTTACTAAAAACAAGCAACACGAAGACCCAGTTTACTCGCAGGAGTATTTTTCGGAGTCTGAGTCATACGACACGAGGCCGCAGTCAACCAGCAATGACAGGGCGCTCGCCAATCGGTCGGCTGTTATTCGCGGTTGCCACGGTCGTTCTACTAGCGCCTCCAGACCGTTTTCCTCCAAGATGATTCGGAGTCGTTGCCTACCACCGTCGAACCGGTTGGTGGCGACAGCGAAATGCTGACTCAGAATCAGGTTTTCGATCAGCACGGAAAGCAGGTGTTCCAGTGGCTGGTCTGAATTCTTGTCGAACACTTTGCACCAGTAGGCCAGCGAGATGCGTGGGGTCCCGCCTCGCCCAATCTGTTGTTTCAGCAGGGCGTCTTCCGTGAACCATTCACCGAATCGCCGCATCAGAAGGAGAATCTTCATTGCGGGAGCGCATACCGAATCTGGCTGTTCGCTAACGGCACGCTCCAATTCGCGTGAAAGCCAAAACAGGCTGAATTGCTGGTCGGTCATCGCGAGAGTAACGTAATCGTCGAGCGTCTTCACTTTACCCAGCCATGTCGCCAAAGCAGAAGCAGGCGTCTTCCGGGAAAACACCTCGGAAGCGCTATCCGTGAGGGCGTCCTTCATCGCCTGCCCAATCTTCGCAGCACTGCGCTCGTGGCAATTGAGTATGCGATGCTCAACCCAGGCCAGAAGGCTTTCCATTGCGATGCGCTGCGCCTGCCGAACCTGAAGCAACAGCCATTTCTTCGCAGTTTGCTCAGGCCCATGTTCAAGCTTGAGCGGCTTCTTGTTGGGCAATCGTTGGAAGGCCATGCTCCTGCGAATTTCCTCCTCTTCCAGAGGTTGCTTGCTGCTGCGGAGCACGGAACGAATCAGATTCAGCGTCGCGCTTCGGCGACCAACGTCGTCTGTGTCATTGATTTTGGCCTCGTCGTAGAAGCACTTGGCGAAGATTGCACGCTCGCGCTTGGATGGCTGCTCATCAACGCGCCAAGATTCAAATAGTTCAGAGGCTTGCGTCTCGCTTGCGAAAAGCTCTTGGTGGTCCGAAAGCATCGAATAAGCGCGGCGCTTCCGAAGTGAAGAATCCAATGCTTCGGCAAGCCCTGCGCCCTCCTTGGTGACTTGGAAAAACGGCCGTTCGACCTGGTGGATGAATCCCAGCCCACCACGATCTTTCACCGATGGACCGTATTGCACGGCGGCTTGAAGGCTGGTGTTGTCCGCGCTTCGACGCCACGCTTTGAAGGAGAGGTTGGCTTTGCCCTTCTCAATTTCTTTTGGCTTGGAGCGCAATCCCGGAACGCCCTTCACATTATTGAGTTGATGCCCCCACAAGAAAAGGCTCTCCACTTTTTCCTTAAAGCGAGTGAGTTCCTTCGCTGTCGGCTGGTCCTCCGCGTCTGCCTTCATGCTCTCGTAGAATTTCCAATAGATCCAACTGAGCACGCAGTAGGGGCGAATATGCCGAGTGGTGTTGTTAATTCCAGGAAGGCACTCGTCCATTAAATCAAAACTCACCTGACCCAACGCCAAGAAATCCCTTCCACCTCGTCCCGGATCAAACGCCGGCAACAAGTGCGGCCCTTTCGGCAGTTCTTGGACGTTGAAACTCATACACCTGTCCGATTGATGAGGAATCGCTGGCAGTTCGAGCATCGGGCAACTCGCTGCGTTTGAAGGTCACGTTTTAGTGATTCGCTCAAGACCAAGTGACACTTCGGGCAAGCGTTGCGCCCATTCGCCCATTCAATGAGTTCCACACGTTGCTGTCTGCGCAAGGATTCCAACAACATCCTTCCCGTGACGGTTCTGAAAATCGAAAGGTCGCTCGGCGGCTCTTTCCGTTCTGGAGCGCAAGCCCGGATGATTTCGACTTCCTCTCGAAATGTTCGCGTTGAAAGCACGCGCTCAAGGGACACCTTTAGTTCGGGTGCGGACGGTAGCCTGACCTTCTCCGAGACGACGCGCCCCGGATCGGTTACGAGCGCAGAGAACGCCAGCGATGCCTCCACAGGTCCGCCGCAATAACGCTCAAGTTCGTCGTGGAGATGAACAAGGCGTGTCGTCTGTTCGCCTGCGTCATCGTGATTTTGGCAAAGAATGTTGCCTGCCAGCGTCGCAGAAATCGTGAAAAGGTGGTGGTCGAAGGTTGTGAGCGCTGTTTCACGACGGCATCGCGAGGCCGCTTCGTGATGCCAACGCCGACAGAACTGCTCCGCCCCCTCCTCGTCGTTGAGTCGCTCGGTGAGCATCGCGAGTTCAACTTCGAGCCACATGTTGAAAGCTGCTCTTAATTGGCCTTGGTCCTGAACACGCTCTACGAGAGATTTCATGGCCGCACCGAAACGCTCCAAGCCGGTCAACACGTCCCTTGACTGCGTCTCCACTTCCACCTCGTCGTCCGTTTCAGCTTCGATCGCTGAAGGACTGGGAGTGGTTGTATGCCGTCGTGCGCCGAGCGAATTCAGCAATCGTCGTCGGAGCTTTCCAAAGATTTCATCCAGTGCCGCCTCTGGCGAATCAATCGCGGCGAGTTGTTCGCCTGATTTGTCAGACGGCTTCAACTGCTCAAGGTCAATGGCGGCAGATTTTTCCGTGCCATCTCCTTTGGCCGGGCCAACCTTGCTGACCCGCTTGGTGTCGAGCTTGAAGGTCGTAAGATGATGCTGTGCGCTCAGGGCGAGATATTCCAACAATGCCGCATCATCGTCCTCGGTCTGCTCGTTGTTGATGAGCCGAATGAGAGAGGTGATGCCCAAGTGTGGCAGGCGTGGCAGCTTCAGGATTTCCTCGTTTTGAACCCACCCACGCCCTTCAACGCCATCACGCTTGAAGACGACCTGCAAACCTGTCTGCGTTGCGTAGTGTTCGGCGTGCGGAATGCCGGCTCGGAATGTTCCGTCGGCAGCGACTTCGACTTTGAATTCCACCATTTCACCATCGGGACGAACAACGGCGACTTGCCAAGGCCCAGCAATCTTTCGAATGCTGACCATGATTCCGACCAATTCCCCGTGTTTGTCGATGCGAGCATGAACCACGATTCGCTCGCCGATGCCTGCCTTTCTAAATTCCAGTTTCTGGTGCGCCTTGGGCAATGGAACAGCCTTCCACGAAAGTGTTCGTTTGCTTTTCAGTGGTTCGACACGAAGGACGCTCACCTCAATGTTGTCAGTCGAGCAAATGGACTTCTCGGTTGAATTGACGCTGCCGGTCACGGTCATGCGGTTGCCGTCGTTCAGGTCGGCCTCAAACCATTTCGCGTGCAAAGAGCGGCCGTCTTGGTCATCTGAAACCAGAGCCGCATCAATCTTGATTCCATCCAACAGCTTTACGCCGAACGGAAAACTGCTGGCATCCTCGCGTCCGGGAAGCAGCCCAATGGTTACACGGCGGCATTCCGCAATGCCTGCAAGTTTTTTTACTGCCGTTGCTTGCGGGTCGAAGAACGGCGAAAGCACTTTCAACCGAGCCGCCCCGCCGCTGGCGATGAAAACCGCCTCCATCTGTTCGACGACCGATTGTTTCGCACAATGAATAAGTCGTGGTTCTTCCGAACTGCCGGTCGCCTTGACAGCTCCAGCCTTCAAGGCCAAGTCAGCAAATGTTGTCGTCCACCGCCGGTCAGGATTCAGGAAGTTCTTCCTCGCATCCAACGCTTGAAGGAATTCCCCGAATTCCTTGAACACTCCCGAAGTTTGGCTGGAATGAAATATCTCCATCACCTCGACGTTTCGACCAAATCCACCGAACGTCAGGTTGCCGCTGCTCACCATCAACAGGTCGCCGTCCGGTCCGGACAGGTAACTGCATTTTGGGTGAAACACACCGTTGGCAAGAGCGACGGGAACAAGATGGTATTCCTGGCCGACGCGCGACGATTGCCTTTCGGCGAGGCTCTGCTGATACCCGTCAATATCGGCGACGACCCAAATATTGCGACAACCCGTTTTGACAAGGCAGTTCTTGATGATGTGCGTCTCGAAGAATGTCAGGCTCAAGGCGTATGTGGTGAACAGCGCGTTCTCCCAACGCCCTCGTGCGATTATTTCGATTGGTGAAAGTCCGTCAAACATGGATGAGCCTGCCAGCCAACATCGGTCGTCGGAGATTACTGGCTTTAAATCGCTTTGCCGATGCAATTCGCTCGGACCAAAGGTGTGGGTGATACACAATTCCAGCCGAAATTCCGCGTAGAGTCCGCCTGTGGTCACGGCAAAGACGCAATACAACCTCAAAAACGCCGAAGATTATTTCAAAGAACATCTTTGCGTTGGTGATTACTATGATGAAGGCCAACGGGTGTCCGGCGAATGGATTGGATTGGGCGCGGAAAAACTTGGATTGGCCGGCAAAGTCCGCGCAGAGGAATTCCTGCGGCTGTGTGAAAATCAGCATCCGTCTTCCGGTGAGACGTTGACACAGCGGTTGAACACGACGCGGACTGAATCCGGTCAAAGCGCGGCCAACCGGCGAATTTTCTTTGACTTCACGTTCTCACCGCCAAAGTCGGTTTCGCTTGCAGTGTTTCTCGGCAAAGACGAACGGATACTCCAAGCACATGCTCGCGCCGTGCGTTCGGCTTTGCAAGAGTTTGAGGCTTTTACAGCAACCCGCATTCGTCTTGATGGCGCGCAAACCGACCGATTGACTGGTAATTTTGCCGCCGCGCTGTTCACCCACGACACGTCACGCGCCCTTGATCCCCATGTCCACACCCACTGCATTGTTTTCAACGCAACTTTTGATCCAGTCGAAAACCGCTGGAAAGCTCTCCAGAATTATGAACTGTTGCGTGCCAGAAAGTTTGCCGAGAACGCCTATTATCACGAACTCGCTCGTGAGTTGCTGGGATTCGGGTATCGGATTCAAAACCGCGCGCGTGGCGATTTCCAAATCGAAGGAATATCGGAAGAACTTTGCAGACGATTTTCGAAACGGCGTGCCGAGATTGACCGTGCAATGACAAAATTGCTGGACGAAAAGCCAGAACTTGTAGGTGGCGATGTGATGGCCGCGCGCAGGTTGTTGGCAACTGCGGAGAGGGCGCGAAAGCAGCGTGACTTGAGCCGGGACGAATTGAACGGATTGTGGGAGTCGCAATTGACGCGAGAGGAGCGACAAATCTTCAGCCGTCTTTGCGGCCAACCCCTGCCAACTGCGTCTAGTGAAAATCGCACGTCCGTCAATGAAGCTGTGCAATGGGCGGAGGAACATTTGTTCGACCGGAACTCGGTTGTGTTGGAATGTCAGGTGTGGCAGGAGGCATTGGGCCGGGCGCGTGGTGAGAGTTTTTCCGTTTCCGAACTCAAGGAATTCACCCAGCAACGTGGCTATATCCGGGACGAAGCGCGTCCAGGTGAAGTGACCCTGCGTGAAGTTCTCCTCCGTGAATGGGAAATCGTCCAGACCGCGAAAGAGGGCGTCGGTGATTGTCTCCCGCTGGTGGCGAATCCCCGTCCGGCGAATCCGCAACTCGACAATGAACAACGACAAGCTCTCGAATCCTTGCTGCGTTCGACAAATGGTGTTTCTGTTTTTCGCGGCGGTGCGGGAACGGGCAAAAGTTTTGTTCTGCGCGAACTGGTGGAGCAACTGCGGCAGTCTGGCCGAAGTGTAGTCGTCCTCGCCCCTCAGCGTCAACAAGTCGTGGAAATGGACAAGGCCGGGTTTCCGACGCCAACGACGGTCGCCAATTTTCTCATCAAGCGTGAACTGGCTGACAGCGCCGTCATCGTGGTGGACGAAGCGGGACAGATTGGCGGGCGACAAATGTTGGAGCTTATCCGTTTGATCCATGAGCGACACGGACGACTGGTTCTCTCCGGCGACACCCGGCAACACGGCGCAGTTGAGGCTTCGGACGCCCTGCTTGCCATCGAACGTCATGCCGGTGTGAAACCAGTTGAACTGCACAAGATTCGACGGCAAGACCCGTCGCTCGGTCGTGATGTCGAGGAACGCAATCGCATCAGAATGTATGGAAAAGCAGTTGAAGCCGCTGCGGCTGGCAAGTTGGGCGATTCTTTTGAACGC
>Ga0265338_10001005_pt1 | contig 47367 bp, 45 predicted proteins | sample 42126metaG_FD_193579 | JGI IMG/M metagenome (GOLD analysis project Ga0265338, IMG submission 193579) | Rhizosphere microbial communities from Carex aquatilis grown in University of Washington, Seatle, WA, United States - 4-21-26 metaG | ecosystem: Host-associated > Plants > Roots > Rhizosphere...
GGCCACGCCGCCCGCTGGCTCGAATGGCGGCGCCGTCACCAGGCACGATCCCGCTGGTTCCACAAACATGCACGCCTGCAGCGCGAGTATGCCCTGGCCAGCTAGCGATTGGAGACTGCCGTACTAGACGGCAGCGGCCACGCTGTGGTTAGTTCGTTGGGCCAGACAAGACACGATCTCGCTCACTACGCCGATGACATCCTCCACTTCCTCTGAGGCGCCGATGACACGGCACGGGCTGACCCGGTTCCCGCCCCGGAGCGAGCTTCCGCCCGACGTGACCATAGCCAAGCTGCCCTTCCTGGGCCGGACCTGGTACGAGCGCGGCTTCTTCTACTGGTGCCGTCGCGTCGGCGCGGTGGCCGTGCTCGCGATCGCGGTGGCGATATACGCCGCCATCATCTTCGGGGTCATGAGCGCGGCCGGCCCGGCCGGGTCGGCCGGTTACCTGGCTGTCCTGATCGCCGAGGCCGCGCTCTCCGTGGTTACGGCAGTCTTCGCATTCCGCTTCATGCAGCGGCAAGCCAGCGGCCCGGGCGTATCAGCCGCCCGCCAGCGGTCGGCCCGGGCGGGCGGCGTGTCGGCGTTCCTCCTCTTCCAGTGGGGCGTGGTCGGAGGGGCGCTGCTAGCTGTCTCCGCCCTACTCACGGCCGGGTTCGTGCTGGCCGCGTTCGTGATGTCGTTTGCCCCGGTGCTGCCGACCGAGCAGCACGCCCGCGAAGTGCTCGCCACCAGGCTGGACCTGGCTGTCCTGCGCGCGAGCAACAAGCATCACTCGGCCCGCCGCCGCCGGCGGCGCTAAGCGACGGCAGCGGAACCTCAGCCCCCGGAGATGAGCCTGGTCAGCTCCTGGACGAGCTGGGCGCTGCTCTGCTCCGCGTCCTGGTACTTCTTGGTGGCGGTGCTGAGCTTGTCACCGTGGCCGCTGACTACCGCGCCGAGCTGGCCTGTGGCCAACCCCGCCACTCGCACGGCGTTCGCCAGCGCCGCCGTGACCGCCCCGTCGCCGCCGTCGGGCGCGCTCACCCCGGCTGCACTCTCCGCTCCGGAAATCGTGCCTGATTCCGTGTGGAACGTCTGAGCCATGCTCAGTAGGTCGCCCATCAGGACCTGGTACCCGTCTCTCATGCCGGCTGCCTCCAGGAGAACCCGCCCAGATCCTGCTGATCCCACCGCCAGGCCTCACCGCTGACCTCGGGATCGAGCACTACCCGATCCACTCCCGCGGCCTTGGCGATGTCCACGAGCCTTGCGAGCGGCACCGCCGCCCACGGCTGCGACCTCCCGAGCGCCGCCACCAGTACCCCAACCGAGCTGAACACGGGCAGCACCAGCCCAGCTTGCTCCTGCCGGGCCTCGAAGATGAGCTGATCACCGGCACCCGGATGCGCGGGCACGACCACCAGCGGTTCCTGTTCCGTCAACGCGGCTCATCTCCGTGTTGCCAATGCCTGCTATCCAACTTTAAGCACTACCTTGGATACGCACAGCGAGGAACTGCGGTTCATCGGCCCCTGAACGGTTCGCGGTTGCACAAAGGTGAAGCCCCGCCAGGGGCGGTGATGGGGCTCCTTGGAGCTGAGTCTAGGCCGGGTCTACTTCCGCTACCCCACATCATCCGGTGCACGGTAGGCCACCTGATGCGGCGGGCCGGGATCTCCGGGCTGCCGCTGCGCCGGCGGGCCAAGCGCGTCCCGGCCCAGAAACAGTCACCGACCTGGTCAAGCGCCAGTTCACCGCGGACGGCCCGAACCGGCTGTGGGTCACCGACATCACCGAGCACCCCACCCGCGGGGGCAAGGTCTACTGCTGCGTCGTCATCGACGTGTTCAGCGCCGCGTCGTCGGCTGGGCCATCGACACCGCCCAGCGAGCCGACCTCGCCATCAACGCCCTTGGGCATGGCCATCGACTCCCGTCGGCCGTCGCCGGGTGCGATCATTCACGGCGACCATGGAACCCCACCCGCACCCACTCCGGTAAACCGGGGCATGATCAGACGCCCGCCAGTGTTGCGTACGGACTCGCCATCGCCGTTCGTGGCCAGCGGGGTAACCGGCCTGTCGTGCAAGAACGATGAGCAGTGCAGTGCCGTAATGGATGTTCTGCGTGCCTGATCGACGATCTGGCGCGGTGCTGCGGTGGCTGCCAAGTTCGATGGCTGATATTGGCGTCCCTGATTGAACGGGGGATTGGGAGCGGTGGTGCGGGCGCGGTTGGCTAGGCGGGCGAGGCGACGGGGAGGCCGGCTGCGGCGGCTGCGTCGAGCAGGCGCTTGTCGTAAGTGACGAACGACGTGAGTGCCTCGCGGGCGTGCAGGGCGGTGCCCAGGTGGATGGCGTCCAGGCTGCGGACGGTGGTGGGCCTGGCGGTCTGGGCGATGATCCGGACGGGCGGGTCCAGGGGGATGAGGTCGATCAGGTCCAGCACGGCCGGGAGCCGCGCGGCGGCCTCGGGCGCGTACCTGGCCAGCGCCCGGAACGACTCGATCTCGGTCAGGACCGAGCTGGCCCAGCCGGTCTCGGCCCGCTCGCCGAGCCAGGCGCGCAGTGCCTCTGATTCGGCCTCGGCGTGGACGAGTTTGACCACGGCGGCGGAGTCGAGGTAGATCATCAGCGCTCGCCGGACCGGTCCCGGGCCAGTTCCTCGGCCACGTTGACCCCGTCCGGTTCGCCGAGTTCCATTTGGAGGACCTCCCGGCGCATCCGGGCGGCCCGTTCCCGCCGGCTCGCTGCCTCGAGCACTGCCTGGCGGATGGCGGCGGAGCGGGAAAGGCCGCTGTGGGTCAGCACGTCGAGGGCGTGCTCGGTCTCATCATCAGTCCGGATGGTGATCGTGTCAGCCATATCAGAACTGTAAGACACTAAGTCTTACAGTTCAAGCTGCCTCTGCCTGTTTAAGTACGCGCTCGTACTCCTTGCTGCTAAAAAAGCACCACGGATGCGATCCATCCGCCCAGTCGCGGGCATTCTGCCTGATAGACAGGCTGTGTCGGCCCCTGCTAGCGTTAAATCCCGCACCTTCCGCTTAGCGCGGTTCCGCTCGTCAGTGACTTCCGTTTTCGCAGGTCTGCACAGCGCTTAGCGCGGTTGACCTTGTAAGCGGACGGTCAGCGGTTCGAATCCGCTCACCGGCTCGAAGTCTTCTTGACATGCTCAAGACCGGCATCTCAAGCATTAACGACCGGCTCGACCTGCTCATCGGCCGCAGGACCTAACCGACAGCACGGTCGAAGACCGGCCCGCCATGCCGACATATGCCCACGCAGCTGATTAGGCACTTGGCGTGGCGGGCCGGGTAATGCACCGGGACGCTAGGGCCATCGGCCCGGGATCAACGGGTCTGGTCCCGCTCGTTAAGCGCCGTCGGCCTACCGGGCTGAGGAGCGCCAGGGCGCCCTGGCGCCGAGCCGGGCGGGGTCGAGGCCGGACCAGCGGTGCCCGCCGCCGTAGAACCTTGTCCCGGCGAGCAGGGTGACCATGGGCTTGGTGAACAGGAACACGACCAGGACGTCGATCAGGGTGGTCAGGCCGAGGGTGTAGGCAAATCCCTGCACGTCGCTAACCGCGAAGTAGTACAGCAGGGCCGCCGCCAGGAACGACACCGTGTCGGACATCAGGATGGTGCGCCGGGCGCGCTTCCAGCCGCTCTTAGCGGCCGGGCGCAGCGTCTTGCCGTCGCGGATCTCGTCGCGGAGCCGTTCGAAGTACACGATGAACGAGTCCGCCGTGATGCCGATCGCCACGATGAGGCCGGCGATGGCCGACAGTGACATCGTGAAGTTCTGGTACCTGCTGAGCAGCACCACTGACAGGTAGGCGAGGAGCGCCGCGAGCAGCAGGCTGGAGACCGCCACCAAGCCAAGGCCCCGGTAGTACGCGAAGAGGTAGATCGTTACCAGGGACAGCCCGATGATCCCCGCGGCCAGACCTGCCACCAGCGAGCTGTGGCCGAGCAGGGCGGAGACGGTGTTCTCGGTCAGCACCTGGAAGTCCAGCGGCAGCGAGCCGTACTTGAGCGAGTCCGCCAGGTCGGTTGCCTGCGCCTGGGTGAACCCGGTGCTGCCGCCGCCGGTGATCTGCACGTTGCCGGCGGTGATGGGCTCGGCTGTTACCTCGGCCGAGGTCACGTTGCCGTCGAGGACGACCGCAGTCGAGTCGAGCGCCTGGTCATTCAGGTTGCCGCTGCGGGAGCCGGCGTAGTACGAGTTGTACTGGCTGGTGGTGAGCGTCCCGAAGTTCGAGGCGGCTCCGGCGTTGAGCGACAGGTCCACCACCCACTGGGCACTGTTCTGCTGCAGCCCGGCGGTGACTGACGTGATGTCACTGCCCACGTAGACGGCCTGGCCCAGTACGTACTTCATCCCACGCGAGTCGCAGGAAACGATCTGCCCCTTGAGGGCGGCCCACTGGTCCCCCTGGAGCGAGTAGCCGACTGTCTTCTGCCAGCTCGGGTTGACCGTGCCGGCGTTGCGGCCCGGCTGGCACACTTCCTGGTCGAACAGCTTGCGGGTCGCGGCGTTGACGAGGGTGGGGTCGCCGTAGGCGACCGAATTCGCTCTCGTTGCTGATGGCGGGACGTACGGCGCCTCGAGGTATACCGGCCGGACGCTCATCTGGGAGGCGTGGGTCAACAGGTTGACGACGTTATAGGAGGGCTTACCGGGCACGGTGACGTTGATCGTGTCGCCGCCCTGCTGCTGCACCTGGGCGCCGGAGTTACCGGTGCCGTCCACCCGGAACTGCAGGACCGAGATCGCCTGCTGCATCTCGCCGCTGGCCGGCGGGTTGCCGTCACGGGTCGCTGCCTGCAGCACCACCTCGGTGCCGCTTGACAGGTCAAGGCCGAGACCGACCTTGAACTGCTGCTGCCACTTCTCCGGGCTGAGGGTCTCGTTGCCGAGGACCGAGATCAGCATGATGAAGATGACGGCGGCCAGCGCGACGAGCGCGCGGACCGGCCTTGAGCCGCTTCTACTTGGGGATGTCACTTTTTCCCTCGCCTGTCGACGTCGTATGCGCTGACGCGCTTGACAGCCGTTCAACGAAGATTGCGCGCGGACGGTGCCGTCGGTCCCGAACCCCAAATCTGGTCACGGCAGCCTGGTGCTGCGGCCGTCTTCAACGAAGGCGTTGACAAGTTTCAACGAAAGTGTTGACAAGATCGGCGTCGCGGTGGACGGTATCAGCATGCTGAGGCAGGGAATGAACTCGACCAAGCACGGCAATGGTGCCGGGCGGGCACTCCGCCGGGGTGCGCCAGGCCTCCTGGCCGCGGTGACGATAGCCGCGCTGGCCGCGTGCAGCAGCAGCAGCACCGGCTCCAGCTCTACCAGCTCCGCCGGTTCCAGCGCGACCGCCTCGGCCAGTGGCAGCCCGCTGTCGACCGCGGGCCTGTCGCAGTACCTCCCGGGAAATAAGGCCACCGGGACCCCGGTCAAGGTCGGGCTGATCAACAACGAGGGTGCCTCGGCGTCGGCCGCGCCCAACATCGGCGACGCCGCCGTCGCCGCCGCCCAGTACGCCAACGCCGAGCTGGGCGGGATCGGCGGCCACCCGATCCAGGTCATCCGGTGTGCCGAGCAGGAGGACGTCGCCTCGTCGACGGCCTGCGCCAACGAGATGGTGCAGGATAACGTGGCCGTCGCCGTGCTTGGCGAGGTGTCCACCGGCAACGTCATCGTGCCGATTATCACCAAGGCGGGCATCCCTTACGTGACCGTCACCGGCACCTCGGCCGCGGAACTGAGCACACCGGGCGCGTTCTCCTGGTCCGGCGGCTACGAGGCGACCCTGGCCGGGATCGCCCAGTACGCCAAGCAGCAGGGCTACAAGAAGGTCACCGCGTTCGTGGTCAACCTTCCGTCGGCGATCGAAGGGGCCAAGACGCTCGGCGTCGCGGTGTTCAAGGCGGACGGCGTCGCACTATCCACTGAGCCGGTCCCGGCTGGCGTTCCCGACGCGACCTCCCAGGTCACCGCGGGCCTGTCCGGCAGCCCGGACGCGACCGCCGCTATCCTCGACGAGACCACCTGCACCTCGGTGCTCAAGGCACTCAAGCTGGTCAACCCCTCGATTCCAGTCCTGGGCATCACCAACTGCCTGGACAACGCTTCGGTGCAGGCGCTGGGCAGCGCGATGAACGGGATCAAGATCTTCGGCTCGTCGTCCCCGCAGTCCAGCGACGCTCAGGCCCGGCTCTACCAGTATGTGATGGCTAAGTACGCGCCGACCGTGAGCGCATCCGGGATTACGGTGGTCGGCTTCCAGTCGATGCTCGGCCTGGTCCGGGCGGTTGCCGGGTCGAAGGGCAGCCCGACGCCGGCCTCGATCACCGCCGCCATTAAGGCGGCCAGGAACGTTCCGCTGCCGGCCGGCGGAGGAATCTCTTTTACCTGCAACGGCAAGGCGCTGCCGAGCCTGCCCTCGATTTGCTCGATGGGCGAGGTCATGGTGACGGTGCAGAACGGCATCGGCGTCGACCCGCAAATCTTCGCCTAGATCTCCCGTCGCATCATCCCGGGAGCCGGTGATGGCCGCCGGTTGCCCGCGGACGGCGCCCCCTGAAATGCTTCACCTATGCCCGCACTCCCGGCGACGTTCGCTGAGGACGTCATCAACCGGCCGGCCCGCGCTCAGTTCGAGGCGTTTCTGGACGAGCATCGCGGTGCGCTCAATCGCTGCCTGGACGGGCTAACCGAGGAACAGGCGCGCCGGGCGCTGGTGCCCTCCGGGACCACCTTGCTTGGCCTGGTGAAGCACGCCGTCTTCGTCGAGAAGGTCTGGTTCGACGAGGTTGTCACCGGCCGGTCACGGGCCGAGATCGGCATCCCGGCGGCCTCGGAAGAGTCGTTCACCCTGCGCGACGACGACACCATCGCCGCCGTCCGGCAGGCCCATCGCGAGGCATGCGAGTCGTCGCGCCGTGCGACGGCATCCCTGGGACTAGACGACAAGGTCTACGGCTACCGGCTCGGGCCGCTCCCGCTGCGCTGGGTGTACCTTCACGTGCTGCGCGAGCTCGCGCAGCACGGCGGGCACGCCGACATTCTCCGGGAGCAGATCCTCAGCCAGTAGCCGCGCCGGAGAACACGCGCGCGTTGCGCGCGCACCAGTCCGCGAACGTGCGCGGCGGTCGTCCCAGCAGGCGTTCTAACGTGTCGCTGCGTATCCCCGCCGTGTCGGCGCGCATGAGCGCGGCGGCCTCGATGAGGGCGTCGGCTAGTGCCTTCGGTGCTCCCTGGGGGTAGCGGAACCGGACGGCCTCGGCCGGCGTGGCCGCCGTCCTGACCTCGATGTTCCGGCCGATTGCGCGGGCCAGGATGCTGACCTGCTCGGCCACGGTGAATGTCGTTGCTCGCGCTCGTGGTGCCAGCGCCCCATCGCTGGCACCGGGGTACCGATGACCGCGCACGACGACAGGTACACGATGCGCCGTACCCCGGCCGCCCGCGCGGCGGCGAGCACGTGCGCAGTGTGCTCGGTGCCAACGCCAGGCACTAGCAGGAACAGCCTGCCGGCGCGCCGTTGAGCGCTGGCGGCAGCGACAACGGGTCGTCCAGGTCGCCGACTACCCGCTCGGCCCGTTCCGGCAGGCCGTTCGCGCGAGCGGCGTCGCGCACCAGGGCGCGGAAGGGGAGACCCCGCGCGTCAAGCTCGCGGGCGAGTTCACGGCCGACGTGCCTGGTGGCGCCGGATCAGGGCCGCGGACGCGGCGATGCGCCGCCACGGGCTGCGGCTCGGGCATGACCACTTGCTCACGGCGCTATGGGAGCAAGACGCCCGCCCGCCGGCGAGGTGGCGGCCGCGGCGGGCGTCACCACGCACGCCGTCATCAAGCGCACTGGCGAAAATTCACCGCTCGGCCAGCGGCCTGCTTGACGAGGACCAGGCAGGCCACGAGTGACAGCTCAGGAGAACGCGGCGGCGTGGTCGGCGGCGAACCGCTCGAAGGAGCGGGCCGGGCGGCCGAGGACGGCCGGCACGTCATCGGTGACCCACTCGGCGTCGCCGGCGGCGGTCAGGGCAAACGCCTGGGCGTTCATCTCGGCGACCGGCGCCGGGAGGCCGGCCCGGATCATCGCGTCCCGGTTCTCCTCGAAGGTGAGCTCGGTGTAGGACACGGTCCGGCCGAGCAGCTTCGACAGCACCGTCGCCACGTCGTAGTTGGAGATCAGCTCGGGGCCGGTGAGCCAGTAGGTCTTCCCGGCGTGGGGGGCGGGCGCGGCGGCGATCTCGGCCGCCACCGCGCCTACGTCGCGGGCGTCGACCAGGCCGGCCAGGCCCTTGCCTGCCACGGAGCCGAAGCCGCTGGTCGCGGCGATCGCGGGCGCCAGCAGGAGGACGTTCTGCATGTAGGCGTTGGACCGCAGCAGCGTGTGGGCGAGCCCGGAGGCGGCCAGGCCGGCCTCGATCTCGGCCTGGCCGCGCCGCCGGGCGATCGGCGAGTCGGCTGACGCCTTGCTGGTGGCCTTGACGACGTGCCCGACGCCAGCCCGGGCGGCGCTCGCGACGACGTTCAGCTCCTGCGCCGGGACCGCCGGGCTGACCAGGATGACCCCGGTGACGCCCGCCATCGCCTGGTCGATGCTGGCCGGGACGTCCAGGTCGCCCACGGCGAGCTCAGCCCCCGCGTCCGCCAGCGCCCTGGCGCGGCTCTGGTCGCGTACCAGCACCCGGACGGGCACCTCCCGCCGGATAAGCGAGCGCACGGCTTCGCGGCCGACCTTCCCGGCCGTCGTTACGAGGATCATGACGTGGTTCTCCCTGGAATTAGTGGGCTACGTGGCCCAGTCTGCCCGGAAAGTAATGGGCTGTCAAACCCAGAATGTTGCTATCCTTGGCCGCATGGCGAGCGAGACGAGGAACCGGCCCAGGCTGACGCCGAAGGGCGAGCGCACCCGGGCCAGGATCGTGGCCGCCGCCGCCCGGCTGACCCACCAGCAGGGCGTGGCCGGCACCACCTTCGAGGACGTCAGGACGGCGGCGGAGGTCAGCGGCTCGCAGCTGTCCCACTATTTCGCCGGCAAGGACGCTCGTGCAGGCGGTCATCGGCCACCAGGCGGACATCATCGTCGGCCACCAGGAGCAGGCCGACCTGGGCACCGCCGAGGGCATCAGGGCCTGGCGGGACATGGTCATCGCCGCCGCCAGGAACGCGGGCGGCAAGGGCGGCTGCCCCCTCGGGTCGCTGGGCGGCCAGCTGGCCGAGACCGACCCCGAGGCCCGCGCCCTCGTCGCGGCCGGCTTCGCGCGGTGGGCGTCCGCCATCGCCGCCGGGCTGCGGTCCCGCCCGGCAGCCGGGGGCCGGCCGGCCGGCGTCAGCCCCGACGACCTGGCCGTGACCTTGCTGGCCGCACTCCAGGGCGGGCTCCTCCTCGCGCAGGTCCAGCGGGACACCGGTCCACTGGAAACCGCCATCGACACGATCCTCGCCCTGGCCGCGGACTAGCCGGTGGCCCGGCACCATGGATCATGGGCAGATGAACATCACCGAGGACTCGGTCGCGCGCTCTGAGCCGCGAGCCGGCGTGGTGCAGCTAACGCTGTCCAGGCCGGAGAAGCTCAATGCGCTGACGCAGCCGATGGTGGCCCGGCTGCACGGGCACCTGCGCGACGTCGCGGGCGACCCGAAGTGCCGGGTCGTCGTGCTGACCGGGGCGGGCCGCGGGTTCTGCGCCGGCCTGGACCTCGGCGGCTTCGGCGCCGCGCCGGGCACCGAGGACTTCGGTCCCGTGCAGCAGACCTGGGCGACCCAGCGGGCGATCGCGGGCCTGGTGCAGGAACTGCGGCGGCTTCCGCAGCCGGTGATCGCCGCCGTGGCCGAGCCCGACCGGCTGGCGGCCAGGGTGGACGCCGCCGCCGAGGCGCTGCTGCAGGCGGCACCGCTTTCGCTGTCGCTCACCAAGCAGGGCATGTGGCTGGCGCTGGAGATCCCGTCCTTCGACGCGGTGGTCGAGCTGGAGAACCGGCAGCAGGTGCTGATGTCGGCAACCGGGGACATGCGCGAGGGGATGGCGGCCTACGTGGAGCGCCGCCCGGCCGAGTTCCGCAACCGCTGAGTAGGCCGGGCGGGATCGACATGAGTGTTACTGCATCGGCGGGTGTGACTGAATGATAATGTGCGGCGCGTTTGAGGCGCCCGTGTGAAATAGCCGGAGATTGGAGTACACCTGGTGACCTCCCCAGCCGAGGGACCGTACGATGCCCAGTCGGAGGCGGAGGCCGAAGCGGAGGCCCGCTCGACCGACCGGGTGGTGACCTTCTCCGACGCCGTAGTGGCGATCGCGATCACGCTCCTCGCGCTCGACCTGCCGGTCCCGGCGGGCAACTTCAGCAACGGCCAGTTCTGGCATGCGCTGCGCGCCGACTGGTCCACCTACCTGGCCTTCCTCATCAGCTTCCTGGTCATCGCCAACCACTGGGCCACCCACCGGCAGATCTTCCGCTACGTGAGCCGGCTGAACAACATGGTGTTCCGGCTGAACCTGGCCTGGCTGCTGCTGATGATCGTGGTCCCCTACACGACCAAGATCGTGACTGGCAGTGGCCAGCTCGGCGCCCGGTTCACGGTCTACGCCGGGGTGCAGATCGTCGCCACCGGGGTCGCGATGCTCATGAGCTGGGAGGTGCGTGCCGCTCAGCTGCTGCGGGCCGACGCGCCGGCCAAGGCCAGGCACGCCGACCTGGTCCCGTACCTGTCCATCATGTTCGTTTTCCTGGCCTCGATCCCGGCCGCGTACCTGGCCGGGTCCTGGGCGTTCGCGCTGTGGGCGCTTTCGCCGCTGGTCGGGCGCCTGCTCCGGCGGACCGGGGCGGTGGACCGGTTCGCGGCCGGCAACACCCGGAGATAGGGCGGCAGCACCCGGAGACAGAAAAGCCCGGCCTTGCGGACACCCTCGTGTCCTCGCGGCCGGGCTTTTTTCGCTAGCGGGTAAGCGTAAGTTGGCGGGTTTACCGGTAGGCGCGGCGGCGGCCCGGCTCCAGGTGGAGCAGGCGCAGCAGCAGCAGCAGCACAAAGGCGCCGATGATGGAGCCGATGATGCCCACCAGGTGGAAGCTGTGGATGCTGGCGGTGTGGTACTGGATCAGGTTCTGGATGAATCCGCCCACGAATGAGCCGACGATGCCGAGCACAATGGTGCCGACGATGCCAATGGAGTCACGGCCAGGCATGAGCAGCCGTGCGACGGCGCCGGCGATAAGCCCGACCACCAGGAGGACGATAATGAAGGTCACCATGGCCTAATGACTTCCCCGGTAGCGCCGAATATGCCTTATTAGGCGGAATTTCTCACGCCGGGCCCTGGAGCAGCGGCCATACCTCGACCACGCCGCGGGCGACCGCGCAGGGGGTGCCGGCCACCAGCTCGATGGCGTCTTCCATGGTGGCGGCCTCGATGAGGCCGAAGCCGGCCAGCGGCAGGTCCGAGTTCAGGTAGGGGCCCTGCGTGGTCTGCAACCGCTCGCCGTCGTGGTTGCGCACCTGGACCGGGGCGCCCGCCGCGCCGATGATCGCTCCGCGCTCCGCTAGGCCGGTGTCGTGCCGGTGCGCGGTGAGCCGGGCGGGCTCGCTGGTCGCCTGGTAGCCGGCCTCGTCTCCGTAACCGATTGTGACGAACCAGGGCATGATCCGCGCCTCTCTTCCTCTCGGCCGTGCACGTCATCGTGATCCGGCGACACTACCCGGGATCGGGGCCATCAGCCGCGGTCGCGGCTAACGGTGTCCGAACGTCAGGTAGCAGGACAGGGCGATCCCGGCCGCGGCCGCGCCAAGCAGCAGGATGGCCGTCGCCAGGACCAGCAGGGCGAGGCGCGCACCGCGGCGCCGGGCACCGGGCCACCCGGGGGGCCTGGTGAGCGAGCTAGCCAATTTGCGTCCTTTCGCCGGCGGGCCACTAATCGCCGCCGTTACTTAATGCGCTTGAGAGATTACGCAGTGTAATATCACGCGTCGTGTGCTCGTGCACTAACGGCCAGCGGGGGCCGCGCACGAGTCGCGCAGCAGCACTGCGCTGTTTGGCGGGAAACAGGGGGACAACAGTGAATTCTGACGCTGTGCAGTCCGATGCCGTGGCCTCCTGGCAGCGGGGGGCCGCGGCCAGGCAGTGGGCGGCCGGGTGCGTGCGCCGGGTCGTCCGGTCGGGGACCGAGGCGGGCTACGACGCGATCGTCTGGGTGTCCGGGCTGTGCTACGCGGCCTGGGTGACCGGCGACCTCCAGGGGAACGCCGCGGGCCGGCCGGTGCTGGCGGGCGCGGTGCTGGTCGTCCCGGTGCTGTCGGTGCTGTGCGGGCTGCTGGCCGGGCTCTACCGGGGGCGGCACCCGCGGGGCACCATCGACGAGGTGATCAGCGTGTTCGTCGCGGGCGGCCTCATGCTGGTGCCGCTCGCGCTGCTCAGCGGCGTGGTGGACGGGCAGCGCGACCCGGTCCGCACGGTGGCCGGCGGCGCGCTGATCGCGCTGCCGACGATCGCGGTCGCGCGCTACGTGGTCTTCACCGCGCGCCAGGGTGCCCGCTGGCGGCGGCGCAGCCCGGCCGCGGGCGGGGTCAAGGTCATCGTGTTCGGGGCCGGCGAGGCGGGCACCGCGCTGGTCAGGCGGCTGCTCGATGAGCCGGAGGGCACCTACCGGCCGGTCGCGATCCTGGACGACGACCCGGCCAAGCGGCGGCTGCGGGTGCACGGCATCCCGGTGCTTGGCGACCGGGCCAAGATGGCCGAGGTCGCGGCCGCGACCGGCAGCACCGTGCTGGTGATCGCGATCGCCCGGTCCAGCGGCAGCGCCATCCGCGAGGCCACCGCGCAGGCGGAGCAGTGCGGGCTCACCGCCAAGGTAGTGCCCACCACGACCGAGCTGATCAGCGGCGGCGCCCGGATCGAGGGCGTGCGCGACCCGCGGATCAGCGACCTGCTCGGCCGCCGCCAGATCAGGACCGACGTGCGGGCGATCGCCGGGTCCTTCACCGGCAAGCGGATCCTGGTCACCGGGGCGGGCGGGTCGATCGGCTCCGAGCTGTGCAGGCAGCTCCACCAGTTCGCCCCGGGCGAGCTGATCATGCTCGACCGGGATGAGTCGGCGCTGCACGAGATCCAGCTCACGCTGCACGGCCGGGCGCTGCTCGACTCGGACGAGACCGTGCTGGCCGACATCAGGGACGCGCGCCGCGTCCGCGAGGTGTTCGACCGCTTCCGCCCGCAGATCGTGTTCCACGCGGCCGCACTCAAGCACCTGCCGCTGCTCGAGCGCTACCCGGCCGAGGCGGTGCAGAGCAACATCCGCGGCACGCTGACGGTGCTCGAGGCGGCGGCCGCCTGCGGGGCGGAGTCGTTCGTGAACATCTCCACCGACAAGGCAGCCGACCCGGTGAGCGTGCTCGGGTACACGAAGAAGGTGGCCGAGCGGCTCACCGCGCACATGGCCGGGCAGGCGGACGGCACCTACCTGAGCGTCCGCTTCGGCAACGTGCTCGGCAGCCGCGGCTCGGTCCTTGGCGCGCTGTCCGCCCAGGTGAAGTCGGGCGGCCCGCTGACGGTGACCCACCCCGAGGTGACCCGCTACTTCATGACGGTGGACGAAGCGGTGCAGCTCGTGCTGCAGGCGGCCGTCATCGGCGGCAGCGGCGAGGTGCTCATCCTCGACATGGGCGAGCCGGTGCGGATCGCCGACATCGCCCGCAGGCTGGCCGCGCAGTCGGCCCACCCGGTGGACATCGTCTACACCGGGCTGCGACCGGGCGAGAAGCTGGCCGAGGACCTGCTCGGTGAGGACGAGACCGACCACCGGCCGCGTCACCCGCTGGTGCGGCATGCCCAGGTCAAGCCGCTCGACCCGGACGAGCTTGACAACCTCGGGCCGGACGTGGCCGACGGCGAGCTGCGCCGCCGGCTGGCCGAGTTCGCCATGGCGGTACCGCCCGCGCAGCCGCCCTTCCCGGCGCTGCGCCTGGCGCCCACTGGTACCGGGGGCCCCGGCCGGTGAGTGCCGGGCGGAGCCCGCACCCGTTCGGAGGGCCAGCTTTTAAAGATTTTCCGCCCGAACGGGTGCCAGGTGACCCTGGCCGCCGCCCGCTAGCCCCAGCCGAGCGCGGCGAGGTCGGCGGTGAGCGCGTCGAGCAGGTCCGCGGTCGCCTGGTAGCCGGCCAGCGGGCCGCGGTAGGGGTCGGCCACGTCGTCCTGCGGGCTGTGGCCGAGCAGGTCGCGGTGGCGGCGGGTGGTGGCGGCACGGTCCAGCCAGGCGGCCAGCGGCTCGGCCGGGGGACGGGGGCCGGCCTGGCGGCCGAGCCGCACCAGCTCGCGCAGGGTGAAGATGCGCGGCCAGGCGCCGGGCAGCAGCACCGCGGCGTGCCTGACGTGCTCGCGGGTGAGCCCCAGGATCAGCCCGGCCGCCTCGAGGTCGGCCGCGGTGACCTGGCGGCTGCGGTGCGCGGTGACGTCGATGCCGCGCCCGGCCATCACCGACACCACCTCGGCGGGCGGCGGCCGGCCGCCGCCGAGCAGCCCGGCCGAGGCCACCCGCACCGGCTGGCCGCGTTCGGATAGGCGGGCGGACAGCAGGCCCTGGGCCATGACCGACCGGCAGAGATTCCCGGTGCAGAGCAAGATGACTGAGTTCATCGCGTGTTATTCAATCACTCACCGTAGCCGCTCATGTACTCTTAGCTCTCGACCTGTGAGGACCATCTTCGAACCGGGGGACCTGACCGATGGCCGAGCCTGGCGCTGAGCCGACGCTCCGCGGCTACCTGCACGTGCTGCGCCGGGGGCGCTGGTGGGTGGCTGCCCTCACGCTGCTCGGCCTTGGAGTCGGCCTGGCGCTGTCGCTTACCTCGGCCAAGCAGTACTCGGCCACCGCGCAGCTGCTCGTCCAGTCGACCGCCAACGTCAACCTCAGCACGGGCGCCAACCAGTCCCTCATTACCACCGCCGACGTGCAGACCGAGCTGCAGCTCGTCACCAGTGCCCAGGTCCAGCAGGCGGTCATCAAGAAGCTCGGCAGTGCCCCGGCGGTCGCGACCTCGCAGGTGGGGCAGACCGACGTGATCGCGGTCACCGCCGTCAGCCCGAGCCCGGCCGCGGCCGCCCGGATCGCGAACACCTACGCCCGGGCGTTCGTAACCTGGTCCACCGCGACCGCCAGCAACAACCTCTCGGCGGCCGAGAACCAGCTGAGCGCGCAGATCAATGCGATCAACAAGGAGGTCAAGGGGCTGCCCGCGAAGGCCGCCACGCAGGCCGCGGCGCTGTCCAACCAGCAGGCAGTGCTCAAGGGACAGCTGGCCCAGCTCCAGGTGACCGGCGCCACCGCGTCCACCGGCCTAGAGCTGGTCACCCCGGCGACCGCGCCAGGGTCGCCGTCCTCGCCCAAGCCCCCGCAGGACGCGCTGCTCGGCGTCATCGCCGGGCTCGCGGCCGGTATCGCGGCGGCTTTCCTGCGCGACAGCCTGGACGACACGCTGAACTCGGGCGAGTCGGTCGAGCGGGTGATTGACGCGCCGGTCCTGGCGACCGTGCCGATGATGACCTCGTGGCGGAAGCGGTCCAAGCCGACGGTGGTCGCGGTCAGCGAGCCGACCTCACAGCCGACCGAGGCGTACCGCTCGCTGCGCACCTCGCTGCAGTTCGCCCGGCAGGACCGGCCGCTGCGTACGATCCTGGTTACCAGCCCGAGCGCGGGCGACGGCAAGACCGCCACCGTGGTCAACCTGGGCGCGGTGTTCGCCCAGGCCGGGTCGCGGGTGGTGATCGTGTCCTGCGACCTGCGCCGCCCCGGCCTGAACCAGTACTTCGCGCCGGTGGAGCACGTCGAGCTGACCGCGGTGCTGGCCGGCCAGCAGCCGCTTGACCGCGCGGTCGCCCCGGTCCTCGACGTGGACGGGCTGTGGATGCTGGGCACCCGCGGGATCGTCGCCAACCCGACCGAGCTGCTGTCCGGCCCGCGGATGCGGTCCGTGCTGGCCGAACTGGCGGAGCAGTTCGACGTGGTGCTGATCGACAGCCCGCCGGTGCTGCCGGTGGCCGACGCGATGATCCTGTCCGGTCATGCCGACGGGGTGGTGCTGGTGGTGTCGGCCGGCCAGACGCGCCGGGCCGAGCTGCGGCGCACCCGGGAGAAGCTCGCCCAGGCGGGCACGCCGGTGGTCGGCGCGGTACTCAACAAGGCCTCACAGCAGGACGAGTACGGCTATTACGGGTCCGGCTACCAGCCGTACGTGCTGCCGAAGGGCGCACCCCTCGACGACGCCGCGTCCAAGAACTGAGCTGATGACGACGGCAACCCCCGCCACGGTAACGCCGGTAACCGTGGCGGTCCTCGCCTGCGGCGCGATCGTGCTGGTAACCGAGCCGCTGACGATCGCCCTGCTGCGCAGGCGGTCGGTGCTCGACATACCGGGCCGGCGCTCGTCGCACTCGGTGCCGACGCCGCGCGGCGGCGGTGCGCCGATCGCGGTCGGCCTGGTGGCGGCGGCGCTGCTCGGACCGCGCGGCGGGCCCGCATGGCTGGCGCTGGCGGTCGCGGTCGCCTTCTTCGGCCTGCTCGGGCTGGCCGACGACCTGCGCGGGCTGCCCGCCCTCAGCCGGCTGGCGCTGCAGGCGGCCGGCGCGGCCGCGGTCGCGGCCCTGCTGGTCTCGGGCCGGGGGCTGCCCGCGCTGGCCGCCGTCGCGGCGGCCGCCGCCACCGCGGCCTGGCTGGTCGGCTTCGTTAACGCGTTCAACTTCATGGACGGGGTGAACGGCATCTCGGGCGCGCACGCGGTGATCGGCGGGGTGGCCTACGCCTGCCTGGCGGGCTGGCGCCGCGACGGGTTCGGCGTCACCGCCGGGCTGGCCCTGGCCTGCGGCGCGGCCGCGTTCCTGCCCTGGAACGCGGGCCGCGCCCGGGTGTTCCTCGGCGACGTGGGCAGCTACTCGATCGGCGCGGCGCTGGCGGTGCTGGCCGCGCGGCTGGTGCTGCTCGGCGTGCCCGCCGAAGCGGTCGCCGGGCCGGTCGCGCTGTACCTGGCCGACGTCGCCTGGACACTGCAGCGGCGGGTCAGGAACGGCGAGCGCTGGCTTGAGGCGCACCGCACGCATGTCTACCAGCGCTGGTGCGACGCGGGCTGGTCGCACCAGGAGGTCACCCTGCTGACCGCGGCCCTCACCGCGCTGCTGTGCCTGCTCGGCGCCGCGGGCCTGGCCGGCGGTACCCCCGTGCGGCTGGCCGCGGACCTGGCCGGGCTGGCCGCGCTGGCCGCCTACCTCGGCTCGCCCGGCTTGTTCGCCCGGCTCGGGGAGGCCTGAGATGCGCGTGCTGATCGTCACCCACTACTTCCCGCCGGAGACCGGCGCCCCCCAGGCCCGGCTGTCCGCCCTGGCGGCGACCTGGGCGGCCGACGGCGACGAGGTCACCGTGCTGACCGGGATGCCGAACCACCCGACCGGGGTGCTGCCGCCGGCCTACCGGCGGGCGGTGCGGCGCCGGGAGCGGGCCGACGGCTACCGGGTGATCCGCACCTGGCTGTACGCCACCCCGAACGAGGGGATGGCGCGCAAGACCCTGGGCCACCTCAGCTTCATGGCCAGCAGCGTGCTGCTCGGGGCGCGGGCCAGCGGCCCGGCCGACGTGGTGGTGGTGTCCTCGCCGACCTTCTTCTCCATCCTGTCCGGCTGGCTGCTGGCCCGGCTGAAGCGGGCCAGGCTGGTGGTCGAGGTCCGCGACCTGTGGCCGGCCATCTTCGTCGAGCTCGGGGTGCTCACCAACCGCCGGGTGATCGCCCTGCTGGAGCGGCTGGAGCTGGCCGCCTACGCCGCCGCCGACCAGGTGGTGGTGGTCAGCGAGGGGTTCAGGGAGAACCTCATCAGCCGCGGGGTGCCGCCGGCCAAGGTGCACACGATCAGGAACGGGGTCGACGTCGCCCGGTTCGACCCGGACGCCCTCGCCGCTGACTGCCTGCGGGCCAGCCTCGGCGCCGGGCCCGGCGACTGCCTGGTGCTCTACGCCGGCACCCACGGCATCTCGCAGGGGCTGCCAGCGGTGGCCGACGCGGCCGCGCTGCTCGACGGCCTGCCGGTGCGCTTCGCCTTCGTCGGCGACGGCGCCGACAAGCGGCGCCTGCAGGAGCGGGTGGCCCGCCGCGGCCTCGGCAACGTGGTCATGCGACCGGGAGTACCCAACCGGCAGATGCCCGCGCTGCTGGCGGCGGCCGACATCTGCCTGGTGCCGCTGCGCGACGTCCCGCTGTTCAGCACCTTCATCCCGTCCAAGCTGTTCGAGTACCTGGCCGCGGGCAAGCCGGTTATCGGCTCGGTGCGGGGCGAGGCGGCGCAGATCCTGGCCGAGGCGGGCGCGCTGGTGGTACCGCCGGAGGACAGCGCCGCGCTGGCGGCCGCGATCGCCGAGCTGGCCTGCTCCGGGCAGCGCCGAACCGCGCTCGGCCAGGCCGGCCGGGCGTTCGCCGAGCGCTTCTACGACCGGGTGGGGCTCGCCCGCGAGTACCGCAAGATCCTCGAGAAGGCGGTGTCGCCATGAAGCTCCTGGTCACCGGGGGCAGCGGTTTCCTCGGCCGGTTCGTGCTTGACGAGGCGGCCCGGCGCGGCCACCGTTGCGTCGCGCTCGCCCGGTCGGCCGCGGCGGCCCGGTCGGTCGCCGCCCGGGGGGCGCTGCCGCTGGCGGGCGACCTCGACGACGCCGGGTCGCTGGCCCGGGTGTTCGCCGCCGCCGAGTGCGACGCGCTGGTCAACCTGGCGTCGCTCGGCTTCGGTCACGCGCCCGCGATCGTCCGCGGCGCGGTCGCGGCCGGGCTCGGCCGGGCGGTGTTCGTTTCCACCACCGCGGTCACCACCGCGCTGCCCGCGCCGACGCGGGCGGTGCGGCTCGCGGCCGAGCGGGAGATCCGCGGCTCCGGGCTCGACTGGACGATCCTGCGCCCGACGATGATCTACGGCGCCCCGGGTGACCGCAACCTGTCCCGGCTGCTGGCGCTGCTCGACCGGGCGGCCCGGCGGCCGCTGCTCGGCGGCCGGCTGGGACTGCCCGTCCCGGTGCCCGGCGGCGGCGGCCGGCTGCAGCAGCCGGTGCACGTGGCCGACCTGGCCGGGGCGGTGCTGGCCGCGGTGGAGCGGCCGGCCGCCGTCGGACGCTGCTACGACGTGGCCGGGCCGGAGCCGCTGACATTCGCCGAGCTGCTGGCAACCGCGGCCGACGCGGCCGGCTGCCGCATCCGCCTCATCCCGTTGCCGCTGGCCCCGGTGGTCGCGCTGACCCGTTGCTACGAGCGGGTGAGTGCCCGGCCGCGGCTCCGGGCCGAGCAGTGGCAGCGACTGGCCGAGGACAAGGCGTTCCCGGTGCGCGCCGCGGCTCGCGACCTTGACTACGCACCCCGGCCGTTCGCGGCCGGCCTCCGCGCCGAGGCGCTGGCCCTCGGCCTTGCCCGGTCGGCGCTTTCCACGCCTGCGCCGCATGAGTCCCTGACTTCCGAACCGCCGATGCCAGAGCAGAGGAGCCATGCCTAACCTCGCCAAGAGCCCGCTCGCCCCCGTCCTCGGCCGGCACGTGCCGCTGCGCGGCCCGGCCCGGCTGCTGTTCAGCTCCTACGCCCGCACCCGCTACCAGCCGCACCAGGCGGCGACGCGGGTGACCACCTCGGCCGGCGACGTCTTCGACGCCGACTTGTCCAGCACCCTGGAATGGCAGCTGTGGGCGTTCGGCCGGTACGAGCCGCACTTCGCCACGTTGTTCCGGCTACTGGTCGGCCCGGGCGACCGCTGCGTCGACGTGGGCGCGAACGTGGGCGTGCACACGGTGCGCCTAGCCCGGCTGGCGGGACGGGACGGCGAGGTAATCGCGGTCGAGCCGAACCCGGAGGTGATGGCGCGCGCGCGGCGTAACGTCACGCTGAACAAGCTGGCCAACGTGCGCTTCGTGAACGCGGCGGCGAGCGACCTGCCCGGGGAGATGCGCCTGTACTGCCCAGGCCGGTCGGACACCAACCGGGCGCGAGCCAGCGTGCTTCAGCACGCTTACCTGACCGGGGATGAGATCACCGTCCCGGTGGTGACCGTGGACGAGCTCTGCGGGGGCAGTCGGGTAGCGCTCATCAAAATCGACGTCGAAGGCCACGAGGACGCCGTGGTGCGCGGCGCGGCCCGGGTAATCGAGCGGGACAGGCCGGCCGTGATCTTCGAGTACGCGCCGGAGCTGATCGGCGATGCCGCCAGGTCACCGGAGGCCTGGCTGGCCGAGCGCGGCTACGTGCTGTTCGGCCTGGACGCCGCCCGCCAGCCGGTCAGCGGCCGGGTCCGGCTGACGCTTAACCGGGTGCGCGACCGGTCACCGGAGTGCGGCAACATCCTTGCGGTAACGTCCGCGACGGCGGCGCGGCTAGAAGAGGTCCGGGGGCTTTGCCGGTAACCGGCCCCGAGCTGGGCCGTCTTGGCCGCACCGTCGTCCAGCTGCGCCCGGCGCAGCTGGCGCAGCGGGCCCGGCTGCGCGCGCAGCGGCTGGCGCTCGACCGCGGGGTGCCGCTGGCGAGCCGCTGGCTGCTGGACGGCCCGGAGCCGACCGCGGGACCCGGCTGGCCGGCGGGGTTCCGGCCGCTCGACGCGGCGTTGCCCGGCGGTGCCGGCCAGCCGGACGGCGCGGGACTGCGGGCCGGCGTGCTGTGCCTGCTCGGGGTGCCGCGGGCGGTCGCGCCGCCGGCCGCCGACGGCACCGCCTGCTGGGCCAGGGCCGACTGGGCAGCGGCCGACGCGCCGCTGCTGTGGCGTTTCCACCTGTATTACTGGGACTGGGCGTGGGCCCTGCCCGCTCTGGACGGCATCGCCGCAGGCGGCCGGCCCGCCGGACGGGAGGCGTTCGCAGCCGCCTGGAAGTCATGGCAAGCCGCCGTGCCCTGGGGCTCCGGCCCGGCCTGGCATCCCTATCCGGCGGCGCTGCGCGCGTGGTCGTTCTGCGGCCTGTTCCGCTCCCTGGTGCTCGGCAGCGCCATCGAAGCTGAGTTTCGCGCCGAGATGGCCGCCCTGACGGGGTTCCTGCGCCGTCACCTGGAGACCGACGTAGGCGGGAACCACTTGGTCAAGGACCTCAAGGCCCTGGCCGGCCTGGCGGTGTTCTTCGGCGATGACGCGCTGCTCGCGGTAACCCTCAGCCGGCTGGTGCGGCAGGTCGCAGTCCAGGTGCTGCCCGACGGCGGCCACTACGAGCGGTCACCCGCCTACCACTGCCAGGTGCTCGGTGACCTGATCGACGTCGCCGGGCTGCTGCGCGCGGCCGGGTTCCCGGTGCCCGCCGAGGTGGACCGGGCCGTCGCCGCTATGCGGGGCTGGCTCGGTCCGGTCCGCGCCCCGTCGGGCGACGTGCCGCTGCTCAACGACGGGTTCCCGGTCGCTCCGGAGCTGCTGGCGCAGCTCGCGGCGGCGCCCCCGCCGGACGGGCCGCTGCACCTGCTGCCGGACACCGGCCTCGTCCGGGTGGCCGTCGGCGGCTGGCACCTGCTGGCCGACGTCGGCCCGCCCTGCCCCCGCGAGCTGCCGGCCCACGCGCACGCGGACACCCTTGGCTGCCTGGTCTACCTGGACGGGGCGCCGCTGCTGGTCGATACCGGGACCTCCGGCTACGCCCCGGGCCCGGTCCGCGACCACGAGCGGTCCACCGCCGCCCACAACACGGCGGAGGTAGACCACTGCGACTCAACCGAGGTCTGGGGCGCTTTCCGCGCGGGCCGCCGGGCCCGGGTGCGCGGGGTGTCCGCGAGCGCGGACGCCGGCCGGGTGACGGTCCAGGCCGCACATGACGGCTACCGGAGCCTGCCGGGACGTCCGGTGCACGGGCGGCGCTGGACGGTGCGGCCGGGCGAGCTGCGGGTGGACGACACCGTGACCGGGCAGGGACGGCATCGCGTCACCGTGCGCTGGCACCTGCCCCCGGGCAGCACGCTGCGGCTAGTGCCCGGCGGCGCCGCCGTCACCGTGGCAGCGGCCGAAGTCGATGTCGTCGTGCAGGCCAGCGAGCCTGGTGCCGGGCAGCCTGCGGTCATGGCGACGACCGCGCCGCACAGCGCCGGCTTCGGCTGCACGGTCGACGCCCCCGTGCTCGTCTGCGCCCTCCAGCAGCAGTTGCCCGTCCGGATCAGCACTGTCTGGCGGCGGGCCGAAGCGAGACAGGAGCCAACGTGAAACAGGTCGTCCAGCCAGTGAGCGGCGGACCGGTGACTCTGCTCGACGTCCCCTGCCCGGTACCAGAACCGACCGAGGTGCTTGTCCGCACCATGGCGTCGGTGATCTCAGCGGGCACCGAGCGGGCGGTGACCGCTCTCGCCCAGTCCAGCCTGCTGGCCAAGGCCAGGGCCCGGCCCGACCTGGTCCGCCAGGTGGTCAGGAAGGCGCGGACGGAGGGAATCGCGGCTACCCGCCAGGTGGTGGCCGGCCGGCTGGCCGGCGACCTGCCGCTTGGTTACTCCGCGGCCGGCCTGGTGATCGAGGCGGGCTGCGCGGTCACCGGGATCAGGCCAGGGCAGCTGGTCGCGACCGGCGGCGCGGGAAAGGCGAACCACGCGGAGTTCCAGGCCGTGCCCGGACTGCTGTGCGCGCCGGTACCCGCCGGGGTCAGCGCGCAGGACGCCGCCTTCACCACGATCGCGTCGATCGCGCTGCACGGGCTGCGCATCGCCGAGGTAGGCCCCGGGGCCAAGGTGGTGGTGGTCGGCCTCGGGCTGATCGGTCAGCTCAGCGCGCGGCTGGCGATGGCGTCCGGGTGTGACGTCGCCGGGATCGACCCGGCCGCCTTTCCCCGTGAGGCGGCCACCCGGTCGGGAGTCCTCGCGCTGGACGAGCGCGGCGCTGAGACCACCGAGCAGGTGCTCGCGTGGTCCCGCGGCCGCGGGGCCGACGCGGTGCTGGTGTGCGCGGCCGGCCGGTCGCCCGCCGCCGTCATGAGGGTGCCCGAGCTGTGCCGGGACCGGGCCGCGGTGGTGATCGTGGGCGATGTCGGGCTCCAGCTCAGCCGCACCCCGTTCTACGAGCGCGAGCTGTCGCTCCGCTTTGCCCGGTCCTACGGTCCCGGCCGTTACGACCCTTCTTACGAGGCGTGGGGGGTGGACTACCCGGCCGGGCAGGTGCGCTGGTCGGAAGGGCGCAACTTCGAGGCCGTGCTCGACCTGCTCGCGGCTGGCCGGCTCGGTGTCCGCGACCTGGTGACGCACCAGTTCGGCATCGCCGACGCGACCGCTGCGTACCGGCTCATCGAGAGCCGGGCCGAGCCGTACCTGGCCATCAGGCTCGACTACCCGGATGGCGCCGGGCCGGCCGGCCCCGTTCCGCTGAGTCCAGGCCGGCCAGGGCAGGCACCGGGGGACGGCACCAGGATTGCTCCTGACGCGGGCCTGGGGCTGGTCGGCGCGGGCGCGTTCGCCACCGGGACGCTGCTGCCGGCGCTGCGCGCCGCGGGGTTCAGCCGGCTGACCGCGGTGGCCTCGGCCGGCGGCCTCACCGCGGCCAGGGCGGCGCAGCGGCACGGCTTCGAGAAGGCGGTCAGCGGGGCCGGCCAGGTACTGGCGGATCCCGGCGTGGCAGCGGTGGTGATCGCGACTCCGCACGACAGCCACGCGTCGCTGACTGTCAGGGCCCTGGCGGCCGGACGCCACGTGTGGTGCGAGAAGCCGGCCGCGCTGACCGAGGACGAGCTTGACGCGGTGCGAGCGGCGTGGCTCGAGTCCGGCCGGGTGCTCGCCATCGGCTTCAACCGGCGCTGGTCGCCTGCCGTCGGCGCGGCCCGTCAGGCGCTGGCCGGGGTGACCGGGCCGCGGCTGGTCGTCTACCGCGTCGCGGCGGGCCCGGTCGCCAAGGATCACTGGTACCACGACCCTCGGCAAGGCGGCCGGCTGATCGGCGAGGCATGTCACTTCGTCGACACCGTCCAGGCCATCGTCGGCGTCGCCGTGGAAGACGTGACGGCGCTGGCCGGCGGCGGCCCGGCCGGGCCGGGGGACGACGCGGCGATCGCGCTGCGCTTCGCGGACGGCTCGCTGGCTACCGTCGGCTACGGCAGTGCGGTGCCGTCCGCGGGCAAGGAACGGATCGAGGTCCACGCCGGCGCCCATCGCCTGCTGATCGATGATTTCAAGTCAGCCGAGATGGACGGCAGGCGGCTGTGGAAGGGCGGCCAGGACAAGGGACACCGTGCCCTCGCCAGCGCCTTCCGGCGCGCGGTGGACGGGGCGGGGACGCTGCCCACCGAGGAGATGCTCGCCACCATGCGGGCCACCATCCAGGCGGCCGCGCGGGCCGCCGCGGGCCCGGCGGACTCGGGCAGCAAGGTACTCACGGCTGCGGGGTGGCCGTGAGCGACCGGGTTGCCGCGGCCGGAGTCGCTGCCGCCGCTGCGTTCGAGTCGGCGCACGACGACCGGGTACGGGCGCTGTTCGACACCAAGGCGGCCGGCTGGCCGGGCAAGTACGCGGCGGGCGGGCGGCTCACCGGGCGGCTGACCCGTCTCGCCGCGGCGACGGCCGCGCTCGCGGTACCCGGCGGTGCGCTGCTTGACCTCGGCTGCGGCAGCGGTGAGCTGGCCAGGGAGCTGGCCCAGGCCGGCTATCAGGTCACCGGGTGCGACATCGCGCCGCAGATGCTGCGCCAGGCGGCCGCGGCCGACCGCGGCCGGGCGGTCCGCTGGATACGGCTAGAACCGGGCTGGCGAGAGCTGCCGTTCGCCGCCCGCAGCGTGGACACGGTTATCGCGTCCAGCGTGCTTGAGTACGTGCGGGCCCCCGACGAGGTGCTGGCCGAGTGCGCCCGGGTGCTGCGGCCAGGCGGAAGGTTGCTGTGCACGGTGCCGAGCGCCGTGCACCCGGTCCGGTGGCTGGAGTGGCCGCTGGGCTACGCCGCGCGCACCAGGGCCGCCGCGATAGCCGGGCGAGCCCGGCCTCGGACCGCCGAGTACCTTGCCTACCTGCGGGCGTCACGCCAGCGGCACCGGGTCGGCTGGTGGCTCGCCGCAGGCCGCGCCGCCGGGCTCGAGCCCGTGCGGCCGCGGCAGGCGGCTAGGGGGCCGCTGCGGCTGCTGGCTTTCACCCGGCCGTGGGCCGGCGAACCGACCGACACCCTGGGGGTAACACGGTGACCGCTGTGACCATTGACTTGGCTGGAGGCCAGATGGGCGGGGCGGCCAGGTTCCGGACCGAGCTCATCGGCTACCTGAACCGTCGCGCGCTGCCCGGGGTCAAGGTCATCGGTGCTACCCGGCAGCTGAGCCCGGCCTGGCTGGCGGCCCGGGAGGTCAGTGCTACCCGGCGCGGGCGCCGGGTAGCACTGAATAACGTCGGGTTCCTCACCCCGGGCGGTGATCGGTGGACGCTGCTCGCCAACGCCCTGCACTTCCCGCTGGCAGGCGAGCTGGCCGCGCTCGAGCCGGGGTTGCGCTCGGCCATGTCCCGGCAGGCGCTGCTCGTGCACCGGGCCGCGCGGCGCTCGGACGTGCTGGTGGCCCCGTGCACGGCGATGGCCGAGCGCATCACGACGGTGCTGCCGGATGTCGCCAGCAGGGTGGTGGTCCGCATGCACCCGCTCTCTGGCACGTCACTGAGCCCGCAGCGGTCTGCCTCCCTGATCATCTGCCCGGTGCTGTTCGCGCCCTACAAGCACATGGCGGACCGGATCGGGGAGTGGCTCACGGCGGTCGACCACGTCCTGGACGATTCCGTCCGCCTGATCGTGACCGCCAGCCCAGGTGACGTGCCCGGGCCGCTCGCGGCGAGCTCACGGCTGCACTTCGTCGGGCGGCTGGAAGTCAGCCAGGCGCGTCGCCTCTGGGCGCGCTGCCGGGCGGTGTTCTTCCCGACCGGCCTCGAGTCCTTCGGCTGCCCGCTGGCGGAGGCACGCGCCAACGGACAGCCGGTCATCGCCCTCGACACGCCGCAGAACCGGGAGATCGCCGGGCCGGCGCTGTTCGGGTATGCCCGGGGAGACCGTGACTCACTGCTGCACGCGACCGAGGCGGCGCTGGCCGGCCGGGTGGACCCCGACCCGTCGCCATTCGACCCGGACGCGTACTTCGACTGGATGCTCGGGGACGTCAAGTGACCCGGCTCGGCCTGCGGCCGTATGGTGCGGGGGACGCGCCGCCGCCGCGCGCCGTCCCGGTCACCGTCGTAGTGCTCACCCGCGACGAAGAGGTCAACCTCGCGCGCTGCCTGACCTCGGTGCAGTGGGCCGACCAGGTGATCGTGGTGGACTCCGGGTCCGCTGACGGCACGGTCGCGCTGGCGCGCTCACTCAGGGCCGAGGTGGTGCACCAGCCGTGGCTGGGCTTCTCCGGCCAGCGCGAGTTCGCGTTGCGGCTACTTGAGGTCAGGAACGACTGGGTTTACTTCGTGGACGCTGACGAGTGGGTGTCGCCGCAGCTGGCGGCCGAGGTCTCGGCCGCGCTGGCGGCGACCGGCTGCGCGGCGTTCAGCCACCGGCTCCGGCTGGTCTTCCTCGGCACCTGGATCAGGCACTGCGGCTGGTACAGCGGCTCCCGGGTGGTCCGGCTGGTCGACCGGCGATACACCAAGTACGACGGGAGCCTGGTAGGCGAGCGTGCCCGGGTTGACGGCCCGGTGGGGCGGCTGGCCAACGACATCGTGGACGAGGACCTCAAGGGGCTAGCGCCCTGGCTGCACAAGCACGTCCGCTACGCCGAGCTTGAGCAGCGCAGGCGCGGGCAGCCGGTCCGGCTCCGCGCGCGGCTTGACCGTTTCCGGCACCGGGACAGGACCGACACCAGGCCGCTGGCCCGGGTCGTCATGAAGGACCTGATCTTCCCGGCGGTCCCCGCCCGGCCGCTGGCACTTTTCCTCTACATGTACGTGGTCAGGCTCGGCTTCCTCGACGGCCGGGCGGGGCTGCGTTTCTGCTTCTTCCATGCCTGGTACCAGGCGGCGGTGGACGGCTTGCGGGCAGAGTCCCTGCTCCCGGCCCGCGAACACCCCTCAGTGACCCAGAGCACCTTATGCCCACCGCTCAGCGCAGGCCGGGTCCGGCGCGGGGGAACAGCCCTGGTGAGCCCGCGTCCCCGCCCCGGCTCGGGGTGCTGGCTACCCACCCCATCCAGTACCAGGCGCCGCTGTACCGGGAGCTCGCCCGGCGGGGCGCGGTGGACCTGGAGGTGGCCTACCTCAGCCGGGCGGGAGCGAGCCCGGTTTACGACCCCAGCTTCGGCCTCACCCTCGCCTGGGACATCGACCTGCTCGGCGGGTACCGCTCAGCCGAGCTGAGTCGCAGGCCGCTGGCGGGCAAGGGCGCCTGGCTGGTTTCCGCTAGCCGCTGGCTGCGGCGCCAGGACGTCGTCGTACTGCACGGCCACTCCGACCCCGAGATGCTGCTCGCGGCGGCCGCGTGCCGCCTGCTCCGCCTGCCCTACCTGCTGCGGGGCGACTCGCAGGCGGCGTCGTCGGCGTCCGGGGCGCGCCGCGCCGCCCGGCACCTGGTGGCCGGGACGGTGGTGCGCAACGCCGCCGGCGCGCTGCCCATCGGCGAGCGCAACGCCGCCTTCTACCGCCGCTACGCCCCGGTCCCGCAGTTCCAGGCACCGTACAGCGTGGACACCGAGCGGTTCCGGCTGGCGGCCGAGGCGGCCAGGCCCGCGCGGGCCGCCCGGCTGGCGTCACTGGGCCTTGACCCGTCGCGGCCGACGGTCGTCTTCTCCGGCAAGCTGATTGACCAGAAGCGGCCGCTTGACCTGGTCCGCGCCGTCGAACATGGCCGCGTGCCGGTCAACCTACTGCTACTTGGCGACGGGCCGCTGCGCCCGGCGCTTGGCGACTGCGAGCGGCGCCTGCCGGTGCGCTGCCTCGGCTTTGTCAACCAGGCCGAGCTGCCGTCCTGGTACGCGGCCGGCGACATCCTGGCGCTGCCGAGCGGCCGCGAGCCGTGGGGCCTGGTGGTCAACGAGGGCATGGCCTGCGGCTTGGTCCCGGTGGTGAGCGACGCCGTCGGCTGCGGCCCGGACCTGGTCGCGGGCATCGGCGAGATCTTCCCGGCCGGAGACGTCGCCGCGCTGGCCGACGCGCTCGCGCGGGTCGCGGGCGACCTGGCCGCCCGCCGGGCGCTGGTCCCCGGCCGTCTGGCAGGCTTCGCCATCGCCGAGACCGCGGCGGGGTACGAGCGCGCCGCCGCCGCGCTCGCCCGCCGCCGCCGGCGGTGAAGACGCCGGCTCGGACCGTCGCTCAGGAGAGCTTTTCCAAAATGACGGCCACGAGCACCTCGCTGCCCACGTCGAACAGGTCGGGCAGCGCCGGCCGGTACTCGGTGAGTACCGCCGCGCCGCAGCCCGCCGCCTCGAACAGGCGGGCGTTGACGCCCTCGATCTCGCTCGGGTGCAGGGTGTTCAGCACCCCCGCAGCGGACCGGTAGACACGCGCCTTCTCCTCCCCTAAGACGCACCGACCGGCATGCACCTCGCGCGGCGGCGTCTTCCCGACCCACCGCGGGAACCTGCCGCCGTAGAGCCTGAGCGGAATGCCGTGCTCGAGCAGCCGTTCAAGCAGCCGGATCCTGCTCGGGTACATGTTCCCGCGATGATCAGGTACGGTTCGGTGCCGCGGGTCCTCAGCGGCCGGTGCCAGCGCGGATTGCACGCCTCGGGCAGGTAGAAAGGGGCAGGTCGAGAACCGCACCTAGCCGCTCTACCAGGCGCTGTTCCAGGACGATGATGGCCTCGCGCCCGGGCGTCAAGCGCCGTCCGCACGATGCGCCGTTGCGCGCGTTCGTCGAGCGCGGGCAGCGCGTCGATGATGTTTTCCGCGAAGGAGTCCGGCCAGGTCGGCCCGACGATCCCGGTACGCATGAGTTCCCTCCCGCTTGCTCGGTTGAACGCGCTAGTTGGCGACCGTGCGGCCAGCGGCCGACTGCCGCTTAAACGACATGCTGGTCACTACCAGCCACAGCAGGATCATGCCTGGCAGCCCGGCCAGCAGGCTGGCGCAGTCCGAGCCCGCCTGCACGATGTCGGGGAAGACCAAGATAACGAGGAGCGCCCCGTGCACGCCGCGCCGCAGGTCGGCCACCTCGTCGAGAATCCGGATCACGCAGCCGAGCAGGAACATCCCCACGATCAGCGGCAACCAGCCGCCGTGGCGGAACAAGTCCGCCTCCGGGGTGACGTCGGATGAGGTGTAGACGTCGGCCGGCAGCAGGAAATAGTCCTGACTTACCTGGTAGCCGGGGGTCAGCACGGGCTTGCTCGGCCACAAGAGCCGCGGTATCAGGTCGACCACCGGGGCGATGAGCAACTGGGCGGGGCTGGCGTAAGGGATCTGGGCCGGGGTCCGCTGCATGATCATCGCCGGGGTGTCAATCGTCCTGATCCGCTGGGCCAGGTAGCTCGCGGACTCCCCGAGGACGGCGGAGGACAGGTCAGTACCCACGACCTGGCTGGCGATCGCCGGCCCAGCCGCCACCGCTTCGCTTGTACTGAGCGTCACCTCTCCGCGGGCAGAGGTGCGGTAAGCCTGGTTGAACGGAATGACGATGAGGAGGAAGGCGAGCACCGCGCCGACGATGAGCCCGGTGGGCAGCCGGCCGCGGACGACGGTGTACGGGATGACCGCGGCGAGGATGGCGACGACGAAGCTTTCCTTGCCGCCGGCCACCGCGCCGGCCCCGATCGCGGTGGTGAACAGGGCCAGCAGGGTGAACCAGGCCCCCGGGGTCCTGGTCTGGTAGGCGCGGATCGCGCCGGTCACTACGGCCAGCGGCACGCACTCGCCCGCGACCGCCAGGTACTGGCTGTAGCCGGAGGCGGTCGACACCGACGCGGCGGCGTCCCCGACGTAGCCAAAGTGCCCAGTCAGCAGGGCGTAGCCGAACTGGGCGAAGAGGCCGACGACGGCGAGCGCCCACGGGATCAGCGGCCCGCGCACCTGGCCGGTGAGCTGGCCGGTGAACCGCTGGGAGGTGCGCCGGGCCCAGCCGGCCGCGATCCGGTAGGGGCCGGCGCAGTAGCCGACGGTCAGCATGAGGAGGGCAACCGCGAGCATCCACAGCGCCCGCAGCATGCTGCTGGGCAGGATGGCGCCCGACGGCCCGGCCGCGGTCTGCGGGCTCAGCCAGCTGATGGTGGCGATCCCGAACGCCAGCCCGCCCCACACCAGCGACCACGGCCCGATCCGCCAGCTGGCAAGCCCGAGCCGCCGGTGCCCTCCTGCCAGCGCCATCAACGGCAGCAGGCCGGCGCAGAAGCAGGCCAGGGCGACCGCCGCCCAGCGGATCTGGGCGCTGGCGCTGACCGCCGACAGCGCTTCGGCCGTCAGCACGGCCGCAGCGCTGACCAGGAGCAGGCCAGCTACCAGGAACTGCCCGGCGGCCGGGCGAACCGCCAGGGCCGGCCGCCGGGCCGGCCGGTCATTGGCTACCACGGGGAGACCTCCACTTGCGTTCACAGCAGCCGGCTGGCGGCCAGCGCCGCGTACCGGTCAGGGGTGAAGCGGGCCCGGGCCAGGGCCGCCCCCTGGGTGCCCATCGCGGCCAGCCGGGCCGGGTCGGCGGTCATCGCGGCCAGTGCCTGGCCGAGCGCTTCCGCTCCCTCATCGCGCGGGGTCGCGCCGGTTACGCCGTCGACGTAGGCGTCGGGTGAACCGCCGTGCGCGGGGCCGAGCACCGCGGTGCCCGCCACCTGCGCCTCAAGCAGGACAAGCCCGAAACCCTCGCCCGACGGCCGGGCGCCCGCCCTGGTCCTGGTGGCGAGGACGAAGAGGTCGGACCGCGCGTACTGCTCGGCCAGGTCGGCATCGGTGAGCCCGGGGCGCAGCCGGCACCACGGAAGGCCGCTCAGGTGGGCGAGCAGGTCCGGCGGTGGCGCTCCGCTGCCGCAGACGGTCAGCCGCATGTCCGGCCGTCCGAGTGCGCTGATCGCGGCGGTGAGCTGGGGAAGCCCCTTGTCCCGCCAGTCGCCGAGGCGGAATGCCGTCATCACCTCGGCCCCGGCTGGCGGCGTGCCCTCGGCGGCGCACCGCGCCCGGTCGGCCGCCCGGACCAGCTCGCCGAACCAGGTTCTGGACAGGCCGGGGGGCAGGATGGCGGCCGGGCCGCGAGTGACCAGCGCGCCGGCGGTAAAGCTGCTTACCGCGACCAGCCGCACGGCCGGGCGGCGCATCAGCCAGCTCTCCAGGCGGTGCCGGGCGGACCGGCGGGTTCCCCAGACGTCACTGCCATGGGCGATCAGGGTGATCCCGGTCACCCGGTGCATCCTGGCCAGCAGGGTCGCGACCGGGAGGAGCGCGCGATGCGCGATGACGACGCGGGCGGGCCCGGGCATCCCCGCGAGGACGGCGCGGCCCGCGGCGAGCAGCTCCCGGTGGCCGCCTGGCCCGGGGCGCGCCAGGTCGAGCCGGGTACTGGGCACGCCCGCGTCGCCCAGCGCCGCGTGGACGGTCTCGACGTACCGCTCGATACCGCCGCCGAGCCCACCCGACGGGGCCAGCAGCAGCACCGGGGCAGCCGGCCCGTACCCGGCCGCGGCCGCCCGGGTAAGGATCGCCTGGCTGGTCACGCGCGCTCGTAGCGGAAGAAGTCGGCCCTGGCCTGTTCCGTGTTAGGCCCCCTGGTGACGTCGGCCAGCCGCCATCCGGGGAAGCTCGCCTCGATCCAGGGAGTGAAGCGCCGGTGCCGCACGTGCGGCGCGGTCCCGGCGACTTGCTCGTTGGTGGAGTAGATGACGACCAGCCGCTGCCCGGCTGCGAACAGGTGCCGCAGGTAGGCCTCGAAGACCGCGTCCTCGGTCAGGTGGTACAGGACGTCAAGGGAGAGCGCCAGCTCGGCGGTGAATACACCGGCCTGGTCGGTGAAGCAGCCGCCGTCATAGAGGAAGAAGCTCTTGGCGGGGTCCTTGGCGAACCGTCGCTGGCACATCATGATGGCGCTGCGCGAGACGTCCAGGCCGATGTAACGGGGATAGTCGGCCAGCGAGAGCTGGTTGCCGTCGCCACAGCCGAACTCGATCACGCTGCCTACCGCGCGCGTCCGCACCAGCTCGTTGAGGTACCGGCTCTTGCCCTCGGCCAGCGCCCCGTATGATCCTTCGCCGCTCGTCCTCCCGAGCGCGTAGTTGTCTTCCCAGAAGCGGGCCGAGTCACTGTAGGCCACCCGCTGCCGCAGCAGTGAGAGCTGCCGTACGCCCGGCAGGGGGCGGACCAGTTCCCTGATAGTCATCGTTTCCTCGTAACGGTCGGGCCCGCCGACGGCGGTCTGGACGGTACTTCGTGGTCAGGCGGACCGCGTCCGGCGGTGCCGGGGCGGTCCGGCGCGTCGCGGGTGCTCTCCCGCGCTGCGCGGGGGACGCCGCAGCCACCGGAGCATCGCGGCCAGCGCCGTTCCGTACGCCACGGTGGAGGCGATGGCGGCGGCGGCGACCCCGCAGCTCGGCAACAGTACGATGAGCAAGGTCACAGTGCCGATGGCGGCCAGCCCCTGCGCCAGTGCCACCAGTCCGGGCCGGTTAAGGCCGCGAAGCAGGTCGCCGACAACCTGGCCGCACGCGAGGAAGATCCCGCCCGGGGTGAGGATCCACACCAGCGGCACCGGCACCATGGTGACGGAGGCCGCGATCGCATAACGGCCCAGGTCAGCCGGCGGGACGAGCTGGGAGAGCACGAGCTGGTCGGGGTAGTTATTCACTGCGGTCGGGGTGACCGCGGCTAGCTGCGCGAGTCCGTACCGGGTGAGCGGGCCTGCCAGGGAGAGCCGCACCCGCCCCGGCGCGAGGCCGCTGCGCCGGCACCAGTAATAGGCGTCCGCCAGCCCGGGGTTCCCGTGCGCGAGGAGGGGGGCCACCAGCAGCCCGCCGGCCAGCGCAACCGCGCCGCTGGCGATCATGAGCGTCCGCGAGGTGGCGACGTAGCCGGCCGCCTGTCGCTGGTCGCGGGCGACGTAGAAGCAGACCGCGCCCGCCTGGCCCATCTCGCCGAGTAGCAGCACGATGCCAAACCACGAGGTCACCGCGGCGTACTCGCCCCGGATGGTGGGCCCGACCGTCCGCGCCACGATGACGCCGCTGAGTGCCGCCGCCGCCGTGCCGACGTTGAAGCAGGCGGTCCGCGCGATTATGCCGCCGACTTCGCGCTTGCGCAGGACAGCGCGTGCTTCCTGGAAATGCTCGGCGAGGGTGGTGGCGGTCAACGGCCTGCGGCGTTCCCGGTCGGCCCGGCCGGCGGCCGGGCGGCTGCGAAGGTGAGGTTCTGGGTGACGATGTGCCCGCGCACCGAGCCGGTCTCGACCGCCAGCGTGAGCTTGAACAGCCCGCTGGCGAGCTTCCACAGCGTCGCCCTGACGGCGCTGGCGGCGCCGTGCGCTGGCGGCGGGCAGCCGATCACCTCGGCCGGGCCGAGCCCGGCGGCCGCTGCCAGCTGGCGCACACTGCGCGCGGTGTACCAGGTCTCGTGGGTGAAGTCGCCGTACCTGATGTGCCCGCCGAACGGGCTGACCGCGTTCGGCACCCGGGCGACGAACCGGCCGCCCGGCCGGAGCGCGGCCGCCACCGCGTCAAAGGTGCCGAGCACCTCTGGCTTGGTCAGGTGCTCAAGCAGGTCGGTGGCGGTCACCGCGGCGAGCGCGCCGGGGCGCTCGCCGAGCAGCTCACGGTAGTCGCCGTGGCGCACGGTGCCCAGCCCGGCGGCCCGGGCCAGCGCGACCTGCTCGGGGCTGACGTCGATGCCGGACGCGTCGTAGCCGTCCGCTAGCAGGCAGCGCACCAGCTCGCCGGAGCCGCACCCGATGTCGACGACCGGGCCGGCCGACGGAGGCGGGAGCAGGCGGCGGATGTCGCGCCGGTAGCTGATCGCGGTGGCTGCGGCCGACCCGGGTCCGCTGTGCTGGGTCGCGTACGACTCGTACAGCCGGCCGCGCAGTGACGATAGGTCCCCGGTCGTAGTCACTTAGCGAGTATAAACAGATGCGCTAAGTAATCGACGTCATTTCCGGCACTGCCGCCGGCGCGCGCCGCGCGGTCAGCAGGTGCTGGTCGGGGATGTCGTCCCCGGGTAGCGTGAGAAGGCCGCTCAGCGAGCGCGCGGTCACCTCGGTGAACCCGCTCCCGGTGACCATGTCGGCCAGCTCGGCGGGCGAGCGGCCGAAGCAGTTCAGCCCGTACCTGAGCCGGGCCCGTCCGGTAAGCGAGCCGTCGGACAGCCACTGCTCTTCGGTGCGGTAGCCTTGGCGGCCGGCCACGGCGAAGTGCAGCATCAGCAGGCCGCCGGGGCGCACCGCCGCCGCGAGCAGGCCGAGTGCCGCCGTTAGCGCCTCGCTGCGCAGGTGCTGCACCACCGCGAAGGAGTAGGCGAGGTCGACCGTTCCGCCCGCGGCGCGGAACTCGGCCGGTGTCTGGTAGGTGATGTTGGGCAGCCCGTTCAACGCCTGGGCGCAGGCGAGCACGCCGCGCGAGATGTCGACCGCGTGCATCCGCGCGACCCGGGGCGCCACTGCGGCCGCCAGGTAGCCCGGGCCGCAGCCGAAGTCGAGCACCCGGGCCTCCGGCGTCAGGTGCGGCGCGATCAGCTGGTCGGCGATCACCTGCCGCGACTGCCGGTTCCGGGTGGCCTCCGCGGTCAGGTCGTGGTCGTAGAAATAGTGCGGCGACAGGGCCAGGAAGCGCAGCGCTACCCGCTCGCGGGCGGGGGCGGGAGCCCGGGCGACCACCCGCTCGACCCAGCGGGCACCGAGGAAGTTCTGGCTGCCGCCCCAGGTGGCGCGGCTGATAAGCACGTCGGACGCGGCCCGCGCGAGCTTGCTCATAGACATGAGCACAGCGTAGTAGGGTGACTGCGGATAGTTGCTGACTGGAGCCGTGCCGCCTCGGCGCGGAATCACGAATACGTTAGGACCTCAGGAAAGGCGGGGACAGCATGAGCCTGCGGCTCGCGGTCGAGCAGGCCTCTCATCGCATCACCGTCCGCAGGCGCCTTCCCCCGCCGTTCGAGGGCGCGCGGATTTACGTGTCGAGCGAGGGCGGCCTGCGCTATCTAGCCCGGCCGATGCGCCAGGTGGATCCGGCCCTGCTGCAGCTCGCAGGCGAGGTGGTGCGGGCCGGCGACACCGTGTGGGACATCGGGGCGAACATGGGGCTGTTCAGCTTCGCGGCGGCGGCCATGGCCGGCCCGCAGGGCCGGGTGCTGGCGGTAGAGCCGGATACTGACCTCGTCAGCCTACTGCGCCGGTCGGCAGGCAGGATGTCGCCCGGCGCCGCCGGGCAAGCGGCGGTAGAGATCCTGCCCGCCGCGGTCTCCGACGAGCAGTCGGTCGCCCGGTTCCACATCGCGCGCCGTAACCGGGCGACCAGTCACCTGGCAGGCTTCGGCACCGAGATGGCCGGCGGCGTCCGGTCGACTCATCTGGTCCCGACCATCACCCTTGACTGGCTGGCGGCCCGGTTCCCGGCACCGGACGTGCTCAAGGTCGACGTGGAGGGGGCCGAACTGGCCGTGCTCACCGGCGGCGCTCGTGTGCTGGCGGGCTCACCTGCGGTCATCTGCGAGGTGAGCGCGCACAACGCGGACGCGGTTGCGGACATGCTGACAGGTCACGGCTACACGCTGTACGACGGGGACCGGGACCCGCTGCGCCGGGTCCCGGTCCCCGTCGCGCCGTTCAGCACGCTCGCTATCGCCGCCCCGGGCCACCGGTCAGCTGTCGTGCCTGATGAAAATGGCCGTATCCCAAACGCCTGAGCTGGTCCAGATAACGCGCCACCGGGCGAGCTGCCGCCACACGTCCTCCCAGACCTTGTTGACGGGGCCGAGCCCGGCCGTGCGCGAGTTCGGCGCCTTCGACGTGCACGGCAGGTACCAGTTGACGTTGTCGATGATGAGCAGGCCGCCGGGCTTGATCTTCGGCATAATGAACTTCGCCGAGTAATCCCGGTAATGGCCGTCCACGAGCGCAAAGTCCAGGCTGGAGTTGGGGAATCCGAGCGCGGTCCTGGCATAGGCGCTGTCGCCGCCGCGGTCCATCGGCTGGTCCGGCGGAGCCAGGATGTAGTCGACGTTGCGCAGGTCGCGTTCGGCCAGCCTGACGGTCACCGTCTCATGCCAGCGGCGGTCATGCTCAACGCTGGTGAGTGCCGCGACGCGTGCGGCGAACCAGAGGGTAGACCGTCCGGAGCCGAACTCCGCGCCTCGGTCGCTGGGGCGCAGCAGCGAGCCGAGCAGGCCGATGGCCATCGGCGTGAGCCACGGCGCCTCCGGGTTCGCGCGCTCGTAGAACAGCTGCCTGGCGCGGTGGTAGACGTACCGCGGCGTCCGGTGCGAGCGTACTAGCTGCTGGCCGGCCAACAAGGACAGGGCATTCACGACGGAATTACCTCCGGTTCCGGGATAGCGAAGACATAGGCACCGGAGCAAAAGTCGCCCGCTGAGCCGGGCCTCCGCCGCGTCGCGGCAGCTGCCGGCACGCCCGGCATGGGAGCGGACCAGTGCTGATAGGCATTGACTCCCTCGTATCGGTTGGGCGGGCGCGCTCAGGACAGCTTCTCCATGATGACTGTCAGGCGCCTCTCGAATGTGTGGCTCTCCTTAGCGCGCGTCGCCGCCGCGTCGCCGAGTTTCGCGCTCAGCGCGGGCTCGGCCAGCAGCCTCGCTGCCTGGGCGATCAGCTCGTCGAATTCGCCGAACGCGAGAACCTCGTCCCCGATGGCGAACAGGTCAGGCAGGGTGGGTCTAAACTCGGTCAGCACCGCTGCCCCACAGCCCGCCGCCTCGAACAGGCGGGAGTTGACCCCGTTAATCTCGGCCGGGTGCATGGTGTTGACCACCGCCACGGCGGACCGGAAGACACGCGCTTTGTCTTCCCCGAACACGCACCGCCCCGTGTGAACCCCGCGCAGCGGCGTGTCACCGACCCATCGCGGGAATCCTGGGCCGTACAGCCGGAGCGGTAGGCCCGCGGCGTGCAGCCGTTCGAGCAGCCGGATCCTGCTCGGGTACATGTTTCCTGCGATGACCAGGTATGGCTCGGTGCCGACGGCGGCCAGCGGCCGGTGCAGTCGGGGGTTGCACGCCTGGGGTAGGTAGAACAGCGGCACGTCGAGAGCGGCACGCAGCCGGTCCACCACGTGCGGCTCCTTGACGAACAACGCGTCGTAGGGGGCGAGCAGCATGAGCTGTCGTCCCATGTTCACCACCGCGTCGGGGAACCAGATACCGACCTTGATCCTCTTCCGCTGCAGCTCGCGTACGACGGAGGGCATTAGCTGCTGCTCCACGTTAATAACGATCTCGCACTCGGCCTCGATCGCCGCGCGGGCGAGGTACCGCTGCCCGCGCTCGTCGAGCACGGGTAGCAGGTTCCCAAGTGCCATCCTTGCTGCTGTGGTGTAGCGGCCGCCCGAGGGCAACGACGAGCCGACGGAGACCGGGTCATGCCCCATGGCGCGCAGTCCGTCGATGATATTCGCCGCAAAGCAGTCTGGCCGGGTAGACCCGATGACCCCTATTCTCATGAGCTTCTCCTTTATGCGTTACGCATGTCTTGGCTCGCGGATCTTCGCTTTCTAAGCGAAGATCCGCCGTCAGTCGACGCTGACCTGGCGCGCGGCGGTCGGCGCAGCCAGCGGATCATCACCACAAGCGCGATCCCGTAGGAAACGGTGGAGGCGATGGCCGCGGCGGTCACCCCTAGGCCGGGGAGCAGGCAGACGAGCAGGATCACGGTGAAGAGGGCAGCCAGCCCCTGGGCAGCCGCCACTATGCCCTGCTTGTTGACGCCGCGCAGCAGGTCGCCGGTGACCTGCCCGCATGCCAGGAAGATCCCGCCGGGGGTGAGAAGCCAGAGCAGCGGCACCGCATCGCGGTAGGCCGGGCCGAAGACTGCGGGGATCAGCCAGTAAGCGCTCACAGCGACGGGCAGCAATACGGCGCTGGCCAGCCCAGCGCTGACTGCTACCGCGGTGAGCTGCAGGCGGTTGCCGGCCGTGGTCGCGTTCTGCCTGGCGGCCAGGTGCGGGAAGGCTACGTTACCGATGGCGGACACCAGCGGAACTGGCGCCAAGGTGGCCGAGACCGCGATGGCATACCGGCCCAGGTCTGCCGCGGGCACGAGCTGGGAGAGCACGAGCTGGTCGAGATAGGCGTTGACCGTGGCGGGGGCCACCGCAGCTAGCTGGCCCAGCCCGTACCGCGCGAGCGGCCGGACCAGTTTAGCCCGGGCTCGGCCGGGGGCCAGTTTGCCCCGGCGGCAGGAGTAGTACGCGTAGCAGAACTGGATCGCCATGGTCACGGCCACCACCCAGATGGCGCTGTGCAGCGTGAGCATGCTGAGCCGCCACAGCACCGCCACCGCGGTCAGGGCGAGGAGTGGCTGGCTGACACGGACAAGGTTCCATCGCTTGATGTCCCTGGCCTGCAGCGAGAAGGTGTAGCTCGCGCCGACGAAGGCGGTGCCCGAGCCGGCGAAGGCGATCCGGTATGCCTGCGTAAGTCCCGGGTTCCCATGGGCGAGAACAGGCGCCAGGAGAAGCCCGGTGGTGAGTGCGATCGCCCCGGTTCCCAGCATCATCGTCCGAGAGGTAGCGACGTAGCCGCGAGCACGACGGGGATAGCGGGCGACGTGGAAGCACACCGCGGCCGGCTGGCCCGCTCCGCCCACGATCAGCAGCAGGCCGAACCACGATGTCACGGCGGCGTACTCGCCGCGCACGGCAGGTCCGACCGCTCGGGCGACAATGATGCCGCTCAGCGCCGCGGCCAGGGTCGAGGCAATGTTGAAGCAGGCAGTCCTGGCAATTACTCCGCCGATGCGGTGGTGTTTGCGCAGGGCGGCACGAGCTACTTGCAGCTCCGTCACAAGAGACTGGACGCTCAACGGCCCGCAGCGGTCACTGTGAGCAGGCACTGCCCGCTGTCCGGCCGCTTCCTTGCCCGTTAGCCAGCGAGGTCTCCTGGGGGAACGCGGACACGGCGGTGGAGATTGTGACTGGTCCTGCCGGCGCCTCGCATGCCGGGAAACAGTCGGCCGCCCCGCCTTGAGCTGCCGGTCGGCGGTCACGGCAGCGCGTACGCCGGACCAGGGCTGGCGAACACGTCGGCACCGAAGTCTGGGTCCGCGACCGGGACGAGATGTCCCTGGGGGTCAGGGCGGAACAAGCAGTACCCGAAGCTGGCAAGCAACTCGGCGACAGGCCGGCGGTCTGTGTTTGCCGCGAACCTCGACGCCTCGTTCCACTCTAGCTGGATCAGCCTGATGCGCTGGTCCGCGAGCGCGCAGGCAGCGCCGCGCAGCACGTCGATCTCGAACCCCTCAACGTCTACCTTCATGCCGGCGACCCGCCGGTCTCCGACCAGTGAGTCCACGGTAACCAGCGCGGTCTCCACCGGCCCGTCCGGCGCCAGGCTATTGACCGCGTCGAGCCCGGCGGTGAACCTGGCGGTCCCGCAGTGGTCCCCGGCCGCCGCCTGGACGGCGTCCACGTTGTACCCGTTGAGCGCTATGTTCTCCGTGAGCAGAGCAAAGGTATCGGTGGCCGGTTCGATCGCGATCACCTCGGCGCCGATTTCGGCAGCCCAGATCGTGTAGGTGCCGACGTTGGCGCCGACGTCGATGAACAATCCGCCGTCCTGCAGCGCCCGTCGCCAGGCTAGCATTTCCGGCAGGTCAGGCGGGTTTGCGTAGAGGACCTTCGAGGCGGCTGTACGGTGCGGATCAACCCAGAGCAGGGAACGCTCGCCTAGGCGTGCTATCGCCCGCCGGCGCAGCAGCCGTGCCAGGACTTGGTACCGCACGGCACGGAGGAGCGCTCGGACCCGCCTCCCCGAGTTTGCCGGGTGGTCCCAGACGAAGCTGACCACGCCCGCGCTCGCTGCGAAATGCGCAGCCGCCTGTCCCAGCAGACTGCCGTCGCCCGGCCGCCGCGGCGCGCCGCCCGTCTGGCACCGAGAGCCCCTGCCACCCGATGACTTGTCTCCCGTATCCGTCGTGGCCATGCCGGGAGCGTATCAGTCACGGACAGTAATCATGTACTATCCATGCGTGTCCAGCCTGACTAACGCCAGCCGCCGGGTCGCGGCGACCGCGACTGACGCCGCGTGCCGCACCGTCGGGCGGCGCGCCGTTATCCGCGCTGCCCGTTACGTCCTGCTCCGTGCGCGTCTTGACCTCCCCAACGACATGACGGTCAACGGCGAGAATGCACTGCAGCGCTGGGCCCTCGATCTTGCGCCGAGCACTCCGGTCCACGTGGCCGACGTGGGCGCTAACGTGGGCCGATGGTCCTCGTCGCTGCTGGCCCGGGCGTCCGAGGCGAGGTGCGCGCACGATGTCAGGCTGCATGCCTTCGAACCGGATGCCCGCGCCTACGAACTGCTCGAGCAGTCGCTTGCTGGAACGGGATCCGCTCTGAACCCGGTGGCGCTCAGCGATTGCCAGGGGATGTCAGCCTTCCACGTGGCCGGCCCGGCCGCCGGGACCAACTCGCTGCACTCGCCGCTGAGCGCTCCGGTGACGACGGAGACCGTCCGTACCAGCACGCTCGACGTCTACGCGGCGCAGGCCGGCGTTACCGGGTTCGCGCTCGTCAAGATCGACACCGAGGGGCACGACCTCAGCGTCTTGCGCGGAGCGCGCGCCCTGCTCGCGGAGCAGCGCATCGCTGTTGTCCAGTTCGAATACAACCACCGCTGGGTGTACGCCCGTGCGTTCCTGCGCGACGCGTTCGACCTCCTGGCCGGATCCGGCTACCAGGTCGGCAAGCTCACCCCGAAGGGCGTGGAGTTCTACCCTTGCTGGGACGCAGACCTTGAAACGTTCGTGGAGGGCAATTATGTCGCCTGCGTACCCGTGGTTGCAGGCGGCATGCCTGCCGTGCGGTGGTGGAAATCCGGGAACTGAGTCCTGGTGTGCCGCATCGTGACCGGGGCTGCATGGTGCCCAGCACCTCAATAACGACATTGCCCGGGGCGCGCCTTTCTGCCGGCGCAGAGACGACGATCACCACAACGCGGCGTTAACCCACGGGGTCGGCAAAGTCGCTTGTGATGGCGGTCTCACAGCGGCAGAGCCTGGTCCGATCTCAAGCACGGTACTCCCCGGCAGCGCGAGCAGCTCCCACAGCTCGCGCAGTAGCCGGTGACGGCGAACGCCAGCGCGGTGTCTATATGCGCGGTCTCATGGAATGCCTTGTCCTGGATCTGCTGAAACCTGGCCTCGGTGATGTCACGGGAGATTGAACGGCAATTCCGGCATCTGGCCCAGACGTCAATTCTCGTGCCAATGACACGCGAGGATTCACTGCGGCAAAAAGGGCATCCATGACGATTCATAAGATGAATTTGAAATCGCCGCCGCCTTCCTGTCAATTACATTCCGAAGGTGTTACATTACTCTTCGTGACTACGGGATGGCTGCGCAGGCATCGAAAGCTCCTGGCCTGGACAGGCGGTAGCCTGGCCGTGCTCCTAGTCGCCGTCGCGGTGACCGGGTACCTGGTGGTGCGGCACCTCAACGGCAACATCGCCCAGGCCAACATCAGCGGCATGCTGGGCCAGCAGCCGGCCGACCTGCACCCGCAGGCGGAGAACATCCTGGTGATCGGGTCGGACTCGCGGCAGGGGACGGCGGCCGCGTCGCTGGACGTCACCGACCAGTCGGACACGATGATGCTCATTCACATCCCGGCCAGCCGGCAGTGGGCCGAGGTGATGTCGATCCCGCGCGACTCGTACGTGAAGATCCCGTCGTGCCTGATGGGAGACGGCAAGATGTCGTCGCCGACCCAGATCAAGATCAACGAGTCGTTCGCGCTCGGCAACCTGTACGGCAACCACACCGCGCTCGGCGCCGCCTGCACGATCAAGACCCTGGAGCGCGACACCGGCATCTACATCGACCATTTCCTGGTGGTCAACTTCGCCGGGTTCCAGGGCATGGTGGCCGCGCTCGGCGGCGTGCAGGAGTGCAACCCGGTCCCGTTCACCGACCCGGCCTCGGGCATCGTGCTCTCGGCCGGGTACCACCTGCTCACGCCGCAGCAGGCACTGGCCTACGTGCGCGCCCGGGAGGGGCTCGGCGACGGCAGCGACCTGGAGCGGATCACCCGGCAGCAGGCGTTCGTCTCGTCGCTGATCAGCCGGGCCAGGAGCGAGCTGCTCAACCCGCTGGCGATCTACCGGTTCCTCAACGCCGCCACCGGCTCGCTGACCATCGACAGCCAGCTCGGCGGGATCGGCGGCCTGTACGACCTGGAGCAGTCGCTGCGCGGCATCCCGTCCAGCAAGATCACCTTCTTCACGCTGCCGAACTACCCGCGCTCGGCGGTGGTCCCGTCCGACACCGCCAACGTGCTGTGGACCCAGCCCGAGGACGGCCAGATCTTCGCCTCGTTCCGCGACGACGTGCCCGCCGGCACCGCGCTCACTCCGGCCCTGCCGCAGCGGGCCGCGGTGGCCGGCCGCCCGGGCAAGTTCGGTGTCTCGCCCACGGTTCCTGCGAGCACCGCACCGCCTGCTACCGCGCCGGTCACCGTCCCGGGCGGACGCAGCGCCAGCCAGAGCATTTGCGTGGGCTGACGGCCCGCGCGGTCCCGGCCCGGACGGCCGGGATTAATTGGGATTAATGTTGCATGGCCAGCCGCTCGCGGGGGATGTTCTGTTCCGGTGGTGATCTAGCACGGAACGGCGGTGATACCCGGTGCGCGAGCCTTGGTACCGCCGCCACAAGGCACTGCTCATCTGGACCTCGGCCAGCCTGGCGCTGCTGCTGGTCGCGGTGACGGCCACCGGTTTCCTGGTACTCAGGCACTTCAACGCCAACCTGCAGCAGGACGACATCCGCGGGCTGCTCGGCAGCCAGCCGGTGGACACCCACCCGCAGGCGGAGAACATCATGGTGCTGGGCTCCGACTCGCGGCAGGGGCTTAGCAAGGCGTACGGCAGCGGCCTGGTCACCGACCAGTCTGACACCCTGATGATCATCCATATCCCGGCTAACCGGCAGTGGGCCGAGGTGATGTCGGTCCCGCGCGACTCGTACGTGAACATCCCGGCCTGCGAGATGGGCGACGGCCAGCAGTCGGCGCCCACCCAGGGCAAGATCAACGAGGCTTTCGCCATCGGCAACCTGGACGGCAACCACACCAGCCTCGGCGTCGCCTGCACGGTGAAGACGATCGAGCAGGACACCGGCATCTACATCGACCATTTCATCGTGGTCAACTTCACCGGGTTCGAGAGCATGGTGGCCGCGCTCGGCGGCGTGCAGGAGTGCAACCCGACCCCGATCAACGACCCGAACTCCGGCCTGCACCTGACGGCCGGCCACCACCTGCTGACTCCCGCCCAGGCACTCGGCTACGTCCGGGCCAGGTACACCATCGGCGACGGCAGCGACCTGGAGCGCATCTCCCGTCAGCAGGCATTCATGTCGTCGCTGGTCAGCCGGGTGAAGAGCAAGCTACTTAACCCGGTTGCGATCTACCAGTTCCTGGACGCGGCCACCAAGTCGCTCACCATCGACAGCCAGCTCGGCGGGATCACCGGCCTGTACAACCTCGGGCAGTCGCTGCGCGGCATCCCGTCCGGCAAGATCGCGTTCTTCACCGTCCCCAGCTACCCGCGCTCGGCGGTGGTCCCGTCCGACACCGCCAACGTGCTGTGGACCCAGCCCGAGGACGGCCAGATCTTCGCCTCGTTCCGCGACGACGTGCCCGCCAGCAGCACCCTGTTCGGCTCGGCGGCTACCGCCGGCAACGGCTCGGTCCCGCTCACCGAGGACAGCCCGCGCCTGGTCACCCCGTCCGCCCGGGCATCGGCTACCGCCTCCGGTACCTCGTCCGCTGCTCCCTCCGCCACCCCGGCCAGCACGCCGGCCAAGCTCAGGATCCAGGCGCGGACCGCCAACCAGTCGATCTGCGCTGGCTGAGTAGCCCGGACGGCCGCCTGGTGCGGCTACCGTTGTCCGAGTGACCAGGGCGTAGGCCAGGTGAACTGATGGGTGAGGCGGGCGGGGCAGGTGGGGCGTGCGCGGCGGGCGGCGAGCAGCCTGGTCCGGTTGGCCGCGCTGGCCCTGGTGCTCTCGCCCGCACTGGTTTGCGCCCCGGCCCGGTCAGTCAGTGCCGCGTCACCGCCGGCCACCACCGGGCACGTGGTGATCGTCGGCATCTCTGGCCTGACCTGGGACAGCGTGACCCCGGCGGAGATGCCGGCGCTTTGGCGGCTGGCAGCGGGCGGGTCGGTCGGCTCGCTGGTGGACTACGCGCAGCAGCCGCTCGCCTGCCCGGCCGACGGCTGGCTGACGCTGAACTCGGCCGCCCGCGCCCAGGGGCCACGGCCTTGCGCGCCGCTGCCCGCCGTCGTCGCCGCCGGCCGCGGTGCCCGCGTCCCCGCCATGCCGCAGATCATCCGGGACAACCAGCCGTTTCACGAGGCGCCGGCCTGGGGGCTGCTCGGCTCGCTGGCCGGCTGCGTGACCGCCGCCGGCCCGGGCGCCGCCCTCGCGCTGGCCTCGCCGGACGGCAGCGTCGCCCGGTACCTGCCGTCGGCGGCCGGACTGTCGCCGGCGGTACTGGCGCGCTGCCCGCTGACCGTGGTCGACCTCGGCCAGCTACAACCGGGACAGCCGGAACGGGTGCGGGCCGCCGCCATCGACCGGCAACTGGCCCGGCTGGCGGCCGGGCTTCCCGCGGGCACCCTGCTCATGGTCACCGCGCCCGGCGCGGCCCTAGTCAGCCGGGGGCAGGCCGGCCCCCAGGCAGCCTGGCCGCCCCAGCTGATGACGCTGGTGGTGCATGGGCCAGGCTACGCGGGCGGGCTGCTCAGCTCCGCGTCCACCCGGCGGCCGGGCATCGTCGCGCTGACCGACCTGACCACCACGGTGGCGAGCTGGCTGGGGCAGCCGGTGCCGGCCGGCCCGGTCGGCGCCCGCATCACCCGGGCGGCCCGCGGCCCGCTCGCCCCGGCGGTTGCCGCGCTGCGCGGCCGGGACGTGGCCGAGCAGGTGCGGATTGCGACCCACGGCTGGTTCCTGGCCGGCTACGCGGTGGCCGCGCTGCTCGCCTTCGGCCTGCCCGCGCTGCTGCTGCGCGGCCGGGACGCGGGCCGTCGCCGCGGCCGGGCCCGCTGCTGGCGGCTGGCCGGGCTGGCGGCCAGCTCGGTGCCGCTCGGCTCCTACCTGGCGAACCTGCCCGCGTGGTGGGCGCACCAGCACCCCGCGCTGTGGCTGTACGGGCTGACCGCGGGCTGGACGCTGCTGGTGTCTGCGGCGGCCCTGGCCGGGCCGTGGCGGCGGGACCCGCTCGGACCGTTCGGCGCCGTCTGCGCGGCCACGCTGCTGCTGCTCGCTGTCGACGTGATGGCTGGCTCGCGGTTGCAGCTTGACGCCCCGTTCGGGCTTTCGCTCCTGGTCAGCGGCCGCTTCTACGGCATCGGCAACGACGCCCTTGGCGTCTACTGCGTCAGCGCGCTCACCGCGGCCGGCTGGCTGGCGTACCGCCTGCAGGGCCGGCTGCCTGCCCCGTGGCCCGCGCTGGCGGCGACCGCGACCGGGCTGCTCGCGGTCACCGCCTCCGGGTGGCCGGGGTTCGGCGCGAAGGCGGGCGGCACCATCGTCCTCGTCCCGTGCTTCGCGGTGCTGGTGACGTGGCTGGCCGGGGTGCGGATCGGGCCCCGCTGGGCGGTGCCGGTCGCGGTCAGCGGCCTGGCCCTGTTCCTGGCGTTCGCGGTGCTGAGCTACCTGCTGCTCGGCACGGGCGGGTCGGACCTGGCCACGTTCGCCGGCCAACTGCTGCACGGCCGGGGCGGCGACCTGCTGAGCCGGAAGGTCAGCGCCAATGTGGGATCGCTCACGCTGAACGTCTTCGGCTGGCTGGTCCCGGTGGCGGCGGCCGTGGCCGGCGTCGCCCTGTGGCGGCCGGCCGCGCTGCGGCTGCGGACGCTGGACCGCGCCCGGGCGGCCGTTCCGCTGCTGCCGGCGCTGGCCCGGATCTCCTGGCTGGCGCTGGTGATCGGCTGGCTGGCGGACGACTCGGGGGTGATCGTGCCGGCGGTCGCGCTGCCGTTCGCGGCGTCGCTCACCGTCGGCCTGGCGGCGTCGGCCTGGTTGTCGGACTGCCCGCCCCGGGCGTCCGCGCAGCGGCGCTGACCAGGGCCGAGTTTCCGCTGCGGCGGGTGGGGCACGCTATCTTGGTACCGCCTTCGCCGGCTCGTCTGGCAGCAGACTGTCGTCGGAGGCTGACCCCCGAGGTTCAAGCACCCCCCGAGGTAGAGGACGCACGAGTGCAATACCAGCTTTCGCGTGTCGTCATTGGTCCGGTTCTGCGCATGCTCGGCCGCCCGCGGGTGACCGGGCTCGAGCACGTGCCCGCGAGCGGTCCCGCGATCCTCGCGTCCAACCACCTGTCGTTCATCGACTCGATGTACCTGCCGCTGCTAATACCGCGCCCGGTGGTGTTCCCGGCCAAGGCCGAGTACTTCTCGGCCAAGGGCCCGCTCGGCCGGGTGTGGGCCGCCTACCTGCGGTCGACCAACCAGCTTGAGATGAACCGGGGCGACTCGCGGTCCGCGCAGGCGACCCTGGAGGCGGCGGCCGCCATCCTGCACGCTGGTGACCTGTTCGGCTTCTACCCGGAGGGCACCAGGTCGCCCGACGGCCGCCTTTACCGTGGCCGGGCGGGCCTCGGCTGGCTGGCGCTGAACACCGGTGCCCCGGTCATCCCGGTCGCGATGCTGGGCACCAGGAAGATGCTGCCGCCGGGGGCGCCGGTGCCCCGGCCGACCCGGATCGAGGTCAGGATCGGCAAGCCGCTTGAGTTCAGCCACCTGGCGGCCGACCCGCCGGGCCGGGCGCGACGGCTTATCGCGGACGAGGTGATGCGGGCGATCAGCGACCTGTCGGGCCAGGAGTACGTCCACGAGTACGCGTCCGACGTCAAGGCCCGGCTGGCTGCCTGACCCGGGTCGTTCAGGGCGTGCCCAACCACGCGGTGCTGGCCGCGCAGTGCCAACCACGCGGGCTTAGTCCTGGTGGTCGTCGTCGGGCAGGCTGAGCGGGCCGGTGGTGGCGGCCGGGTTCCATACGTACATGGGGCCGGTGTTGGTCACCGGCCACGACGCCCGGTCGCCTGCTGCCCGGTCGCCTGCTGCCCGGTCACCTGGCGCCCGGTCGTCCGGCGGCGGGGCGGCGGCGAAGTCGGCCGGCGACTTCTCCCACGGGGGGAGCGACGCGTCGGGTCCCGGCTCGTGCGGGGCCGGCAGGAACGCCTCCTCGATCGGCGGCCGGGTGCCGGGCGGTGCCGCGGGCGGCCACGGGTACATCGCGTCGGCGGGGGAATCGCCCGGCCCGGCGGCGGTGAACGCGCCGGATCCGGCCGCCGGCAACGCACCGGATCCGGTGGCCGGGAACACACCCGGCGCGGCCGGGTACCGGCGGGGCCCCGCGGCCGGCGCC
>Ga0265338_10001006_pt1 | contig 47363 bp, 41 predicted proteins | sample 42126metaG_FD_193579 | JGI IMG/M metagenome (GOLD analysis project Ga0265338, IMG submission 193579) | Rhizosphere microbial communities from Carex aquatilis grown in University of Washington, Seatle, WA, United States - 4-21-26 metaG | ecosystem: Host-associated > Plants > Roots > Rhizosphere...
CAACGTCACCCACCTCGGCCGCTCCGCCACCGTCGCGCAACAAGTGGCGCTGTGGTGGAAGTCGGCCTCGTGCACCGTGTTGGGCTGCACCCGCACCCAACGACTCCAAAACGACCATCGCTGCGAATGGGTCAAAACAAAGAGAACTCGCGTCGACGAGCTCGACCCGCTCTGCAAACACCACCACGACCTCAAAACCCGACACAACTGGGCACTCGTCGAAGGCGACGGCCCACGACCCATGGTCCCACCCGACGACCCCCGCCATCCCGACTACCGACGGCCGCGCGAATGACCTGTCAGCCCGCGACTGTGAGATCAGGCCGCCAGCGCCACGGCCGCGAGTGCGCCCACCAACGCGGCGCAGTCACTCGTGGTCTTGCGGACGCGCGGCGGGAGCTCGATCTGCACACCGCCGAAGCGCGCCCGGTTCACGGGATTGCCGGGATGTACACCGCGCAAGTGCGGGGGGATGCGGTCGAGATCGTCGATCCAACGGTAGCCGGGCAGGGCTTCGCGCAGGCGGGCGCCGAGCTCGGCCGCGAGCGCACGGTTGGAGCCGCCGAGCAAACCGGTGATCCAGCGATCGTCGTCGCCGCGCAACCCACCGAAGCCGTGCACCGACACCACGCACTCGACGTGCGCCAGGAACGCGTCGAGCACGTCGGACTGCGCCGGGTCGAACGCGTGCGACGGAACGTGCCAGCGGAACTCGTCGGGCTGTACGACTGCGTACACCGATGCGTTCGATGCGACCGCGGCGGCCTGGGCGATCTCCGCGGTGCCGGCTTCGAGCCCGCCGTGCAACGCGAGGAACCCGAACGACGAGCCGAAGCAACATCGCTCCTGCACCCCCGGAGTCGCGAGCAGCTGATCGAGCATCGGGCCGGCGAACGTCGGCGCTCAGCCGTTCACGAGGAGGTCGCGGAAAGGCGTGTCCTTCGCCGGACCGGGCTCCTTGGGCAGACCGAGCACCCGCTCGCCGAGAATGTTGCGCTGCACCTGGTCGGTTCCGCCGTAGATCGACGGGCCCGGCGAGAACAGCGTCACCTCCTGCACCAGTCCGTTACCCGGCGTGTCGGCGCCCATCACCATTCCGTGCGCACCGATGATCTCGTTGCCGACCTCCCGTTGGAGCCGCAGCAAGTCGCTCATCATCAACTTCGCGATGTTCGGCTCGCCGCCGGTGCGCTGGCTCGGCGTCTTGGCGCGCAGCGCGGAGAACCGGCCCAGCTGTTGGAGCGTGTACAAGTGCGCGAGCTTCTGGCGGATCGGTCGCTCGGTGTTGCGGCCGAGCTCCTTGGCCAGGGTGATGAGGCGGTTCGCGGCGGCCGTGCCGCCACCGCCGGTGCCGCCGGTGCGGATCTGACCCACGTGGTCGCCGACGCGGTCGTCGAGCTGACCGGTGATCGGGCCCGGGAACGCGTTGCCCGCACCACCGGAGCCGCCGGTGCCGAGGCCGGTGCGCTCGGCCATCAGCGTGGTGTTCGTCGCGGCCCAACCGTTGTTGAGTCCACCGATCATGTCGTCGTCGTGCACGCGCGCGCCGTCGATGAACACCTCGTTGAACAGGGCCCGGCCCGTCATCTCACGGAGCGGGCGTACCTCCACGCCCGGCTGGGTCATGTCGAACCGGAAGTACGAGATGCCCTTGTGCTTCGGCAGATCCACATCGGTGCGCGCGATCAGCATGCCGACGTTGCACTGCTTCGCAGTCGAGGTCCACACCTTCTGACCGGTGATGATCCACTCGTCGCCGTCCTTGATCGCGCGCGTCGTGAGACTCGCGAGGTCGGAACCGGCGCCCGGCTCGGAGAACAGCTGGCACCACGCGTCCTGGCCGGAGAGGATGCGGAACAGGTCGACCTGATGCTGGCGCTCGTTGCCGTGCGCGACGATCGTCGGCGCCGCGAGGAGGTAGCCCAGACCGGCCGGAGGGCCGACCGCACCGTGCGCGCTGATCGTCTCGCTCACCGCCATGGCGAGGTCTCGCGGCCAACCCTTGCCCCAGCAGTTCTCGGGGTACGTCGGCGCCGCGTAGCCCGACCGAGCGAGGACGTCCCACCACTCGCCGACGGTGAGATCGGGGTTCCAGTTGTCCTCGAGCCACTGCTTCACTTCGGTGCGGACGTCCTCGACGCTCGGTAGTGACACGGTCTTGCTCCTGCTCACGGCTTCAATTCGGTCGCCGGCAGCGTACTCGCCGGCCCCACGGGCACAGACATGACCCCGCCGCGCCGGCATATCCCACGACGCGAACGAACTCAGTCGAGGAGGTCGAGCACCCGTTCCGACGGGCGGGCGATCACCGCGCGCGTACCCACGAACACGACCGGGCGCTGCATGACCTCGGGATGCGCGAGGAGCACGTCGATCACCTGCTCGCGTGTGGTCACGTCGGCTTTGGGGATGCCCAACGCCTTGAACTTGTCGTCGTCGGTGCGCACCAATGCCTTGGGCTCGTCGTCGATCGCATCGAGGATCCGTTCGAGCGCGGCGCGATCGGGCGGCGTGTCGAGATAGCGGACGACGTCGTACGCGACGCCCTGCTCGTCGAGGATCGCGAGCGCCCCCCGGGACTTCGAGCACGCCTGGTTGTGGAACACAGTCACTTGATCGGTCATCGGACGAACCTACTGCCCGAGTGCGTCCGCGAGCAGGCGGAGATACTCGGCCCGCGTGACGTCGACGGCACCCAACGTGCGGAGATGCGGGGTCGTCCACTGCACGTCGAACAACCGCGCGCCGTCGATCCGGAGGAGCTCCACCGTCGCCCGGCACGCCACCTTCGACGCGTCGGTCGCCGCGTGGAACATCGACTCCCCCGCGAACAACCCACCGATGCGCAGCCCGTACAGGCCGCCCACGAGTCGGTCGTCGTGCCACGTCTCGACACTGTGCGCCCAGCCCAGTTCGTGCAGCCGCGTGTACGCGACCACGAACGACTCGTCGATCCAACCGTGCTCCCGGCCGGGGTCGGCGCACGCCCGCATGACCGCTCCGAACGCGCTGTCGACCCGGATCTCGAAGCGGCGGATCGCCGCACGCAACGACCGGCTCACATGGAAGCCGTCGAGCGGGATCACGCCCCGCGGATCGGGTGACCACCACGCGAGCACGCCGTCGACCCGCATCGGGAACAGCCCGCGCCGGTACGCGTCGAGCACCGTCCCCGGCTCGAGGTCACCGCCGGCGGCGATCACCTCGCCGTCGCCGGGGGCGGGATCGGGAAGATCCCATCGCGACGGCGGCGGCTCGACCGGCCTCACGCCGGCCCGGGCTCACGCAAGAAGCGCCCGCGCGATCTGACCGACCTGGATCTCGTCGGTGCCCGCGTAGATCTGGAGCACCTTCGCGTCGCGCGCCAGCTGCTCCACTTCGTACTCGGCCATGTACCCGTTACCGCCGAAGAGCTGCACCGCCTCGAGCGCGACCTCGGTCGCAACGCCGGCCGAGTAGAGCTTCATCGCCGACGCCTCGGAGAGGTTCATCGGCTTGCCCGCCGCCGACGACTCGAGCACGCGGAACACGAGGTTCTCGACGTTGAGCCGCGCGACTTCCATCTTCGCGAGCTTCAGCTGGATCAGCTGGAACTCGCCGATCGGCTTGCCGAACTGCACGCGCTCCTTCGCGTACTTCACCGACAGCTCCAGGCACCGCTCGATGATGCCGAGCGCCATCGCGGCCACCCCGGAACGCTCCATGACGAACGTCGCCTTCGAGGCCTCGCGGCCCTTGGCCCCGCCGAACGCCTCCTCGCTCTCGCCGAGCAGGCGGTCGCGGCTGGCGCGCACGTCGTCGAGGAACAACATGCCGGTGGGCGACGAGTGCAGGCCCATCTTCCGCAACGGCTTCGACTGCTCGAGCCCGGGCATCCCGCTGTCGAGCACGAACTGCACGACCTTGCGCTCGGCCGGCGGGTTGCCCTCGTCGAGCTTGCAGATGAACACGATCGTGTCGGCGTACGGGCCGTTCGTGATGAAGGTCTTGGAGCCGTTGAGGACGTACTCGTCGCCGTCGCGGCGGGCGGTCGAGGCCATCGACCCGAACGCGTCGGAACCGGAGCCCGGCTCGGTGATCGCCCACGCGCCGATCTTGTCCATCGTCAGCACGTCTCGGGCCCATCGCTTCTTCTGCGCGATCGTGCCCTTCGACATGATCGCCGCCGCGGTGAGCCCGACCGACACGCCCATCGCGGTGACCATGCCCGGCGAGCACTTGCAGAGCTCGATGATCGGCAGCATGGTGAACCCGCCGCCTCCCCCGCCCTCGCGTTCGACCTTCGCCTCCTGCTGGGGCGCCTCCTCGGCAGCGATGCGCTTGTCGAAGCTGTCGGCGGCCATCTGGTCCATGCCGAACGTCTTGTACAGCTTCCGGAGGAGGTCGTAGGGCGGGAGATCGCCGTGCTCGAGCTCCTCCCGGTGGGGACGGATCTCGGCGTCGACGAACGTGCGGACCGCCTCGCGCACCATCATCAGCTCTTCGGACCACTCGAACATCGCGCAGCTCCTCCTCGGGCGAGTTCTCATCGTATTCGGGAACCCCGGGTGGCCCTGCGGGCGTCACATCCCCGAAGACCACCGGGACGTCGAAGATCGAGGAGCGCCGGATGCACCGACACCGCCGAAGCCGTCTGGGCGCCATCGCTGTCGTGGGGATCGTCGCCGCGCTGGCCGGCGCCTGCTCGGGCGCGTCGTCGAAGTCGTCGGAGTCGGCCAGTCCGGCAGTGCCGGCCAAGGGCGTCGCCGGCGACGAAGGAGCGGTCGGCGCCGCGGGTGCGGCGTCGAGTCCGGCCAACTCGGCGACGGCGGGCAGCCCGTCGACCCCGGCCGTGAACCTCGCCGTCGCGAAGCGGCCCGGTGGAGACCGGCAAGTGATCTCGACCGCGCAGCTCCAGCTCCAGGCGAGTGACATCGACCAGGCGGTGCAGCGCGCCACCACGCTCGTGCTCGACGCGCAGGGCTACGTGTTCTCCGAGACCTCGAGCCTCACCGGCCAGAGCCACGCGAACGTCGTGTTCAAGGTCTTGCCCGCCAACTTCGAGAAGGTCGTCGCCGGAATCGGCCGGCTCGGCAAGTTGGTGCACCGCCAGATCGGCACGGAAGACGTGACCGGGCAGGTGGTGGATCTCGGCGCGCGCCTCAGTGCCGCGCAAACCAGCGCCGCGCGGTTGCAACAGCTGCTGTCGAGCAGCGGCAGCGTGGCCGACCTCCTGAGCGTCGAGCAGCAGCTCACGACGCGTGACGGCGAGGTCGACTCACTCTCCGGCGAGCTCGCGACGCTGCGCGCCCAGGTCGACATGGCAACGATCACCCTCGAGGTGAGCCCGTCCCCGCACCACGCGGCGACCGCCAAACATCACGCCGGCCCCGGATTCACGCGCGGCCTGCACGCCGGCAGCGTCGCGTTCGCGGCGACCGCGCGCGTGCTCGCGGCCGCGGCCGGTTTGACGCTCCCGTTCGCACCGATCGCGCTGCTCGTGCTGGCAGCGTGGTGGGTCGTTCGGCGACGCACCGCGGCCACTCCGCCCGTCTCCTGACGCCGTCCGCGCGACGGCCCCGGCTCCCGCCGGGCCGACACGGTTCCCGGTTCAGTCGCCCCCGGCATGCGCCGATGCATGACCCATCGGAGCGATGGAGCGGTCCGGGGAGGCAGCGGAGATGTACGGGGGAAGTATCAGCGTGGCGCGCGCGTTGCCTATCGACGCCGCACTCGTGGACGACGTGTTGGCGCGGCTGCGCAGGGACGCGACCAGTTCGATGGTCAGCTGGACGTTGGGTGATCGCGGGTCGGCCGAGCTCGACGTCGCGTTCTTCCCGGTGTTCTTCGGGTTCGCCACCGGCGGGAACGGACCCGCGTGGACCACGAGCGCGCGCCTGTGGGACCCGACGGCCGTGGCCGTCGCCGCGGCAGTCGTCGAGCTCAGCGCGGTATCCAGCGACACCTGCGAGCTCGTGCTCCGCCCCGAGCTCCCGCTCGCGCCCTGGTGGGAAGCCCGACTGCCGACCCTGGTCGAGATCGCCCAGGCTGCGCTCGACGAGCTCGCCGAGGAACTGCTCTGGCAGGCCACCCGCGACGGCGTCGCCGCGGGCCGGCCCCGCTGACGTCTCGTCTTCTCACTGTTCACCGAGCCGACCCACACGCGCCGCGTCGCCGCAATACAGCGACGCGAAGATACGTACCGGACAGGCGGCTGGGACGGCCCCCCTGGTTGGATCGACGCCGGTCCGGCGGTCACCCGCACCCCCCTCCGGGTGTCCCGCTTTGCGCATGATGGGAGGGAGCACCCGCTCCCTCCCATTTGCGCGATATCTACTGCGGCTGCGACCTCCGGCCCCTCTAGCACCCGTGCTTCTTCGGTCGGCTGTCCGGGCCTCCGAATCTGCGCCTGATAGCCCATGACGGCTCAGCCCGCGCAGTGGTCAGCGCATCTGCATCGTGTCAGGGGTGATCGGGGCCGGGAGCAGGGTCTCGCCCATCAGGAACTCGTCGACCGCAGCCGCGCACGAGCGCCCCTCGGCGATCGCCCACACGATGAGGCTCTGGCCCCGGCCCATGTCGCCGGCGACGAACACGTTGGGAAGATTGGTGCAGAACCGCGCGTCGCGGGCCACGTTGCCCCGGTCGGTGATCTCGACGCCGAGCCGGTCGAGCAGGCCCTCCCGTTGCGGACCGACGAATCCCATCGCCAGCAGCACCAGCTCGCAGGGCAGCTCGAAGTCGGTGCCCTCGACCTTCTCGAACGTCATGCGACCGTCGGTGATCTTCTGCTCGACCTCGTGCGCGCGCAACGCGCGAACGTTGCCGGCATCGTCGCCGAGGAAGCATTCGGTGTTGACCGCGTAGACGCGCTCGCCACCTTCCTCGTGGGCCGACGACACTCGGTAGATCATCGGATACGTGGGCCACGGCATCGAGTCGACCCGGGCGTCGGGCGGCCGGGGCAGGATCTCGAACTGGTGGATCGTCGCCGCGTCCTGGCGGATCGCAGTGCCGAGGCAGTCGGCGCCGGTGTCGCCGCCGCCGATGATCACCACGTGCTTGCCGTGCGCGCTGATGGGCGACTCGTCGATGTCGCCCTGCTGCACGTGATTCGACGGCGGCAGGTACTCCATCGCCTGGTGGACGCCGGTGAGCTCGCGGCCCGGCACCGGAAGGTCGCGCCACGCGGTGGCACCGCCGGCGAGCACCACGGCATCGCAGTCGCGGATCTCCTCGACCGGCACGTTCCCACCGACATCGGCGTTCACGCGGAACTGCGTGCCCTCCTCGCTCATCTGCGCGACGCGCTGATCGAGGTGCCGCTTCTCCATCTTGAACTCGGGAATGCCGTAGCGCAGGAGCCCGCCGACGCGGTCGGCGCGCTCGTAGACGGTCACGTCGTGGCCGGCGCGCGTGAGCTGCTGGGCGGCCGCGAGACCGGCCGGCCCCGAACCCACCACCGCGACCCGCTTGCCCGTCTTGACGTGGGGCACGACGGGAGTGAGCCAACCTTCTTCCCACGCACGGTCGACGATCTCCACTTCGATCTGCTTGATCGTCACCGGCGGCTCGTTGATGCCGAGCACGCACGCGGCCTCGCAGGGCGCCGGGCACAGTCGGCCGGTGAACTCGGGAAAATTGTTGGTGGCGTGCAGTCGCTCGCTCGCGGCGCGCCAGTCGTCGCGGTACACGAGATCGTTCCACTCGGGAATGAGGTTGCCGAGCGGACAACCGGTGTGACAGAAGGGGATGCCGCAGTCCATGCAGCGCGCGCCCTGCGTACGCACCTTGGCCGGCGGGAAGTCCTCGTAGACCTCCTTCCAGTCGAGGATGCGCACCGGGATCGGACGCCGCGTCGGCAGCTCCCGCCCGTACTTCATGAATCCCGATGTCTCACCCATGATGATTGGTAACGATCGTCGTGCGTGCCGTCATCGGACGGCGCACGCTAGCCACGCGCCGCCGCCATGATCGCCTCGTCGGCATCCACGCCGCGTTCCATCGCGTCGCGGCGCGCCTCGAGCACGCGCTTGTAGTCCTTGGGGAACACCTTCGCGAAGGCGCTCACGTTGCGCCACCACTTCGAGAGCAGCCGCTCCGCGACCTCGGAGCCGGTCGCTTCGAGGTGGAGCGTCACGATGCCGCGCAGCCAGTCGACGTCCTCCTCGTCGAGCAGGTCGACGTCGACCATCTCCCGGTTGATGCGCCGGTAGAGCGACTGGTCGGGGTCCCACACGAACGCGATCCCGCCCGACATGCCGGCCGCGAGGTTGCGGCCGGTGGGCCCGAGGATCACCGCGCGCCCGCCGGTCATGTACTCGCAGGCGTGGTCGCCGACGCCCTCGACCACCGCAGTGGCGCCCGAGTTGCGGACACAGAATCGCTCGCCGACCACACCCCGGATGAACACCTCGCCGTCGGTCGCGCCGTAGAGGATCACGTTGCCGGCGATGACGTTCTCCTCGGCGACGAACTTCGCGGTGCGGGGCGGGCGCAGCACCAGCGTGCCGCCCGACAGCCCCTTGCCGAGATAGTCGTTGGCATCGCCCTCGAGCCGCAACGTGATGCCGCGAGGCACGAACGCACCGAAGCTCTGCCCGGCCGAGCCCCGGAACGTCACGTCGATCGCGCCTTCGGGCAGGCCCACCGCTCCGTGACGCCGGGTCACTTCGGCGCCGAGCATCGCGCCGACCGTGCGGTTGGTGTTCCGGATGTCGTACGCGAGCTTCACCGCCGGTCCACCGTCGATCGCCCCGCTCGCGTCGGCGATGAGCTGGTTGTCGAGCGCGAGCTCGAGCCCGTGGTCCTGTCCGCGTGAGCAGTAGAAGGTCTGGTCGTACTTGTTGACGGGCACCGACAGGATGGGCGACAGGTCGAGGCCGCGTGCCTTCCAGTGCTCGAGTGCGCGGTGGAAGTCGAGGAGCTCCACGTGACCGATGGCTTCCTCGAGCGTGCGGAAGCCGAACGCGGCGAGGTACTCCCGCACCTCCTCGGCGATGAACTCCATGAAGTTCACGACGAACTCCGGCTTGCCCGAGAACTTCTTGCGCAGCTCCGGATTCTGGGCGGCCACGCCCACCGGGCAGGTGCCGAGGTGGCAGACGCGCATCATGATGCACCCGCTCACCACGAGCGGCGCCGTCGCGAAGCCGAACTCCTCCGCCCCGAGCAGCGCGGCGATGATCACGTCGCGGCCGGTCTTGAGCTGCCCGTCGACCTGCACCACGATGCGATCACGCAGCCCGTTGAGCAGCAGCGTCTGCTGCGTCTCGGCCAGGCCGAGCTCCCAGGGCGCACCCGCGTGCTTGATCGACGTGAGCCGCGCGGCGCCGGTGCCACCGTCGTGGCCGGAGATCAACACGACGTCGGCGTGCGCCTTCGAAACGCCCGCGGCGACGGTGCCGACACCGACTTCCGCCACGAGCTTCACGTGCACGCGCGCCTGGTTGTTCGCGTTCTTCAGGTCGTGGATGAGTTGCTTGATGTCTTCGATCGAATAGATGTCGTGGTGCGGCGGCGGTGAGATCAGCCCCACACCCGGGGTGGAGTGCCGCACCTTCGCGATCCACGGGTACACCTTGTTGCCCGGGAGCTCGCCGCCCTCGCCCGGCTTCGCGCCCTGCGCCATCTTGATCTGGAGGTCGGTCGCGTTCACGAGATACTCGCTCGTCACGCCGAAGCGGCCCGACGCGACCTGCTTGATCGCGCTGCGCTTCCAGTCGCCGTTGGGAAGCCGCTCGTAGCGTTCGGGGTCTTCGCCGCCTTCGCCGGTGTTCGACCGCGCGCCGAGGCGGTTCATCGCGATCGCGAGCGTCTCGTGCGCTTCCAGGCTGATCGAGCCGTAGCTCATCGCGCCCGTCGAGAACCGCTTCACGATCTCGGCAACGGGCTCGACCTCGTCGATCGGCACCGGCTCCCGCTCGCCCAACTTCATCTCGAACAAGCCGCGCAACGTCGCGAGCCGCTTCGACTGGTCGTCGACGAGGCGCGTGTACTCCTTGAACACGTCGTAGCGGCCGCTGCGCGTCGAGTGCTGCAGCTTGAAGACCGTGTCGGGGTTGAAGAGGTGGTATTCGCCCTCGCGCCGCCACTGGTACTCGCCGCCCACCGGCAGCTCCCGGTGTGCGAGCTCCTCGGGGCGGTCGGGGAACGCGATGCGATGACGCGACGCCACCTCGGTCGCGATCACGTCGAGGTCGATGCCTTCGATGCGCGACGCGGTGCCGGTGAAGTACTCGTCGACGAGTGAACGCTGGAGGCCGACCGCTTCGAAGATCTGCGCGCCGGTGTAGGAGGCGACGGTGGAGATGCCCATTTTCGACATCACCTTGAGGATGCCCTTGCCGGCCGCCTTCACGTAGTTCTTGATCGCCTTGCGCTCGGTGAGGCCCGACAGCATGCCTTCGCGCTGCAAGTCGCGGATCGTGTCGAACGCGAGGTACGGGTTGATCGCACCGGCGCCGTAGCCGAGCAGCAGCGCGAAGTGATGCACCTCGCGGGCCTCACCCGTCTCCACGACCAGACCCACTCGCGTGCGGGTCTTCTCGCGCACGAGGTGGTGGTGCACCGCGGCCGTCACGAGCAGCGCCGGGATCGGCGCGCTGTCGGCGTCGGCGAAGCGGTCGGAGAGGATGATCAGGTTCGCGCCGCCCGCGATCGCCCCGCTCACCTCGGTGCGCACGTTGTCGATGGCCATGCGCAAGCCTTCGCCACCCTCGGCGACCGGGTAGTTGCAGTACACCGTGAACGGGCTGAAGCCGGGCACCGCGGTCTCACCGTCGTCGATGAAGCGCAGCTTCGCGAGCTCTTCGTTGGTGAGGATCGGCGACGCGCACACGATCTGGCGGCACGAGTCGGGGCCCGGCGCGAGCAGGTTCCCTTCGGGCCCGATCGACGAGTTGAGCGACGTGACGAGCGCCTCGAAGTTCGCGTCGAGCGGCGGGTTGGTGACCTGCGCGAAGAGCTGCTTGAAGTACTCGTACAGCATGCGCGGACGTTCGGAGATCACCGGCACCGGCGTGTCGGTGCCCATCGAGCCCAGCGACTCCACCGCGTTGCGCGCCATCGGGGCGATGATGAGGCGGAGGTCCTCTTGCGTGTACCCGAACATGCGCTGTTGCTGCACCGCGGAGCTGTGCTGGGGCACGAGCGGGAACTGCGGCGGGAGGTCGTCGAGGTGCACGAGCCCGGCGTCGAGCCACTCCTGGTACGGCAACAGGTTCGCGAGCTCGGCCTTGATCTCGTCGTCGGGGATGATGCGGCCCTGGGTGGTGTCGACGAGGAAGGTCTTCCCCGGCTCGAGCCGGCCCTTGCGCACGATCCTCTCCGGCGGCACGTCGAGCACGCCGACCTCCGACGCCATGATCACGCGGTCGTCGTCGGTGACCCAGTAGCGCGACGGGCGCAGGCCGTTGCGGTCGAGCACCGCGCCGATCACCGTGCCGTCGGTGAACGCGATCGACGCCGGACCGTCCCACGGCTCCATCAACGCGGAGTGATACCGGTAGAACGCCTTGCGCTTGGCGTCCATCGTCTCGTGGTTCTCCCACGCCTCGGGAATCATCATGAGGATCGCGTGGTGGAGCGGCCGGCCCGCGAGGTTGAGGAGCTCGAGCGCCTCGTCGAACCGCGCGGTGTCGGAGGAACCGGGCGTGCAGATCGGGAACGCCCGCGTGAGATCGCCGGGCAGCAGCTCCGACTGCATCACGCCCTCCCGGGCGCGCATCCAGTTCTCGTTGCCCTGCACGGTGTTGATCTCGCCGTTGTGCGCCAGCATCCGGTACGGATGCGCGAGCGGCCAGCTCGGAAACGTGTTGGTGGAGAAACGGGAGTGCACGAGCGCGAGCGCGGTCTCGACGCGTGAGTCCTGGAGGTCGCGGTAGAAGAGCTGGAGTTGGTCGGGCGTGAGCATGCCCTTGTAACAGACGACGCGGGCGCTGAGCGACGGGAAGTACACGCCGCCGCGGTTGGTGCCGAGCATCACCGGAACCGCGTGCTCGAGATGCTTGCGGGCGACGTACACGTGGCGCTCGAGCTCGTCGCCGCTGAGCTTCGCCTTCTCGACGAACACCTGCCGGAACGCCGGCATCACCTCGCGCGCCGACTTGCCGGGCACTTCGGTGTCGACCGGCACGTCGCGCCAGCCGAGCACCGAGAAGCCCTCGTCGATCAGGACCTTCTCGACCGCGCGCACCGCGCCGTCGACGTCGTCGACCGGCAGGAACGCGATACCCGTCGCGTACGCACCCGCGGCCGGGAGCTCGAACGGCACGACCGCGCGGTAGAAGGCGTCGGGAGTCTGGATGGTCACACCCGCGCCGTCGCCGGTGTCGGGCTCCGCTCCGGCCGCGCCCCGGTGATTGAGGCAGCAGACCGCGGTGAGCGCCTGGGTCAGGATCGCGTTGCTCTTGCGGCCCTGCATGTCGACGACGAACCCGACACCGCAGCTGTCGTGCTCGAAGCGCGGGTCGTAGAGACCCTGGGCCGGCGGAAGATCCGGGTTGACGTACTCGTCGCGGCGCTCGCGATCGGTCAAGTGATGTCGTCCTCGTGCTCGGGCGGTCAGTCCCAACAAGTCGGATGGGATCTGGCCACCGTGGGACGACATTGGCCCGTCGGCGGTCCGGAGATTGTAGCGGCCCGACCGGCCGCCGGACCGAAGGAAAAACGGGTCAGTCGCCCGACTGGGCGAGCACCTTGGGTTCGGCGAGATCGAACCGTTCGCGGAAGTCGCGCAGTCCGTACCCGGTCACCACGGCCGGGCCGACGGCCCGGGCCGCAGCCGAGCGCCGCAGGCCGAACATCGGCGCCAGCTCGCCGAAGTAGCTGCCGGTCGGCACCACCGTGACCCGCTCCTCGGACCCGTCGGCCCGCGCGCGCACGATCTCGATCTCGCCCTCGTCGACCGTGTACACGAGGTCGCCGGGCTCCCCCTGCGCGAAGAGCTGCTGCCCCGCTTCGAGCCGCACCACCTCGGGCTCGCGCGGCGACGTGTCGGCGCGCGGTGTGAGGTTGACGACCCCGTCGGCCAGCGGGATCAACCGTTCGTCGTGGGTCGCGACCACGACGAGGCGGCCGTCGTCGGCGAGGTCGCGCACGAGCTTCAGCACCCCCTCGACCTGGATGTAGTCGAGGTGGGCGGTCGGCTCGTCGGCCAGGATCACGGCCGGGTCGTGCGCGAGCGCACGCGCGATCGCGACGCGTTGCTGCTGGCCGCCCGACATGTCGCTCGGACGGTGCGACAGCCGGTGGCCGAGGTCGACCCGCTCCAACAACGAGACGGCACGCTCCTTGGCGCCCCGCCGGGTCGCGCGTGTCGAGCGCAGGGGAACCATGACGTTCTCGACCGCGCTCAACGACGGCACGAGATTGAACGCCTGGAACACGATCCCGACCGAATGGCGCCGATACTCCGTGAGCGCCGCGCCGCGCAGCTCGGTCACTTCCGTGTCGCCGATGCGAACCGAACCCGAGTTCGGCCGGAGGATCGCGGCGAGCACCGAGAGCAGCGTCGTCTTGCCGCAACCGCTCGCTCCGAGCAGCAGCACGAGGTGACCGGCGCTCGCGTCGAGGTTGAACTGGTCGATCGGGCGGACCTTGTAGCCGCCGCTCGAGTACTCGATGACGAGATCGCGCACAGCCAGATCCGCCGGCTGGAAGTCGGCCATCACGCCCCCCCGAACGCCAACGCGGGATCGACCGTGACCGCGCGCCGCAACCCGAACACGCTCGACACGAGCCCGACGACGATGGCGACGATCGGCAGCGCCACGTACGACGATCGCGAGATCTCGATGTTCATCGCCATCGTCGGAGTGAGGAGCCACGCGAGCACGAGCGCGGCGACCGCGGCCAACCCGGCCAGCACCAGCGCCTGCAGCGCGATCCCGACCAGCAACGTGCTGCTCGACACGCCGGTCGCCTTGAACACCGCGAAGTCGCGAGTTCGCTCGAGCGCCTGGAGATAGAGCACCGAGCCGATGATCCCGGCCGCGATGATCCACAACAGCACCCGCAGGAAGTCGATCGTCTGCGTCGCCTTCTTGAGGGGACGCTGCAGATCGGCCGCAACCGCCGCGTTGGTGAGCACCCGCAGGCCCGCGGGCGCCGCGGTGGGTGTTCCCCGCACGACGATTGCCGTGGCCAACGGTTGGCCGCCGAGCATCAATTGCTGCGCGTCGGCGAGCGAGATGAACGCCACCGGCGTCCCGCCGTAGTAGCTGACGCCGCTCGTGCGGCCGACGATGCGGAGCTTGGTCCCGCCGAGATCGAGGGTCGCGCCCAAGGGCAACCCGACCGATCGATCCGCGACCACCTCGCCCGCCCCGGCGAGCGTGCGACCGTCACGCACGACCGGGGCGCCGACCCCGTGCGGCACGACCCCGATCACGTTGATGTCCTTGACCGCGGGCACGCGCACCGTGAAGCGCAGGATCGCGACGGGATCCGCCGCCGACACGCCGGGCTCGTGACGCACGGCGGTCGCCGCCGATGCAGGGATCAACGTCGAGGAAGTGAACGGACCGAACGCGCGGACCGCAACGAACCAACGGTCGGCGTGGAACGCATCGACCGCGCGCGACACCTCGTTCTGGAAGCTGCCGCTGACGCCACTGATCAAGAGCGCCAACGCGAACACGAGCCCGGTCGCCAGGACACCGATCACGAATCGGCGAAGCCGCCATTGCAGATCCCGCAGGCTTACGAACAGCACGAGGCGGGAGCGTAACTGTCAACCGCAGCGATGCGCACAAGCGGGCACATGCGACGCTCGAGCGACGCGACGCGACGGATCGCGCCGAAGGATCTCACCGGACGGTCGAGCCGATCAAGTACGCCTCAGTCCTGCTCCGCGATCACGCGCAGGCCCGTGGCCGCCGCGAGTCCGGGCGCGAGCCCGAAGAGCTGGTCGACACCGATCGTCGCGCCGCGCAGCGAACCGACACCCTGCAATCCGTCGAGCCGGGCGCCGCGCAGATCGACATTCGAACAACGAGCGTTCGAGAAGTCGGCTCCGGCGAGATCGCACGCCGGGAACTGCACGTCGTCGAGGCGCGCGGATCCGAAGTCGGCCCGAGCGCACACCGAGCCGTCGAAGCGCACCTGCGTGAGTTGCGCGGTGCGGAAGTTCGCGTCGTCGAGCCGGCAGTCGACGACGCCGACCGATCGCCAGGTCGCGCCGCCGAGCTCGATGCCGATGCCGCGGCAGTCGACGAGCCGCACGCGGTGAAACGCGGCCTCCGAGAAGTCGCATCCGGCGAGATCACAGCGCACCAACTCGACGTCGACGAGACGCGCACGCGCGAACGAGTCGCCCGCGTGGCGGGCGCCCACCACCCGACCGCCGATCCGCTCGCCGTCCTCGTCGAGCTCGAGTCGCTCCAAATCCAGACCCGGCTCCCCGTCCACGGGGTCTATCCTGACCGGTGATGTAGCAACCGGCACACCCCGAGTCCCATCGCCTGCTCGACTCCCCGAGGTGCCGCCGTGTCTTCGCCTGCCTCCCCCCGCAATTCGCTCGCCAGCCTCGTCGCCCGCGACGTCGGCAAGTCGTTCGGCACCCACACGGTGCTCCACGACGTCGACATCGCGGTCGGGCCGCGCAGCCGCATCGGCGTGGTCGCGCCGAACGGCACCGGCAAGAGCACGTTGCTGCGGATCCTCGCCGGGGTCGAAACCCCCGACTCGGGGCGCGTGACCCGCACGCCGCCGTCGACCACGGTCGGCTACCTCTCCCAAGAGCCCGAACGACGCGCCGGCGAGACCGTGCGGGCGTTTCTCGCGCGGCGCACGGGCGTGGCCGACGCCGAGCGCGCCCTCGACGACGCCAGCCACGCGCTCGCCGAGGGCGCCGCCGGGGCCGACGACGTGTACTCCCGTGCGCTCGAGACCTACCTGTCGTTGGGCGCGGCCGATCTCGAGTCGAGAGTCGGCGCGGTGCTCGCCGACATCGGGTTGGCGCCCGCCGTGCTCGACGTGGAGATGCCTGCGCTCTCCGGCGGCGAGGCGGCGCGCGCGAATCTCGCCGCGATCCTGCTCGCCCAGTTCGACGTGTTCCTCCTCGACGAACCGACGAACGATCTCGACTTCGCGGGGCTCGAGCGGCTCGAGCGATTCCTGCGCGACGACCTCTCCGGCGGCGCGGTGATCGTCTCGCACGACCGCGCGTTCCTCGACCGGACGGTCGACACCGTCGTCGAGCTCGATGAGCACGCGCACACCGCCACCGAGTACTCGGGCGGATGGACCGCGTACCTCGCCGAGCGGGCCACGGCCCGACGCCACGCGGAGGAGGACTATGCAACCTACGTCGCGCAGCGCGACACCCTGCGGGCCCGCGCGAAGGAACAGCGCCAGTGGTCGGTGCAGGGTGTGAACAAGGTCGCCAAGAGCGGCGAGACCGACAAGTTCATCCGGCAGTTCAAGCGCAACAGCAGCGAGCACGTGGCCGCCAAGGCGAAGATCACCGACAAGGCCGTCGAACGGCTCGAAGCCAACGCGGTCGAGAAACCGTGGGAGAGCTGGGACCTGCGCATGGAGATCGCGACCGCGCCGCGCAGCGGCACCGTCGTCGCCCGGCTCTCGGCGGCCACCGTGACGCGAGGATCGTTCACGCTGGGACCCATCGACCTCGAGATCCACTACGGCGAGCGGGTCGCACTCCTGGGCGCGAACGGCGCCGGCAAGACGAGTCTGCTCGACGCGATGCTCGGAAGGCTCGCCCTCACCTCCGGCGACGCGCACGTCGGGCCCGGGGTGATCGTGGGCGAGCTCGACCAGGCCCGCGCCGCGTTCAAAGGACCCGAGGCGCTGCTGCCCCGCTTCGAGGCGGCGAGCGGCCTGCTCCGGAACGCATCGCGTTCGCTGCTCGCGAAGTTCGGGCTCACAGCCGACCACGTCACCCGCGCCGCCGACTCGCTGTCACCGGGCGAGCGCACGCGAGCGTCACTGGCCCTGCTGTCGGCGCGCGGCGTCAACTGCCTCGTGCTCGACGAGCCGACGAACCACCTCGACCTCCCGGCGATCGAACAGCTCGAACAGGCGCTCGACGGGTTCGCGGGAACGGTCCTGTTGGTGACGCACGACCGCGCGCTGCTCGACGCCGTGACCCTTACCCGCCGCGTCGAGCTGGCCGACGGGAGGATCGTCGACGATCGCCAGCTCGTCTGAGAGCACGACGCGCTCGCGTCGGCTTCGAGGAGCGCGCGGTAGCTTCCGTCGATGGCGGCCGATGCTTCCGCGGCCCGCGCCCGGGTCCGGCTGAGCGAGGTGCTGGCCCAGTGGGGCCGCGTCGGTTGCATCGGTTTCGGGGGCCCGCCGGCGCACATCGCCTTGCTCCGCGATCTCTGCGTTCGTCGAAAGCAGTGGATCGACGCCGCCGCGTTCGAGGACGCGATCGCGGCGTGCAACCTCTTACCGGGCCCCGCGTCGACCCAGCTTGCGATCCTGTGCGCATGGAGCGTCGCCGGACCGGTGGGCGCCGTCGTCGGCGGTCTGGCGTTCGTGTTACCGGGTTTGGCCGTCATCTTGAGCCTGGCGGCGGTGTTCCTTGCCGCGTCACCGCCCGCTTGGGTGCTCGGCGCCGGCGCGGGCGCGGGCGCCGCCGTTGCCGCAGTCGCCGTACACGCGGGCAGCAGCCTCGTTCCCGCGAGCTGGCGGCGCGCTCGCGTGCACGGCCGGTGGCTCGCCTACGCGCTCGCAGGCGGGATCGCGGCGGCGACCGTCGGACCGTGGCTGGTCGTCGTGCTGTTGGGCTGCGGCGCGATCGAGCTCGGGATCCGCCCGTTCGGCACGACCGACGGGCTCGGCATGCACGCGGGCCCGATCCTGCTGGTCGCGGCCGCGTCGGCAAGCGTCGGCGGCGTGCTCGCGCTCGTGTGGGTCGCGTTCAAGGTCGGGGCGCTTTCCTACGGCGGCGGGTTCGTGATCATCCCGCTCATGCAGCACGACGCGGTCCAGCACTACCACTGGATGACCAACAGCCAGTTCCTCGATGCCGTCGCGCTCGGTCAGATCACTCCCGGCCCGGTCGTGCAGACCGTCGCCGTCGTCGGCTACGCCGCGGCGGGGATCGGAGGCGGCCTCCTCGCGGCGCTCGTCGCGTTCTCACCGTCGTTTCTCTTCGTGTTGGGCGGAGCTCCGCATTTCGAGGCGATCCGCCGGAACCGGGCCGCCCGCGCGTTCCTCGACGGTGCCGGTCCCGCCGCGATCGGCGCAATCATCGGCGCCGCGCTCCCACTCGCGCTGGCCCTGGGCCAGGCCTGGCAGGTGGCCGTTCTCGGCGGCGCCGCGCTCTGCCTCTTCGCGCTGCGGCGCAGCGTCGTCGTCACGCTGCTGGTCGCAGCCGCGGTCGGCATCATCGTCGTTCAGCTCGGCGCGCGCCTGCCCTGAACCGTCGCACGCCGGCGGCGCGCAGCGCTACGAGCTCGCGTAGAACGCGATGGCAGCCGCGGTCGCGACGTTGAGCGAGTCGGCGGCCGGCCGCATCGGGATGCGGATCCGGGCGTCGGCCGCCGCGAGCCATTCCGGAGACAGCCCCGGTCCTTCCGAGCCGAGCAGCAACGCGAACCGCGCCGGCCAAACGACATCCGGGAGCGGGTCTGCTTCCCCGTCGGGCGTCAGCGCGAACAGCGTGAAGCCCGCATCGCGCAGCTCGGAGAGCGATTCCAGCCTCGTCCAGGGCACGGTGAGGGCGTGCCCGATCGACACGCGCACACACCGGCGGTAGAGCGGATCCGCGCACTCGGCGTCGAGCAGGACCGCGTCGACACCGAACGCGCCGGCGCTCCGGAAGATGCCGCCCAGGTTCTCGTGATCGCCCAGCTTCTGCACCACAGCGACCCGCCGCGCGCCGCGCAGGAGCGATCCCACAGCAGGGAGTGCCCATCGATCGCCGGACGCAACCGCGCCGCGGTGCAGGTCGAAGCCCACGACGGCACGCAGCACGTCGGGGCCGGCCACGTACACCGGCGCGTGGAGCCCGGCGAGCGATTCGGAGATCGCGTCGTATTGCGCCGGCGTCACGAGCACCGACCGGACGCTCCGCCCCGAACGCATCAACGCCCGCACGACCAGCGGCGATTCGGCGATGAAAAAGCCACGCTCCGCCTCGATCCGCCGTCGCAGCTGCGGGTCGGACAGGCCCACGTAGTCGGAAAGCCTGGGATCTGCAGGGTCTTCGACCACGATCACCCGTTCCGGAGGAGGCACTTCCGCACCGTACAAGCGGGCGCCGAGCCGGAACCGGCGAGAGGACAAGACTCGGCGAATCCGGACCAGCCGGGCACCGCGACGCACGCGTTCTTGTTAAAAACCCTGAAAAATCCTGCCTGGATCCCTGCAACGCGCGGATCTTCGTGTAACGATGCACCCCGCACTTCCCCAGAGGTCGATGCCCAGCCCCACTCGATGGAGGACACTTGTGAATCGAAGCCAGCTGCTCAACAAGTTCGCGGAAGTCAACGAGCTGACCCGCAAGGAAGCCGACGCGGTTCTGACGTCGCTCGTCGACATCATCACGGGAACCGTTGCGGCCGGCGAAGACGTTGCGATCTCCGGCTTCGCGAAGTTCCGGCGGATCGATCGTCCGGCCCGCCTCGCGCGCAACCCAGCGACGGGTGAGACCGTCAAGGTGAAGGCCAAGCGCGTCGCCCGCATCACACCGCTCAAGAACTTCAAGGACTCCGTGCTCTCGGGCAAGGCCCCGAGGCCGGTGGCGAAGAAGGCCGTCGCCAAGAAGGCGCCCGCCAAGAAGGCTCCGGCGAAGAAGGCTCCGGCCAAGAAGAAGGCCGTTGCCAAGAAGACCGTGAAGAAGGCGCCGGCACGCAAGCCCGCCAAGCGGCGCTGAACAAACCCTGATACGCGTTGCGTTGGCCCGGGCCGAGTGCCCGGGCCAACTCGCGCGTACGCTCCCGCGCTGTGCAACGCGTCGTCGCCGTCGACCTCTTTCGCATCCGGCTCCCCCTCACGAAACCGTTCCGGACCGCGCGCAGCACGACGACGCGCAAGGACGCCCTGCTCGTGCGCGTCGTCACCGACGACGCCGAAGGTTGGGGCGAGGTGGGCGCCGAGGTCTCGCCCACGTACGCGCCCGAGACCCTCGACTCGGCCCACCTCGTACTACGCGACGAGCTCGTCCCGCGGCTGTTCGCGGGCGCGTCGCTCGATGCAGTGCGCGGCCACCACGCCGCACGGGGAGCGTTGTCGAACGCGGTGCTCGACGCCGACCTGCGCGCCGAAGGCGTCTCTCTCGCCGCCTTTCTGGGCGCCGCGCGCGATCACGTCGACGCCGGCGTCGCGCTCGGCCGCGGCGACGACCCCGCCGGGCTCGCGGCCGAGCTGAGCGGGTACCTCGAGCAGGGCTATCGCAGCTGCAAGCTGAAGATCGCGCCCGGCCACGACGTCGAGTTCGTGGCCGCGGCGCGGGCCGCGGCAGGCTCCGACGTCGTGATCCAGGTCGACGCGAACGGGAGCTACACGCTCGACGACCGCGACCAGTTGGCCGCGCTCGACGCGTTCGGCGTGCAGTGTCTCGAACAACCCCTCGCGCCCGACGCCCTGCTCGACCACGCGCGCTTGGCCGAGCTCATCGGCACGCCGATCGGGCTCGACGAGACGATCACGAGCGCGACCGTCGCGCGCGATGCCGTCGCGTCGGGAGCCTGCTCCGTGGTGAGCATCAAGGCGGGCCTGGTCGGAGGACTCGAAGCCGCGCGCCGCACGCACGACGTCTGCGTGGCAGCCGGGGCGGACGCGCGCGCCGGCGGCATGCTCGAGACGGGTGTCGGGCGCGCCGCGCTCGTGGCGCTCGCCGCGCTCCCGGGCTTCACGGTCACGGGTGATCTGTCGGCGTCGAGCCGTTACTTCGAGCACGACGTGACGGAGCCGTTCGAGCTCCACGCCGGCCGCCTGACCGTGCCAACCGGCCCCGGCCTCGGTGTCGCTCCCCTGCCCGACCTGCTCGCCCGCTGCACGATCGCACGCGAGCATTGGATCAGTTCGGAGAAGGCCCCTCGCGGTCGTTGATCGCGGGCGGTTGCGCGGGCGCGGCCGCCGGCTCGCCGGTCGGCGCCGGCGGCGCGTCGCGCAACCACGGCCGCACCATCACGATCGAGTCCTCGGGATGGTCGGGGTCGAGCCGCAACACGATCGGCTCGGTGAACGGGGGGTCGCCGGAGTAGTTCTGCACGATCGCGACCTCTTCGTCGCGCGCCGGTTCGAGCGCGTCGCGCAGCCCGAGCAGGCCGGCCGCGAGCACCGAGCCGACTGCAGTGCCGCGGAACTTGTCGATCGGGCGGTTCGCATCCCGCGCTCGGGCCGGGTCGACCTTCGGCGGCCACCACCGCTCGACGCTCACGACGGCGTAACCATCGACCGCGACACGCGCCACGACGCCCGGCGGCGTCGCGAAGCCGGTGACGGTCCAACCTGCGGGCTCCACGGGCACATCGCGCAGCGGCACGGTGATACCCGCACCGATCGCCTTCAGGTACGCCTCCTTCGCCGTCCACTGCTCCAGGAACGCGCGGAGCTGTGCCTCGGATTCCAGCTCGAGCCAGTCGGCGTGCGCCTCCGACCCGAGCACGCGGGCCGCGAGCGCGTCGAGACGCCGGCGCGGTCGCTCGACCTCGATGTCGATGCCCACGCGCGCGCCGGTGACCACGGCGACGGCCGCGAGCGCCTCCGAGTGCGACAGGCTGAACGAGACCGGCTCCGCCGGCGCGCGCACCTCGGGCCTGCCGTGAGCCGCATCGCCGCACCGCGAGCAACGACGAGAGATCTCGACCGCTCCGGGATCGACGCCGAGACGGCTTCCGAGGATGGATCGCACCGCGCCGTGCGCGACGACGTAACGGTTCCGGACCGTGTCGTCGCGACGTGACGCGGCCGCGCGCACCTCGGTGTCGTCGAGCGAACCTCGCAACGCGTCGACCACCGCGGGCGGCTGGTCGAGGTCGACCGTCCAGACGCTGACGTTCAGAGGCGTCACGACTCGAGGCTACCGGCCGATTCGGCGCCCGCGGTCGTCGGCCCCGTGTGGTACAGCTACCGCCATGCTCACGTTCGCATCCGACGCGCACCGTCAGCATCACCCTCGCCAACCGTTCCACGACCAGGGGCGCATGATCGACCCGCCCGAGGTCCCCGAGCGAGCGGAGCGCATTCGCGAGGCGATTGCGGGCGCCGGCATCGGGCCGATCCGCGCGCCCGACGAGCACGGGCTCGACGCGGTGTTGCGGGTGCACGCCGCCGACTACGTCGATTTCCTCGAGCACGCGCACGCACGATGGCGCGAGGCAACCGGCGCCGACGAGCACGCCGAAGCCGTTCCGTACGCGCGCCCGATCCGCGGTCAGCCCGAAGACGCGCCCGTTCACCCGATCGCGGCGCTCGGCTGGTACTCGCACGACAACGACGCCGTGCTCCCCGGCACCTGGCCGGCGGCGATCGGAGCGGTCGACGTGACATTGAGCGCGTGGCAAGCGGTAGCCGACGGCGAAGCACACCGCGCGTACGCGCTCGCGCGCCCACCTGGTCACCACGCGGCCACCGACTCGTACGCCGGCTACTGCTTCCTCAACAATGCCGCCATCGCGGCGACCGCGTGGGCGGAGCGCGGCGCCCGGGTGGCCGTGCTCGACGTCGACTACCACCACGGCAACGGCACCCAGCAGATCTTCTACGACCGCGGCGACGTCTGCTTCGTCTCCCTGCACGCCGATCCCGCGCACGAGTACCCGTTCTTCTCCGGTTTCACCACCGAGATCGGGGCGGGCGCGGGAGTCGGCGCGACGCACAACTTCCCGCTCCCGTTGGGCACCGCGTGGCGCGAGTACGGCCCCGCGCTCCACGACGCATCGCGCGCGATCACGAGCTTCGGCGCCGACGCCCTCGTCGTCTCACTCGGCGTCGACACCGCCGCGGAGGACTACGACACCTTCCAACTCGGCGCCGACGACTTCACGCGCGTCGGCGTGGCGATCGGTGCGCTCGGCCTCCCGACACTGCTCGTGCAGGAGGGCGGATACGACCTCGGCGTCATCGGCCGCAACGTGGTCAACGTGCTGCGCGGCGTCGAAGACGCGTAGCCGGCGCGTTTCCGGGGACCCTGAGTGCCCTCAGAGGGCATTGAAAGACCCGAGAACGCAGCTACTCCCCGATCGACTCCGAGGGGATCGAGAAGAAGTCGGCGGCAAGCAGGAGCACAGGGTCGGGCTCGCAGTTCCAGCCGTAGTGCGCGATCTCCTTCGCGGTCCGCCGGCCCGCGACGGCGCGGAAGAGCTCGAAACGAGACGCCTCCACGCGCGCCGCGACGGCACCGACCCCGGAGACCTGCTCGCCGAGCTCCGCCACGAAGCAGATCGCGGGCCGGCCGCCACGGGTGCGGGCGCCGACGATCCAGTCCCAGCCGGAGCTCACGGCGTCACTGTCGCGCGCGCCGGCCAGGCCGAGCGCGTTGCGGAGATCGTGCTCGTGGGTCGCGGCGTCGAAGATCGCCTGCCCGGCGATCTCGGCGGGCGCCGCCGAGAGCATCTCCTCGAACTGCGCGGTGTACTCGTCCCACTCGGCGAGCAGGTCGGCAACCGACGCCGATGCCCGGGCGTCGACCTGCGCCTGGGTCCAATGGTCGGAGGCCAGGCCGTCCATGCGCCCGTGCACGACGTCGTCGGGGACACCCACCATGTGGGCGAGCACGTCGTGACCCGTCCACCGCGGCGTCGCGGGCACGATCCGGCCGAGCGCGGCGGCGTCGACACCCTCGACCACCTCGCGTACGCGCGCACGCACTCCGCGATATGCGATCCCGTGCGATTCAGACATCCGGTGCCCCTTTGGCTTGCAGCGTCCGCACATTCGACCACGCGGCGAGCACCACTGCCCAGACCGCGCCCGCTAGCAGTACTTCGGTGATCGACGTCGCGTGGATCACGACTCCTCCGACGAGGACGCCGAGTGGCACGGTGCCGCCGAAGCCCATGATCCACAACGCCATCACCCGGCCGCGCTGGTCGTCGGCGAGATGCGCCTGGAGCAGCGTCGAGAGGGCGGTGATGACGACGAAGTACGCGTACCCGAGCACGAGCACCACCGGGTAGGCCGGGCCCGGCCCGCGCAGCAGCGCGAAGACCGCGAGCACCGCCGCGAAAGCGAAGAAGCCGGGCCGGAGCAACCTCGCCTTCGGGACCCGCGCGAAGAACGTGCCGACGCTGACCGCCCCCAGCGCGGCACCGAGCCCGAAGCACGCGTAGAACACGCCGTACTGCCACGTCTTCACACCCATGTCGAGATTCTTGGCCGCGATCACGGGCAGCAGGCCGACGAACGCGACCGACACGAACGAGAACGACGTCAGCGTCACCAGGATCCGCGCGATCAGGGGATCGCGGCGGGCGATGTTCACGCCGGAGAGCAAACGGGCGAACCCTTGCTCGGCGACCCGCGCGTTCGCGTGCCGCGGGTACCTCGCCCAGAGCAGCCCGATCACCGCGAACAGGTAGGTGACGGCATTTACCGCGAACACCGGCGCCGCGTTGAAGCGGGCGTAGAGGATCGCGCCGATCGGCGGGCCGATGACGCGCGAGAGGTTCATCTGCACCGAAGCAAGGGAGACGGCTCCGGGGAGGTCCTCGCGCGGGACGAGTGTCGGCAGGATCGCGTTCAGCCCGGGCGCGCCGATGGCATTCGCGATGCCGACCGCGAACACTGCGGCCGCGATGAGCACGAGCGACGGATGCGTCTCGAGCGCGACCACCGCGAGCACGACCGAGAACCCGAGCTGAGCGAGCTGCGCGGCCACGAGGAGGCGGCGGCGGTCGACCACGTCGGCGAGCACTCCGCCGACGGTCGACAGCAGGAGCGGCCCGAGCTGCGCGAAATAGAGCAGGCCCACGTACGCGGCCGAGCCGGTGAGCTTGTACGCGTACGCGCCGAGCACGACGTTCTGCATCCAGGTGCCGATGTTGGATGCGAACGTGCCGAAGTAGAGGATGCGGAAGTTGCGATGTTTGAGCGCGGCTTGCGCGGTGCCGCGCTGGAAGGGGACGTCGCCGTCGACGAGCGCGTCCTCGAACTGCTCCCGAGCGATCTCGTCGAGGTCGGGGCGCTCGTCTTCCAGCACCCGGTCACCCTACCGAGAGGGATCGCGCGGACCTCCAAGAGAGGTCAGCCGAAGTACGGCACGTCGCCGATCACGTGCTGCTCGCGCAGCCGCGCGAGCTCGTCGTCGGTGATGCCGAGCTCCTCGCGCAACACCGTTTCGGTGTGCTGCCCGAGTGTCGGCGCGGGTCCGGTCCAGTAGGACGCGGGACCGGCCGACATGCGCACCGGCCACGTCGGGTACTCCTGGCGGCCGACGTGCGGATGATCGAGCTCCTCGAAGAAGCCGCGCGCACGGAGTTGCGGATCGTCGAGCGTCGCGTACCCCGGCACCATCGCCGCGGCGGCGATGCCCACGGCGCGGAGCTCGACCGCGGCCGCTTCGGCCTCCCGGGTCGCGCACCACTCGGCCCGCTCGTCGGCCGTCATCGGATCGGACGCGAGATCGACCGCGATCCAGGCGTCGTCGCCGAGCGCGCGGTACACGCCTCCCGTTCCCCGCCGGTCGAGCAACGTCCCGTCGATCGAGTAGCGGATCACCTGCTCGGCGGTCACCGCGGCTGCCACCTCGAGCAGCGCCACTTCCACGAGCTGCCCTTCACCGGTGCGATCGCGGTGCTCGAGCGCGGCGACGATCGCGAGCGCGGCGTGCGCGCCGACCATCGGGTCGACCGGCCCACCGGGAATGATCGGCGGCCCACCTTCGTAGCCGGTCACCCACGCCATGCCGGTGATCTGCTCCATCGTCTGCGCGAACCCGGGGCGATCGCGCCACGGCCCGCTCAGGCCGAACGCGGGCATGCGCATCATCACCGCGTCGGGCCGAACGGCGCGCACGGCGTCGTAGTCGAGACCGAAACCCTCCAGGACGCGCGGGGTGAAGTTCTCGACCACCACGTCGGAGCGAGCGACGAGGCGGCGGGCGAGCTCGAGACCTTCGGGCTGGCCGAGGTCGAGCGTGATGCCGCGCTTGCCCAGGTTCGACGCGTGGAAGAGCGCCGACATCTCGTAGAACTTCGGCTCCTGGTTCGGTCGCACGGTCGCGCTGAATCGGATGCCGTCGGGTCGCTGCACCGCTTCGACCTTGATCACGTCGGCGCCCATCGCCGCGAGCCACGCGGTGGCCGCGGGACCGGCCCAGAACGCGGTGAAGTCGAGCACCTTCACGCCCGCGAGCGGACGCGCACCGACTGGCTCGGGATCGCAGGACCGCACGCGTGCCGGCCACGCCTCGGATCGCTCCGCCTCACGGGGCGCGACCAACTCGCGGTCGGCCACACCGTGGAACCGGAACGGCGCGCGCGGCCGGATCCACGACTCGCCCGGTTGTTGCACCAACACCTTGCGGTCGATCACGTGATCGAAGCGCGGGAACTCGGCGCCGTTGCCGACGATCGTCGCCGGCACCCGCGCGTCCACACAAGCCGCAACGACCTCGTCGGCGGTGTGAGCGCCGGTCCACGCGCGCAGCGCGTCGTTCACCTCGCGCGCGCGACGGAACCGGCCGATCATCGTGCCGAGCTCGGCATCCTCCGCCATGTCGGCACGGCCGATGAGCCGGGCGAGCGCCTTCCACTGCTGCTCGGTAACAGTGGTGATGCCCACGAAGCGACCGTCGCCGGTCGGCTCGTTGCCCGGGATCATGACCCAACGGAAGCTGCCGAGGCGGCCGCCCGGGAAACGCGCCATCAGCGTGGGCGTCGTCATGAACGTGAGCTGGATCGCTTCGAGCATCGACACGTCGACGATCTCGACCGTTCGCGTCCGGGACGCACGCCGCCACGCGGTCGCCGCGCCGAGTGCCGCGTACACGCCGGTCACGAACTCACCCAGTCGGCCGCCGACGGTCAACGGCGGACGATCCGCGTGCCCGTGGCCCGCGAGGCTGCCGCTGCGCGCCTGCAGGACCTCGTCGGTGAGGTCGAGCCCGTCGTCGGGACCGCCGTAGCCGACCGGGCTGATCCGCACGTGCACGAGCGGGTCGCGGCTCTCGACCACCGGGAGCTCCTGCGGTCCGATGATCACGATGTCGGCGCGCTGGAACCACGCATCCACGTCGGCGATGTGGCGCTGCGACGTGCGCAGATACGTGAACAGCGGATCCTCGATCGGCCACGTGTGCACGACGTCGGCACCGAGGTCGGTCAACAGCTTGGAGCAGTACGCGCCCGCGATCCCCTTCGAGCAGTCGACGACGCGCAAGCCGTCGTAGATCACGATTACGCCCGCTCCGAAGGGCCGCTCGGGCCCTGGTCCGCCCGCTCGAACATCGGGACGATCACCGACTTGCCGGGAATGGTCGAGAACGACAGCGGACGGAAGGTCACCCGCACCGGCTCGTCGGCGCGGAGCGTGTCCGGATCGGCATCGACGAGATAGGTCGGCAACCGCACCGCGGGGTCCTCGGCGAGCGCGACCAACGCAGTGACGAACGGCACCTGATCGGCGAACGCGGGCAGGAACGCGCGCCGCACCACCGCCCACGAGAACAACGTGCCCGCCCCCGACACCGCGGTCCAGCTGAGCGCGCCCTCGCAGCGTGGGCATCGCTCCTGCGGGTACCACACGTACTCGTCACACGCGTCGCAGCGCGTGATCATCAACTCGCCCCGCGCCGCGCCCGCGAAGTACTCCGCAGTGAGCGCATCTTCTACGTCGGGAAGCGGGAAGTCGTCGCGCCGGATCGCCATCTCGTCAGCGGTCCTGCGCGAGCACGAGCGTGCTGGCCATGTGGCCGGTGTAGCCGCCGTACACCGCCACCTCGCAACCCGGCACCTGCGCGGGGGCGGTGCCGCGGAGTTGCTTCACGCACTCCACCACGTGCGCGATCCCCAGCACGTACGCGTGCGACAGCAACCCGCCGTGGGTGTTGAACGGCAGCTTGCCCGCATCGTGGAACAACGTGTCGCCCTCCACGAACGCGCCGACCTCTCCCTTGGGGCAGAAGCCCATGTCCTCGATCTGCATGAGGCTCACGACCGTGAACGGGTCGTAGACGGTGAGCACGTTCACATCACTCGGGGCGAGGCCGGCCATCTCGAACGCTCGCGGCGCGCAGAACACCTGAGGCGTGCTCGTGAACGCGCGCTGCTGCGCCCAGTGCGTGCCCGCACCCGAGAACCCTTCGCTCACGCCGAGCACTACGGCGGGCGGCTGCGGCAGATCCCGGGCGCGTTCGGTGCTCGTGGTCACGAAGGCGGCGCCGCCGTCGGAGATGAGGCAGGAGTCGAGCAGGCGCAGCGGGTCGGCGAGCATCTTGGCGGCGAGATAGTCGTCGAGGGTCATGGGGCGGCCGTGCATCACCGCGCCCGGGTGCAGGTTGGCGTGGCGCCGGCAAGCCACCGCAACCGCGCCGAACTGCTCCTCCGTGGTGCCGAACTCGAGCATGTGGCGGCGCATGATCGTGGCGAAGTACACGGGCTGCGGAAACCAGCCGAACGGGACTTCGAGGTTCTGCTTCAACGACTGCGCGGCGTGCACCTCGCCGGGCCCGCCCGTCATCGAGCTGCGCTGGGTCGCCCACGCCACCGGGAACACGTTGAGCACGTGACGCGCCTTGCCCTCCGCGATCGCGCGGGCGGCCAGGTACGGGGCAGTGGCGGCCCAGGCCATGCCGCCGCCCCAGTGCGAGGTCCACAGCTCGTGCGTCGTGCCGAAGTGCTCGCGGAACACGTCGGCGTCGAAATCGGGAAACGCACCCGACCAGGTGAGCCCGTCGATGTCGGCCGGTTCGAGCCCGGCGTCGGCGATGGCCCGCTCCGCCGCCTCGATCCCGATCTCGCGCGCGGCGCGGCCCGACGCCTTCGTGTACTCCGTCTCGCCAATTCCGACGATGGCGACGTCGCCGCGCACGTCTTCGAAGTCGGAAGCGTGTCCCCAGTCGCTCACGGGCCGGAAACTAGCGCCCTTCCTGATCTGACGACCCGTCAGGTCGGAGGGTACGGTCGGCCGCGAAGCGCACCGACCCGCGCGCAGGAGGCCGCAAGCCATGGCAATGCCGACCGACATCGGCGTGATCGATCTGATGATCGGCTTCCCCGAGGCCGACCGTCGTCACTACTACGACTTCCTGCGCGCCAACCTGCGCGACCACGAGTCGCTCGACGAATTCGAGTTCCCCGCGCAGTACATGTTCAAGAACGTCCCGAAGGTCGAGGCGCAGTCGGATCCCGTGAAGGGCCTGCTCGACCTGATGGACAAGTACGGGATCGAGCGCGCCATGATCGGCGTCGCGACCAGCGAGGAGTCCCCTCGCGTCGAAGACTCGCAGCGGGCGCTCCGCGAGCATCCCGACCGCTTCTTCGGCTGTGTGCAGGTCGACCCCAACCGCGGCATGGACGCGGTGCGCGACCTCACCCGCGCCGTCGAAGAGCTCGGCGTGAAGGCGGCCAGTGCGTTCCCGTGCGGCCTGAACCCGCAGGTGCCGATCAACGACAAGAAGTTCTTCCCGATCTACGCGAAGTGCGTCGAGCTCGACATTCCGATCAACGTGTGCGCGGGCGTGCCCGGCCCGCGGGTGCCGTTCGCGCCGCAGTACGTGGGGTTGATCGACGAAGTGTGCTGGTTCTTCCCGGAGTTGAAGTTCGTGACCCGCCACGGCTGCGAACCCTGGGCCGACCTCGCGGTGAAGCTGCTCCTCAAGTGGCCGAACCTCTACTACTCGACCTCGGCGTTCGCGCCGAAGTACTACCCCGCCGAAGTCGTGAACTTCGCGAACACGCGAGGCGCCGACAAGGTGATGTACGCCGGCTACTTCCCGATGGGGCTCTCGCTCGAGCGCATCTTCGGCGAGATGCCCGACGTTCCCTTCCGCGACCACGTGTGGCCGAAGTTCCTTCGCGAGAACGCCATCCGCGTGTTCAAACTGGACGCCCGATCATGACCAAGCAAGCATTCGAAGTGGCGAAGGCGGGCGGCACTGTCGACACCGCGGTCGGGTTCCCGAAGTCGCGCGAAGAGATGTACAAGTTCTACGGCTTCATCCGCAAGCAGACACGCGACTCGGCGAGCCAGGAGGGCGGCGAGCTCGAGTTCCCCGCCGGCTACATGTTCAAGGACGTGCCGAAGTGGGACGCCGAAGGCATGGACGACCCCGTGCAGATCCTGCTGGCCGAGCTCGACCGGCACAACATCGCGCAGGCGATCGTCACGCCCTACGACGGGCCGGCCGAACGCGCGCTGCGCGAGTACCCCGACCGGTTCTTCGCGGGTTGCAGCGTCGACCCGAACGAGGGCATGGAGGCGCTGCGCAAGATCGACCGCCTGGCCGAGCAGTACGACCTCAAGTGCGTGCACGCATTCCCCGCGGGCCTGTACCCGCAGGTCGCGATCAACGACAAGAAGTTCTATCCGATCTACATGAAGTGCGTGGAGCTCGACATTCCTTTCTGCTCGACCGCCGGCGTGCCCGGGCCGCGCATCCCGTACGAGCCGCAGGACGTCGCGCACATCGACGAGGTGTGCTGGTTCTTTCCGGAGCTGAAGTTCGTGACCCGCCACGGTTGCGAGCCCTGGGCCGACCTCGCGGTGAAGCTGCTCCTCAAGTGGCCGAACCTCTACTACTCGACCACGGCGTTCGCGCCGAAGTACTACCCGAAGGAGATCGTCGACTTCGCGAACACGCGCGGCGCCGACAAGGTGATCTTCTCGGGCTACTTCCCCGCCGGCCTCACGTACGACCGGATCTTCTCGGAGCTCCCCGACGTGCCGTTCCGCGATCACGTGTGGCCGAAGTTCCTGCGCGAGAACGCCAAGCGGGTGTTCAAGCTGCCGTGAGCGGCCAGGCGCAGATCCGGAGGCCCGGTCAGCCGACCGACGCCGCACGGGCGCTCGAAGGCCGGAGGTCGTAGCCGCATGAACCCTCCTTCCGGGCCGCTGGCGGGCATGCGCGTCGTCGAGTTGCCGAACATCGGGCCGGTGCAGTTCGCGGGGATGCTGCTGGCCGACATGGGCGCAGAAGTGCTCCGCCTCGATCGCGCCTCCGACGTCGCGCGCGGATCGAGCGTTGCGGGGTTCGTCTCTCCGTACTCCGTGATCGACCGCGGCCGGCGCAGCGTCGGCATCGACCTGAAGCACGAGCGCGGGGCCGAGGTGGTGCTCGACCTGTGCGAACGCGCCGACGTGCTGCTCGAAGGGTTCCGCCCCGGCGTCGCCGAACGCCTCGGCGTCGGGCCCGAAGCGTGCCGGACGCGCAACCCGCGGCTCGTCTACGCCCGCATGACCGGCTGGGGCCAGACCGGCCCGCTCTCCGCCGACGTCGGTCACGACGTCAACTATCTGTCGGTCGCGGGCGTGCTCTGGCACATCGGCCCGGAAGGCGGTGCGCCGGTACCGCCCATCAACCTCCTCGCGGATTTCGGCGGGGGCGGCTCGCTCGTCGTGATGGGCATCCTCGCCGCGCTCGTGGAGCGCGCGACTTCCGGCGAGGGCCAAGTGGTGGACGCGGCGATGGTCGACGGCAGCGCGCAGTTGATGAGCATCTTCTTCGGTCTCGACGCGATGGGCGGTTGGGGCCCGCGCGGCACGAACATCCTCGACGGCGGCGCCCACTTCTACAACGTGTACGAGACCTCCGACGGAGAGTACGTGTCGATCGCGTCGTACGAGCCGAAGTTCTACGCCAACCTGCTGGCGCTCATCGGGCCGCTCGGCTTCGCCGACGTCGACCCGGCCGGCCAGATGGACCGGTCGCAGTGGCCCGCGTTGCGCAGCCGCATCGCCGACCTGATCCGGACGCGCACGAGCGCGCAGTGGGTCGACTTCTTCGCGGGACACGAAGTGTGCTTCGCGCCCGTCCTTTCGATGTCGCAGGCGCGGGCGCATCCCCACAATGTCGAGCGCGACACGTTCGTGAACGTCGACGGCGCGCCGCAGCCCGCGCCCGCGCCGCGCTTCAGCCGCACCCCGAGCGCGGTGCAGGGCGCGCCGGTCGCGGCCGGCACCCACACCGACACCGCCCTCGTCGACTGGGGCTTCGACCCCGCGCGCGTCGCGGCGCTCAAAGAGAGCGGCGCAATCGCCTGACCCCTTTGGCGAACCGGCGTCAATATGGCGGCTGTGGTCTGCCAAAATGACGCCGGTTCACGAGGTGGTTAGTCGGGGATGACGGTGTCGACGGCGCGCCAGCACCACCACGCGACGAGTGATCGATACGGTTGGAAGCGGTCACCTTCGGGTTGCAGCGCCTTGGGCGTCAGCATCTCGGGCAGCCCGTACATCTTCGAATAGCCGTTGCGCACGCCGTAGTCGCCGGTGGGCCACACGTCGAGCCGGCCGAGCTGGAACATCAAGAACATGTGCGCGGTCCACTCGCCGATGCCGCGCACGAGGATCAGCTCGCGCACGACGACGTCGTCGGGGAGGCGGTTCATGCGCTCGAGCTCCACCAACCCGGCGTCGACCTTCTCGGCGAGATCGAGGATCGACGTGGCCTTGCTCCCCGACAGCCCGACGCCGCGCAGCTGCTCCATCGACATCGCGAGCACCGCCTGGGGCGTCGGCGTTCCGTCGAACAGCGCGGCGAAACGGCCGTGGATCGCGGCCGCGGCGCGCCCGGCCAGCTGTTGGTAACAGATCGACCGGGCGAGCTCGGCGAAGTGCGACTTGCCCGGACTCGCGCGCTTGAACTCGGGTACGCCGTGCGCCTTCAGCGCGGCGCGCAGCACCGGATCACGCCGTGCGAGCTCCTTGGCGCCCGCCTCGACCTTTGTCGGTACCTTCGCCATCGGCTCAGTCTGCCGGGTACACGAGCACGCCGTCGGCATCGATCGCCAGGCACATCGCGTCGCCGACGGCGGGCGCGTCGCGCTCGGGCACGCGTACCCGCAGGTGTGCGCCGTTCGCCTCGACCGTGAGCTCGGCGCGGTCGCCGGCGAACGCCCGCTGCACGACGACGCCGCGCACCGGGCCGGCCGGGTCGGGCCGCAGGGCGTCGGGGCGGAGCACGACCTGCACGTCGGTCGCGGCCGCCACGGCCGTGTTGACCACGAGCGTGCCCCACGGCGTGTGCAGACCGCGGGCATCGAGCTGAGCGGCGACCGGCGGCCCGAAGCCGAAGAAGTCGGCGGTCCACTGATCGGCGGGCCGGCGCCACACACCCGCGGCGGGGCCGGCCTGCACGACGCGGCCGGCGCGCATGACGACCAGGCGGTCGGCCAGCGCGAAGGCCTCCTCGTGGTCGTGGGTCACGTAGATCGCGGGCAGCTGTGTGCGGTCGAGCAACTCGCGAATCTCACGGAGCAGCCGTTCGCGCCAGGGCCGGTCGAGCGCACCGAGCGGCTCGTCGAGCATGAGCAGCCGGGGTTCCACGGCCAGGGCCCGCGCGAGCGCAACCCGCTGTTGCTCGCCACCCGACAACCCGACGATCCGGCGACCGGCCAGATCGCTCAGCCCGACCAGCTCGAGCACCTCTTGGACGCGCCGCCCCCGCTCCGCGCGGCCGACGCGCGCCATCCGCAGCCCGAAGCCGACATTGCCGGCGACGTCGCGGTGCGGGAACAACGCGTACTCCTGGAACATCAGACCGAAGCGGCGCCGGTGCGGCGGGACCGACGCGAGGTCCTCGCCGGCCCACGACACCCGCCCCGAGTCGATCGGCTGCAAACCCGCGATCGCGCGGAGCAGCGTGCTCTTCCCGCAACCGCTCGGACCGAGGATCGCGACCGTCTCCCCCGCGCCGACGGCGAGGTCGACACCGTCGACGGCGGTCGTCGCTCCGAAGCGCACGACGACGCACTCCACCGTCAGCATCAGAAGTCACCGGCCTGACGCACCTGGAGATGCTCGATCGCGAGCACGACGGCACCCGTCACGACCATCAGCACCGTCGACATCGCCATCGCCTGGCCGATGTTCAAATCGCCCGGCCGCGCGAGGAAGCGGGAGATCGCGATGGGGATCGTCGGCGAATCGGAGCGCGCCACGAACAGGGTCGCGCCGAATTCCCCGAGCGACACCGCGACGGCGAACCCGAAGCCCACCACGAACGCGCGCATCGCGATGGGGAGGTCGACCTCGCGCCACACGCGGCGCGGCGGCGCGCCGAGCACGCTCGCGGCGTCGCGCAGCCTCGGATCGATCGAGCGCAGCGCAGGCACCACCGCCCGGATCACGAACGGGATCGCGACCACCGACTGCGCGAGCGGCACCAACACCAGCTTGGCGCGAAGGTCGAGGGGCCAACGGTCGAGCGCGACGATGAATCCGAAGCCGACCGTCACCGCCGACGTTCCCAGCGGCAGCATGAGCAGCGTGTCCATCGTGCGGGTCGCGCGCCCCGGCCGCGACGCGATCGCGACCGATGCCAACCCGCCCACGACCACGGCGATCACGGCCGCGACCGCCGCGAACTCGAGCGAGTTCCGCAGCGCCTCCCAGGCGGGCACGAAGAGGGTGTCGGTGGCCGCGCTCGAGCTCAGCGCGCGGTAGGGCTCGAGCGACCAGCTGCCGCCCAGCCGCAACGACTCGACCGCCAGCACGAGGAGCGGCCCGCCGAGGAACACCACCGTGCCGCCGAGGACACCACCGACCACCGCCCGTTCCCAGCCCCGCGCCCGGCGCGACGCGTCGCGAGCGGCCACGAGTCGCTGCGCGACCGCCCGCCGTTCCTGCATGCGGGCCAGCACGAGGAGCAACGCGAACACCGCCACCATCTGCACGAGCGCCAGGGCCGCCGCGGTCGGGAAGTCGAGGAGCTCCGTCGCCTGGCGGTAGATCTCCACCTCGAGCGTCGCGTGCGCCGGATCGGAGATGAGCAGCACCACACCGAACGCGGTGAACGTGAAGAGGAACACGATCGACGCGGCCGCCGCGATCGGCGGCCCGAGCAGAGGCAACGTGACCTCGCGAAAGGCGCGCACTCGCGACGCGCCGAGCACCCGGGCCGCGTCGGTGCGACGCGGATCGAGATGCGCCCAGAACCCGCCGACCGTGCGCACGATCACCGCGACGTTGAAGAACACCTCGGCCACGAGCAAGGGACCGACCCCGCGCTGCCAGCCGAGGAACGACAACGCGCCGCCGGGCCGGAACAGCACGAGGAAGGCCGTCGCCACGACCACGGTCGGCAACACGAAGGGAACCGTGACGAACGCGCGAAACAGCCGCTTGCCCCGGAAGTCGTAGCGGGCCACGACGTAGGCCGCGGGAAGACCGACCGCGAGTGTGAGCGCGGTCGCCACCAGCGCCTGCCACAACGTGAACCAGGCAACGTGCCGGAGCCCGCGGTCGGTGAGCACGCGGTGCAACGCCCCGGCCGACACCGACCGGCCGATGATCGCCGCGACGGGCCACGCGAAGAACACACCGAGGAATCCGAGCGGGATCAACGCGCGCAGGACGCGCCCGGCGCGGCTCAATGCAGCACGGTCTGCGTCCACTCGTCGAGCCAGTGGTTGCGGTTGGCGCCGATCGTGTTCACATCCATCGAGTACGCCGGCGGTTGTTCGGCGAAACGGGTGAACACCGACGGCAGCTTGGTTCCGCGCACCGCCGGGTACACGTAGTTCTGGAGCGGGATGCCTTCCTGGTACTCCTTCGTGAGCATGAAGTCGATGAGCGCCTTCGCGCCCGTGGGATTGTTCCCGCCGCGCAGCACGGCCGCGAACTCGACCTGCGCGAAGCACGTGCCCTGCACCACGCCGACCGTCGGCGTCGTCTTCTTCCCGCCGGAGAACACGACGTCGGCCGCGGGGTCGGTCGCGTACGACACCACGAGCGGCCGGTCACCGCTCTTCCCGCTCGCGGTGAAGTCGGTGTCGTACGCGGCGTCCCAACTGTCGTCGACGCGCACACCGTTGGCGCGCAGCGACTTCCAGTACTTCGTCCAGTCGTTGCCGTACGCCGCGATCGTCGTGAGCATGAACGCGAGGCCGGGCGACGACGTGAGCGGGCTCTCGATCACCATCAGCTTCTTGTAGGACGGCTTCGCGAGATCGGACAGCGACTTGGGCGCCGGCGGATGACCCTTGTGCCCGAACCACGCGAGGTCGTCGTTCACGCACACCTCGCCGCTGTCGATCGGCGTCACGTGGTGCTCGCGATCGAGCTGGAGCTTGGCGGGCACGGTCGACAGCCCCTTGGCCGTGTAACGCTCGAAGATGTTGTCGTCGAGCGCGCGGGTGAGCAGCGTGTTGTCGATGCCGAAGAGCGCGTCCGCCTCCGGGTGCGTCCTCGCCTGCAGCGCCGCGCTCACGAGCTGCCCGGCGTCGCCCGTCGTGAGGATCCTCACCTTGAAGCCGGTCTCGCGCGTGAAGTCGGCCAGCACCGACTTCGACACCGCGAAGCTGTCGTAGGTCATGAGCACGACGGTCTTCGACGGCGGCTTCGACGCCGACGCCTTCCCGCCGGAGCTCCCGCAGCCCGCGGCCACGAGCGCACCGGTCAGCACGATTGCGAGCAGGCCGCGCGCCTTCACCGCGCACCTCCCTGCGCGGCGCCCGACTCGGCCGTGGCGAACGGCTGCACAACGAGCAGCGTCCCGGAACGCAGTTGCACCGAGGCCCAGCCCGCGACGAGCTCGTTGCTCACGCCGCGCGTCGTGCCCGGCGCGAGCTCCTCGTCGGCGAGCGGGTAGCGCAGGCCCTCGGTCACGATGCCGCTCGCCGCGCCACCGACCGGCAGCAGGGTCACGAAGCTGCCGGGCGGCCCCTCGATCGCGAGTGGCGGATCGCCGCCGCGCGCGACGGACACGCGCGCGGACCCGCAGAACGCTTCGATCTCGATCCCGGCCAGCGCGGGTGACGCGAGCAACAACAAGTTGCCGAGCAGGTGATCGAGGCGATCCCCTCCCCCGTCGACCAACGTGATGCGCCCGGCGCCGCGCGTGATGGCGGCGTCGAACGCGAGCTCGAGATCGGTCGCGTCCTTCTCGGCCGGGTGCCGATCGACAGTGGTGCCCGACGCGACCGCGGCGCGCACCGCGCTCGGCTCGGCGGAGTCGAGATCGCCCACGAGAAGATCGACGTGCAGACCCAACGATGTCGCGACGTGCAGCCCCGAATCGGCCGCCACGACGTCGGCGTCCGGCGGCAGGAAATCGAGCAAGCCCGGCGCCACCGGTCGGCTGCCCGCGAACACGACTGCAACGGGAACGGATGCAATGCCGTTCATGGTCCCTCCCTCCGCCGGTATTACCCGGAGCAGGTTCGAGGGGTCGGTGGCGGGCCCCGGCCCGACGGCCGGCAGCGTGGCCACCCTCTCAGCCCGGCTCGCCCGAGCTCCCCATGGGTGTATCGACCGGAGGCTATCGCTCGCGCTTTTCTCACGCGGGGCTAAACCGATCCGGTGCGCACGGGCTCGTACCGGGAGATGGAGACGAGCGGGTGACGTTCGAGGAGTTCTTCCGCGAACGCTACGGGGAGGTCGTGCGCAGCATGCGCCTGATGGTCGGTGATCACGCGCGGGCGGAAGAGCTCACGCAGGAGGCATTCGCACGGGCGTGCCGCCACTGGCGGCGAGTGCGCACGCTCGACCGACCCGTCGCGTGGGTCTACGTGGTCGCGACCAATGAGGCGCGTCGTGGGTGGCGGCGCGAGCAGCGGGAAGCGTCGATGGTCCCGGGCCGGGAGGCCGCGGTCGACGACACGACGGGGCCGATCGCGACCGCGCTCGACGTGCGCGCCGCGCTCGCCCTGCTCACCGATCGTCAACGCGCGGCCGTGGTGCTGCGATACGTCGCCGACCTCCCCGTCGCCGAGATCGCCGAGGTGATGGGCTGCGCGCCGGGAACGGTGAAGGCGACCTTGCACCAGGCCCGAGCCCACATGCGTGTCGAGCTGGAGGCCGGCGATGAAGGCTGACGAGCTGCGCCGCGCGCTCGACGATCTCGCCGGCGACGTGCCCGAGGTCGATCGCGCATTGGGCGCCGTGACCCGCAAGGCCCGTCGCGACCGTCTGCGCAATCGTGGGGTGGCGGTGACGCTGGTCGCGTGCGTGATCGCGATCGCGGCGTTCGGCGTGAGCCGGCGATCGAACCCCGAGCACGTGACCGTGCGCAACCCGCCGACCCCGCCGATCGGCAACGTCTCCGGGCTCACTTGGACGCGTGTTGCCGCGCCGAAGAGCGGGATCCTGCGCGTCGTGACTGCGAACGGCAGCACGTACGCGCTCGGCGACGACAACGCCGGCGCGTGGATCGCCCAGCTCGCCGCGGGCAAGGCACGCATCGTGTTCGAGGTCGCCCGACGCGGCGGTTTCGTCGAGATCAACGACCTGGTCCGCATCCGCGGTGCACTCGTCGCGGTCGGAACCACGGGCGGTGGCGCCCGGGCGTGGCGTTCCGCCGACAACGGCGAGACCTGGCATACGTCAACCGTCGAGCAGCCACCACCCGGGAGCTATCAGGGGGAAGGCGCGCCCGCGTTCAGCGTCTCGATCTCCCGCGTCGTCGCGTCCGGTGGCAAGCTCTACGCGTTCGGTCAGTCGATCTACGACTCCGAGAACGGTCGATGCCCTCGAGCCGCGTGGACATCGACCGACGGCGCCGCCTTCGAGCTCGTTCCGGCGTCGAGCCCGATCGCGTGCGGCGGGGTTGACGCGACCGATGGCCCGGCCGGGCTGGTCGCGGTCGAACACGGGCCGGGCGTCTCGATCGTCGATCGCACGAGGTACCCGATCGCCGGGACGAACGGCTACGTCGCCGCGATCGCGAGCGACGACCACGGTTACGTCGTGGTCGGGAACTCCGGAGCGGCGGCCTCGATCTGGTGGAGTGCCGACGGGCGGAGCTGGATACGTGTGGTGACGGCATCGAGCCCCGACGCCCGGGCGCTCGGCCGGTTCATGGGCGTCGTCCACACACGCGCGCGCTGGATCGCGGTCGGATATCGGACACATTTGCCAGGCGCCGCCGACAGCTTGAACGACATGATCCTCTGGACGTCTGTCGACGGCCAACACTGGACGCAGGACAAGCGCGACTTCGGATCGTTCGAGCAGTTCGCGTCGGCCGATGGGATCGGCGTGACCGACGACGGCGTCGCCGTGTTCGGCACGAACGTCAGGGCCGAGGACACTCGCGGAAACCCGTCGGCGACCGACACCGTCCTCTGGCTCGGCTCGAGCACTCCGGCCGCCAGTCCCGCGGGAATCATCGAGGGCACGCTCGAGGAGGTAGGCGGACCGAAACCGCTCCTCAGACCGGTCGCCGGAACGGTAACCATCACCGCTCCGAACGGTCACACGATGGAGGTGCCGGTCGGCCCCGACGGCTGGTATTCCGTGCCCGCGGTTCCCGGCACCTATCACCCGGTCGGCCACAGTCCGGCCTACGGGAGCGGCAAGTACGCCTGCGACTCGCAGATCGTCGGTTCCGACGAAGAGGGCGAGCCGGTGATCGTCAGAGCGAGCGTCGTGTCCCACGTCGATCTGCTGTGCCAGGTCAGATGAGCGACCCGGGAATGCGCGCTCGACGTCCTACAGCAGCGCGCGCCGCATCACGGGGTAGAGGTACCGGAGGGCGAGCGCCAGGAGCATGCTGATGATGAAGAGGATCAGCGCGCCGCCCGAGCGGGCGAGGAACCACTCCACCACGTTGGCGAAACCCTTGCGGGCGTCCTGCCACGACTTCGAGAGGCCGGTCGGCGGGACCACGTGGTGCGCCACGGCAGCCTTGTGCGGCTTCGGCGGCTTCTCCGATGCGAGCACCGAGATCGACGAGTACGTCGACTGGTCGCTCAACACGTTGAGCTGGCCCTGATACTGGTCGATCACACCTTGCACCTCCGTGATCTTGTCGCGAAGGGTCAGGATGTCGTCGAGATTGCTGGCGTGCGAGAGCAGCACCAGCAGGGAGTTGCGCTCTCCGGAGTCGGCTTGGATCTTCGCCTGCACGTTGACGTACTGCGCGCTCACGTCGGTGCCGTTCTCGCTGTCGTTGAGCACCTTGATGCCGGGTGCCGACTCGATCTGGCTGATCGCGTTCTCGAACGCATTCACCGGCACGCGGATGGTCATTTGCGCGGTTGCGCTCGACGGATCGAGGTTCGACTGGCTGTGGGTCACGTAACCGCCAACCCCGACCGCGATGTGCGTCATGCGGAGCACCTGTGACTGGAGCGTGCCCTTGGGCACCTGTAGGTCGAGGCTCCCCGTCTTGATGATCTTCGCCCCGTCGACGGCACCGAACGTCGCCGCGGCACTCCCGCCGGCCGCGGTGTTCGTGCTCGGCGCTGCGTAGGCGGCGGAGGTACCGGTCGGTCCTTGCGCGCCGGAAGGTCCCTGCGGGCCGACGAGGCCGATGTCGCCGGTCACGCCCGCGACGCCCTGGACGCCCTCGTCTCCCGCTGGGCCCTGCGGTCCGACTCCGCCTTGAATGCCCGCGCCCTGGTTGCCGTCCTGGCCGAGGACGCTCGGCGAGAGCTTCAACGCACCGTTCGCGGCGACCGACTTCGCCGCGGCCCGCCGCCTCGGCGCCGCGGGCGCCGCCAGTTGAGTCAGGTTCGGCGCGGACGCCGTCGGCGCGCTCGAGACCTTCGCGGTCGAGCTCTGCATCGCGTTGTTGACGACGACGCCGAGCCCGACCACGACGATCGCCGCGGCCGCGGCCATGACCCATTGACTGCGCCGGGGCACGCGAGGACGCGTCGCGCGCCCCGACGCGCTGAGCTCGTGCACGACTCGGTCGGCGCCGTCGTCGGGCACGGCGATCTCGTCGGCGAGCTCACCCAGGAGTTGTGCGAGTACTGCTTCGTCGATCATGGCGTCACCTCGGCGTCGGCCACGTTGGAGGCATCAGGGGCGTAGGACGCGAGCCGGGCATCGGCTGCGAGGCGGCGGCGGGCTTCGTGCAGCCGCGACTTGACGGTGCCGGGCCGGCGGCGGATCGCGATCGCGATCTCGCGCTCGCTCAGGTCGGCGTAGTACCGCAGGATCACCACGACGCGCAGCGACTCGGGAAGATCACCAAGGGTCGAGTGCAACGCGTCGGCGAGCACCGAGCGCTCGGCCCCGGCCTCCGGCGCCTCGGTCGTTGCCGACGGTCCGCGCTCGGGGTCGAGTGCCTCCCGCTCCCGCTCGCGCCTCGGCACTTCCTTGCGCAGCTTCGAGTAACACGCGTTCACGAGGACGCGGTAGAGCCAGGCGTCCCGCCGCTCGTTGTCGGGCAGCGCGTCGCGGAAGCGCCACGCGCGCAGGAAGGCGTCTTGCACGGCTTCCTCGGCGTCGGCCCGGTTGCCGCAGATCAAGACCGCAGTGCGGAACGCCCGCGCGTAGCGGGCCCCCACCCAGTCGCCCAGCTGTTCGGTTTCCCCGGTCACAACGCTTCTGACGCTCGCGAGCTCGATCTGGTTCGGAGCTCTCCGAGAAATCGTCCCAGACGGCGCACCGGATTACGAGGGATCGGGCCCGTCTGCCAGACTCCGCCGATGCTCCGGAGATCTGCCCGCGCCATCGCCGCGGTGACCGTTGCCGTTCTCCTCGCCGCCGGGTGCAGCTCGTCGGGGTCGGGCGCCAAGGCGACCTCGACCACCTCGACTACGGCGCCGACCTCGACCAGCGCGCCGGCGTCGCCCGCGCCGTACGCCAAGACCGGGCCCTACGCCGTCGGTTACACGACCCTGCACCTCGCGGGCGGTCGCCGGGTGGTCGTGTGGTACCCGGCGCAGCCGGGCGGGAGCGCGAGCCACGCGCAGGAGACCATCGACCTCGGCGGGATGCTCAGCCCGGCGCTCCAGAAGCTGATCCCACCGGCCGATCGGGTGCTCTACAAGGCGAACGCGTTCGCGGGCTTCCCGCCCGTCGCCAAGCGCGGCGGGTACCCGCTCGTGATCTTCAGTCACGGCTTCGCCGGCTATCCCGAGCAGTCAGTCACGCTTACGACGCATCTCGCGTCGTGGGGCTTCGTGGTCGCCGCGCCCGATCACGTGGAACGATCGCTCGACGGCCTGCTCGGCACCGCGGCCAAGGGCGTGCCGAAGACGAGCGACCTCATGGTGCTCGAGGACACGCTCACGCTCGTCGTGAACGCCTCGAACGCGTCCGGCCTGCTGCACGGCCTCGTGAACCCGGATCAAATCGTCACCGCCGGGCATTCCGCGGGTGCAGGCGCGGCATATCAGTTCGCGTCGGCTGACCCGCGCGTCAAGGCGTGGATCTCCTACGCGGTCGGCTTCGGCGGCAAGCTCGGTCGCGCGCCGGTCGCACCGACCAAGCCCGGCATGGTCATGCTCGGCACGACCGACGGCATCGCCTCGCCCGCGCGCAGCCTCGCGGTCTACGCGGGAATGCACTCGCCGAAGTATCTCGTGAAGATCACCGGCGCGGGCCACCTCGTGTTCTCCGACATCTGCCTCATCGGCCGGAGCAAGGGCGGCGTGATCGGCATCGCCAAGGCGATCCATCTCCCGGTCAGCCCGTCGTTGTTCAAGCTCGGCTCCGACGGGTGCAACCCGCCGCATCCGCCGGTCGAGAAGGCCTTCCCCGCCATCGACCAGTTGAGCGTGGCGTTCTTCCGCTCCGCGCTCGGCATCGACCCGAAACCGGTCGGGCTCGACACCCACGCGGTCGCGGGGCTCGGCGCGACCGTCACCGTGCATCACGGCTAACGCATCTCTCTTACTTCTGGAGCATGAGGGCGACGGGTTGGCCCGCGATCGCGACCGGGAAACCGAGCCGGCGGGCGTCGCCGAACGCGACCACGCTGCCGTCGGCCGTCGAGATCCAGTAGCCCTGGCCGCTCGGCGACACGAGCAGCCGGTTCGCGCCGCCGTAGTTGGAGCAGCCGTTGATGTCGCCGAAGCGGTGGGCGTCGCCGAAGGCGAGCACCTGGCCGCTCTGGGTCAGCATCCAGTAGCCGCGCCCGTCGGGCGTGCGTTGCATCGCGACGACCGGTGCCGAGAGATGCATGTTGCCGGCGGAGCCGTAGAACTTCGCGTCGCCGAACGTGAAGATGCCGCCGTCGCGTGCGTACAGCCAGTACCCGTTGCCCGACTCGGTGCGCTCCATCCCGAGGATCGGCTCGTTGAGATGCATGCTGCCCGTCGAGCCGTGGAACTTGGCGTCACCGAACGTGAAGATGCCGCCGTCGTAGGCCACGAGCCAGTACCCGCCGTTGTCGGCGGTGCGCTGCATGCCGTTGATCGGCTGGTTCAGGCGCCGCGCACCGGTCGAGCCGTAGAACTTGGCGCGCCCGAACGTGAACACCCCACCGTCGGTCCCGAGCAGCCAGTAACCCGTGCCGGTCGAAAGCGACTCGCCTCCGATCAACGGTTTGTTCAAGTGCAGCGCGCCGGGGTCGCCGTAGTAGTGCGCCGACCCGAACGTGTACACGTGGGCCTGGTTCGTCGCCATCCAGTAGCCCGAGCCGGAGTTCTGCGCGTTGTTCCCGGGGGCGTACGGCACGCACGCGGCGCGCACGCCGGAGAACACGAGCGCCTGGGAGTACAACTTCAAGACGTCGATGCCGTAGTTCTTGCCGCTGGCCCAGATGAGCTTGCCGCACGGGCAGCTGTTGCCGCCGAAGTACTCCCAGATCGGCGCGTCACCGGCGCGATCGTCGGGCGCGGAGATCAGACGGTTCGGCAAGTGCTTCGCGGTGGCGTCGGCATAGCTCCGCAACAATTGGATCTGCTCGAGCACGCCGATGCGCGCCGACGGGAAGCATCGCGAAGGCGCCGCGTCGCCGTGCTTGCAGTTCGGGAGGCCGACCCGGCCGTCGAACGCGTTGATCCCGGCGAAGTTGTTGGCGTCGGGCGGGATCTGCGAGTTCTTGAAACCGAACCAGCCGGTCTCGAGGATCGACTGCACGAACGCGATGTCGCCGCGCACTCCCTCGATACGGCCCTCGTCGATGAACGTCTGCGCGAGCGCGTTGATGTTGTCGTGCAGCGACGGGACGTTGGGCGCGGTCCCACCCTCGACGGAGTTGAACCACCGTGCGAGTTGGGTCGCGCTCAGCAGGTTGGGTCCCATGACCGGCGTGTGCGTCGTGACGACCGCGGGCTTGGCCGCAGGCGACGCGCCCGCGGTCGACGCAATTGCGACGGCGAGCGACGAGAACACCATCGCCACCACCGCGGACCCGGTCAGCAAACGACGAACGGATCGGTAGGTCATTTCGGGATCACCATCCTGGCAAGCATCGGTCGGGAATCAATCCTGTTGAGGCGTCGCCTCGGCTACTGGCCCGACGCTTGCGACGCGCGACCCGATTCGGCCGCACCGACAACCCGTCCCACCCGGCAACGAGCGTAGGCAACCCGGACGCGCCGGAAGCGGCGCGGGGCCCCAACCCGCTGCCGGAGCGGGGGGTTTGCCCTGGTCAGGTCAGGAGGTCAGTCGGTCGCGGCGAGTTCGGCCGCTTGATCCTTCGCGCGCCGGTAGTCGGGCTTGCCGTTGGGCAGACGCGGGACCTCGGCCACGAGGATCAACTCGCGCGGCACTTTGTAGCCGGCGATCTTGCCGCGGCAGTGCTCCTGGAGCTCCTCGAGCGTCGGTGTCTTGTCACCGCGCGGTTGCAACAGCGCCGCCACGCGTTGACCCCACCGCTCGTCGGGCACGCCGACCACGAGCACGTCGAACACGTCGGGGTGCGACTTCAGCGCGCCCTCGACCTCTTCGGGGTAGATCTTCTCGCCGCCCGAGTTGATCGACACGGAACCGCGACCCAGCAGCGTGATGCGACCGTCGGCCTCGAGCAGCGCGTAGTCGCCGGGGATCGACCAACGCCGGCCCTGCTTGTCGGTCAAGAACGTCGCGGCCGTCTTCTCGGGATCGTTGTAGTAGCCGAGCGGGATGTTGCCGCCGCGCGCCAAACGCCCGACCTTGCCCGTCCCGGGCTCGAGCGGGGTGAGATCGTCGTCGAGCACAACCGTGTCGGCGGAGGCCAACACCGTGGTGATGCCTTCCTTCGGCGCGTCGCCCTTCTGCACGAGCCGGATACCGTTCATCCCCGACTCGGTCGAGCCGATCGCGTCGCTCATCACCAAACCGTCGGGCAGCAGCTCGGTGAGTTGCTCCTTCACCGTCTGGGAGAAGATCGCGGCGGTGCTGCTGAACGAGAAGAGCGACGACAGGTCGACGTCGTCCTTCATCTGCTCGAGCGCGTCGGCGAGCGGCCGCGCCATGGCATCGCCGGTGACACCGATCATGTTGATCTTGTGCTTCCCCACGAGCCGCCACACGTCTTCGGCGTCGAACTTGTCGACGATCACTGCGGTGTTGCCCTCGCAGGTGACGCGGAAGATGGAGAACTGACCGGCGCCGTGCATGAGCGGCGGGATCGGCAGGCTCACCAAGCCGCCCGGGGCCGACGCGTCGATCTTGTCGCTCGCGGTGTGCGGGCTCGTGACGCGCTCACTCGTCATGGCGTCGATGCCGCCGCCGAGCGCGTAGTACACGTCTTCCTGGCGCCACATGACACCTTTCGGCATCCCGGTGGTGCCGCCGGTGTAGAGCAAGTACACGTCGTCGTCGGAACGCTCGCCGAAGTCACGTTCGGGAGAGCCCGACGCGATCGCCGCCTCGAACTCGATCGGGTCGAGCGCGGAATCGTCGGCGTCGGAGCCGTCCCACTCGATGCGGAAGAAGTGCTGGAGCTTGGGCTGCGCGTCGCGTGACTCGGCGACGATCGGGCCGTACTCCCGCTGGTACACGAGCGCGACGAGGTCCGAGTTGTCGAAGAGGTAGCGCATCTCCTCCTCGACGTACCGGAAGTTCACGTTCACCACCCGGGCGCGGATCTTGTAGACGCCGTACATCGCCTCGACCCACTCGATGCAGTTGGTTGCGAGGATGCCCACGTGATCGCCGGCCTTCACCCCGGCGGCCTGGAGCGCGTGCGCGAACCGGGTCGACCGCTCGTCGAGGTCCCGGTAGGTGATCTGCCGGCGCTTGTCGATGATCGCGACCCGGTCGGGGACCTTGTCGGCGGCCAGCTCGAACAGGTCGGCGAAGTTGTAGTGCCGCGTCTCACTCATACGGTGGAAAGTAGAACACGTTTCAGTTCTGGGCAAACACCCCTGGTGAACGCATAGATCCTCGGTACGCTCCCGGCGTGCACCTCCGCCGCCATCGGCATCACGACGACCAGGATCACCGCGACCACGAGAAGATCGTGGAGCTCGTGCGGGTGCCGACGAGGTTCGAAGCCGACACCCTCGTGGCCGCGCTCGAGTCCCGCGGGATCAAGGCCGGCGCGATCCACAGCGACGCGGGCGGCTGGGCGCCGCACTACGGCGTGTGGGTCGGCCACCGCGTGATGGTGTTCGAGAACGACTACGAGACCGCCAAGGCGCTGCTCGACCAGCCCGACTTCGGGAACGACGTCACCGAGCCCGCGAGTTGACGGCCGGGCGGTGGTCTACCGGCAGTACGCGACGGCGGTGAGCGATCCCGAGACGTTGCCGACGTCGTAGCCGCTGACGACCCACTGCGTCGGCGACTGCGCGGTCCAGCTGAACGGGACGACCGCGGAGTAGTTCCCCGCCGTTCCGGTCGGCGGGCTCACGTCGACGCCGCCGAACACCAGCGCGGAACCTGTCGGGCAGTTGACGCGCGCGGTTCCGCCCTTGTGACCGGCGAGCGTCAGTGTCGTCGTGTGCTCGGTCGGAGCCGAGCCCTTCGCGCAGTAGGCGATCGCAGTCACCGTCGTCGCCACGTTCACGACGTTCCCCATGGTCACCGCCAGCCGCGTCGAGGAGGCGCGTTCGAGTTGCCCGACGTACTCGAGGTTCGTCCGCGACGAGCCGGAGCTGAATCCTCCGCCGACCACCACGGTTCCGGTCGGGCAGGTCGCAATCGCGGTGCTCGCGGCAAAGCCGGGGAGCCGGACCGTGCCCGACGCGACGCGCGGGACGGCGCCGCGGTCGCAATACGCGACGGCGCTGAGATGACTCCCCGTGCCGACGGTCTCGCTCAGTCCCGACACGGTCCACTGTCCCGCGGCGGTGCGGTGCATGCTCGTCGGGTAGACGCTCGGATGCCCGGTCGTCTTGGGCGGCGGTTTGAACTCACTGATGACACCACCGAACGAGACGTGCTCACCCTTCGGGCACGTCGCCGTGACCGAGCGACCGGCCAGCTGGGGCACCACGACCGTGCGCGTGACCCTCGACGCGAAGCCGAACGCAGGTACCGCGAGCGCGACGCAGATCACCACGACGGCACCGGCGAGCAGACCGACGCGTTTCGATACGGCAGATTGGCGCCGAGGACTATGCCGACTCATTCGGGCATTTTAGTTCTATGGCGTAGCCCGAAATAGCGATGATCGGCGCGGCTAACCCAGGAGCAGGCGGGCAGCCGCTTCGAGGTCTTCGTCGACGCGTTCGGGCCCGTCGACGCCGCACACC
>Ga0265338_10001007_pt1 | contig 47362 bp, 35 predicted proteins | sample 42126metaG_FD_193579 | JGI IMG/M metagenome (GOLD analysis project Ga0265338, IMG submission 193579) | Rhizosphere microbial communities from Carex aquatilis grown in University of Washington, Seatle, WA, United States - 4-21-26 metaG | ecosystem: Host-associated > Plants > Roots > Rhizosphere...
GCAAATATGGCATAGTAGGCAATCACGGCGCTTTCACGAAACGGATCCTTTTCGTTCCATTTCATGAATGCATCCTTAAACAGCCGGACGGATTCCCTCAGTTTTATATTCATGACAATGGAGGCCAACCATTCGCGCTGACCGCTAGGACGGAGGCGTTGGTGGCGGAAGCTCGAGACATATCATGGCTGATCCTTTTCACAGGCTTTGGCATAATGCACGCGAATGCCTTGCCAGGGTTATGGGGTCTAACCCTACCAGGCTCAGATTTGGTTGAAGTGTTCGCTCCCCGATTATGCTCTTCCCCAAGCCACGCCCCAAAAAACAAAGGGGAAAGAGAAGAAGCAAACTGACCATGAAAGAAATTAGGCAAGCATCAAACGACCGGCGGCTTCGGAAAAAAGAAGCGGCTGAAAAGCCGGCCTGTTCCTTGCGCACGGCCCAGACTAACACATCAGGGGGCCCGAAAAGTGAAGCCACGTCAGTTCCGTGAGTATAGAAACGAACTACGAGAATAATTCAGTCAAGAAACGCTGGCCGGCATGCGTGGGTGTGGAAGACGCGGCGGCGACCTTCGCGATACTGAGCCAAGTTCTTTTGAAAATTATCTCTGAGGCCTGCCGAATCCCGACAACTTCTTGCTGCACAAGCAGTAAAAGATGGCTCCAGAGGTAGGGCTCGGCGCTTTTATCGCTCAATTATAGTGAATTTTCAACATGTGTTTACAACGTCTTGCGACACTTTTCAAGCAGTTTCTGTCACGTGCCGAACGGTGTCTTTCACTCGAAGTTTCTGACAGTTCTTCTGACAGTTTTAGCAACGCGAAACTGGTGATTTTCTCTTGAACGATTGTCAGATCGTTGAATCTCTAAATGAAACTCCGGTATTACTCTGGAACTACTCCTTTATTGCTCTGCTGCTGGCAGTTTTGCTGGCAGTCAAAAACACAAATGTTTTGTCGGAGTCCCAACACTTCACAGCCTATGGCGACTAAAGCCAAGATTTTTGTTCGTAACGGATGCGCCTGACGAGGCAACCGAATTTAACAATCGTTGAATCCGGGATTCGGTTTTTATTTGCCCGGTAAATCCAACCGAAGATTGTGTTGGATTTGATTGCGCCACTCTTTCATCACGTTCGCCTGCTCGGCAAATTCCGGCCATCGTTTTACGGCGGTGCGAACTTCGTCCACGATGGTCTCGGCGCGACCGCGTTTCATCAGGGCGATCTTGGCAAAAGCACGAAAGTCGGCCAGCGTGAATCCGTCGCGTTTTCCGTTCATCGTCATCTGATGGCGATCGGTCCAGGTCCCGGTCGGATTATAGCTGTAAGTCACATCAAAGGCGGGCGCGAGCGACCAGCGGCCAGCCTTATCCATCAGGAAGGCGATGTTTTTGACGTGGTCGTCCTGGTTCCGGGCGATGAGGTTGAACGCCATCCGGCGGAACTGTTCCTCCACGTCGGCCATCGGGAGATTCAACTGGCGGATGATGAGCAGCGCCTGTTCGTAGGCATACGCACCCGCCTGGTTGAAGTCAAAATGGGCGAGAGCGCACAGCGATTGCATGTGCAACTTTTCGCCGCCTTCCAGCCGGTCAAAACGCCGGGTCATGAAATGTCGCCGTCCGTTTTCCTCCAGCAGGCGGCATTCGCTCATGTTGATTCCTGCCGTTTTCGCCATCAGATAATAGGCGTATTCAATCGCGCCGTAACCCTTGGGGTCTTCGAGTTCCTTATCCTTGTTGCCGGTGACACCATCAAATTTCAGCAACCAGTAATCGAATCCTTGTCCCGCCGTGATCTGCCCCGACCGAACTTCGTTGGTCTCGCGGTTCCAGGCAATGACCGCCTTCGCCCGCGCGCCACCGGCGGAAGTGCCCACGCGTAAAATATCATTCAGCGCATTTTTCCGGCGCTCGCTGGCAAAAGTCGTTTTTAGATTTTTGCGCTGGCTCAAAACCTCTGAAGCGAGTTTCACCAGCGCATCAATTTCAATGTGCTTCGCCGGTTGCGGTTTCGGGCCGATGGCGGGGGCGAATTCCAGCGCACCCATGCCGCGCTGGCCGGTGTAGCAAAGCCGTTCCACCGCGTTGAAACTTTCCGGCTTACGGCCTTGGGTGGACAGCCAGGTATCAATTAGCGCATTGCCAAACTTGTCCGGCAGCGAATCAGCGAGCAGACCGGGAAGTCCGTGAAAAGTGATGGGCGGCAAATCGGAGAAGATATAAATGCGTTCGCTCAACGGCATGGTGATGGGCGACACCTCAATGCCGCTCCGGGCAAAGGCGGGATCATATTCGAAGGCGGCGAAGCGTCCGCCATCTTCCAAGGAAACGGCTCCGATGGTTCGTCCCCAAAGTTTTACTTCCGCCAGACTCATTTTTCATCCCCCCATTGCCATTTTTTCGGAGAAGGTTTCGGGACTTTGGCTTTCGAGGCGCGTTTGCGGCGCTTGCCGCCCAGCTTCAATTGCTCGACCGGACTGGGCACTGGTTCGGGCACGAGCAGGTCAAGGCGCTCGATCAAGTCCAATACCCGGCATACGCGGATAAAACCGGACAACTGGGGCGACACGTCGCCGGATTCCAGACGCTGCACCGTGCTTTTGGAAACCCCGGCCTGTTCCGCGAGCTGGACTTGGGTGAGGTTTTTTTCCAGCCGCACGCGGGCGAGCCGCCGGCCGATTTCCGTCAGGACGGCCGCGTCGGTGGCTTGTTTGGCTATTTTCATAACGCCTCATATATGATGCCTAAATTGATATATGTCAAGCAAAGCATCACAAAAGAGGCGTAAACAGCCATTGTCCCAGCTTGGTTTTGCCGGTGGCCCTGCGCCTTGGCCCAACTAGCCTTCCCATGGCGAGGAGAGACTGTTTTGTTTCAGGTCTGTTTTTCATACGTTTGGTGTTCATGGATTTGCCATTTGTGTTGCATCTTTCGCGGCGGCAACGGAGGGTTGCACCGGTGAATCCGGTTTGATCGGCTGGTCCCGCAGGTCAGACACCAATCGTTTAAATTCCACGTTATCGGCAAGCTGGCAGGCGGCCAACTGGCGCAAACGGTCCACCGCCTTTGAAGGAAGCTGAAACGATGTGGGCACAGTATTGAAAAAGTGGCGGTCGGACTCGTTGGCAAGTTGATTGAAATGCAGATCGATGACGTAGGTCGTGATTTCAAACGGCGCGGAATCGCCCGAGCCAGTGTGCTCACGAGAAAGACGTGCCATGACTTCCTTGAATAATTCAGTGGTTTCGAAGGAGTAATGGCTCACCGTAACCTGGCCAACGGAGCCGAGCAGCGCTCTCAAGCCAAGCGGGTGTTCTTTGGAGTCCCAGCCGTAGTCAAAGTCCCTGTCCGCATCAACGACGATAAGGGCAACGCGGCGGGGGATTCTCAAAGGTGTGCTGGGGAATTGAGTGGACTGTTCGCAGGCTATGACCCGATCGATGGCGCCCCGCAATCCGAGATAGTCGGAAAATCCGCCATCTACCAAATGGATGAAGTGTCGATGCCCGTCCGTGTAGGAGCGCGCCTGCGAAGCGACGTATCTCATGCGAGTCGAGGCCGCCGGGTCGTCCAGTATGGACTATATCCATTCCGGTTTGGCCTCCGCATGCTCCGTTGAATAGTTTTTCAGATTCACAGGGGTTGGATCCATGGGAAGCGCCGAGGAGGCTGCTATTGCGCGGGAAACCGGGAATTGCGACAAGTCCGACCGTATCAGGTCAAATTCATCCTGGGTGAATTCGAACCGCGCGCCGAAAGCGATGTCCGTGGCGTTGACGCAGAGAAATGGGCGGCCGCGCCGAGCCATTAAATCGCCAAACGTCGCGCCCTTGAAGAGCAGGTGATCATAATACTCCGCCGCCAAATCGCTCCGGCTAAATCCCGGTGAGGCCAGCCTGACCAGATTCCAGGGAGCCAGAACCCGGAGGAGCAAATCGGTCTGCACATGCTTTTTGAGAAACTGCGGTTCAAAGTCGGAGAAGATGCGGTCACCCCAGAGGGCATAATAAGCTGCGGTGAAGCTGCCGCCGGAAACCGAGGAAATGATATCCACGTCGTCCAACAATCGGTGTTGCGTTCCCATCGCGCCCACCTGCGTGCGCGCGAGTTCCTCCAGCACACCATACGACAACGAGGCGGCGCGTGTGCCGCCGCCGGAAAAGGCGAGCATCAAGAGCAAATCGGAGGAATTCGTCGGCGAGGTAGTGTTTTGAAAACGGTAACCAGTCCGCTGGTCCGTCGAAACCAACGGTGCGTTCTGCGGAAGACGCGCGCAGCCGCTGGCCAGCAGCAGAATAGTGAGGAAAAGTGAAACGGGTTTTAAGACCATGTTGTTCTCTCCTCCTTCAACTGACGGCAGGTGTTGTTCATATTCATTCCTATGACTTTGTGGTTGTCTGTTGAATTAACACTTCCCGGGCGGCAAATTTGTAAAGCTCGGAAAGAGTCGGCATGTTAAAACAAGCGTCGTCAAAAATCGTTGCGGTCGCACCGGCCAGCATCGCCATCAGGCCCACATGCACCAATTCGGTGGCGTGTTCGCCCAGGACGTGAATGCCCAGCAACTTCAGGTCGCTTCGCCGGAACAGCAGTTTGACGAAGCCGCCGGTGTCGCCGATGATCCGGCCGCGGACGGAGCTGGCATACGGCCCGCGGCCCACCACGTAATCCACGCCTTGTTTTTTGAGCGACTCCTCGGTTTCGCCCACCATGCCGGCTTCGGGAATCGTGTAAATGCCTGTGGGCAAAAGTTTCGGCAGCCCGGTGTGCGCGCCAAAATCGAATGCATGACTTACGGCGCGGTGGCCTTGTTCGATGCTCGTGGACGCCAAGGCGGGAAATCCAATCACATCGCCCGCCGCGTAAATGTGCTGCGCCGAGGTGCGGTAATGTTCATCCACGCGCACCAGATCGCGCTCACCCACGGCGACACCGGCGGCGGTCAGATTGAGTTGAGACGTGTTGCTTTTGCGGCCGGCGGCCACCAAGACCGCTTCCACCGTCAACTCGCCGCCAGAAGCCAGCTTGAGTGTAATCCGTTCCGGGCCGGCCACGACACATTCCTGAACACGTTCGTTTCGATGAAGCAAAATGCCATTTCGTTCCATCGCAGCGGCCAGCGCACTGGAAACTTCCGCGTCGAGAAACGGGAGTAACGCGTCCCGACCGTCAATCAAATGCACTTCGACGCCGAGCGCCGCGAAGATGCAGGCGTATTCGCTGCCGATCACGCCCGCGCCGACCACCGCCAGAGACCGGGGCAAGCGGTCCAGACTCAGGATCGTATCCGAGTCGTAAATGTGTGGCTGGTCGAACGGAAACAGGGGTGGTCGAAACGGCGACGAGCCGGTGGCAATCAGGATTTTTTCGCCTCGCAGTGCCGATGCGCCGTTGGCGGGGTTGGTCGCCCGGAGCGTGTGCCGATCATCAAAGACCGCCGTGCCGGGGAAAAAGTCAATTTTCAGCGAGTCGGTCCATTGGGCGAGCATGGTGTTGAACCCGGCCTTGACGTTTTGTCCGTGTCGGAGGAAATCGGCCACGGTCGCATCGCGCCGCAGCGCGATGTCCACGCCGAACAAGTTGCGGGCTTGCGCGCCGGACAAGGCGAGCGCCGTCTCGCGCAGCGTCTTGCTGGGCAGGGTGCCGGTGTTCACGTCGGCACCGCCCAATTCCTTGTCCGGGTTGATCAGCGCGACGATCTTGTTGTGCATCGCCGCCAGGCGCGCACCGCTCACTCCGGCCGGCCCGCCGCCGATCACAATCAAATCATAGGTTTTCATGTTTATCTCCTTTTGCACTCGCGGTGAATGTGGTTTCCGTTGTCATGAAATTTCATTTGCTCCTGTCATCGGGATGGCTGCTGGTGCCAGACCAATCCGAAAAAAAAGAGGGCTAAAACAAAAATCGTGGTCAGGTGAGTGGACATGGTTCAGAGCTTTTCTGGATTTGAGCCGGTTTGGTTTTTGGCGGCAGCAGAAGCTGGAGCCAGCGACGATTGGGTCTCCCAGCCGCCGCCGAGCGATTTGTAAAGCGCGATCAGATTGGCCGCGATGGTGCGTTCACTTTGCACCAGCGCGTCCTGCGCCTGATAGAGCGAGCGCTCGGCGTCGAGCACGTTGATGAAGTTCGCCAGGCCATTGGCATAAAGTTGGCTGGTCAGGCCGTTGGTGAAACGGTTTTGCACAATCGCCAGCGATTGTTCCTGCGCGCGGATATTGTCGCGGGCAATTTCCAATCGCCGCTGATAACCGCGTGCCTCGACATAGTTGCGGGCGACCTCGCCGAGCAGCGTGACGAGCGTCTCGCGCTCGCCGAATTGCGCCGCGGCGACTTGCGCCTTGGCCGACTCCGTCGCGCGGCGGGTGCCGCCGAACACGTCAATCTCCCACGAAGCGTCGAAGCCTGCTTGATACACATTGTTTTCATAGGCGCTGGACGGGAGCGACGGAAACGAGTCGAGCACTGGCTGGTTTTCGCTTTGCCGCTGCCGCGCATAAGAACCGGCGGCGTCCACCGTTGGCCAGAAATTGGCGGATGTCATGCGATAATGCGCCCGCGCCTCGCGCACACGTGCTTGGGCGATTTTCAAATTGAGGTTCGAGCTGGCGGCGCGGGCGATCAACGAGTCCAGCTCCGCATCGTGAAAGTTTTTCCACCAGGCCGCCGGCCAGGGGTTCGCTCCAGTTCGCCGGGGCTTTGGTTTCCGGCTTGTGATAGTCAGGACCGACGCTGGGCAAGTTGGCGCAGCCGCCGGTCAGGAGCGCCAGGAGCGCCACGGTTGATAAATGATTTGGTTTCATAATTTTTTGTCTCGCTGGGGTTGGAGTTTTTTAGGGACGAATGCTTTGCTGCAAATCCACTGACAGTGCTGTCTCGGCGATTCCGTCCAGCGGCGGACACACGGTCGCGCGAACGATATTCGCGGGGTTGATGGCACCAATGCCGCCCCCCTTCAAACGAAAGGGAATGGCTGGCATGTCCAGTAAATGGTTCCAAAGCTGGCGCTTTTCGTGAACGGTAGCCGGGACGATGGTTTCCAGCTTCAGGCGGATCATCCAGTCGCCGAGCGTGTGGATTTCCACCAGCATGACGTGTTTGTTCTCTGCCGCGGCCAAGGCTTCCAACTCGGCAAGATTGACCAACGCGTCGTCGTTGACCTCAACCGCATCCATCCACCCGCTCGGCAGTGGCAGCGGCGGCGGCGATGCCGTGTGCGCCAGAATCATGTCAATGGTTCGCGTGGGAATGGCGCTGATACTGTGTTCTGAAGCCAGCGTGAGCAAAGGTGGTTGGAAAAGCCGGGGCGTGACCAGTTGTCGCAGCGTCGTCTCGGCGAGGCATGGACGGATTTTTCCATCTGCCGTGAGCCGCACTTTGTTGCATATTTCGCAAAAATACAGATTCGTCATCGCGCCGATGAAGCCAACGAGCGCGCCGGTTTCTTTAAGCAGATAGCAGGACTGCGAAGTTGCCAAGCACGCGCGATGTCCGACACAATCGCGCGGATGAGTTTCACCGAGTTGTCGGATGGCTTCTTCATGAAGTCCGCCGGTTGGGAAGCGGTCAAGAACGCCCGCTCTTTACTGGCGGGCGGCAAGGTCATTTCCTCGAACTGGGCACCGCCTCTGCTCAAGGGCGTTGTACAGGAGGGCACGTCGTCATATCGCGCGGGCATGGTCATCAAAGGGCCGGTGGATATTGACAACCTCTGCACCTGCCGCGCCTCACGTGAGGCGGGCATTATCTGCGCGCACTCGGTAGCAGTGGGGTTGCACCATTTGCTGAGCACAAAGTCGCCGCCCCGGGGCAGCGACACGGCCACACCGCTGCCCGCGCGATTCGGGGGCAGAGTGATCGCCCGCGAACCGGCACCGCAACCGGGACCAAAACTCAAGCGAGCCGCCAACGGCGAACGTCTGGAAATCTCAGTCATCATGCCGCCCACCTTCGCGGCGGGAATTGAACGCGGGAAAGTAATGGTTACGTTTGAGGGCAAGTGGAGTCGGGGTCGCGTGCCACTCAGCGCGCTGCCGATGAACCAATCATTTTCAATATCGCCCGAGGACACGCGCCTGCTCGACAAGGCCGAGGAACTCGCCGGCAACGAAACGCCCGGCGGCCTGATGCTCAATCTTGGCGAATTGACCCAACTGCTCGACGCGCTCGCCGGTCATCCGCGAGTGGCGCTGGGCCGTAATCCACCGCTCGTGGTGAGCGCGACCGCGTGGCCCGTGCCGGTGGAGGCCACGCTCGAAACCTCCGGCGAAATCCGGCTTAACCTGCCCGCGAACCTTCAGCCGCCGACGCTGATTGCCGGTGAGTCGTTATGGGCGTTTCGTGGAGACTCACTCAAACCAGTCGGGCTGCCGGTGCAATGGCGCGAGCTGTTCCGCGCGCCGATGAAGCTGCCACGGTCGCGTGTTCCGTCGTTCCTGAGCCAGGAGCTGGCCGTGCTGGAAGCAGAGAGCGATGTGGATGCGAATTTTGGCATTGATGAATTCACGCTGGAGCCGCAGTCGCCGCGCTTCATCCTGGCGCTCAACGGCGGGCTGGTCCAGCTGCAGGCACAACTCCAATGCGCTTATGGCCCGCGTATAATGACTGTGGGCGTGACCGCTAAAGCCGAGTCGCTCTGGCTGCCGGATCCCAAGAACACCACGCGTTACTCGACCCGCGACTTCAGCGCGGAGGTCGCGGCAGCAGAGCGGATGCGCCGGGCGGGTTTCAACGGCCCGGACGCGCAGGGGCGCTGGAGTTTGCACGGCGAGAGTGCGGTCGTGCGTTTCTTCGCGCGCGATTACCCGCGCTGGCAGAAGGAATGGGAAGTTTCACTGGAGGAACGGCTCAAGCACAGCACGACCAAGAACTTCGAACGGCTCGAACCGCGTTTTGAAATCCGGCCTTCCGGCGAACGGTGGTTCGATGTCGAGATGTCGCTGGCATCGACGGACGGCGAGAAATTTTCTGCGGCGGACATCCAGCGCCTCATCTTGTCCGGCAATGGCACGACGCGGTTGAAGAATGGCCGCATCGCGCTGATTGACACGGGTGCGTTGGAGGAATTCACCGAGGTGCTGCGCGACTGCGCGCCGCAACAACACGCGAAGGGCTATCGCTTCAGCGACGTGCAGGCGGGCTTCCTCGACGCCACGCTGCGCCAGCAGCCCGGCTGGCAGGTGCAGGCCGCGGCTGGGTGGCGCGAACGCGCGGCGCAACAGAGTGGTCAGGCGAAGCTCACGTGTCCGCCACTCGGCCCGCTCGAAGATGTGCTGCGTCCCTACCAACGGCAGGGCGTGGCGTGGCTGCAATTTCTGCGTGAGAACAAGTTCGGGGGCATCCTGGCGGACGAGATGGGCCTCGGCAAAACGCTCCAGACGCTGGCGTTTATCCACTCGTACCACGCGAACCGCAAACTATCCGGCCCCGTGCTCATCGTCTGCCCGACTTCGCTAGTCTTCAACTGGCTGGCCGAGGCGAAGAAATTCACGCCCGGGTTGAAGGTTGTTGCGCTGCACGGCACCGGCCGGCATGAGCATTTCGAGGACATCGCCGGTAGCGACCTCGTAATCACCAGCTACGCGCTCATCCGGCGCGACGCGGACCGGTATCGCGAGCTGGAGTTCGACACGCTGGTGCTCGACGAGGCCCAGCACATCAAGAACCGGCAGACCCAAAACGCACAGGCTGTGAAAGCCATCCGCACCAGCCATCGGCTCGTGCTCACGGGCACTCCGATGGAGAACTCGGTGCTCGATCTCTGGAGCATCTTTGACTTTTTGATGCCCGGCTACCTCGGCTCGGCGACGGACTTTCGCGAGCGTTACGAGCAGCCCATCACGCGCGATAAGGATCAGGCGGTGCAGGCGCGGCTCGGGCGGCGGTTGCGGCCCTTCATCCTGCGACGGCTCAAGACCGAGGTGGCCAAGGACCTGCCCGCGAAGATCCAACAAGTTTCCTTCTGCGAGCTGACCGATGACCAGGCGGAGATTTACAAACAGGTGCTCGCTGTTAGTCGAAAGGAAGTCATGGACGCCGTTGGCGCGCAGGGCGTGGCAAAGAGCAAGATGATCGTGCTCAACGCGCTGCTGCGCCTGCGCCAGATCTGCTGCGACCTGCGGCTACTCAAGCTGGACAATGCCGAATTCAACGACGAGAGCTCCGGCAAGCTGGCGATGTTTGGCGAGTTGCTGGAGGAAGCCATGGACGGCGGTCACCGCGTGCTGGTCTTCAGTCAATTCACGACGATGCTTTCACTGCTTAAGGACAAGCTTACGGCGGAGAACATTGAGTTTTGCTACCTTGATGGCGCCACCACCAATCGCGGCGCAGTGGTGGAGAAATTCCAGGGCAATGCGAAGATTCCCGTCTTTCTCATCAGCCTCAAGGCCGGCGGCGTGGGTCTCACACTCACCGGCGCGGACACGGTCGTTCATTTCGACCCGTGGTGGAATCCGGCGGTGGAGGACCAGGCCACGGACCGCGCCCACCGCATCGGCCAGACCCGTGTGGTGACAAGCTACAAGCTCATCACGCGCGGCACGGTGGAGGAGAAGATTCTGGCGCTGCAACAAAAGAAGCGCGCGATCATCAAGGCCACCCTCGACGGCGAGGAGACGCTGGCGGACAACCTGACCTGGGAGGAAATTCAGGGTCTGTTTGAGTAACATCATCAGCTGTGCCGGGTAGCCTCAAAATCAGGATCTCATCACACCCGGATTCCGGCATTTGGAAAATAACAGAACATTCGTAGGACCGCCGGTTTCTTCATCGCGTTCAACTGACCAAGTGCGACTCCCGAAGGCGCTACGGATAACGATTTTGAGAGGAGAACGAGGCGGTTTTGAGTTCTTCCTGCCAGCCGCCTCCGAGTACCTTGTAGAGCAGAAACAGGTTCAGGGAAAAGGTTTGATCGCTTTGAACCAGCGAATACTGCACCGGGTGAGGCGAGCGTTCGGAATCCAGCACATGCAGGAAGTCTGTCAGGCCGCTCTTATAGTCTTCGCAGTCTTGCACATTGACCTGCCGTCGCTCACGCTGATCAGGAAGCGCCAAATCGCTTCATCACTAATTGACACCGAACACGACCAACAAATCGGCGAACCCAAGCGCGGTGGACGATATCATCGCCTATCACGACCGGACGAAGCACCATCCCGAGCGCTATGCCCTTGGACCGGGAGGCCTCGACTGGGCGACGCAGCCGGATCCGTTTCGCCGTTTCCTAGGCTCACCCGTGCTCAAACTCCCGTTGGCCGACCGCGACGACACGCCCGCCGCGGCCACTTTGTTCGGCTCGGTCATTGTGCCGCCACGACCGTTCAACCTCGATGCGTTGGGGTTGTTCTTTGAATTGTCCATGAGCCTTTCCGCACGGAAGGAGATTCCTGGCATGAGTTGGTATCTACGGATGAACCCTTCCAGCGGCAATCTGCATCCGACCGAAGCCTATGCCATCCTGCCCGCGAGGGAATGGTTGCCGGACGGCGCAGGAGTTTATCATTACGCACCGCTGTCACACGCCCTGGAACAACGGACGCGCCAACGGCCGAGCGCCATACCAGATGCGACCGAGTTCTGTGTGGGACTGACTTCCATCACTTGGCGCGAGGCATGGAAATACGGTGAACGGGCCTTTCGCTATTGCCAGCACGACGTGGGACATGCCCTCGCCGCCCTGCGTTACGCAGCCGCGGTGCTCGGTTGGCGCGTGGAACTAATGCCAGAGTGGGATGACGCGCAACTGGCCCGGCTGCTCGGCCTTGACCGCACCGAAGATTTTAGCGATGCCGAACGCGAAACTCCAGAACTGCTCATCAGGATTATTGTGAACGAGACGACGGAGCCGGCTCTGTCACCCGTTGCCGATGAACCCGTCGAATGGTTCGGACGCGCCAACCGGTTGAGCCGATCCCATGTCGGTTGGCCGGTCATTGATGAAGCCGTTACGGTCTCGGAGCGAAAGGCTATGACGGCAGACCAACCTGTTGGTCCAATTATCTGGCCGCCGCCCGCCCCGCCCCTCTGTGCCCACTCGTCCGGTCAACTGATCCGCCAGCGCCGCAGCGCGGTGGACTTCGACGGTGTCACGACCATCACGCGCGAAAAGTTTCTGGCCATTCTGGATGCCACGCTGCCGCGGGTATCCGTGCCGCCGTTTGATGCGTGGCAATTTCCTCCACGGTTGCACCTGGTTTTGTTCGTGCATCGGGTCACGGGACTGGAGCCTGGCATGTATATCTGGCTGCGTGCGCCGGCGGAGGAGAAAGCCTTGCGGCAGGCCTTTCACAACATTTCCGATTGGGAAGTCCTGGTGGATCTGTCCCCCGCGGTGCCGCTCCGGCGGTTGGGCCGGGGAGACCTACGCGATTTTGCGAGGACCTTGTCCTGCCAACAGGATATTGCCGCTGACGGCGCATTCAGCCTCGGCATGCTGGCACGGTTCGAACCGGTTCTACGGGAACGCGGCGCATCGGCTTGGCGGGAATTGTTCTGGGAAGCGGGAATGATTGGCCAGGCGTTATATCTCGCCGCTGAGGCCGCCGGGTTGCGAGGCACGGGGATTGGTTGTTACTTTGATGACGTGTTGCATCACGCTCTCGGTTTGACGGGGCACGATTGGCAGAGTCTCTATCACTTCACCATCGGCAATCCCGTCGAGGATCTGCGGCTAAGAACTGCACCGCCGTATGCGCATCTGAAAATTGGAGATGGGGGATAGGAGGAACGGCTGTAAACAACCAGTCGCATTTCCATATGCAGGATTGAATTCAATCCGTCGAAGAAGAGAAATCGAGGAAAGGTCACATGCAGTCTAGGCGATGGGTTTATTGACCAACTTGACTCGCTGGCACTTTTGCTGGCAGTCTTGATTCAGACCGATTGTTTCCCCTCAAAATATGCCCTTTCCCGCATAGGTGACGGTCGCAATTCGACAGCCTCGGGCAGAGCCGCCGCGCCTTGGACCAAGGCAAGGGATGAACCCCAATATTTGGCCGATTTTTTGATGCCTGTTCATCCAGAAAGACGGGAATAAATCCTTCAGCCGTCCGTCATCGATAGAATGCGCTTGCGTCCGCTCAGACGGCGCTTGGCTGGCTTTTTTGGAATCGGGAGGAACGCAAGGTGGCGTCAAGCTGGCGAAGGTCTTTGGGCAATTCGGCGGTCCAGGTCATGCGTTGGCCGGGCTGTTCCGGGTGTTCGAGGCTGAGGACTTCGGCATGCAAGGCTTGACGTGGGAAATCAATGGGCGTCTTGGTGTGGTTCTGTCCGCGATAGGCCGGGTTATATGTGCGGTCGCCGATCAAGGGGTGTCCCGCGTGGGCAGCCTGGACGCGAATTTGATGTTTTCGACCGGTCTCCAGCCGGAGCCTCAATTTGGTGACGAAGCCTTTGCCGCCGGTAAACGGATACTCCGCGATGACTTCGTAATGCGTGATGGCCTCGCGGGCTTCGGAGCCCGGGTCTTTGAGTTGCGCTTCAGAAAGTACTTGCTGGCGCAGTTCATCCCGGCTCAATTGCAGCCATTGCCGCCAGGTGCCAGCAGGCGTGCTCGGACGTCCTTCCACGAACGCCACATACTCCCGTTTCATGGAGTGCGCCTTTAATTGCTCGATGAGGTGGTGACGCGCGGCGGGGTTCGTGGCCATGCAAAAGATGCCGCTGGTATATTGGTCGAGGCGATGAACCGGCAAAGGTTGCAATCGGCGATAGGCGGTCGGCAATGACTTTCCGGCGACGCCGCGGTTCTGAGCCTTCAGTTTTCCCATCAGGAAATCGGCGAGGATGCTGAGCGCGGAAAGATCACAATTTGACGCGGGCACGGAGATGAGACCGGGCCCCTTGTTGACGATGGCGAAGGCGGAATCCAGGTATAGCAACGAAACGCGCGGATGAATCTGCCAGCCCGAACCGCACGCCAGAGTGGTGGCGTGGCGATCGCGTAGTTCCAATGTATCGCCCGGGTCTATGATGCTTTGATGGGGTTTGCGGATGATGACACCATTGACGCTCACCCGCCCCGCCAAGATCCATTGTTTGGCGCGGCTCTTCGGCGTGTCGGGATGCTTCCGCAGCAACCAATCCAACAGGGGGCTGACCTTGGTCGTAACCATAAGGAGTCCGACTGTAAACTAGCCCATTCCAAGTTCACTATACAGCTGACTTCCGTCGCGATTCCACTACCCTTGGATACTAATTCTCCCTATGCTGGTTCAGACAGTTGCAGGGACTGCCATCGCGCCGATTATGATCTTTGGGTGTAATCCCATCACGCATTGGCTGAACGCCCGTTGGAACCAGATGTAGATCGAGTTGCCTTCAGCCGCACTCGCCATATCAAGCATGGTTCCGATACCACAACCGCGCCGGTTCCCGCGATTCATCACATGGTAATCGCATCGGGATATTCCGCTCTCAACTTCCGCGCCATGCCCAAACCTTATCCAAATCCCGTCAATATGGCGATATCAAGACCCATTTACGTTTACGTTTACGGACATGGTTTTGCTGAGCGCTTATTGTAATGGCTTTTCCGGCGCTGGTTCCTGTCCTGGGGGTGTCTGCGAATGGATGACGGCTGCCAGCAAGTAGGCGACCAAAGCCAGCAAGAGGATATCCTTTAGTCCTGTAAACATCGATAAAAATTCCAACAAGCCGCCGGCTACGGCACCCAGCAAATTCCAGCCGAAAGCCACGCCGGCTTCAGCCCGTTTGCCGAAGATAGCCGCGAAACAAAGGGACGCAAAGAAAACGGGGGCACCCACAAAGCAGAGCGAGCAGCCGAGCCTGGCGGCGATATTGATGTTCAAGAGCAGCTCGGTCGGGAATGCGTAGCAGATCAGCAGTGATAGTATCAAACCTCCCATCGCGATGCTCCAAGGAATCGGCCGCAATTGGTAGAGAATGGTCGCTGTCAGGATGGTGGCCAGAATCGATCCGAAAACCACCGCGCTGGTCAGCCAGGTGGCTCCCCACGCCAAGTTCATGACGGTCACAGAGCGGGTTTCAAGCAGCAGAAAAGCCAGCCCAAAGAGAAACATCTCTTTATCCATTCCCGCACCGGTCATCAGGCTTCGGCGCATTTCGGTGGAGGAGACGGCGACGCCCAAGATGGTCAGTCCAGCGATCAGGCCCATGATTCCCAGGTAGAAGGAACTGACGCCGCGGCCTTTCAAATAGAGGTAGGGCCAGTCATCGTCTGGAAGAGTAAGTCGGGGAAGATACTCGCCAAAATAAGCCTCCTTGGCCCGCGCGCGCTCTTGGGGAGATTGATCTGCAAAAGCTGGACCGCCCATGATAATTGTATTGAACAGCGCATGGAATTTCTCATGGACGACCGGCAATTCGCCGAAGGTATCCGACATCATCCCGATGAGCCGGTTGTGGATGTAATCGGTGGAAACCATGAAGTACAGCACCATCCCTCCTTCCGGAGTCAAATGAGAGCGGGCCGCTTTGAAGCAATTCAGCGTGTAAACAAAATTATCCAGACGCACATTTGAAAGCGCTGACAAACGAGTCATCGAGTCGAGCGTGCCGAAAACGATCAAATCATAGGACTCGGTGGTATGGTTCAGAAACGAACGGGCATCCGTATTGAAGACCCTGACTTTGGGCGAGTCATAGGGGTGATCCGGGTGAAATTTCCTTCCCAGTTGGAGGATCACCGGGTCGATTTCCACGGCGTCCACTTGTTCGGCACCTTCATCCAGCGCCACGCTCACGTCATTGCCGGTTCCCGCTCCCAACACCAACACGCGCCGAGGCGGTTTGATCAACATCCGATAGGGTACGTGGTAACCTTCAAGAATCGATTGATGCTGGTCGGACGTGGCTGGACCACCCCGCTGGAGGGCAATCATGCGTTGGTGCAGCGAACCGTTCGCCAGGACCTCGTCATGTTGGTGGACGGACAAGGAGTAATACGGGCTGTAGTACTGGGCTCGTTCCGCGCTGACGACAATGAAAACCGTAACCATCGCCGCCGCCAGATAAGCAAGGGACAACCTTTTGTGGCCGGCGAAAAACAGAAATCCGGTTCCGAGGAATATGCAAAACCAAACGACCGGAAACGAGTGCGCAAAGCTGGCCAGTGCAAAGCCAATGACGCCGATCAGTGAGCCCAGGATGTCCCAGCAATAACCCTGGAGGGACCGGGATCGCGCCCGGAATTCCTGCAATCGTTCGGCCACAATTTGTCCCAGAGGAACGAAGTTTAGGGTGCTGAAAATAAATGAGAGAACAATAGGCAGCCTGACGCCGTTTACCACCGGCGCGTTCGAAGGCAGATCGAAGTAGAGCAGCCATAGATGTTCCGACGCCGACTGTTGAGTGAAGATGATTCGTCCAAGGGCCGAAGCGATGCCGGCAAGCAATACCAGGTTGACAGGCCAGAGCCATAGCAGAGACCGTTTCCCGCCTCTCAAACAGCCGAGTCCCAATCCCAGGAATGCACTCAAAAGAATTAAATTCGGAAAATACGCGAGCACCCGGACTTGTCCTCCCAGCCAGCGGATCAGCGTCAACTCCTGAAACAACACCACGAAGGATGCGGCCACCAATTCCAATGCAAGTCGGCGCGTGCTTTTCGTTGGCATATCAAATTGTTCAGCTGACAAGATGTGGTGATTCAGTCTGGCAGGATTCCTGGGATCAGGCAAGAAATTGCAATTCGTTCGTAAGCGTCACACCAAGCACCTTCTTGACAAAGCATCTGGTGGGGTCGCTTGCGATGCCAATGTGGTGAAAAATCCTCCGGTCACTTGAAAATCCGAAAATGAACCAGCCGCGTCATAACCTTCCGCCTTCGTCAAGACCACGGCGCGACAAATACGATCAGAGCGCGGTAAGCCCAAGCAGACGCAATGGGCGGGAAACCAGCTTCTCCCGGCCCAGCAAAAAACATCCTAATCGGTAAACGTCAGCGGCCCCGGTAATTGGCTCCTCGAGAGAAATCTGACGCGTCAGGGTGGTGAAATCACTGTAGCGCACTTTCACCTGGACAGTGTGTGCGCCCAGCCTCCGGTGTTTGAGCCGCGATGAAATGTCCGCTGCCTGCTCTTTCAGGCAAGTTCTCAAAATCTTCCGGTCGTCGGTGTCTTTGAGAAACGTTTCTTCGCCGCTGATGCTCTTGATATCCTCGCCAAGTTCCAGCGGCCGGTCGTCCTCGCCGAACGCAAACTCCTTTAGCTTCGACCCGAACGAACCGACCAAGGCGCGGAGGTCCCCGGCGTAATCCTGCAAATCACCGACGGTGCTGATTCCCACCTTGTTCAACACCTGTTCCGTGACCTTGCCAACACCGTAAAGCGTCCGCACCGGTAGCTGTCGCAGGAATGAAACCTTCTCCTGATGGGTGATCACCGTCAGGCCGTCAGGCTTCTGATGATCGCTGGCAATCTTGGCCAGTAGCTTGTTCGACGCGATGCCAATCGTGGCCCTCAGTTGGCGCTCGGACAAAATCCGCTGTTTCAATTCGCGAGCCACTGGCAGGGCCAACAACAGCGAGGCGTCGGCGTCCTCCGCCTGACAGATCGCTGAAACGTCAATATACGCCTCGTCCACCGACATCTGTTCCACGACCGCCCCGGTGGTGGCGATGATTTCCATGATCCGTTGCGATTCCTCGCGATAGGCATCCATGCGCGGGCGGACGAAAATGCCTTTGGGGCACAGCCGGCCGGCGGTGGCGTTGGGCAGCGCCGAACGCACCCCAAACTTCCGGGCCTCGTAGCTCGCGGCGCAGACCACGCCACGCTGGGTGGGCGGCGTGCCGATGATCACCGGCTTGCCCCGCAACTTCGGGTCGTCACGCTGCTCCACGGAGGCAAAAAATGCGTCCATGTCCATATGCATGATTACTCGAAACATCGTGTCGTTAATTCATCATGTTCGTTTGAAAGTCAGGATCATTTTTGTGAGACCAAATTCAGTCTGGGCTTGCCCGCCCGCTGCACACGCAATGAGAATCCACGACCATTCTCGAACGGCTCCACCTTGGCTACCACTTCCAGTACCGGATAACGCACGGTCGCCAGCCCGTAGTTCTTGTAAGTCTGCGCGAACAACTCGGTCTCCACCATGCCGGTCCAATCCGCCAGCGTCAGGAACTTCATCGGTTCGCCCGTGATCTGGTGATGTGTGCGTTGTTCAACAATCAAACCACAGGTCACCACTTCCTTGCCAACATGCTCGGCCAGTTTTGCAACGGGACAGTAGGTGTTCCAGGCGATGTGATCATGCAGCTCCAGCGGATGGCCACTCGCCGGAAAGCCCAACAATTCGTTTTCTGCTTCCAACCGTTCGCGCCGGGTCGGTTCTTTGAGCGGTACTTCCGGCAACCGGTCCATGCCGGGTGGCGGCAACAGCAGGCCTTGCCATCCATTGTCCGCGTGTCCAAAGGCTCGTTGGAGAAACTGGCATTCCCAAAATTGTGCGGTACGCGTCCGGCCAAATTCATCGAAAGCCCCAACGCGCAACAGCGACTCCATTTCTTCAGGCGATGCCGCAACGCGACGGTAAAAGTCAGCCAGTGATTGAAATTGCGCGCGCTCGTGTTCGGCCAAAATCCTTTCGCCGGTCCGATCGGTAAGCCCCTTGACGGAACGAACCGGCACCCGGATGGATTGACCGACCGGCTGGAATAACGGCCCGGGCTGATTAATTGACGGCGGCAACAACTTCAGTTCGAGACGATGACATTCCAGCACGTAAACGATGGGATGATAGAACCCCTTGCCATTCGACAAGACCGCCGCCATGAACTCGACCGGGAAATATTTCTTGAGCCAGGCGGATTGATACGCCTCGACGCCATAAGCGGTGCTGTGCGCCTTGCAGAAGGCGTAACCGGCAAAGCCGGTGACCAGCCCCCACACTTCAGCAATCTTTTCGGGCGAATGGCCGCGTGACAGTGCGGATTGGACGAATTCCCCCTGTATCTTTTCTATAACCCGCCGGTTCTGCTTGTTCAGGGCACGCCGAAGCACATCCGCCCGGCCCGGTGGCAGGCCGGCAAAGGCTTCACAGATTTGCAGGATATGTTCCTCGTAAACCACCAGCCCGTACGTGCTCCGCAAGCAGGCTTCCAGCGATGGATGTGGATAGACAACCGTCTCCAAGCCCTGATAACGGCGCGTGAAGGCCAGTTTCTTGCCTTCGTTGGCTGCTCCAGGCCGAATGACACTCACAATGGCAACCAGGCCGTCAATCTCCCGCACGTTACATTGCCGGCAAAGGCTCGTCATGGCCGGTGATTCGATATGATGCACCGCCCGCGCTCCGCCATCGGCGATCATCTCCCAAACCTGCGGATCCTGCCAGGGTTCTGGCGCTTGCGGGTCGCCCAACACCAGCCGGCCATCGGGTTTGTCCCGCGCAATACACCGTTCCAGGTCCACCTCAATTCCACGCTCGCTGAGCATCGCCTTCACGTCGCGCATGGCTGCCAAGCCACCCTGGGCGAGAATGTCCATCTTTACCAACCCGACGGCCTCCACCGCATCCATGTCAAAGTGGGTGGTGGCGTAGCCCTTGTTGGCGATGAAGGTCGGCGTCAATTCATGCATGGGCTGGCGCGAGAGCACCAGGCCGCACGGGTGCATTTTCGGGTAACGCGGCACGCCATCGAGGAATTCGGCCATTTGCAGCGCCGTCCGGTAAGGTTCCTCATCCAGCGGCAAGTCCCGGTTTTCGGGACTGGCGCGGAGCAAATCAACCAGCTTGGCACCGCCGCTGGGGGTATGTTCGCCCGGGATCCAGCCGCCGCCGAAACTCCAGGGAAAATGGTCGGTGAACCGCCTCACTTCGCGTTCTGCCACACCCAGAACCTTTGCCACCTCCGCGAACGCACTCCGGGCCTGGAAGGTCGAAAAGCCTCCGACCACCGCGCAATGGTCCCGGCCGTATTTCTCGAAAATCAGCTTCACCACGTCGTCTTTCGAGTCGTGGGCGAAATCAATATCAATGTCCGGCAGCTTGTTGAGCGCCATGCGGTCCTTGTTCAAGAACCGCCGGAAATAGAGGTCAAACCGGATGGGGCACACGCCACTGATACCCAGACAATAGCAGACCAGTGAATCCGCCGCACTGCCGCGGGTAATCCAGTCAATGCCACGCTTTCGGCAGTCCTGGAGAAAATCCCAGGTGATCAGGAAATATTCCTCGTAGCCGACCTCGCTGATGATGGAAAGCTCCTCCATCACCTGTGGCCGAAACTGGCTGGCGCGTGCCCCGTAACGCTCGTTCAAGCCCTGTAGCACCAAACGGTGCAGAAACTCACCCGGCGGCGAGCCATCTGGCAGCGAGAAGCCAGGGAACTGCGGTTTGCCGAACGGCAGATCGAAATTGCACCGTTCCGCAATTTCGAGCGTGTAACCCAGCCAGTCCGGGTGTTCCGTGCAAGCCGCTGCCATTTCCACGGGAGTACGGAAATGGAAGCGCCCGCGTTGCCGCTTCTCCGGGTGTTCCTCGCGCAACAGGGTCAAGGTGCGGATGCTTTGGACGATGTCATATTTCTGACGGTCTTGGGATGTGGCATAACGGATGACCGGGCACGCCACGACAGGAAATCCCCTCTCCGCATCGGATGGGGAGAGGGTGGCCGCAGGCCGGGTGAGATGTCGTTTCGTCGCCATGCGGTAGAACCGGCCTGGAAATAATTCTGACAGATGCGCGTCCTCGCCGACGGCGATCAATCCTTCAGCGAATCCCTCAAGTTCCTCGCGCCGGAACGGCCGGCGTTGCTGTGCCGCGACTGAAGCCGCATCGTCGCTGTTTGCCGATTGTTCCGCATGGTGGGACAACAGACGGCAGAGGTTGTGATACCCCCGCGCCGATTCAACGTAGAGTAACAGTACCCTGTCACCGATACACAATTCCGTGCCGAGAATCGGCTTGATGCCCGCCCGCTTCGCGGCCAGCACAAACTCAACTGCGCCATGCAGGTTGCCGGTGTCCGTCAAGCCAACGGCCGATAAACCGTGCTGTTTGGCCAGATTCACAATGGCAGACGGGGAAAGTGTGGAATCCAGAAACGAGTAGTGGCTGTGAACACGCAATGGAACATAGCAGACGACGGGTTGTAGCCGACGAGGCAACGAGGCGGACGGCGGGTTCTCAAACTGTTTCCGCCTCTTCACGTCGTCCGCTACGGGATCACGCGGCACGTCCCTCAATCGCAGGTCATGGCCACGCAAAACAACCGACCACCCTTTGTTCCGCCGAAGATTATCCAGCACCGCGGCGAGCCGTTCGCGGGCGTCGAGGTTGCGAGCATTGGCTTCAAGCGGCAACTCACTACGAAACACCCCGTCATACACGTTCGACAATTTCAGCGACACCATCCGCAGGCTCACGCGCCGTTGCCACGCTTCACGAAGCAGTTCCCGCAGGCGGCCATAAACGTCCGTTTCCAAATCCGTCGGTTCTCTCAGACTTTCGGCACGTTGATTCTCGTCACGGTCGTTGTAACGCACCTTTACGGTCAGCGTCCGCACGCTCCGACCTTCCTCGCGCACCTGGGCAAAGAGATGATCGGCCATTCCACGAAGGACGGCTCCGACATATTCCTCGTCGGTGACATCTTCGTTGAAGGTCTCCTGCTTGCTGTACGACTTTTGCGGTTCACTTGCGGGAACCAACGGTCGTTCGTCAATGCCGTTGGCAAACTGCCGCGTGACGGGTGCCTGGTTGCCCAGCAGCAGCGCAAGCAAATCTATCGGTGTGACGGCAATCTGCCCGATGTTCGCCAGTCCCGCGGCGTTCAAGCGCACAGCGGTTTTCGGGCCGATGCCCGGCAGCCATTTGTTTGGCAACGGATACAGGAACTGCCTTTCCTGTCCCGTCGGCACAGTTTGAAACGCGGCTGGTTTGTTCAACTTGGAAGCGATCTGGCTGACCAATTTGTTGGAGCCGATGCCTTCGCTGACGCTGATTTTCAGAGATTGCCGGATGGCGTTGCTGATGGTCAGCGCGATTTCAATCGGCGGTCTTTTGCGATTCGCCGTCAGGTCAAAATAACCTTCATCAATGGAAGTGCGTTCCACATCCGGCGTGAAATCGTAGGCGACGCCAAACATCCAGTTGGAAAATTGCTCGTAGCGTTCGTAATCGCCGGGTAACACGATGAGCTTCGGGCAGAGCTTACGCGCCCGGGCAGTAGGCATGGGGGTATAGATGCCGAACTTGCGGGCTTCGTATGAGGCTGAGGCAATAATGCCGCGACTTTCACCGCCCACAGCCATGGGTTTGCCCCGCAACCGGGAATCGGCAGCCTGCTCAACGGACGCGAAGAACGCATCGGCGTCGAGATGAACGATAGTCCGCATGGCACAACTCCTATCTAACCGGATGGGACAACCGCTGTCCGAGCGCGTTACTCCTTTGCCCGGCGGATAAGGGCTTTGACAACACCCTGTATCATCAATTCTTGGGCGGGAATGAGATTAGGGTATTTCGGGTTTTCGGCCTTGAGAAACGGCTTGCCGCCTTTCAGAACAAACGTTTTGAGCGTACTGGCGCCGTCGATCAGGGCGGCGACGACTTGGCCGTTACGCGGTTCCGGGCCGTGCTCCAAAACCACAAAGTCTCCGTCGAGAATGTGCCGGCCAATCATCGAATCGCCCATGACGCGCAAGGCGAAGGCGTTCCGTGTCGGCTTGTAGCCTACAGTCTCTACGTCCACCGAAATACAACCCTCAGCATCTTGCTCGCGAGTTTGGGGTGGTCCCGCCGGGATGGAGCCAAACAAGGGAATATCCACGATGCGGCTACGCAGCATTGCCAATGGCGAAATAACACGTAGCGAACGCGCCTTGCCGGTCTCGGAAGTGAGACAACCCTTCTGCCGCAACAGACGTAGGTGGCCGGTGACCGTATTTATGCTGCGAAATCCGAAATGGTCCGCAATTTCCTGATAGGTGGGCGCACTACCGTGCCGTTGGCGATGACTTTCAATGAAATCGGCCAGCGCGCGTTGTTTGGCTGTGAGTGTTGGCATACTGTATGTTTATACAGTATTCCTGATTGCGCCCATGTCAACGAATTCCGTGACAGATTCAGGCGGAAGATTTGGGTTTGTTTGGCGATCCCGCCAGCTGGTTAGTCCACGACCAGCGTGACGACCGCGTCGCCGCGCAGGGCCTTCGAATACGGACAGGTCTGGTGCGCGGCTTCCATGATGCGCTGAGCCTGGGCGCGATCGGTTCCGGGAAGCTGCGCATGCAGCTCCACCGCCAGACGGAAACCGCCCTGGTCCTCTTCGATCAGACTCACCAGCGCCCGCACGGTGGAATTTTCGACGGGAATACCGAGCTTTTTAGCCGCATTACCCAAGGCTCCGTGGTAACAAGCGGAATAGGCGCCCGCAAACAGCAACTCCGGATTGGGGCCGCGTTTCTCGATCCCCTTCTGCAAAGGATTTCCTAACGTGACATCCAGCAGTCCATCGGGTGACGAAATCGTTCCCGAACGGGCTCCCTTGGAAGTCGCTTCGGCGGTAAATAAGGTTTTCATAAAAGAACTGGCTGCATGAAGGTGCGGTTTGATTTTACGGTTTCAATAATTTGAGCAGGACTTTGGCGGCTTCGGCGGAAGAAGCGGGGTTCTGTCCCGTGATCAGCAACCCGTCGGTTTGCACATAAACTCCCCAATCCGGGCCTTTGCTGTAATGCGCGCCCGTTTTTTTCAATTCATCCTCCAGCAAAAATGGCACCACTTTCGTCAGCTTCACGGCCGCTTCCTCGGTGTCGGAAAAGCCGGTCACATTCTTCCCCTTAATCAACGACTCACCATTGGGCAATTTGACGTTGAGCAGGGCGCACGGAGCATGACAGACCAAAGCCATGGGTTTTCCCTGCTGCTGGAAGGCTGCCAGCAAGGCAATGGAATTGGGATCCTTGACCAGATCCCACAACGGACCGTGTCCGCCCGGATAAAAAACCGCGTCATAATCGGAAGACTTGACGTCACTCAATTTCAACGTATGCGCGAGTTTCTGTTTGAGCGGTTCATCCTCGTCGAACCGCCGGGTAAATTTGGTTTGAGCTTCGGCCAATTCACTGGCGGGATCAATGGGCGGCTGCCCGCCTTGGGGGGACGCCAGGGTGATCTTCGCACCGGCATCCGCAAGTTCATAATAAGGGGCCGCGAATTCTTCCACCCAGAAGCCGGTTTTCTTGCCGGTGTCACCCAGCTCGCTGTGCGAGGTTAAAACAATTAAGATTTTCATGATCATGTGCGCTGGCATGCTTAATTCGATTTAAGTTGAGAAGTTCGTTTGTCGACCATTTTCGCCACAATGAAAATGAGCCCGGCTCCGCCCTACCCGCCTCCGAACATCGGCGTTATCAAAAATGCCAGCACAGTTATTAGCGAATAATAGATTGGTCGCCCGGCACAGATCTCAAGATTAGTGCCGGGCTTTGACAATGTTTACACCAAAGCTCCAGTGCGCTTGCGGTTCATCCCAGCGGGTTGGATACCACGACGCACAGTCGCCGGCTGTTTATCAGAGCACTCTTTTTCAGAATCATTATGGCAACCACATTCACCCAAAGCTTCTTTGTCGCTGCCATTCAGCGCCAGTTCGGTGAGCGTTGCGTTGGCGGCCTTCTCCTCGCCAAGAATTTCTTCCAGGAGGTCGGCGGCCTTGCGGTTGCCCAAAAGTTTAGCCCATTCGTGCAGGGCACCGTATGAGGCGATTTCGTGATGTTCAACTTTCTGTGCGGCTGAAATCAACGCCGCATTGAGGGCCGGTGACCCTTTGAATTCCGTCACGATGTCGCCGCCTTCTTCAAGCAGCGCCACGGTGGTTTTGCAGGTTTTTCCTTTGGCCTTTTGATCCAGCGATTGGAAAACCTGTTCGAGCTTCGTCACGTGACCCTCGGTTTCCTTCAAGTGGGCCTGCAACGCTGCCTTTAACTTTTCACACGTGGCAGCTTTGACCAGCTTCGGCAGAGCTTTGACAATCCGACGCTCGGCGTCATACATGTCCCCGACTTCATCCAGGAATAATTCTTTAAGTGTTTTCATTTTAAATTCGTTTGTTTTTTGTGAGTATTTTGTTGTGTTAGAGTGCTCACCATAGTCGGCTGTCTGGATGCTCACCATGGGGTGTTACCCGACTGCGTAACAATATTCGGGAGGTTGGACTTCCGTTGTCCCAGCCAGTGGCGTCTAATGGTGCCGTGCCAGCTTCACAAACATTGCTGTTCTCCGATCCGCGACCATTGGTTGAGCGGCTGGGGCATGATTTTTTCCGGCAACTGACCGAGCGCCCCGGCGTTTATCTGATGCGCGATGCGCAGGAAAACATTCTTTACGTCGGCAAGGCCAAGAATCTCAAAAAGCGGCTGAACAGTTATCGGGTGGCAAATCCTGACCGGCTGGCCCGGCGGCATCTGCGGTTGCTGCGCGCAGTCGCCCGCATTGAATTGCAGGAATGCGCGGACGAAGCCGCTGCGCTCGCGAAAGAAGCTGAATTGTTGCTGTCACTCAAACCCAAATTCAACCGGGCAGGCACCTGGCCGGGGACACCCCGTTTTCTGGTCTGGCACTGTGATGGAACACGATTGGCGCTGGCCATTTCAGAAGCTCCCGCCGGGGGCTGGCACGTATTTGGGCCGTTCGGCAGCGGGATCGTTTATTTGCGTGCTGCTCTCGTGCGATTGCTTTGGTTTGCCTTGAATTCCGAGTCTGGTTCGACGGCCACGCCGGCGGGCTGGGTTCATGGAATACTCGGGGAAATTGCCACTGTTTCTGTGGCGCAAAGCAGCGAACCAGACCTCCGCAGAATCGAGACGATTTTGACGGATTTCTTCGCTGGCGGCAACGATGGATTTGTTGCCTGGGTTGCCGATCGGACCAAGGGACTGACCCACGCTCACGATTTGGCGATACGCGATGCCGATCTGGAAACGGTGGTCAAATTCATGAAGGCCAAGGCGCGACGCACTCGTGCGTTCATCGCACCCGAGCCCGGCGTCACAGGAAAACGGATAAATCTGCATTCAACGATGCTGTTCACCGATGAAAACGGGATCCAGCCATGAGTGCCCCGGTTTCAACACCGATACATACGATTTCGGTGCGCGACTTGGTCGAGTTTGTCCTGCGGCAGGGCGACCTTGGCGGCGAGCGGGAGTTCGTCGGCTCCGACCGGGCGGTGGCTGGCATCCGCGGCCACCAGAAAATCCAACGGTCGCGCCCATCAGGTTATCTGACCGAGCTGCCGGTTGAATATCGGGTGGAAACAGAGGAGTTCACGCTGCGAATCCGGGGACGGATTGACGGTTTGCTGATTACGTCCCAACAAGTGTTGCTGGAGGAAATTAAAACCGTGCAGGGAACGTGGGACCACAAAGCGGATCAGCTGCATTGGGCGCAGGCAAAATTCTACGCCTTTATGCATGCGCAGGAACACGCCTTGAAGGAACTCGTCCTTCAACTCGTTTATCTGGAACTGCCGGCCGTCAAAGTGACCGAGTTTCGCCAGGCCATTTCATTCGCCGAGTTGGCTGATTTCTTTGCCTCGACCGTTGCCGTCTATGTGGAGTGGCTGCGTGAACGTCATCACTGGTGCCTTGCTCGCGACGCCTCCATAGCAGTGCTGGCTTTTCCCTTCCGCGATTATCGCCCGGGACAGCGCGATCTGGCGGTGGCGGCCTATCGCGTGCTCGCCAATGGTGGCCGATTATTCCTCGCCGCGCCCACCGGCATCGGCAAAACCATTTCCGTTCTGTTCCCGGCAGTCAAAGCCCTGGGCGAAGGAAAACTGGAGCGGATCTTTTACCTGACGGCCCGCACGGTCGGCCGTGCCATCGCTGAGAAAGCGCTGGTTGATTTGCGCCAGGCCGGATTGAAGCTGCGTGTCGTGACACTCACTGCGAAGGAAAAGGTTTGCGTGCGCGAAGGACATCCCTGTGACCCGCTGACCTGCCCGCTGGCCTTGGGTTATTATGACCGCGTCAAGCCCGCCATCCGGGAAGCGCTGGAACGGGAAGAAATCACCCGCGCCACTCTCGAAGAAGTCGGCCAGAAGCATCAGGTGTGTCCCTTCGAACTTTCCCTGGATGTGTCCGTGTGGTCAGACGCGGTAATTTGCGATTACAATTACGTTTTTGATCCGCAGGTTTATTTGCGCCGGCATTTCGCCGAGGACGGCGGCGCATACGGCATTCTGGTCGACGAAGCGCACAACCTCGTGGACCGGGCGCGCGAGATGTTCTCCGCCGATCTGGATGGCCAGGAGATTCTGGACGTCAAGCGCGCCATCAAGCAGGCCGCGCCGCGCTGCTCCAAAGCCCTGACGCAATTGCACACGGCGATGCTGAAACTGGGTAACCCCACCGGATCGCCTGAAGATTCGTTTGAAGCTTCCGATACCGCCGTCGAACTCAATTTGTTTCCAATGAAGCCTGTGCCGGTCCGGAGTGAAGACAACGGTGTTAGCACCAGCCCCGAATTTCCCGATAGTTTAATTGAGCCGCTGGAAACAGCGTTGGACGAAGCGGAGGGCTGGTTGGTAAAAAACCAGCCGACGAACTTCCGCGAATCCCTGCTCGCGCTGTATTTCCGGATGCATTCATTTCGACGAACGGCCGACCTTTACGATGAACGCTTCGTGACTATCGTCGAAAGCGAGCCGGCAATGAAGGTGCGTCAGTTTTGCCTCGATCCTTCCCTGCTGCTTCGGAAGGCGCTGGCCCGGGGCAAAGCCGCCATCTTCTTCTCCGCCACGCTCACGCCGATAGATTATTACCGCACCCTGTTGGGTGGTGTCCCGGAAGATCCCGTGCTGCAATTGGCCTCGCCTTTCCCGTCTGAAAACCTGGCGGTGTTGATTCAAGACCGCATCCAAACTCATTTCAAGGGCCGGGCGGAATCGCTGAACGATGTGGCCGAGGCGATTGGAACTTTGGTGCAGGGGCGGCGCGGCAACTACCTCGTCTATTTTCCCTCGTATCAATATCTCAACGACACACTCCAGGCATTTCAGATCCGTCACCCGTCCGTCCCCATTCTCGTTCAACGCCCCGGAATGACCGAACCGGAACGCGATGCGTTCCTAAATGCCTTTTCAGTTGAGCATGGAGAAACGCTCGTCGGTTTTGCCGTGCTGGGCGGCATCTTCGGCGAAGGCATTGATCTGGTCGGCGAGCGGCTGATCGGGGCGGTGATCGTCGGAGTGGGCCTGCCACAACTATGCGTCGAAAGAAACCTGATTCGGGATTATTTCCAACAGCAGAACGCGGCGGGATTTGAGTACGCTTACACCTTTCCCGGCATGAACCATGTGCTCCAGGCGATTGGCCGGGTCATCCGCTCGGAAACGGATCGCGGTGTGGTGCTGCTCATCGACATGCGTTTCAATGAGACCCGCTATCGGCGCCTCTTCCCGGCCTGGTGGAAATATTTGCGGGTGCGCCACTCGGCCGCATTACGTGAAGCCATCAGCAGTTTTTGGGAACAAAGTTCATGATGCAGCCGCATCCAGCATTGCATCAATGGTTTCTAGCGCGTTGCCCTCAAGCCGATTGTTCACGTAGATGAAGGTTTTCTTTTTGCTCGCGGCCTGTTTGCCTTCGGTAATAAGTTTTTTACCCGCAGTCCGCGCATCAGGATACGGCTCCTGGACCTTGGTATAAGGTTGCACAGCAGCGATCTTGTCACAGCCATTCGTGGTGGTGCGGGCACTGGCAAGACGACGATGATGCAGGAAGCCGTGGCCGCAATTGAATCCACGGGTCTGAAAGTTTTCACGTTCGCACCCTCGGCAGAAGCGTCTCGGGGTGTCCGCTCCACCAATTTCGGGTCCGTGCCCAACAGGTAGGCTTTGGCAATGGAAATGTTGATGGCTGGTTGCAGGCCGGCATCGTTTCGAGCGCGAAGGATACGTTGCGCTTCCTCCTTGTCATCCGTGAACAGGCTTTCCCTTTTGCCGGTTTCCGAATCAAAACTAAAGAACGTGTTCTTCCGTTTGCACAACCAATATTTCTGTTTCATCGACACCTTTCAATTTAGGTGTCTCCGAGCTTTTTGCTTAACGAGCAGTGAGTGCGTGGTGAGTGGATTCGCTTTAGATTGTGGGCGATTTACCATCTCGCGCGCCATTTACTACACACTTTACTACACACTTGGGTGTTTTTTCGTGTTTTTAGCGTCCTCCTCGATGAAGCTGTCGTTGTCCTCCAACGACTTTTAAAATGGCTCCAGAGGTAGGGCTCGAACCTACAACATCACGGTTAACAGCCGCGCGCTCTACCATTGAGCTACTCTGGAATCCAAAGGGCTAAAAGGATATCAAACCGGCAAACGTCGCGTCAAACCGATTCGTCACGCCTTCTGGCAATGCGGACAATAAAATGTGCTCCGGCCGGCCTGTTGGATGCGCCGAATCAAGCCGCCGCACCGGCGGCAGGGCCGGTTCTCACGGTCGTAAACCCTCAACCGCTCCTCGTAGTAGTCCGGCGCACCCTGCGCCCGACCGAAATAAAACAATCCGTCCGAACTGTTCCCGCCAAAATTCAAGGGCACCGTGCTGCCGCATTTGATGGCCGCCGCCAGCACTTCCCGAATCGCCCGCCAAAGCCGCCCGACCTGCGCCGCCGTCAGCTTTTGGGCCGGACGGCGCGGCGAAATACGCGACCGGAACAGGGCTTCACTCGCATAGATGTTGCCGATGCCGGCCACCAGCGTCTGATCCAGCAACCTGACCTTGATGGCCTGTCGCGAGCGCTTTAACGACCGTCCGAACTGTGTCGGATCAAAGCCATCGGCCAGCGGCTCCGGTCCCAGTTTTTTCACGGCGGAAAGGTCCAGGGTCAACCGGCCAAAATAGCGCGTGTCCTCGTAGATAAAATTTTTCCGGCCCAAATCGAGCACCACCACCGCATGCCGGGGCAGCCGTTCATTTTTCCGCGCGAGATAGAACCGGCCGGTCATGCCCAGATGTCCGAGCAACCGCAGGGGCTTGCCGCCGGGCTTTGACCGAAGCTGAAATAGCAGGTATTTGCCGCGACGAGACAGGCCGGTGAATTTGGCGCCCACCACTGTCTGGCGAAACTCTCGCGGTGAATTCGGGGCCAGCACCTTGACCCGCCGGACGTCCACCTCACGAATCGTTTTACCGCAAATCAACGGGCGCAAATGGCGGGCGAGGATTTCCACTTCCGGAAGTTCTGGCATGGAAATCAGGAGTTGGGAGTTGGGATCTGGCAGATCGGAGATGGGTAAAACATTTACGTGATCACGGACTTATATTCCTGCCCAACTCCTATCTTCCATCTTCCATTTCATGTCGTCACCAGCGTGCCCACCTTTTCGCCCATGACCAGGCGCCGCAGGTTGTGTGCTTTGAAGAAGTCGAAAACGATGATGGGCATCTTGTTGTCCATGCACAGCGAAAAAGCCGTGGAATCCATCACCTTGAGCTGTCGTTGCAAAGCCTCCAGATAGGAAATTTCGGCAAAACGTTTGGCCTTGGGATTCTTCTTGGGGTCTGAGTCATAGATCCCGTCCACCTTCGTCGCCTTCAGGACCACCTCGGCGCCGATTTCATTCGCGCGCAGGGCCGCCGCGGTGTCGGTGGAAAAATACGGATTGCCTGTGCCGCCGCCAAAGATGACCACCCGGCCTTTTTCGAGGTGCCGCACGGCGCGGCGGCGGATGAATGGCTCGGCCACCTGCGACATGGCGATGGCGCTTTGCACCCGCGTGGGCGAGCCGAGTTTTTCCAGCGCATCCTGCAAGGCCAGCGCATTGATGATGGTGGCGAGCATGCCCATATAATCACCGGTGGCGCGTTCGATGCCCCGTTCGCTGCCGGACATGCCGCGAAAGATGTTCCCGCCGCCGACCACCACGACCACTTGCACGCCGAGTTCGCGCACTTCGCGGATTTGCCCGGCCATGTGTTGTACTGCCTGCGGGGAAATGCCGAGCCCGCCCTCGCCCCCGAGCGCTTCGCCGCTGAGCTTGAGCAGGATCCGGTAATATCTCGGCTTTTTGATGATCGTCATAAAACTGGAACTGGAAGCAGGCTCCGCATCGCGTGGATTTTTAACAGCCATCGGGCCATCCGTCAAACCAAAGCCGTGCGTGCCTGGTGGCCTTGATCTGGCTGCCCAAGCCGCCAATAAAAAAGGCGTCCTTGCGGACGCCGGGGCAAATTTGGACTTCCGGTCAGGCGCTTTCGCCCACCTGGAACCGGACAAAACGGCGGATGGTGATTTCGTCGCCCAGCTGTTTGGCGACTTGCGCCACGTGTTCCTTGACGCTGATCTCGGAGTTCCGCTTCACGAACCCCTGGTCCACCAGACAGTAGGTCTGGAAAAACTTGTCCAGCACGCCGGCCAGGATTTTTTCCATCGCCTGGGCGGGCTTGCCCTTGAGGCGGTCGGATTGCGCAGCGATTTCACGTTCCTTGGCAACGACGTCCGCCGGCACCTGTTCGCGGGATACCGCATGCGGATGTCCCGCCGCAATCTGGAGGGTGATGTCCTTGACCAATTGTTTGAATTCGTCCTTGCCGACCGTCTCGGCCTTTCCAGCACCGATTTCAACCAACACGCCGATTTTGGCGCCAGTATGAATGTAGCCGGCGATGAGGCCGTTGCCGACCACTTCCATCTTTGCGTGCCGGGCTATTTTGATGTTTTCGCGGATTTTGGCGACCATGGCTTCCCGCTCGGCTTCCAGGTTCGGGTTGGCTTCGGTGGCGTAACGCTTCGCGGCTCCCTCGCAAAACGCGAGGAACAGTTCGTTGCGCGCCACAAAATCCGTCTCGCTGTTCACCTCCACGAGCACACCCAGTTTTCCATTCGGCGCGATATATTGGGTGATGGCGCCCTCCTTCGCATCGCGCGCCGACTTCACGGCGGCGGTGGCCTGTCCCTTTTTACGCAGAATGTCCACAGCAGCATTGATGTCACCGTTGGCCTCAGCAAGCGCCTTTTTGCAGTCCATCATGCCCACATTCGTCATTTCACGAAGTTTGGCAACGTCAGCAGCAGTAATTTGAGCCATATAAAATCAGTTATTGGTTGAGAGTTGAGAACACCCGGAAATTCTCCGGACGCAACACCCACGTCAGCGATCAGGCTGGAGCCTGGGGCACGACTTCCACGGGTGCGGCCGGTACAACCGGAGCAGCCGGTGCCTCGGGAGCAGCTTCCTCGGCGGCCCGGCGCGAACGCTTGGATTCAAATTCGGCCTGGGCCAGCGTGATGGTCTGACCAATGGTGGCCAGGATCGTGCGCACCGACCGGATGGCATCGTCATTGGCGGCAATCGGATAAGTCACCAGGTCCGGGTCACAATTGGTGTCCACGACGGCAATGATCGGCACCTTGAGCTTTCGGGCTTCGGCCACGGCATTGTGCTCGCGTTTGATATCGACAACGAACATGGCGGCGGGAATCTTGTCCATGGCACGGATGCCGTCGAAATACTTGTGGAGCCGGCCGGCTTCGCGGCGGATGACCGCCTGCTCCTGCTTGACGTAATTGTTGATCGAACCGTCCGCATCCATCTTCTCGATTTCCTTCAACCGTTTGATGGAGGTTTTGATGGTGTTGTAATTGGTCAACGTGCCGCCGAGCCAGCGCTCGGTGACGAAAAACTGGCCGCATTCCTTGGCCGTGTCCTTGACGCACTGCTGCGCCTGTTTCTTGGTGCCGACAAAGATGACCTTGCCGCCCTTGCGGACGGTCTGGGCCAGGTAATCGCAGGCCGCTTCAAGCTGGGTGAGCGTTTTGCTGAGGTCGATGATATGAATGCCGTTGCGCGCGTCGAAAATGAACGGCTTCATCTTGGGGTTCCAGCGTTTGGTCTGATGTCCGAAATGGACGCCGGATTCCAATAATTCCTTAATGCCTATGCTTATCACAATTTTCCTTTGGTTGAGAGCCCGCCACCTTTTGGGTGAACGAACCATCCCGCGGAACACGGGATTCGTTTTAATGTTATTATGGCCCGCCTTTGCTGCGCTCCGGCGCGGCAAGCCGCCCCACCCGGGGCGAAATATCAGGCCGTTTCTCCCCCTGCCAAACCGGCAAAAGGGACGGGCAGCATAGCCGATTTTGCCCGGGTGGCAATAGCAAATCTTCAGGCGAAATGCCGGTTAATACTTGCGTCCGCAGAGGAAGCGGCTCAATTTAAAGCCACGTTGTCCCGGTCCAGCCATGTATTATTACACAGCGATTGAACGATTTGGTCCTGACAACGGGGAGCGGTGGATCAATTTCACCCGGTGGCTGGGGCGCACCGATTTCAACCGCATCGTCACGCTCGACAACGCGCTCTGTCCGCCCGTCGTCCATCCGGAATCCGCCAATGACTGGCAATTCGTGGCCAAGGAGGAGTTCATGCTGGATTTCTTCACCAACCTCGATTTTGTCCTGAAGCGCGTCGTCGGTCGCCGTCCCTCGGTCGTGCTGGCGGTGGCGCGTGACCCCTCGCGGGAAGACGTGGACAATTTTTCGCAGCCGAATTTTGAGCTCGCCGGCTTTGATGTGGTGGATACCCAGTTCACTGCCAGCGCACTGCTGAACAAGCGTTTTCCCGACGCGGTCAATGTTTCCAAGCTTTCGATCGAATCAGGCCTCTTCAAGTCGCGCGACTGGGCGTTCAAGGTCCGCAACACGTTGCATCAACGCCACCCCGGTCGGGAGGATGCCAGATGTTATGTCTGGGCCATCTGGCGTTACACGGGAATTACCGGCCAATGCACCTGATTTAATGGACTTTTTGGCGCCAACGGCTTGTCAAAAATGCCGGGGTACATTATTGTCTGCCAATGTCGTTCAAGAAATATTTTGCCTTGCCCGCCCTGTTGCTCTGCAGCCAGGGTCTCCTGACTGCTGATGTCATCCAATTGAAAGACCAGGCCGCCGTCACGGGTAAAATCCTGGCCGACAAACCCGATGCCGTTGTCGTGGACGTGGGCTATACCGTTTTGGTTGTACCCCGAAGCGTGATTGCCGGTATTTCCAAATCGGGCATTGTCGGACCCGCGCCAGCGCCGGCGGTTTCCAGCAATCCGGTTGTCAGTGTCAATCCTCTCCCGCAGTTTTATGTTTCGAACAACCGTCCCGCGGCCATTCACGATGTCCCAGACCTGGTCAAGCTGCTCGGCGAAGCCGTCGTGCAGGTCCGCACCCCGGAAGGCCTGGGCTCGGGATTTTTCATCAATGCGGACGGTTACCTGATCACGAATTTTCACGTCATCGAGGGCGAAACGGAAATTTCCGTGGAAGTTTACCATCAACACAACGGCCAGCTTGACCGCGAGACCTACAAGCAGGTGAAGATTATCGCCATCAACAAGTTCCATGATCTCGCCCTGCTGCAGATCGAGGACAAGAACGCGCCCAAATTCAAATACGCCGCCCTGGGCAGTTCCGATGTGTTGAACGTCGGGGACGGGGTATTTGCCATCGGCAGCCCGATGGGCTTGGAACGCACGGTGACGTCCGGCATCGTCAGCACCAAGACACGCCAGATTGAAGGGGAGCTTTACCTGCAAACGACGGCGCAAATCAATCCCGGCAACAGCGGCGGGCCGCTGTTCAATCTTGCCGGTGAAGTCGTGGGGGTCACCAACATGAAAATCACCTTCGGCGAAGGCCTGGGCTTTGCCATTCCCGTCGAACTGGTGAAAAGCTTTCTCGATCATCGCGACGCCTTTGCCTATTCCACGGACAATCCCAACAATCCGTATCGTTACCTTGAACCGCCGAGCCGCACCAAACATAAACCGGAATAAATCCGAAAATTCCGCCGGACGCGACTTTTCACTGGCGTGGAAGTTTAACTTACAATGACTAAATCCATTTTGGGCCTGACGCCGCGATCGCGCGCGTTTTTTTTGGTTGCGACACTGGCCGGGCTGTTGACCCTGGCCCTGCGTATTCAGGCGGCCATTCCGCCGGCGGAAAACCTGCTGCCGGCCGACACGCTGCTGCTCATCACCGTGCCCGATTTCGCAAAGTTGCGGGAGACCACCCGGCAAATACCCCAGTGGCTGTTTTGGAATGATCCGGCCATGAAACCGTTCCACGACAAGTTCATGGCCCGATGGAATGAACGGTTTATCGTCCCATTGGAACAGGATCTGGGCGTCAAACTCAATGACTACGCAGAATTGCCGCAAGGCCAGTTGACCTTCGCCGTCACTCAAAACGGCTGGACTGGCGGAGATGACGCGATGCCCGGCCTGGTGCTGCTGCTGGACGCCAAAGGCAAGAGTGATCTGCTCAAAACCAATCTTGTCGAATTGCGCAGAAAATGGACGGAGGCGGGCAAACCATTGCACACGGAAACCATCCGCGGCATCTCCTTTTCGGTGGTGCCGCTTTCCAGCAACGACATCCCGGCAACGCTCGCCGGCATATTGCCGCGGCGCCAGCCCGTTCAAGAGCTGGGCAAGGAAGAAAAACCGCCGCCAGCCAAAGAAATTGTCATCGGCCAGTATGAATCGCTGCTGATTGTAGGCAGTTCCATCAAGGTCGTGAGCCCCATCGTCACGCGCCTGACCGGAGGAGCGACTCCCGTGGTGGCGGACAACGCATTGTTTGCCGCCGACCGGCTCGCGCAGTTTCGCGATGCGCCGCTCTATTATGGCTGGCTCAATGGAAAAACTCTTTTTGGCGTGCTCGCCCATCTTCCACCGCCGGAGGACAATCCGGACGCGCCCAGTCCGGTGCCGGCGATTCCCTGGGATAAAATTTTCGGCGCCTCCGGCCTGACCGGCTTGAAATCCATCAGCTTCAGCTACCGGCAATCCCATGACGGAGCCCAGGCCGACCTTTACCTGGCCGTGCCGGAGGCCGATCGCCAGGGTATTTTTAAAATCATCACCCCCGTGCCCAAGGACGCCAACCCGCCGGCCTTTGTGTCGGCTGACACAGTCAAGTTCTGGCGTTGGCGCATGGACGGCCAGAAATCCTGGGCCGCACTGCAAAAAATGCTTTCCGACATTTCGCCCGGCACCCTGAACGGGCTCAATTCCATCATCAGCATCGCCAACGCTACGGCCCAACAAAAGGACCCGGGCTTTGATGTACGCAAAAGCCTGGTGGAAAATCTGGGTGACGACTGGATGAGCTTCCAAAAGGCGCCGGCGGGCAAGACGCTCGCGGATTTGGACTCCGCCCCCTCGCTGTTCCTTTTTGCCGCAGTAAATCCCGAATCGGCCACCCTGGCGATCAAAAACGTTGCCGCGCTCGGCTCCAGTCCGGACAAAACCGCCGAACCGCGTGTATTCATGGGCCGGACCATCTACACCATTCCCCTGCCCTCGCGGAGAGGCGCCGGTTCGCGCGCGCTCTATTGCACGACCAGCGGCGGCTATGTTGCCCTGACCATGGACGTTTCCATGATTGAGGCCTTTTTGCGCAATTCCGACAGCAAAGCCAGGCCATTGCGTGAAACCGCCGGTTTTGCCAACGCCGCACAGCATGCGGGTGCCGGCAGCGGCCTCTTCAGCTACGAAAATCAACAGGAAAGCTTGCGTGCCCTTTTCACCGCGCTGAAAAACAGTCCTCCGGAAAGCGCCAGGAATGCAAATGTCTTTGGCTCACTGCCTTTCGGCGCACCGGGAAACATCTTTGGTGACTGGATGGATTTCTCGCTCCTGCCTGATTTCGACAAGGTGTCCAAGTATTTTTACTTTTCGGTCACCGGCGGCAATGTGACCGTGGATGGCCTGTCCTTCAGGGTCTTTGCTCCCCGGCCGCCGCAGTTGAATTAAAGAATGTCAGGCAAACGTCCCCGGCGTATCGCCGTCCGTGCCAATGGAAAAACACCGCTCCCGGTGAAATATTTTACTCCTGCGGATAGACCAGGATGCGGTTATGCACCAAAACGATCAGGTCATTTTTTCCGTCGCCGGTGACATCAGCGACAACCGCTTCGCGGGGTTCGGGCAGGGCATTGGCCGCCCCGCGGAAGGTATGCTGTTCAAACACCTGCCAGCGGTTGGCCGGCACGAGCTTGTGATGGGAATCAAAGGTGACCAGGTCGAGATAGTTCTTGCCGGTTTCCAGAAACACGAGGTCCTTCCGTCCGGAGTGATTTAAATCACCGGCCACAACGTCGTTCAAGTATCCGTCCTTGATGGGCGTGTCATAACCGTCGAGCGCCGCCAGCTCCCAGACATCACCGGCCAGCGGGAGCCAAGCGACCGCATTCTGGCCGAGGAAGGCAACGCTTTGCGTGTTCGTGCCCCCGATGGCAACCGACCGCAAACTGTTGAAATCCGCCACCGGCAGTTCCATATTGCGGGAAACGCGCCACACGCCCGCTGGGTCGCGTTCGCACAAGGTCAGCTGCTTGTGCTCGGCATCCAACAGGAAAATGGCCGGTGCGCCGTTCGTCGCATTCCGCACGGCGGTGGCGCCGACAATGCGCGAATCGTCTGCCGCCCCGTTGATTTGCTCCTTGACGCGAAAAATCCAGTCGGCCTGGTTGGTGGATCCCGGCGCTTTCGCCTCCTGTTCGAGCACCACGGCGCGCAGGAAATTCTTTTGCGGCAGCAGCAATTCCGTTTTGCCATCGCCATCCACATCGGCCGAAGCCAGCCATGGCTGCTCAATCGCCCCGCCCGGCGGATCCACGTCCTTTTCATCAAATTCCCCGTTGGATTTTTGCAGCAGAACCTTGATTTTTTCGTATGGAATCAAAATCACCAGATCCTCCCGGCCATCCTGGTTCACGTCCTGTATGGCCAGCGTGGTGGGGTTTGATTTGAAATCTTCACTCAGTTTTTGAACCCGGACTTTGCCGTCCGCCGTGCGGATGGCAAGCGAACGCTGGCCATCCTTGTCGAGGATTACACACAACGACGGTTTGGCTCCGGGCTTCAATGCGCCAACCGCCATGACGAGCGGTTTGCCATCCAGCGGAATGAGCGCCGGGAACGGCAACCGGCCGTTTTTGTCAAATTGCACCACCCCAACCGCATTTTCATCCCGGCTCAATAGAAAAATGTCCGGATGACCGTTCCCGTTCCAATCCGCGGCCGCCAGCTGGCTCACCCCCGCCAAAGTGGGAAAAGTCAGCGGCGGGCCGAGTGAACCATCCGGCTGCTGCAAATAGACCGACAGTTGCCCGCTGGCAGGCTCGGCCACAAGCAAATCCGGGCGGCCGTCGCCGTTGACATCGGCCCACAGCAGTCCACGTTGCGCCGCGTCGGTCTTGTTGAGGGGCAGGATCTGAAATTGTCCATGCCGGAACCCGCCGGATAATGCCTCGGCCGGCTTGCGGATGAATTGCGAAACTTCGGCGCGCCCGGAATCCCGCGCAATGGTCACGATATAATTTTTGCTGTCGCCTTCGAGGTTGTCCGCACAAAACGAGCGCATGGGCGGCGCCCGGAAGTAAATTTCCGGCCCCAACTGGCCCGAGGCATTTTGCAGCCGGAACCGCAGCGGCGTGGTGCTGTCCCAATCCACCAGGAGCAAATCGTTCCGGCCATCGCCGTCGATGTCCAGGATTTGCACGGACTTGGGCGTGCCGGAACAAGGGATTTTTTGAGGTTCGCCCAAGGTGTGGTCCGCCAGTTGCGGCAGAAAATAAAACGAACCATTGTCACCGAGCAAAACGAGGTCGGGCCGCCCATCGCCGTTCAAATCACCTTCGGCCATGGCATTGGCATTCAACTGCCCGTCGGTGATGTGCCAGCGCCGGGGTTCGCTCCAGCCGTTGGTACCCTGGTTATAGATGACTTCGAGATCCTTCGCATCCCCGTAGAAGGCAATATCCGGGCGGCCGTCGCCGTTGAGGTCGGCGACCACCATTGAACCAAGCCGTTCGTCGGTGGGAATGGAATCGATGTGGAAACGCGCGTCCGGCGGCAACTCATTGATCTCGAGTTTCACCACCGGGCCGGCCGCAAGGTTGGTTTTGCCGGTTTGATTGTAAAGCAGATTGATTTTGGAGCGCAGATTGTTTGCCACAATGATGTCATTCAAGCCGTCGCCATCCAAATCGGCGGTATGGAGCAGACCGATTTGTTCGTCGATCGGGAAAATTTCCGGGCCGCTAAAACCGAAACCGTTCGTCGCATTTTCGCCACGAACAACGAAAGCAAAAGCAAAAAGCGCCGGCAACAACACAGCAGAGAACGATAATTTGATGGCTTGCATAAGGCGCCTGCAACCTGCCATTCACCGGCTTGCTTGGCGAGTTTTTTCGATGGTGGCGGGTTGGAAATGAACGGAACGCGGAGCATTGCTCCGCCAGCTGGTGGTTCTGGCCCAGGCGGAGCAATGCTCCGCGCTCCAGTTATTCACCGACAAAATGCAGTGCGATGTGGCGGCAATGGCCGCGAATCCGGTGCTCCCAAACATAAATCCCCTGCCAGGTGCCGAGCGCGAGCTGTCCGCCCCGCACGGGAATGGACAGGTTCACCGTGGTCAACGCCGTGCGAACGTGGGCAGGCATGTCGTCGTCGCCTTCAAGTGTGTGGACAAACAAAGCATCGCCATCGGGAACCAGTTGTTTGAAAAACGCCTCCAGATCGCGGCGCACGTCCGGATCGGCATTTTCCTGGATCAACAGTGAGGCCGAGGTGTGCTGTAAATGAAGGGTCAACAGTCCGTCCCGGAAATGGCTTTCGGCAATCCATTGTTTCACATCGCGAGTGATTTCCCAGAGCCCCCGGCCCCGGGTGGACAACGTCAATTCGTGAAAAGCCTGTTTTAACATTTTGAACCCCGGCGGATGGCGCGCTTGGATCGGTGGGGACGACCTGCCAGTCGTCCCAGGCCACGCACCAACGCGGCCCTGCCGTATTCATATGACGTAATATTTTTCACTGCGGGACCGCCGGCGGGGTCTTTGCGTCCAGCAGTTGTTCGAGGTCGGGATTGTGCGGCTGGCCGAGCTCGAGTGCTTTTTGGTAGTGCCAGCGCGCCAAAGCCGCCAGTGGCGGTTGTTGGCTGATGTAAACCACGGCCAGATTGTTGTGCGCCGCGCCATAATTGGGATCGAGCTGGACCGCCTTGCGCAAGGCGGTTTCGGCCTGCGCGCGAAGCCCCTTGTGACCGAGCGTGAGTCCCAGGTAGTTTTGAATTTCGGGATTGCGCGCGTCGAGTTTTGCCGCCCGGCTCAACGCATCGAGCGCCTCGTCATATTTTTCCTGCCGGAATTTCAAATAGCCAAGGGTCGAGAGATTGTAGGCGTCATCCGGACTTTGGGCCACGGCTTCCTTGATGTGTTTTTCCGCATCCTCCAGCTTGCCCTGCTCCAGTTCGATCATGGCCAGGTTGGCCAATACCAGGCCGTTGTTTTGATCGTGCTGCAAAATTTTCTGATAATCGTCCTCCGCCTTGTCGTATTGTCCGGCGGAAAAATAATGCTGCGCCTCGGCCACCAGCCCGGCCGAACCGCCGGGCAGTTCATTGATTGGTTTTTTCTGAACGTCGCGATCGGCCAGTTGCGGAGCGGGCGCCTTGAACAGCGCCAGTTCCTGAGGCGTATAGGGAATGACCTGCGCTTCGTCCACAGCCAGGCGCGCGCGCAAGGCGTTCACCTCGTCAGTCAACTCGCTGATGCGCGCGGCCGCGTTCTGCTTGCGGCTGCCGTAAAGCTCCTGGTTGGCTACGCCGAGTTTCGCCAGCAAATTGTCGCGATCCTGCGTCAATGCCTGGATGCGCGCCTCATAATCCGCCCGCGCCGGGGACGGAACCGGCGCCGGGCTCACGGCCGAAATCTGCAACTGGCGCACGCGGTTCTCCAGGGCCGACTTTTCCAGGGACGCCACCTGCGCCGCCGACTGCAACGCGGCAATCTGGTTCCGCATCCCGGCCAGTTCCGCATTTAACCGGATCGCCTCGTCTGAAGCCGGAGACGACGTTTTCAAATCGGCGATCTGCTTTTTAAGCACCTCGTTTTCCTCGCGCAGCGCCTCAATCGCACCGGGGCTGGCCAGCAAGGTTTGCACGCGCGATTGCAGGGCCCGGTTTTCCTGGGCGAGATTGTCCGCACGCGCCGTTTGCTCCGCCAGTTTCTGGTTCGCCTCGGCCAGGGCCAGTTGCGCCTGCCGCAAGGCGTCGGAAACTTCCGCCGTCGGGCCGGCACCCGGCAGCGGACCGGTTTTCCCCCGGGACAGGCTGACTTTGAGCAAATCATTTTCCTTCATCAGCGTGCGGATTCGTTCCTGCGCGCGGGCGAGCTCTCGCGGATCGACGGCCGCCGGCTGCGCCTCGAGCGCTTCGTGAAGCTTGGATTGAAGCGTGGAATTGTCCGCCGATAATTTTTGCACCTGGTCATGCAAGGCGCCAAGCTGCGCCTGCAAATCAGCCAGGGCTGTGGACGAAACCGTGCCTGGCGCCGCCGCCGTGGTGACCGTTTCCGGCGGCAGATTGGTTTCAACGGGCAGTGTCTGGGTAACCTGGGAAATTTTTTCGGCGAGGTAATTCAATCGAAAATTGACGATCCGGGGATTCCAATCCGGATTGATCCGGGCGAATTTTTGCAATTCAGCCTGAACGGCAACGTATTGAGCCAGCGCCTGCCGCGACTGGCCGGAGCTGTCCGATGAATCGGCCTGTTGTATCAGGCTGTAAATGACGACGTATTGGTCATCCGGCCCGCCATTTTGGGCCCGTGCCGACCACGAGAGCACGAGCAACAAGATCAGCAGAGCCAGCAGGCGTTTCATACTGACACAATAATCATGCGGAACGTCGTTTGCAACGTTGCGGGCAGGAAACAAAAGCCCTGAGCCGGAACCATTCGTATCAACCACGAATAGACACGAATAAACACCAATGAAGCCAGGCCAGAAGTGGATTTTCCCAAGTTAGAAGTCACCCGCCAAATCGTGAATGCCCGGCTGTTTGACCACACGCCACTTGGCCTTTGGTTTCGCGTCCATTTGTGTCCATCTGTGGGCTCCGATTGAATGGATCCGGCCAAGGGTTGTGGGGCTTCTGTTCGAGGAACAACTTTAATGTTTCCGGATGCATCTCAGTTTTTGGTTAGTGGCCTGGTTATTCAATCCCGTTGGGATTCTTGGGCGGCGCGTTTGTTCCTGTTCAAAAATTGGCATGCGCCCTTTATTACCGGCGACGGCGGGACGGCATTGACCTGTTCAGGCAGTTTTGCTAGCGTTTTTGTGTCAACGCCATGAACACCGCGTTAAACCAGCATGTGCTTGTGCTGAACCGGCTGTGGCAGGCGGTCAACGTCTGCACGGCACGCCGGGCACTTACCTTGCTATTTCAAGGCCAGGCCCAGGTGGTCGTCAACGCCGAGGACGGCTCATTTCACACTTTCAATTTCAAGGAATGGCGCGATTTTTCTGAAAATGCGCCGCAGGAGGAATCTGTCCGCTCGGTTTCCTTCCGCATCCGCGTACCGCGCATCATCCTGCTGTTTGTCTATGACCGGCTGCCGAAGAAGGAAGTGAAGTTCACGCGGCACAACATATTCGAGCGCGACAAGAACACGTGCCAGTATTGCGGACGGGTTTTTGACCGAAAGGACCTGAACCTGGACCATGTGCTTCCGCGCGACCGGGGCGGGCCGACAAGCTGGGAAAACATTGTTTGTTCCTGCATCGAATGCAACACCCAGAAGGCCAATCGCACGCCGCAGGAAGCCGGCATCCATCTCGTGCGCAAACCCAAGCGTCCGAAATGGCGTCCTTTTGTGCAGATCAATTTCAGCCTGAACCGGCACGACAGTTGGAAGCATTTCATCGACCTGGCCTATTGGAACGTGGAGCTGGGCGAGGATGTGGAATAGCTGAGGGCTGAAGGCTGAACGCTGAAGGCTAAATTGAGGAGGGCGCATGCGCAGTCAGAACATCAAACGGTGAACATCCAAAAAAGGGCTGCTTTTTGCCCGGTAGGAATCGAGGTCACGAGATTTGGGGTTGTGAGAAGGTCCAAGCCCTCCCCAACCTCCTTACGTCGGTTCCTACTACCCGCACCCCGGCCTCCTGACGTTGGCGCCTACTGATTCCAGAGCATCCCAATATTCAGGGCCAAAATCGCGGAAATCCGGCATGTTGCCTGCTATTCAGGAAGCCAATTTTGGCGGTGCATTTTCCACGCAACCGATTGTCGCTGCTGGTGTTTAATGAACGGATACAGTATACTTTATTGGCCATGAAAGGTATGGGGAAACTCGCCGTTTGTCTTGCGGGCGGGCTGATGTTGAACATCAGCAGCCGCGCACTGGACGTCAATTCGTCCGGCAATCCCTATGTGCCGATTGTGGTGCGTAATGTGTTCGGCCTGAATCCGCCCCCGACCAATGCTCCGCCGGCACCGGATGATTCGCCGCTCAAAATCACGCCCAACGGCATCATGTCCATTTTCGGCCAGTTGCAAGTGCTGTACAAGGTGGCACCCCGGGCGGGGCAACCGGGCGCCAAGGAAGAGTCCTATTGCTTGAGTGAAGGCCAGTCGCAGGATGACATTGAAGTCACGCACATCAACGAGAAGGCCGGCATTGTAACGTTCAATAACCACGGAACAGTGCAGGAAATTCCCCTGGCCAATGCGCCGGCACTTAACACTCCGTTGCCAGGCCCGGCCGGGCCGGCACCGGGCCAGAATTTTCCGATGCCCGGCGCAATCCCGGTTCGATTTGGTGGCCGGCCCGGCGGCGCTCGATTCGGTGGTCAAGCTGGCGGCAATAATTTCAACAATGGCGCGGGGAACAATCCGGCGATGGGCGGGGGGGGTATGAATGCCCCGGCAATGAGCGCTACCCCGACACGCGCATCAAGCCCGCTGTCAGTAGAGGATCAGGAACTGTTGATGGTTGCCCAACATCTCAAGGCCCAGCAGGATGGCAGTCCCATGGCACCCCTCTTTCCGCCGACACGTTTGGATGGCCCCGCGGGACTCGGGCCGCCCGCACTCCCCGGTTCGCAATAATTTGTGCTTATCGGCCCCGGGCTGATTCGATCAATTCCCAGAATTTTGGATTGTCCTGCAGCGCCGCGTCCTCGCCGGTTTTCAGGCCGGAACGGAAGAAGAAATCCTTGATTGTATGACGGCTGAGGATACGGTGAACGAGAAGTCCCAGTTCATGCCTTTCAAAATAGACACGGTAGTCACCCACGCGAAAACGATGCAAGGTTCGTCCGTCCATTTCCAATTTGCCGAACGCATCCAATTCGGTGCCCAGAGCCTGCTGAGGTATGCCGCGAAACTCGCCGAGGATCTGCAACTGCAATTCCTTCGGCATACGGGCCAGCTCCGCAGCGCTGGTCGGAGTAAAAATGATTTGAAACGCGTTCATTAGGATTGAAGGTTGAAGGTTGAAGCCTGGGAGTCAATTGGAAAAATCAGGGCTGATGCGGCAGTTGCCGCCCTGAACACGCGGCGGCAGGATCCGTAGATCGGTTTTATTGGGCGGGTGAAGAGTGGCTTGACGCCGCGGTCTTGCCGGCGCGATACAATTCCAGTAGTTCACGGTTCCGGATGGCAAGGTCTGGATTGTTTTCTGCAGTGGCCAAAGCGACGGCTTTTTCGGCGGTCTTTTCCGCGTCGGCAAAACGTCCGGCTTCCGCATATGCCGCCGCAAGTGTGCCCAACAACGCCGGTTGTTTGAAATCCGTCAATCGGCATGCCTGTTCCGCCAGGGTGGTCGCGCGCGGGCCATCCCGTAATCGAGCATCCAGGGTCGTCGCGAGCAGCCAGGCAAAATCATTCAATACTTCCGGCGAGTCTGGTTTCATCCGCATGGCGGTTTCATAGTGAGCAATGGCTGCGGCATCTTTGGCCTGCAATGCCAGTGCGAGCCCGAGGTGGCCATGAGCTGCAGCATCCGGTCGAAGTCGAATGGCCTCTTCAAATTGCGCCACCGCTTCATCCAAGCGGCTATGATGCAGGCAGAACAGGCCGAGATTCTCATGATTGGTCGTGTCTCCTGGCTGCAACCATGTGGCAATTGTAAGACACCGAAGGGCGGCATCCCATTGGCCGTTTTGCTCAAATATAAGGGAGTCCCGCACATTCTTTTCGATCAGGTCCGGTTCCAGCCGCAAGGCGGCGGAAAGCCATTGGGTTGCTTCATTGGTCCTTCCGGAGGCCACAAGCGCCACACCCAATTCGAGGTTGGCGTCCGGATTGTCGGGATAAAGGCGGGCAGCGTCCTGAAATTGCGTCACTGCATCCTCGAGCCGGCCTTGCGCAGCCAGGGTGCGGCCGGACCAGTTCAAGGCATTGGCCAGGTCAGAACGCGCCACGGTAAAGTCGGGAGCGGCTTCAAACGCAGTCTGGAAACGGACCATGGCCAGGTCGTATTGCCCCTCCTTCCACAACATCTGACCGAGCATATCTTCTGCAACCGGATTGACACCAGTAACCACCAGTGCGTGATTGGCCAGGGTAACGGTGTTGCGCCAATATCCGAGCTGTCGGTGAGTCATCACCGCACAAACCACTACAACCACCACGGACGTCGCCGCTGAAATTATTTTACTCAAACCCCAGGCGTCGAAAAGCTCAGCGCCCGCCCAGACCAGACAGATGAAAATTCCGATCAAGGGAATGTAAGTGAAACGATCTGCCATGGCTTGCCCGCCAACCTGAACGATGCCAATGACGGGCAACAGGGTGATCAGAAACCAGAACCAGCCGGCGGCAAGCCATGGGAAACGTCGGATTCGATAAAGGGCGAAAAGTGAAACGGCGATCAAGGCCAGCACAGCCAGGGTGGATTGTCCGTTATTCAACAGGCTGAATTCCTTTGGATAGGGGTAATACACGGCCAGATTTGCCGGCCAGAACATCTTGCCGAGATATTTCCAGCAGGAAACCACAGCATTGGCGAGGCGATCAGACAAAGGCAGCGTGGAAATGGCGGAAACGGCATGGGCCATGCCTTGAGCCACAAACGTGATCCAGCTGACGGCCAGACTTAAGACGAGGAAGGGCAGCTTTTCGAGCAGCAGATGGTTGATCCTCCGTCGCCCCAAGGCGTCATTATCGGAGGGGCGAGTTCCACGAGCCTCCATTTCCTTGTTGTTTTTGTTGATCAGGGACTCGGGGAACTCGCCCCTCCGAAAGTTTTGAGACAGTCTCAGGCGGGGCACCCTCCCCAACGGCCAGACATCAAGCAATAACAACACCGCCGGCACGGTGACCAGCATCGGCTTGCTCATTAACCCCAACGCGAAAAATACCAGCGAAAGCCAGTAGAAACGTGACGCGTGACACGTGAAGCATGACACGTGAGGCGTGACACGTGACCAACCGGTCGCGGGAATAATTTTATTGGTTTCGATCACCGGCTCCCGGACGGTAATCGCCGAACCCAGGGCGTAGCGTGAATATGCCCACAAGGTGAGCAGCAGAAAGAGGGTACTAAGCATGTCCTTTCGTTCCGCCGCCCAGGCGACCGATTCCACATGCAGCGGGTGCACGGCAAACAACGCGGCAACCATGGCGCAACGCCAGAGCCGGCCGGTCATGCTTTCAAAAAGCAGGAAAAGCAGGAGAGTATTGACCAGATGGAAGAGCAGATTGACCAAATGATGCCAGCGCGGATTGAGTCCAAATAACTGCACGTCCAACATGTGGGAAAGCCAGGTGACCGGGTGCCAGTAACCGGCGTAACCCGCCTGGAACGACCACTTGAAGTTTTCCCAGGTCAATCCGCCGCAAACATGAGGATTGTCGATGATGTACACATGGTCATCGAGACTGATAAAATCATTATTTCGCACCGGCCAGAAGGCGGCGAGTGTAACGACGCACAGAAGGGCGCAAATCAGAAGCGAACGGCGACGGTTGCCTGGATTCATCAGCGATGGTAGCGCGTACGGGAATCGAACCCGTCTTTCCGGATTGAGAATCCAGCGTCCTAACCGATAGACGAACACGCCTTATGGTCTGATTAAACCATAAAGGTTAAAACCGAGGAAAGCAAAAACAGGAGATTGATTCAGCCGCAAAAGAGCACAAGGAACACAAAGGATAATGCGCCCACTTTACCCAACCATCGCCTCCTCACGTCGGCGCCTACTGGACCGGGGATAGTAGGAATCGAGGTAACGAGGTTGGGATCGGAACCACGTCTCGTAACCTCGACGCCTACTTTATTCAACCATCGCCTCCTCACGTCGGCGCCTACTGGACGGGGGATAGTAGGAATCGAGGTAACGAGATTGGGATCGGAACCACGCCTCGTGACCTCGACGCCTACTTTATTCAACCATCGCCTCCTTACGTCGGCGCCTACTGGACGGGGGATAGTAGGAATCGAGGTAACGAGGTTGGGATCGGAACCACGTCTCGTAACCTCGACGCCTACTTTACCCAACCATCGCCTCCTTACGTCGGCGCCTACTGGACCGGGGATAGTAGGAATCGAGGTAACGAGATTGGGATCGG
>Ga0265338_10001008_pt1 | contig 47358 bp, 47 predicted proteins | sample 42126metaG_FD_193579 | JGI IMG/M metagenome (GOLD analysis project Ga0265338, IMG submission 193579) | Rhizosphere microbial communities from Carex aquatilis grown in University of Washington, Seatle, WA, United States - 4-21-26 metaG | ecosystem: Host-associated > Plants > Roots > Rhizosphere...
GACTCCAGCAGTGCGACCGAATTGGCTTCTCGCAACGTGAGCGTGACGCCCGGGTGGGTTTCGCGAAATTTCAGGATGACCCTGGGCACGAACGGATGAAATGAAGCCGATACCGTAAAACCGATATGCAGCGCGCCGAGTTCGCCGCGCGCGGCGCGACGCGCGTTGTCGCTGGCACGGGCCGCGGCAGCCAGGGTAGCGCGTGCATCGATCAGAAACACTTCGCCCACTTCAGTCAGTTGTATGCCGCGCGCAAGCCGCTTGAAAAGCGGCGCGCCCAATTCGCGTTCGAGTTGCTGGATTTGCTGGCTCAGAGGCGGCTGCCCGATGCCCAAGCGCGCCGCTGCCCGGGTAAAGTGCTGCTCTTCGGCGACGGCAACAAAATAGCGCAAGTGACGGAGTTCCATCGCTGATCTGTTTAGAATATGAAGAACGCCACTATTATATATTGGATATATAAGCGGAATTTACGTATCTTGGAAGGTGAACGTCATTCAGGAGCAAGGTCATCATGTTCGGAAGTAAAGCGCGCACAACGCAACACGGCGCAGTGTTGCCGTCGGTCGCGCAAATCGAAGCCGCGGCGCGCGCGGATGTCGACGCGTATTTGAGTCCCGGCACCGCCGCGTATCGCCGTACCTCCGCCGCGATGCTGCTGGCCGGATTCGCGACGTTTTCGCTGATGTATTGCGTGCAGCCGTTGTTGCCGGAACTGGCCGCCGTCTTTTCGGTTAGCCCTGCAGTCAGTAGTTTGTCGCTGTCGTTGACCACCGGCCTATTGGCAGTATCGATTTTTATCGCTGGGCTGATGTCCGACAGCCTCAATCGAAAATCGCTGATGACCACCTCGTTATTGGCTTCCGCGCTGCTCAACGTGGCGGCCGCGACGATGCCGAATTGGCACAGCCTTCTCTTGGTACGTGCGCTCGAAGGCATTGCCCTCGGTGGTTTGCCGGCGGTCGCGATGGCGTATATCTCCGAAGAGGTGCATCCCAAGGGGCTGGGTCTCGCGATGGGTTTGTACGTGAGCGGAACGGCCTTCGGCGGCATGGCGGGCCGTATTATCACGGGCGTGCTGGCCGATTATTTCTCGTGGCGCTGGGCGGTAGGCACGATAGGCGTATTGGGCTTGCTTGCAGCATTGGCGTTCGTGCTGTTGCTGCCGCCATCGCGACGCTTCAAGCCCGTGCGCAGACAAAGCTTCGCCGATCCGCTGCGGACCTTGGGCTTGTTGCTCAGCCAGCCTGGTTTGCCGTCGCTTTTTGCCTTGGCGTTTTTGCTGATGGGCGGCTTTGTCACCATCTACAATTACATCGGCTTCAGGCTGTTGCTGCCTCCCTATGGATTGAATCAGACCGAGATCGGGGCGATCTTCGCCGTGTACATGGTCGGCATGGTCGCTTCAGCATGGTGTGGACGGCTGGCTGACCGCTACGGACGAGGCTTGATCCTCAAGGCCGCAGTACTGATCATGGCGGGCGGGCTGGCGCTGATGCTCGCGCAGCCGCTCATGCTGGTGATCGCGGGCATCGTCTTGCTGACCTTTGGCTTTTTCGCGGCCCACTCGGTCGCGAGCGGCTGGGTAGGCCAGTTGGCGCCACGCAGCAAGGGGCTGGCTTCCTCTCTGTATTTGCTTGCGTACTACCTCGGCTCGAGCTTGCTCGGCTCGCTAGGGGGTCATTTCTGGAGCGCCAATAGTTGGCTCGGTGTGACCGTCATGGTGGCGGTGCTGCTCGGCGCCGCTTTGACGCTCGCCAGCCGTATCAAAGTGCGTGCAGCAGCTTGAACGGGCAGGGGAGCGGGCCGGCACGTCGCTCGTTCCAACCGTCCCCATTTTCGTAGTTTTTTCCGGTAACCGTGACCGACACGGTAGCTTTCACATTTCATACACATACGACGGAAATTATAAAAAATCGTTTTAAATCAATGTGGTGTGTTCTATTTTCCACGCTGGCACGTCTCCTGCTCCATTAAGTAATGCCAACTCCGGCATTACTGCAGAACAGGAGCATTACGCCATGAATGAAGACATCCTCGCTGGCAAATGGAAACAAGTCATCGGCAAGGCCAAGGAAACCTGGGGCAAGCTCACAGACGACGAACTCGCCCGCGTTGAAGGCAATTCCGAGCGCCTGGCGGGTCTTTTGCAAGAAAAGTACGGCCAGAGCAAAGAGGAAGCGCAAAAAAGCGCCAACGCGTTTTTTGACCGGCACAAGTAAATCGGCAAGGAACACGTCAGCCGGCTTGGGGAGGCCGCGCGTTGCAGCGGGACGTTAGACACGTAGACGTCCGGTTCGAACCGCGGTTTTCTTCAAGCAGGCGGCGCTGCGGAAAGTGGTAAGACCCGCAGTAAGGCTGGTGATGAGACCGACGCAAGTGCGATTTTCCGATGTCGCGCGGGCTGGCGGGCTGCTCTAGGGATCCGTGCATGTTCAAGATTTTCAGGAATATCAAGCAACTGCTGTGGTTTTCAGGTGAACGGGTCGGCGATTACGCTGAACTGTTCCAACTGGAACTCGTGTTGTTCAAGCAATCGCTAGTGCGTGCGATGGTGGGCTGCGTGTTGCTCGGCATGTGCGCGGTGCTCTGTTTGGCCTTCGTTTCGGTTGCGTTACTGGTGACGTTCTGGAACACACCGAATCGGATTCCGGTCGCGTGGGGCTTGGCGGGCGCGTGGTTCGTGCTGGCCGTGGCGTCCGGGTGGTTTACTTATTCGCTGCAGGATGTGTCGGCTTCGTTCGACGAATTCGGCGATGTGATTCGCAGGGATCTTCGCGCGGCGAAGGGGCAAGCATGAGGACGACTCGAACCTTTCCAAGTCGCGGTTACGATGCGGCAGCCGATGCAATTTCCCCGGCAATTTCCTCGTCAAGCGCCGCGGTGAGGCGCGATGCCCTGCTAGCAAAGATGGCGGCCGACCGCGCGCGGCTTCGTCTTAATCTGGCGCGCGACGACTCGCACTATGCCGGCAATTCGCCGGGCACCCGCTTGCACTTAGCGAACGCCGAGAACCTCGGCGCGATGCCATCGAGCGAATCCGAATTCGACTTGTCGTCCTCCAGCGCAAGCCAGTTCATGAGCGAACACGCACTGAGCATCGCTGCCGTGGTGTTGGGCCTGCTAGTAGTCGGGCCGCGCAAACCGGTGTTCGCCGTGTTGCGCAACCTTGCACCGCTATTGCTGGCGAGCGGGGTCAGGATGTTGTTCGACCGGCATGATCGCGTCATTGGCGAGTCGAGCATATCTGCTGATCGGGGATTGACCGCCCGATCGAGCGTCAAATTGGGCGCAGCGGGCGAGCCCGATTCAGCAGGCTCGCCGCATGCAGTAACTGGAGTACCTGAAGAAGCATCTCGGGGCCGCAGGGCTGACACAGCTTGCTTTTCGGCCGCAACCAATTCGAAGCGCAATCCTTATTAAGGAGTTTGATCATGGGTATTTTCGAAAAGACCGGTCGTCAGATCGATGGCAATATCGACGATGCGAAGCATGCGGGTCGTCGCACCTTGCACACTATGCATGGTGTCGCCGCAGACGCCAGCGGGCAGGTTCGCGCACTGATCGATGAACTCGACGATTCATTACGCAACGGCACCGATACGGATATCGAAGCATTGCGCGCTCGTCTACGCGAGCAACTTTCACAAGCGCGTGCCACGTTGGACGATGCCGGCAATAGCGTGCGGGCTCGAATTGATTCCGCGGTGTCGGCCACCGAAGAGCATATCCATCAGCGTCCATGGGAAACCATCGGTGCCGTGGCCGGTATCGCCTTCCTGCTCGGCATCATCGCTGGCCGCTAGCCAACATTAGGTTAGAAGCAAGCCTTTATGCCCCATGCCCTTATCATCGAAGACGATCTCGACAACCTGCGCGGCTTAGCTCGTATCGCGCAGGCAGACGGCTTTACCGTCGACACGGCGCACGACTTGGCAAGTGCGCGCGGCGCGTTGGCCCGTTGTGTGCCGGACATCGTGCTGGTCGATGTCAACCTGCCCGACGGAATCGGGCTGGATCTATTGCCGGAACTCCCGCAACTCGTGCCGGGGAAAATGGTGCCCACCGTCGTTATGACCGGCAACGCGACGGCAGAGGACGCGGTGGCGAGCCTGCGGCTGGGCGTGTGGGATTACCTCGCCAAACCGGTGGATGTCGGTCGGCTGCGCAATTTGCTTGGACGAGTGCCGCGCCCGGCCGATCTGCATGCCGAAGTGGAGGGGCTGCGCACCACGCTGCGCGAGATGGGGCGCTTCGGCGACATGATAGGCCGCTCGCCGGCCATGCAGCGCCTCTATGACACCATCGCCAGGATTGCGCCGATCGAGGCGGACGTCATGATTTTCGGCGAGAGCGGAACAGGCAAGGAGCTCGCGGCTCGCACGCTGCATCAATTGAGCGGTCGCCGCAAAGGACTGTTCGTCGGCCTGAACTGTGGGGCGATCTCGCCCAGCCTGATCGAAAGCACCTTGTTCGGGCATGAACGTGGCGCCTTTACCGGCGCCACCGTGACTCATGTGGGCGTGTTCGAACAGGCGCGTGGCGGCACGTTATTTCTCGACGAAATCACCGAGATGCCGCTCGAGCAACAAGCCAAATTGCTGCACATCCTGGAAACGCGACGCTTCGCGCGACTGGGCAGCCAGATCTCGATCGATGCGGACTTCAGGCTGATTTCGGCGACCCACCACGATCCTCAGCAGGCCGTGAGCACCAATACCGTGTACCCCGATCTGTTCCATCGTTTCAACGCATTTCCACTGACGTTGCCACCCTTGCGCGAACGCGGCGAGGATATCGTCCTGCTCGCCACCTATTTCATCGATCAGCTCAATCGCGCCGGACACCAGAACAAATACCTATCGCCGTCTTGCTATCGTGCGCTGCTGGAGCATGCGTGGCCCGGCAATGTGCGCGAACTGCGCAGCCAGTTGGAACGCAGCTTCATCGTGGCCGATAGCGTGATAGAACATTTCGAGTTCGATGTGAACGGGGCGGCTCGCGAGTCGGCCTCGGTCGGCTCGGCAAATGGCACCGCCGTGATCGTTAAGGTCGGGACCCAACTGGCGGACGCGGAGCGTCAGTTGATCGAGGCGGCGATGAAATCGACCAGTGGGGTGCGCAGCAAGGCCGCCCAGATGCTCGGGATCAGCCCGAAAACGCTTTACAATAAACTGAAACAGTTCGAGACCAATGTGTGAAGCGGATGCATGGAGCCGATGCATGAAGCGGATGCATAAGCAGGCCGGTCGATCAAACGCTCAGCGGGCCGAACCGCGGCACCATGCGGCGCAAGCCCGTCGCTAACCACCTGATCAAGCGTTCCTCGCAACCGGTCCGGCGTACGAACGAGACGCGTGCGGGCAGGTCGCCTTCCACGCTTACCCACAACCGTTCACCACGCTTGAGCGCAAGCGTCTCGCCGGCACCAAGCCAATAATCGTGCGCGTCGCCACTGCGCGTGAGCCAGATCCGTCCTTTCTCGACTGATAACGTGTGACTGCAACCCACCTGCAAAACCGTCGTGACGGCGGGGTTGATCTGCATCTTCTTGTTCGAAAAAAATTCTTGCATGACGATCTCCTTGATTGCCGATGACATTGCCTATCCTAGGCGTTGTTGCGATGCTGGCAAAACGATCATTTCTCAATTATTTGTGAAATAATCTCACAATGGATCTTTCTAAATTACCTAATTTGAATGCCTTGCGCGCGTTTGAGGCGGCGGCGCGGCTGGAGAGTTTTTCTGGGGCGGCGCAGGAATTGTTCGTGACGCATGGCGCGGTCAGCCACCGGATTCGTGCGCTCGAAGACGAGCTCGGCATCGGCCTGTTCGTGCGTGACGGCAAGCGCGTGCGTTTGACGGAAATCGGACGGACCTATGCCAGCCAGGTGCGCGTGGCGATGTTCGATATCGCCCAGGCCACTCAAGAAGTGCGGTCTAGCGACCGATCGCGACGCCTGATCGTGAGCACCTTGCCCTCGTTTGCCGGGCGTTGGCTCATGCCGCGCATAGGGCGGTTTGTCGAACTCCATCCGGAAATCGACCTCGAACTCAGGACGACGAGCGTGCTGGTCGATTTGCGGCGCGACGAAGTGGATGTAGCGATTCGGTTTGGCAGCGGCGACTATCCTGGCCTGGACGCACGCGCGCTGATGGCTGAAACGTATTTCGTGGCCTGCGCGCCCACCTATAACCAGGGTAGGCTTCCACGCATGCCGGCCGAATTGCTGAAGGCGCGTCTGCTGCGTTCGGAGCATGAGTTGTGGCACGACTGGTTCGTGGTGGCGGGCCTGCCCGATGCGCCGGAGCCCAGGCGTGGCGTGATGTATGAGGATTCGTCGATGCTGCTGCAGGCAGTGCTCGACGGCGGCGGCATCGGACTGGTGCGGCGTTCGCTGGCGATCGATCACGTTGCGAGCGGACGCCTCGTCAAACTCTTCGATATCGAGGCGCGCAGTACCATCAGTTATTTCATGGTGTGCCTGCCTGCTACCGCCAACCTGCCGCGTGTGACCTTATTGCGGCAGTGGCTCGAGGCGGAGGTGGCGCGTTTCGAGCAGTCGTACGGTAGCGTGGCGCTTCGATAAGCAGGCTTCCATGAGCAGGCTTTCATGAGCACGCTTCGATGCAGAGAACGGCTATCAAATTTCCAGGATCCCGGTCGCCATGAAACCGCCGTCGACCGGCAGGGTGTGGCCGTTGATGTAAGAGGCCTCTTCGGAACACAGGAATCGCACCACTGAAGCAATTTCATCGGTCGAGCCGTAACGCCCGGTCGGCACCGACTTGATGTAGTTGGCTCGCGATACCGCGGAATGCAGCTCCTGCGTGAGCGGCGTGTCGATCGGCCCCGGCGCGATCGCATTGACGGTGATGCCGAACGGCGCCAGCTCGATCGCCATTTGGCGGGTCAGTCCCACCACAGCGGCCTTCGACGTGCCATAGGCCGTGCGTCCGGCGCTGGCCCGCAAACCCGCCACCGATGCGAGGTTGACGATGCGGCCCCAGCCGTCGCGGTGCATCATGCGCGCCGCGTGTTGGCTGCAAAGCAGCGTGCCTGTCACGTTGACGTCCATGACCCGCTGCCAGTGATCGAGCGGATAGTCGAGGAATGGGTAGGTCTTGGCAATGCCGGCATTGTTGACGAGGATGTCGCAATGACCGCAACGCTCGGACACCGTTGCGAATGCGGCCGCGATGGCCTGCGGCTTGCCGATATCGAGCTCGACTACCGAGACGTCCCGGTCTTGCGCGTTGAGCTGTTTCGCCAGTTCGTTGGCGGCGTGCAGATTGATGTCGCCGATTATGACCCGGTCGCCCTGGGCCGCAAGCTGCGCGACGATGGCCGCACCGATGCCCGTCGCACCGCCCGTGACAACCGCAACACGTGGCAATTGGCGCGGGCGCGCTGCAACGGCTTTTTGATTTGAATCGGTATTCATGATGGTCTCCATTATAGTTTTGATGAGTTGGCCTTAATTCATAGTATCGGCCAGCTTACGGCTTTGGTAAATCAAGACGCCAGTATCAAGACACCGGTAAGAAGCCTGTCGAGAGCCACGGCACGAACGCGATGATCAACAGCGCGATCGCAAGTGCCGCCATATAGCTCCAGACCCGGGCAACGACCCGATCGGGCGATACCTTGCCGATGGCGCAGGCAGCGTAAAATCCGACCCCCATGGGCGGAGCGAACAGTCCCATGCCCATCGCCAGTATCACCACCATCGCGTAATGTACGTCGTTGATACCTAGCGCTCTCGCGACAGGGAACAGCAATGGACCGAACAGTACGATCGCGGGTATGCCTTCGAGCACGCTGCCCAGGATCGCGAAGGTCACGATCGTAATCAGTAAAAAGCCCTGCGCGCCGCCGGGAATGTGCTGCATGGCGCCGACCAACGCAGCGGAAAAGCCGGACTGGGTAAGCGCCCAAGCCATCGCGGTAGCCAGGCCGATGATCAGCAGGATCGCACCCGATAAGGTAGCCGCGTCGACCAGCATCGGGTAGACACGCTTGAGGTCGATGCGGCGTGTGCATAGGTGCATGATCAAAGCGACCACGACCGTATAAGCCACGCCCAAGGTCGACACCTCAGTGGCGGTGGCCGCGCCGTCGATCACCGCGGCGCGTATCAGCATCGGTAAGGCCAGCGCCGGTAATGCGGCGACAAACGTGCGCGCGATGGTCTTGAGCGGGGCACGCTTGGCGTCGATGCACGGTTGTTGCCGCGCGCGGCGCCAGCAGACAAATGCGATGGCCAGCGTGGCAATCACGGCGGGCAGCAGGCCGCCGATAAACAACGCGGAAATCGAGACACTACATACCGCGCCTATCGTGATGAGTACCAGGCTAGGCGGTATCGTCTCGGTCATCGCACCGGTGGAGGCCAGCAGCGCAACCAGTTCCTCGGGTTTGGAGCCGCGTTTTTGCATTTCCGGAAAAAGTGCCGGCGCGACCGCGGCCATATCGGCCGCCTTCGAACCGGAAATACCGGACACGAGGAACATCGCGCCCAGCAGCACATATTGCAGACCACCGCGCACATGGCCGAGCAGCGATGCCATGAAATCGATCAGCGTACGCGCCAGCCCACTGAGTTCGATCAGCGCACCGAGCAGCACGAATAGCGGCACAGCGAGCAGGATCATATTCGACATACCTTCGTCCATGCGGCTCACGACAATGTCCAACGGTGCCTGCGTCATCAACGCAATATACGAGAGCGTGGCCGTGCCGAACGCGAACGCGATCGGTATGCCGCCCGCCACGCACGCGCCAACCAGCACCACGAAAAACACGATCAAATTGAAATTGCCGATCGCGAGCAGTTCGGGCCGTGTCAGCCAGAGGACGGCAGCGAGCACGGCGACGATCGCCAGGCCGCCGATCAACTGCGCGCGGCTCGAACGGCTCGCCATGCGCGCCACTGCTACAATCAACATCAGCACCGCGCCGACGGGCAGCGCGGCCACGCGCAAGCCGTCAGGGATCTGCAGCGCCGGCGTGGTGATATCCATCTGCTCTATCGTATGCTGCGCCGCCGGCACGATCACCAGCGCGACGAACACGCAGACCACCAGCGCGCCTAGCGTTTCCAGCCAGACGCGCCAGCGTTGCGGCAGGCGATTGACCAGCGCGGTCAGGCGCATGTGTTCGCCACGATGCAACGCGAGTACCGCACCCAACATCGCTAGCCAACTGAATAGCACGGAGGCGAGCTCATCCGACCAGGTCAACGGGTTATCGAAGACATAGCGCGAAATCACACCGGCCAGCAGGATCAGCGTCTCCGCCACCAGCAGCGCTGCCGCTACCGCGCCGACCGCTTTCATCAGCCACTGCACTGCGGTGTCCAGTGCCACCGCGCCAGCGATGGCGCGCGGCAGTGGGGTCTCGGTACTGAGCACAGACATTAGGCTAGCTTCCCGGTGTATTTTTCCAGCAAGGCCCACGACTCGTCACCGAATTTCTTATGCCATTCGGCGTAAAAACCGGCTGCCGTGAGCTGCTGGCGAAACGCTGTGTATTCGATCTCGTTGAACTGCATGCCATGCGACTTGAGATCGCTCATCAGCGAGTTGTTGAGCTTGAGCACGTCGGCCCGCTCCTGGATACCGGCGTCATTGATTGCGTTGCGCACGATCTGTTGCAGGTCCGCCGGCAGGCGCGCGAACGACTGCTTGTTGGCGAGGAACCAGAAGCCGTCCCACATATGGTTGGTCAGGGCGCAGTATTTCTGCACTTCGTAGAGCTTGGCCGTCGCGATAATCGCGAGCGGATTTTCCTGACCTTCGACGATATGAGTTTGCAACGCGGAATACACTTCGGCGAAATTGATGCTGGCGGGCGATGCGCCGAAGGCCTTGAACATCGAGGTCCATAAGGGGCTGGTCGGCACACGCAACTTCAACCCCTTCAAGTCCTCAGGCTTGAGGATAGGCTTGGCGCTCGTGGTGGTCTGGCGATAACCGTTGTCCCAGATTTTTTCGAAAGCAAATACCGAGGTTTTGGCGATCTCGTTGCGTACATGCGTGCCCAGGTCTCCATCCATGGCGGCCCACACCTGGTCGTAATTCTTGAACGCGAAGCCCAGGCCGCTGATTTGCGCGGCCGGCACCAGCGTGCCAAGAATCAACGGCGACAACGTGAAATAGTCGATCGCCCCGGAGCGGATCTGCGACAGCATGTCGGTGTCGCTGCCGAGTTGGTTGTTCGGATAGACCTGGAAATCGACACGGCCCTTGGATTCGGCGGCAATGCGCGTGGCCATTTCGTGGGCGCGCACATTCATCGGATGAGTGACCGGCAGGTTGTTGGCGTATTTCAGGGTGAATTCCGCGGCGCGGGCATTCAGGCTCATCAGCCCAGTGGCGCAAACACCGGCAACCCCTGCCGTTTTTAGAAACGTACGGCGCGACAGCGAACTCGCGCTGGCTACTCGAGGGGTGTCGTTGCGGCGGTTTTGGCTAAAGCCCATCGTGGTCTCCTGATCTTGTATGAGTGCATGCGTGGACATGCATGAGGACGTGCGCCTCGTTATGGTTTGCCGCCGTTTGTCTTGGGCCGCGCGGTTTGACGAGCAAGTTGGATGCCAAAGTGAGCGATTTAACCGTGGGGGTTTTCCCTGCTCGGCGCGTGCAGCCATTGTGAGCGAGGGTTTGCCTGGAACGCCGGCTGCCGCGGCGCCACGTCGGCGCGGCGAGTGCGTGCTCGATGCCGCGACGCGGCACAGCGCGCGCGCCTTCACACGTGTCGCATAATCAACAAGCGCGATGAACAAGTGTCTAGTGCCATGCGACACCTGTACGCACATCAGCGTGTCAGTTCGCGTGTTTTGCCCTATGATCGAATTTCGAATCGAGCGAGCGGCAACTTCGGCGGCAAGCCTCTGGGCGCGATGTGCCGTGGTGTTGCGCGAGCTGCCGGCAGGTCCGACAGACCTCGCAGATCCAGCCGATCCGGTGACTGCGGCGGCGGCTGGCACTGCTCTTGCTCATCCTTTTGCATACCTCACGATGGAGTAGGCAATGTCTGAACCCTGCATAACCGGCTGGAGCCATACGAAGTTCGGCAAACTCGACAACATTGAACCCGAGGAGCTGATCGGCCAGGTTGCGCGCGCAGCGCTCGAACACGCGGGCGTGGATCCCAGCGAAATCGATTCGATCCATGTCGGCATGTTCAACGGCGGATTCGTCTATCAGGATTTTCCTTCGACACTGGTGTTCAACGCGATCCCGGAACTACGCTTCGCTTCGACGGTGCGCTGCGAGAACGCGTGCGCGACCGGGTCGGCCGCGATCTATTCGGCGCTCGACGCAATACGCGCTGGCCGCACCAAACGCGCGCTCGTGATCGGCGTCGAAAAGATGACGGGCCTGCCCACTGCGGAAGTGGGCGACATCCTCCTCAAGTGTTCGTACGCCAAGGAAGAGGCGGGCATACCCGGCGGTTTCGCCGGCGTATTCGGTGAAATTGCCAAGGCTTATTTCGAGCGCTATGGCGATCAATCCGACGCGCTAGCCGCGATCGCAGCCAAGAATCACAAGAACGGCGTAAGCAACCCATACGCCCACATGCAGCGCGACTTCGGCTTCGATTTCTGCCGCACGCCTTCGGAGAAAAACCCGTTCGTGGCCGGTCCGCTCAAGCGCACCGACTGCTCGCTGGTGTCGGACGGCGCGGCTGCGGTGGTTATCACCACCGAGGATCTCGCGCGCGGCGCACCGCAAGCCATCCGCTTTCGCGCCACCGCGCAGGTCAGCGACTATTTGCCGCTGTCCAAGCGCGACCCGATCGCGTTCGAAGGCGGCACGCGCGCGTGGGCAAAGGCGCTCGCACAAGCGAATTTGAAATTGCACGACCTGTCGTTTGTCGAGACTCACGATTGCTTCACGATTGCCGAATTGATCGAATACGAAGCGATGGGCTTGGCCGACCGCGGGCAGGGCGCACGCGTGATACTGGACGGTGTGAGCGCCCGCGATGGCGCGCTGCCGATCAACCCGTCGGGAGGCTTGAAGAGCAAGGGCCATCCGATCGGCGCTACCGGTGTTTCGATGCACGTGATGGCAGCCATGCAGCTCTCGGGGCAGGCCGGCACGATGCAACTGCCCAAGGCGCAACTGGGCGGAGTCTTCAACATGGGTGGCGCGGCGGTGAGCAATTACGTCAGCATTCTGGAAGCGCTGCGTTAGGCGATAGGGCTGAACCGGGCGGGATCGGACCGGATCAAGATGCGGTATCAGGGTGCTGCATCAAGACGTCGCACGAAGACGTCGCACGAAGACGTCGTATCAAGACATGGCCCGATTGGGGCAGGGTGTCGCGCCTCATCGGACTTTACCGGCATGGCGCGACACCCGATGCCGTTACGACCGCAACGATTATAGAAAACATAGAAGAGACATAGCCATGCTGACCCAAGTCATGAACCTCGGCAACCTGCTTACCGAGGTCGCGCGCCGGCATCCCGACGAGCCGGGTTTGATCATCGGCGACACCGTGCACACGTGGCGCGCCATTAATACTCGTGTCGACGCGCTCGCGCAGGCCTTGCGTGAACGCGGCATCGGTCATGGCGACAAGATCCTCGTGCATTCGCGTAATAACCTGGCGATGTTCGAGAGCGCCTGGGTCGCGTTTAAGCTCGGCGCGATCTGGGTGCCGACCAATGTGCGCATGACGGCGAGTGAAGTCGCCTATCTCGGGGAATCGAGCGGCGCAAAGGTGATGATCTACGACACCGGCTACGCCGCCTATGTCGATGCGGTGCAGGCTAACAGCGGCCTGCTTGAACATGTCGTGGCGATGACGGCGCCGCGCGACGGCGAACTCGATTTTGAAGCGCTGGCAGCGGGTCCGGCGGCCGCTTTCGAAGCGGCGGCAGTCGACCGCGACGATCCGATCTGGTTTTTCTATACCTCGGGCACGACGGGCCATCCGAAGGCCGGCATGCTCACGCATGGCCAGTTCGCGTTCGTGATCAATAACCATCTGGCCGATCTGATGCCGGGCTTGACCTATCGCTCGCGCTCGCTGGCGGTCGCGCCGTTGTCGCACGGCGCCGGCATTCATGCGGTGATCAATGCGGCGCGTGGTGCGGCCACTATTTTGCCGCTCTCGGACAAGCTGGATCCGCAAGAGGTCTGGCAGTTGGTGGAGCGACACCGCGTCGACAACATGTTCACGGTACCGACCATCGTCAAGATGCTCACCGAGGATCCCGCGGTCGATCGCTACGATCACAGCTCGCTGCGCTTCGTCATATACGCGGGCGCACCGATGTATCGCGCCGACCAATGTCATGCGCTCAAGAAGCTGGGCCAGGTGCTCGTGCAGTATTACGGACTGGGTGAGGTGACCGGCAATATCACCGTGCTGCCGGCATGGCTGCATACCGCCGACGATAATGCGCCCAACGCTCGCGTGGGTACCTGCGGCTACGCGCGCACCGGCATGGAAATCGCCATTCTCGATGCGGATGGGCTGCGCCAAAAACCGTTCGAGACCGGGGAGATCTGCGTACGAGGACCGGCCGTTTTTATCGGGTATTACAACAATCCCGAAGCGAACCAGAAGAGTTTCAAGCATGGCTGGTTTCATACCGGCGACCTGGGCCATCTCGATGACGAGGGGTTTCTCTATATCACCGGTCGGGCCTCCGACATGTATATTTCGGGCGGCTCCAATGTCTATCCGCGAGAAATCGAAGAGGCTTTGTTGAAACACCCGGCCGTCCACGAAGTGGCGGTGCTGGGCATGCCCGATGCGAAATGGGGGGAGATCGGTGTGGCCGTGGTGGTCTGCAAGCCAGGACAGACAGTGGATGCCCAAGCGCTGCTCGCACATATCGAGCCGTGCATTGCCAAATACAAGTGGCCCCGGCAATTCCTGTTCTGGGATTCGTTGCCCAAGTCCGGCTACGGGAAGATCGTGAAGAAAACGATACGCGCGATGTTGGAGCAGGAGCAAACGGTTTGATCGGGAGGCGCCCCAGCTTGCGACGAGGCGCCTCCCGCTCAATAGACGAGCGCCGCCTTAATGAATGCGCCTGAGTGCAGGGTGCGTTTGCGCGTCATGTGGCGCAGCCCCAGCGCTTGGCATATCGCTGGCCGAGATCAGGTCGCGGCCCATGTCGCGCACGTGCGGGATATCGAATTGCTTGAGCTTGCGATACAGCGACGCTCTGCACATGCCCAGGCGACGCGAGGCCGCCGAGATATTCCAGCGGCTTTCGGCCAAGACTCGTATCAAGGTGCTGCGTTCCTCGTGTGCGGCTGGCGCGCACTGGATAAACGCATCGTTGGAGCTGCCCGCGTGCAGGTAGGGCAGCGGCGTGGTCGTTTTTGCCACGGCTGCCGAGGTGCGCGGGTTTTGCGTGATCTGGGCCGGCAAGTCGGCTAGGGTAAGCGTGTCGCCGTTCCTCACCGCGCAGGCGTAGCGTAAGGCGGCGCGCATCTGCCGCAGATTACCGGGCCACGCATAGGTCATCAACAGGTCGAGCGCGTCGGCTGAAAGTGTGTCATCCAATGTGCGGCCGGGCATCTCCTCGGTCAGCATGCTTTGCAGCAGCCAGGCACGGTCGTCGCGTTCGCGCAGAGCCGGCAATTCCAACACGCCGACCGCGATCCGGTAATACAAATCCTCGCGGAATTCGCCCCGCTCCACGCGTTGGGCCAGGTCCTGATGCGTCGCGCAGATCAGCTGTACGTTTACTGCGATCGGCTGTGCTGCGCCGATCGGCGTGACTTCACCTTCCGAGAGCACCCGCAGTAGACGTGTTTGTTGCGCCGCCGGCATGTCGCCGACCTCATCGAGAAACAAGGTGCCGCGATCGGCCAGCACCACCTTGCCCTTCATGCCGCCGGGTAGTGCACCCGAAAATGCGCCACGTTGATAGCCGAACAGCTCGCTTTCAACCAGGTTTTCGGGAATCGATGCGCAATTCAGCGCGACCAGCGCCGCGCGTCGCCGACGGCTGTATTCGTGTAGCGCGCGTGCCAGATATTCCTTGCCGGTGCCGGTCGCGCCGAGCAGCAGCAGGGGCAACTGGCGATCGATCAGGCGACGAGCGCGCTCCAACAAGGTGTGCATCGAAGAACGCGGGCCGCATAGATGGTCTAGCGGTAGATAGGGAGTCGGGCTTGCTCCTGAAAGCGGGCATTCCTGCGCGTCGTGGGCGGTCATGGCTTGTCTCTTTTATAGGCAATTATATTGAGCTGCTCCGGTCCGCTTGTGGCGTGGGGGCGCTCTCAGCGAAGCATCTTGATGGCTTCACCTTCGAGAATAAGGCGATTCATTGATGACTTCCAATACAATATTAGGCATCGAATAATACCCGTGGGGTATCAATGATAGAACTCAGGCATTTTCGTTACTTCACCGTACTGGCAGAAACACTGCACTACGGACGCGCGGCCGAGATCCTGCACATCTCGCAGCCGCCGTTATCGCGGCTGATCGTGGCGCTGGAAGAAGAGTTGGGCGTGGTGCTTTTCGAGCGCACGAGGCGCAGCGTGCGTTTGTCGGCGGCGGGCGAACGTTTTTATCAAGACGCCAAGGGCATCTTGACCGCCGTCGAACGGGCTCGGGGCAATGCTCGCTCAGCCAGCTTGGGTGAAGAAGGGGCGTTATCGGTGGGGTTCATGTACGCGGCCGCGTATAGCGTGTTGCCGCCGTTGACCCGTGCATACGCGTCGGCGTTTCCGCGAGTCGACATGAAATTGGGCGAAACCATACCGACCTTGCTGCTGGAAGATGTACGCAACGGCAAAACCGATGTCGGCATCATGTACCCGCCTGATGTGCTGGACGGACTGGAAAGTCGGCAGGTATTTCGCGAACCGCTGGTAGCCGTGCTGCCCGCCGATCATGCGCTGGCTGGCGCGGCTTCGATTGCGGTCAGGGATTTGGGCGACGAATCTTTCATCATTTCGCCTCGCGTGGCCTCGACCTTCATCTACGACACCATAGTCAGTTACTGCCGGCGTGCCGGTTTTGCACCGCGCATTCGCCTGGAAACCAATTTTCAGCAAACCATTATCAATCTGGTTGGGCAGGGCCTGGGGGTGGCGCTCGTGCATCGTTCGATGCAAAGCACTCATGCCGACAACGTGCGGTTCGTGCCGCTCAAGGCGCCGCCATTCGTGGATGTGTTCGTGGTCTGGAGTCGCGGTAACTTCAACCCGTGCGTGGCACATTTTGTGACGACTGCGGCTTCGGTTTGGGCGCGCGAGCACGACGAAGTCAGCGATCGGCCGGTTCGCTAGCGTCGGGACACATACGCGCGTAGGTTCGTCACGCGCTAAGGGAGGGGTGTTACACCTGTCGCGGTTTGCGACAGGTGTAAACCTGCATGAGTCCCGCTGCGCCTCGATTGATCCGTTGTCGCAAGGGCCGATTTCGTGTTTCCCGCTGCTCGCTTGTTTGGCAGATGAGGTGGCAGATGAGGTGGCACATGAGGCGGACATGCGGTGAAACATGAGGCGGCATGAGCGGTGGATTATACGGCGGCACCGTACGGGTCACCTGGACCGCACTTGAGTAGAACCTGGGGCAAGACCCAAGGTGGCACTTTAATTGCTTGATAGACAGGTCTCTTTAACTGGTGACTATCATGAACCTGTCTTTCCACGGCGCCACAAGCGCAAGTGTGATCGAGGGGGCTGATCCCAGCCCTCTGTTTGAGCCTAACGCTGTCTCCGATCCGGCATCCGATGCCGACTATCAGCGCCAGGCGCACAACGACGCGAACCCCGCGCGCGGCTTTTGCCACCCCGGCGCGGCCACTTCGCCAAGACTGCTGTCGGTGCAAATACATGCGCCGCAAGACATGCGCATCACGGTTGCGTGCGGCGCCAATGTCGGAAAGACGTTGCGCGATGCGCTTGCGCCTTATCACTACAGCGGCGCAATGGGCTACATCTGCCGTGGCAGTGCACGGGCACTGCAATATCACGTGATCGTCGCCGCAGCCGAAGGCGATCGTCCGTACATTTACGGTGCGCCTATCCGCGAAAGCGGCGAAGCGACCTTCATCAACGGCACCGTCAATTTCGGCCGCGACGCGGGCGGCGCCGTATTACTGCATTGCCACGCGGGTTATGCCGACACGAACGGCGCATTGCATGGCGGGCATCTGATTCTCGACGAAACCGTGGTCGGTGCCGAGCCGCTCGTGATGCATCTCTGCCTGTTCGGGCAGGGTGGCTTCGTCCAACGCGAGGACGAGGAAACGCACTACAAACTATTGCAACCGCATGCCGGAGTGCTGCAATGAGTGCCCCATCGAACGGGGCGAGCGACGGTGTATCGAGCGAACAGGTCAAACTCGAACGTGGGCATTACGCACGGGTGGTGGTGGCGCGCATCAAACCGAATGAGGATCTGGTCGGCGCGCTGGAAGCGCTTTGCACGAGGTATGGCATGCAGCGTGCAGTGGTGCGCGGCGTGTTGGGGAGCTTGGTCGATGGGCGCCTGAGCTATCGTGCTGCCGATGGAGTTCGAGAGCGGATAATCAAGGGCCCCGGGGTCGAAATCCTGAATGTCTTCGGCGAGGTCACAGCCGCTGCCGTGACAAGCAGCAACAGCCCAACTCAACTGAACGCAGCGCTATCCGGGACTGACGGCGCGGTGTACGCAGGGCGCTTAGTGCGCGGCGCCAACCTGGCGTTCATCACTATCGAGGCGACGCTGCAGGAATGGATTGCCGAGAGCGCCTGAGCATGGCCGGAGCCTATCCAGGGTCCGGCTTTTTCCCATGCGGCGACGACCTGCCAACATCTCACTTTTGCCGCGAGTCAACACGCTTCGTTATCGATCCACAACCGCCCCCAGCGGGTGGCATACGCGAGCGCTTGGGACTCCTCGAAGAAATAATCGAGCTCTTTGAACTGCAGTGCTTGCGCGCAACTGTCCGCCGCTTTCTGAATCAATAGCGTTGCTGCATATAGGCCGTTATGCAGCGGCGTCGCAGCGGCCGAAACTTGATAGCCTTTATAAAATGTCGATAGCTTCATCGTCGGTGACTCCGGAAATACGCGATGCGTGGTGTGACTGAAAATGCAGTCTATCGGGGAGCACGATGCAAGTGAACTGATCTTTCGTCGTAAGCAAATTACACAGCGTATCGAGTGCTTAGATGCTCAAACACTCGGCACCAACGGTCAGACGCTGAGCGCCGAGTGTTTGAGCATCCACGCATAGGTCACGACGCGGTTGCGGCCATGCGCTTTCGCGTAGTAAAGCGCTCGGTCGGCGCGTTGCAGGATGCCGTCGACCTGGTCGCCCGATTCGTAGATCGTGACCCCGGCACTGAACGTGAAGTGCAGGGTGTGCTGGTGAAAAGAAATATGCGTCTGTTCGACCTGCACGCGCATCCGTTCCAAAACACTCGCGGCAATGTCTTCGTCGGCATCGGGCAGTAAGACTGCAAATTCTTCGCCGCCGATACGGCCGAAATGGTCGCTCGCACGCAACGCGGCCCGGCACACGTCCACGAACGCCAGCAGTGCCCGGTCGCCTGCCGCATGACCATAGGTGTCGTTGATCGGCTTGAAGAAATCGAGATCGACGACGGCTACGCAAAACCGGCTACTGGGCAAGGCCGCAGCGGAATTGGAAGCAGAAGCGATAGCGTCGCCCAATAGTTTGACGAAGTGTCCGCGGTTGAAAACGCCGGTCAGGGGATCGTGCCGTACCTCGTGCTCCAAGTCCTGGTTCACGGTTTGCAGCGAGGCATTCAGCGCCACGGTTTCGCGCAGATGACGGCGCTCGCGCGCGTAATACGCCGCGACCGACAGGAGCGCCAGAGCCATGCCCACATAAGTCAAGAAGGCCCACCAAAAGTAACTCAAGCGTTCAACGCGTATCCGGGCGATTTCGGTAACCGGCGTCACCGCGTACACCGTGAGTCCCCCTTGTAAGGTGGTTCTGGCGCGAATCACGACAGGGTTAGGCAGATTACCCAAGGTTTCCAGCGTTGGCAGGCCGTGCTGAGTGTAGGGGGTGCGTTCCAGCACGTCGAAATGCGTGCGCTTGTAGGTCCCGGTTTGTTGCTGCGCTGTCAGTGAAAACACCGCGGCACCGCGCAGTGCGCGATACAGAAATCGGGGATCGTGGGCCAGGATGATGACGCCGTTGCGGTCGGTCACGAACGAGTTGCCCTCGCTGATCCAGTGCGCCATTTCTTCGATATTGACCTTAACCGCGACTACGCCCGTGACATGCCGCTGGTCTACGATCGGCGCCGAGAAAAACATGCCGGACTCATTCGTGGCGCGGCCGATCGCAAAGTCTTCGGTTGGCAGGCCATCGCGGGAACCGATGAAATAGCGGCGGTCGCTGAGATCCAGGCCCGCGACCGATACCGGCGAAAGGAAATTGCTGGATGCGACGCAAATGCCGTGGGGGTCGAGCACCAGCAATAGCGACAGGCCGAGATCTTGCGCGGCGCCATCGAGCATCCCGTCGAGTTCCTGCAGCGCCGTGTTGTCACCCAGTTGAGCGCGACGTTGCAATGGCATGGCGCCGAGGTTACCGCCAGGATAGGTGGGCAAATCACGCAGCGCCGCTTTGACTGAGGCCAAGCGCGACAACATCACGGGAACGCCGCGCAGATAGCGCAGGTTTTGATCGATTTCGCTAGTGATTCCGTCGGCCAGACGCTCGGTCAGAATGTTGGCGTCGCTAACGGCCGATGCTGCGCGTTGCTCTATCAGTCGATCGGCGGTCCAGTCGGCGAGAATCACCGACAGCAGCGTTCCGATAGTCAACACGAGGAAAAGCAGTGCGCGATAACCGGGTTGTTTTAAACCATCCCGTATCAGGTTGACCGGCATCGAATCTCTCACTGGAATGAGTTTCGTTGCAAGGGTACACGGGTCGCGCCACATATCGGCAAGCGTTTACGCTAATACGGGTCGGCAAATGCGGGATGGCATCGTGAAAAAAAACGGCCGCGCATCGCGTGCGAATGACCGATGACCGATGACGCATGTCACGCCGCACGGCTTGCGTCACACGACTCACGCCGGGCAGTCAAACAGGCCGCCCGCCAAGCCCGCATTTTCCTCGGCGATACACCGATCCAGCATGCGGCATACCGCATCAATATGACCAACGAGCGTGACACGGGACGGACCGCGATACACCCGCACGGGCTCACCGCCGGCCAGGCTCGCGTCGATTTTTTTCTGCGTAGCGCCGTGTCCCGCCGCATCGGTTGCCGGGATATCGCTAGCGGGAGCTTGCGCTGGCGCGCTCGGCTGCCGGTGCAGTGGTGCCCGCAGAGGCAGCCGGGCAAACGCCGGGCGATTGGCTTGGGGCAGCTCAATACACGGGTCCAATTCGAAGCTCGAATCCGGGCCGACGCCGGATGGCGCCAAAGACCAGGAGGTCGTGCCCACAGCACCGCATTCGCGCAGCATCCGCAGATGATGAAAGCGACCAAATTGGCGAAACGGGAGCAGGCGGGCAAGACGCTTCATGATGAAACTCCGTTCAGAATTCAGTCGGGCGGATGAGCCCGACTGCGATACCTTCCAGCGCAAAATCGGTGCGCTCCGGGTCGACGAGGATCGACGGGTAATCCGGATTTTCGGCCATCAACTCAACGCCGTCGCGTAGCCGGCGAAAGCGTTTGACCGTGACGTCGTCCCCGAGCCGCGCGACGACGATCTGTCCGTCCTTGGCTTCGTGGTGGCGCTGCACGGCGAGCAAGTCGCCGTCCAGAATGCCGGCGTCGCGCATGCTCATGCCGCGCACTTTGAGCAGGTAATCCGGTGTTTTGGCAAACAGCGACGGGTCGCAGGTGTAATGCTGCGAGACGTGCTCTTGCGCCAGGATCGGACTACCCGCGGCAACCCGTCCTACCAGCGGCAACGAAAGCTGCATCAGCGCGGCATGGGGCAGCGTCATTTGATACGGCGTGTCTTCGCCTTGCTGTGGCACTAGCCGGATCCCGCGCGAGGCGCCCGCAGCCAATTCGATCACGCCTTTGCGTGCCAGCGCCCGCAGATGTTCTTCCGCGGAATTGGCCGAGCTGAACCCGAGCTCCGCCGCAATTTCCGCTCGCGTGGGCGGGAAGCCCGTGCGGTCGATCGCGCGTCGCACGAGTTCGTAAACCTGATGCTGCCTTGCTGTCAGTTTGTTCATGGGCTCACTGTATGTTTGAACAGTTGACTGTATTTTTATACAGTATTCGAGTAAGGGTCAAGTGTTGTTTTCAATCGGCAGCACAAAAGCCACGCCGATCCTTTATTCAAAAATCGCATAAAGAAATGATAAAACAGTCTTTTTTATTATTTAGCGCGCTGGCTACACTCCAACCTCGTCCCCAAAATAAGAGTGGAACAGGAGTGGTATGCAAGCGCTATTGACCCAGATCGAACCTCGCAGGACATTCAAGCTGTTGCTTTCTACGCTGGTTACGACGATGGCAATGACCGCGGCGACCGCCTGCGGTTGGTTGGGGCAAGTCGGCATCGCGCGGGCCGATACCACCTTGTTGAACGTGTCGTATGACCCGACTCGCGAGCTCTATCAGGACTTCAATCAGGCCTTCGGCGCGCAGTGGAAGAAGCAGACTGGCGAAACCATCAAGTTCCAGCAATCGCACGGCGGCTCCGGGGCTCAGGCGCGCTCGGTGATCGACGGACTGCAGGCGGATGTGGTGACGTTGGCGCTGGCCTATGACATCGACGCACTCGCAGAGCGCGGTCTGGTCGACAAAGGTTGGCAAAAGCGCTTGCCGGACAACGCCGCGCCCTACACGTCCACGATCGTCTTCCTGGTGCGCAAGGGCAATCCCAAGCATGTGCGCGATTGGGATGACCTGGCCAAGCCCGGCGTGAGCATCGTCACGCCGAACCCGAAAACTTCGGGCGGCGCGCGTTGGAATTACCTGGCGGCCTATGCCTATGCGCTGCATCTGCCCGGCGGCACGGACGCGAAAGCCCGCGATTTCGTAGGCAAGGTTTACAAGAATGCCGGTGTGCTCGATTCGGGCGCTCGCGGTGCGACCACCAGTTTCGTCCAGCGCGGCCAGGGCGACGTCTTGCTGGCTTGGGAGAACGAGGCATTCCTGGCGATCAAGGAGTTCGGTCCCGATAAGTTCGAGATCGTCGTGCCGTCGGTCAGCATCCTGGCCGAGCCGCCGGTCGCGGTCGTCGACAAGGTGGTGGACAAGCGCGGCACGCGCAAAGTGGCCGAAGCCTACTTGCAATACTGGTATAGCGACGAGGGACAGGAAGTTGCGGCGCGCAATTTTTATCGTCCCCGCTCGACCAAAGTGGCCGAAAAATACACGCGCATTTTCCCGAAATTGAAGTTGTACACCGTGGACGACACATTTGGCGGTTGGGCCAACGCGCAAAAGACGCATTTTGCGGATGGCGGCGTGTTCGACCAGATTTACGCACCGCAATAACGCAATGGATCTATTTTGAAACTTTCTTCGAGCGGGGTGGCAGCCGCCACCCGGTCGGCCCGCGCCGGCTTTTCGTTCCGCAAACCCAGTGCGTTGCCAGGCTTCGGCTTGGCGCTCGGCTTTACGGTCACTTATCTGAGCCTGATCGTATTGATCCCGCTCGCGGCGACCTTCCTCAAGACCGCGACGCTCGATTGGCCGCATTTCGTGCGAGCGGTCACGTCAGCGCGGGTACTGGCTTCGTACCGGTTGACCTTCGGTGCGGCGGCGGTGGCGGCATTGATCAATGCGATATTCGGGTTCCTGGTGGCATGGGTACTGGTGCGTTATCAGTTTCCCGGCAAGCGCCTGGTCGACGCCTTGGTGGACTTGCCGTTCGCGTTGCCCACCGCCGTGGCCGGCATCGCGTTGGCGGCGGTCTATGCGGGTAACGGCTGGATCGGTCAGTGGCTGGAGCCGATGGGGATCAAGATCGCGTTTACGCGCGCCGGGGTGGTGCTCGCGTTGACCTTTATTGGCCTGCCGTTCGTGGTGCGCACGGTCCAGCCGGTACTCGAGGAGTTCGAGCGTGAGCAGGAGGAAGCCGCAGCTTGCCTGGGCGCATCGCGCTGGCTGACCTTTTCGCGCATCGTCTTTCCGGCGGTGGCGCCGGCATTGTTGACCGGCTTTTCGTTGGCACTTGCACGTGGCCTCGGCGAGTACGGATCGGTGATTTTCATCGCCGGCAATGTGCCGATGAAGTCGGAAATCACGGCCTTGCTGATCATCACCAAGCTCGAGCAGTTCGACTACGCGGGTGCGACGGCGCTGGCCGTGGTGATGCTGCTGGCGTCGTTCTCCCTGCTGTTGCTGATCAATACGCTGCAGTGGTGGTGGCAGCGCCGTCATTCGAATTCGCGGATCCAGGCCAGGCCCCGGGCTGCTGCCGCCGAGGTGCTGACGTCATGAGTAACCGGTTGGGAATCAAGAATGGCGCACCGGCCGTGTTAGCGTCGGATTTTACTGGGAGCCCGCGCGTGCGTCGCCCGGAGCCTGTGACCGAATCGCGACCGGTACGTATCGTTTTGATCACGGTGACGCTGGTATTTCTATTGGCGTTTCTGGTGGTGCCGCTCGCCGCTGTGTTCCAGTTGGCATTGAGCAAAGGCTTTGCCTATTACTTCGATGCACTGGCCGATCCCGATGCCTGGTCGGCAATTCGCTTGACCTTGCTGGTCGCGGCGATCGCAGTGCCGCTGAATGTGGTCTTCGGTCTGGCCGCTTCATGGGCGATCGCGAAGTTCGAGTTTCGCGGCAAGAGCCTGTTGATGACCTTGATCGATCTGCCGTTTTCGGTCTCGCCGGTCATTTCCGGTTTGGTGTTCGTGCTGCTGTTCGGTGCGCAGGGCTGGCTGGGTCCATGGCTGGAAGCGCACCAGATCCAGCTCATTTTCGCGGTCCCAGGCATTGTGATGGCGACCATCTTCGTCACCTTCCCGTTCGTTGCGCGCGAACTGATTCCGTTGATGCAGGCGCAGGGCACGGAAGAGGAAGAAGCGGCTCGGGTGTTGGGCGCGTCCGGCTGGCAGATGTTTCGCCGTGTGACCTTGCCCAACGTCAAGTGGGGGCTGCTGTACGGCGTGATTCTGTGCAATGCGCGCGCAATGGGCGAATTCGGTGCGGTTTCGGTCGTGTCCGGGCACATTCGTGGACAGACCAACACGATGCCGCTGCACGTCGAAATTCTCTACAACGAATACAACTTTGCGGCCGCATTTGCGGTGGCCTCGCTGCTTGCGCTATTGGCGCTCGTGACGCTGGCCCTCAAGCTGCTGGCCGAAGGCCGCCTCAAGCAGGATTTGCACGCCACCGTGCCGGCGCAGGCCACGCCATTGCAGGCGCCGGTCCAGCAACAGGTCCGATCGTAGGTCGGACAGCAGGGCCGGCGGCAGACCCGGCATTAGGCGCTTACGCCTCGATCAACAGGAATATGTCATGAGCATCATCGTTCGCGGTATCGAAAAGCAGTTCGGCAGCTTCACCGCCATCGACCATCTGTCGCTCGAATTCGCCTCGGGCGAACTGGTGGCGTTGCTGGGGCCGTCGGGCTGCGGAAAAACCACGTTGCTGCGGGTCATCGCCGGTCTGGAATATGCCGATGCGGGTCAGGTGCTGCTCGACGGACGCGACGTCGCAAGCGTCGGCGCGCGCGAGCGGCAAGTGGGCTTTGTGTTCCAGCATTACGCGCTGTTTCGCCACATGACGGTGTTCGAGAACATCGCCTTTGGCCTGCGCGTCAAGCCACGCCGCGAGCGGCCCACGGAGGCGGTAATCCGCACCAAGGTGCACGACTTGCTCAAGCTCGTCCAACTCGACTGGCTGGCCGATCGCTACCCATCGGAGCTTTCCGGCGGACAGCGCCAGCGTATCGCCTTGGCGCGCGCGTTGGCGGTCGAGCCCAGCGTGCTGCTGCTCGACGAGCCATTTGGCGCGCTCGACGCGAAGGTGCGCAAGGAACTGCGGAGTTGGCTGCGCCGCCTGCACGACGATTTGCACGTCACGACAATTTTCGTTACCCACGATCAGGAAGAAGCGCTCGAAGTGGCCGATCGGATTGTCGTGATGAATCACGGACGTGTTGAGCAAACCGGCAGCCCGCAGGAGGTGTATGACCATCCACGCAGCGCATTCGTGTATGAATTTCTTGGCGCCGCCAATCAATTGCAGGGGCAAGTGGGCGAGCACGGTTTCACGGCGACCGACGCGGTTTCGGCGCTCGGCGTGCAAGCCGATTTTCGCGGGCCGGCGCTGGCCTTCGTGCGTCCGCACGATTTGCAACTGGTGCCTGGCGAACATGACGCCGCCCATGCCGGTGGCATCAGGGTTGGCGTGCGGCGCGTGATTCCCGTGGGCGGCACTGTGCGCGTCGAACTCGAAACGGGCGGCGGACGCATACTCGAAGCGGAGTTGGACCGCGCTTCCTGGCAGGCACTGGGGATCGCGGTAGGCGACGGCGTGACGGCAGTGCCGCGTGCCCTGCAGGCTTTCGCGGCACAGGCGCGGGCATAGCGGCACATAAAAAAATCCGCGCGACCAAGCGCCGTGCGGCAACACGACACATCGGACTCCAAGATGAATTTCCAGCAATTGCGTTTTGTGCGTGAGGCGGTTCGCCAGAATATGAACCTGACCGAAGTGGCCAATGTGCTGTTCACTTCGCAATCGGGCGTGAGCAAGCAGATCAAGGATCTCGAGGACGAACTCGGGGTCGATATTTTCGTGCGTCGCGGCAAGCGCTTGACCGGTCTGACCGAGCCGGGCCGCGCCGTAGTGCCCACGATCGAGCGTATGTTGCTGGACGCCGAGAATCTGCGGCGCGTGGCGCGGCAGTTCGCCGACCAGGATAGCGGCCACTTGGTCGTGGCAACCACCCACACCCAGGCGCGGTACGCGCTGCCGCAGGTAATCCGGCGTTTTACCGAGGTGTTTCCCGGCGTACATCTGGCTTTGCGGCAAGGTAATCCACAGCAGATCGCGCAGATGATACTCGACGGCGAAGCCGATCTCGGTATTTCGACCGAAGCGCTCGATCGGTATCCCGATATCGCGACCTTTCCGTGTTATTCGTGGCAGCACGTCGTGGTCGTGCCCAAGGGGCATCCGCTGGTCGGGCGCACCGGATTGACGCTCGAAGAGATTTCGGATTATCCGATCATTACCTATGACCACGATTTCACCGGCCGTTCCCACATCGATAGCGCGTTCGCCAACGCGGGCGTGGCGCCTGATGTCGTGTTGACGGCGATCGACGCCGACGTGATCAAGACCTATGTCGAGATCGGCATGGGCGTGGGGATCGTCGCTGCGATGGCAATCGATCCGAAAAAAGATAGCGAACTGGTGGTCCTCGATACCGGCGAGTTGTTCGAGGCCAACGTGACGCGGGTCGGTTTGCGCAAAGGCGCGTTCCTGCGCCAATACGCGTATCGGTTGATCGAAATGTTCGCGCCGCACCTCAATGAGGCCGAAATCGCCGCGCAGCTGCGCGAGCCGGTCTGAGGGCGATTAGCACTGCAGCAGTTGGGGCTACGGCGCGGCGGGTGAGCTGCCAGCTCATTGGCTAGCCGGGCATGGCGAGCACGCGCGCGGCAGGAAGGGCATCCGGGTAGGCGTACCGGATGGCCTTCGCTACAATAGCGCGATGCAAACATTCAACTCCCCCTCGGGCGAATCCGGCGCCGCGCGCCGCACCGATATGTTGCCTCGCATTGCGGTGGTGGCCACTGGCGGAACTATCGCCGGCTCGGCGGCCGACGCGCTGCAAACCGCCGGTTACAAAGCCGGCGCGCTGGCTGTCGAATGCTTGCTGGAGGCCGTTCCCGCACTGGCCGACTTGGCGCAGATCGAAGCCGAACAGCTCGCCAGTATCGACAGCAAGGATATGTCGGTCGACGTGTGGGCACGTCTTGCCGAACGCATTGGCGCCTTGCTGGCGCGTCCCGAAATTGCCGGTGTGGTGGTCACGCATGGCACCGACACGCTCGAAGAAACTGCGTATTTCCTGCACCTGACGCTCAAGAGCCGCAAGCCGGTTATTGTGACAGCCGCCATGCGTCCCGCTACGGCCTTGTCGGCCGACGGTCCGTTGAACCTATGCCAAGCCGTCAGGGTTGCGGCCGACCCCCAGGCGGCCGGGCGCGGCGTGCTGGTGGTCGTCAACAATCAGATCCACGGCGCGCGCGATGTGACCAAGCGCAATACGGCCGCGGTGCATGCGTTCGAATCGCCCGAGTTCGGCATGTTGGGCTGGGTTCAGGACGCACGGGTCGAGTTTCAACGCACCGTGACGCGGCCGCATACGGTGGACACGCCGTTCGCCGTGCCGGCGCATTGGCCGATCGTGGAGATCGTCGCCAGTTACGCCGGCGCTGGCGCCGTGATGGTCGACGGGCTGGTGGCGGCCGGCGTGCACGGTATCGTGGTGGCCGGCACCGGCAACGGATCGATCCATTCGGCTTTGCAGCACGCGCTTGCGCAGGCTGCGGCGCAGGGTGTCGCGGTGGTGCGCGCTTCGCGCACCGGGAGCGGGCATGTGATGCGCGATGGCGCGGCCCCCGATAGCGAGCTTGGCTTTATCGCGGCTGGCACGCTCAATCCTTACAAGGCGCGAGTGCTCTTGATGCTCGCGCTGGCGCGCGAGATTGCGCTTGGCGACCTGCAGGCTAATTTCGACGTTTTCTGAGCCCGATCTGGGCGCATACGCCGGCCTTTGCACAATGCGGCTTGTTGTGCTAAGGGTTTCAAGCTATAATTTCCGGCTGTTCACCTTGCCATACCGGTCTTGACGCCCGGATGGCCAATATCCATAAGGAGTTTTCATGCGTCATTATGAAATCGTATTTATCGTGCACCCGGATCAAAGCGAGCAAGTGCCCGCCATGATCGAGCGGTATCGCACGACCATCACCACCCGCGGCGGCCAAGTGCACCGCGTCGAAGACTGGGGCCGTCGCCAGCTCGCCTACATGATCGAAAAGCTCGCCAAGGCACATTACGTGTGCATGAACATCGAGTGCGATCAGGAAACGCTGGACGAACTCGAACATGCATTCAAATTCAACGATGCCGTGTTGCGCCACTTGATCGTCAAGACCAAGAAGGCCGAGACCGCACCGTCGCCGATGATGAAGGAAGTGCAGCGCGAAGAAGCCAAGAAGGTTTCCGTGCAGCCGACCGAAGTCCAGGCTTGAGCGATTGAATCAGGTTTCAGGCAGCATTAATTGAATCATTTGCCGCGCAATCATCTGCAACTTGAAGCGGCCGTAGTCGAGCGCGAGTCGGTGAGATATACCCCGGCAGGCGTACCGATCGTGAGCTGCACCTTGCATCACCGCGCCGAGGTAGTCGAGGCGGGGGTGTCCAGGCAGGTTGAGATGACCTTGCAGGCGCTGGTTGCCGGCGAACTTGCCGGCGCGCTGGAGCGTTGTGAACTAGGCGTGAACGCCCATTTTGCAGGTTTCCTCGCGCTGCGCAGCCGCAATGCCCGAACCCTGGTTTTTCACATTACAGAAATACAGCATATTGGAAAGGACTGATCATGGCACGTCCCACTGGCAAAAAATTCGAACGCCGTCGCCCGCAGCAAAATCCGCTGTTCAAGCGCAAGAAATTCTGCCGCTTCACCGCGGCTAACGTCGAGCAGATCGATTACAAAGATATCGAAACGCTGAAAGACTTTATCGGCGAAAACGGCAAAATCACCCCGGCGCGTCTCACCGGCACCAAGGCCCATTACCAGCGTCAGCTCGACGCGGCAATCAAGCGCGCGCGTTTTCTCGCATTGCTGCCGTACACCGACCTGCACAAGGCCTAATTGACGGCGCACTAGGAGAAATCACATGCAAATTATCTTGTTGGAAAAAGTGGTCAATCTGGGCAACCTCGGCGACATCGTCAAGGTCAAGGACGGTTTCGCACGTAACTTCCTGATTCCCCAAAAGAAGGCGCGCCGCGCCACCAAAGACGCGATCGCTGAGTTCGAAGTGCGTCGCGCCGATCTGGAGAAGGTCGCCGCTGAAAAGCTGGCAGCCGCTACGGCTCAAGGCGAAAAGCTGTCGGGTCAGGTTATCCGGATTTCGCAGAAAGCCGGTGTTGATGGCCGTCTGTTCGGTTCGGTGACCAACTTCGACATCGCTGAAGCGTTGAAGGCACAAGGTTTTGTCGTCGAAAAGGCGCAAGTGCGTCTGCCGACGGGCCCGCTGAAGCTGGTGGGCGAGCACGCTGTGCAAGTTGGCTTGCATACCGACGTGCTGGTCGACGTGACCGTTGCCGTGATCGGTGAGCATGCCTGATCGCCTGGGGCGGCCAGCATGCAGCGTGTAGGCATGCGGGCGGCCCCTTTAGGGTGGCGATACCCGGTTGGCAACACCAGGGGTTAGCCCCCGGCAGTAAGCAGGAAAGGCGGTAAACGGTTCTCCGCTTGCCGCTTTTTCTTTGTGGGGCGCCACTTGGGCGAACCGCGTCGCCGATTTCCTCGCGCACGCTTGCAGAATCATGGGTCCAGACCAGCGGACCTGCCGTGCAGGCCATTCGCAACTTTCTCGTTCAGCCGGCTGGCCAAATGGCATAATTCGGCTCATGAACGCACCTGCAAAAGACCCCCAGATTGAATCCCTGAAAGTGCCACCGCACTCCATCGAGGCCGAACAATCGGTACTCGGTGGCTTGTTGCTCGATAACAGTGCTTGGGATCGCGTTGCCGATTTTTTGCACGACAGCGATTTTTACCGCTTCGACCACCGGTTGATTTTCCAGCATATCGGCAAGTTGATTTCGATGACGCGGCCAGCCGACGTAATCACTGTCTTCGAATCGCTGCAGGTCGCGGGCAAATCGGACGATGTGGGCGGTTTGGCTTATCTGAACGCGTTGGCCCAGAACACCCCGAGCGCGGCGAATATCCGACGCTATGCCGAAATCGTGCGCGACCGTGCCGTGCTGCGCAAGCTGGTGACGGTAGCCGACGAGATCTCAGGCGACGCATTCAATCCGCAGGGCAAGGAAGTGCGTCAACTGCTCGATGAGGCCGAAGCCAAAGTATTTTCGATCGCCGAAGAAGGATCGCGCGGCACGCAAGGCTTTCTTGAAATTCGCCCGCTGCTGTCCAAGGTGGTGGAGCGCATCGATGAGCTGTATCACCAGGACAATGCAAGCGATATCACCGGCACGCCCACCGGTTTCGTCGATCTGGACCGCATGACGTCGGGCATGCATGGCGGCGAGCTGATTATCGTGGCGGGGCGTCCGTCGATGGGCAAGACGTCATTGGCGATGAATATCGGCGAGTACGTCGGCGTCGAGTATGGTTTGCCGGTGGCGGTGTTCTCGATGGAAATGCCGGGCACGCAGCTCGCCACGCGGATGCTGGGCTCGGTTGGCCGGCTCGACGCGCATCGTTTGCGTACGGGCAAATTGATCGACGAAGACTGGCCCAAGCTGACGCATGCGATGCAGAAGATGAGCGAGGCGCAGATCTTCATCGACGAAAGTGGCGGCCTGAACCCGATGGAATTGCGCTCGCGCGCGCGGCGTCTGTCGCGCCAGTGCGGCAAGCTGGGCCTGATCGTCATCGATTATTTGCAGTTGATGTCGTCGGCCTCGCAAGGCGAAAATCGCGCCACGGAAATTTCCGAAATTTCGCGTTCGCTTAAAAGCCTGGCCAAGGAGCTCGATGTGCCGGTGGTTGCGCTGTCGCAGCTCAATCGTGGCCTGGAGCAACGGCCCAATAAACGGCCCGTGATGTCCGACTTGCGTGAGTCGGGCGCCATCGAACAGGATGCGGACGTGATCCTGTTCATCTATCGGGACGAAGTCTACAACCCCGATAGCCCCGACAAGGGCACTGCAGAAATCATCATCGGCAAGCAGCGTAACGGCCCGATCGGCACCGTGCGCCTCACCTTCCTCGGCCAATATACCAAGTTCGACAACTACGCCGGCGGCAACGCGTTCTTCGCCGCCGAGTAGCAGCCGTCAGATCGCGGCCCGTTGGGAACGGACCGCGCCCACGGATCGGCATGCGTTTGCGTTCAGGCGATCGGCCAGCCGGTCGATTACCGCCTGATGGGCGAAAGTCAAACGCAGCGACGTCAGATGGACGGAGTCGAGCCGCCGTCCATCGGGATCATCGCCGCCGTGACGTAGCTGGAACGCGCACTGGCGAGGAATAGCGCGACGTCGGCCACTTCCTGTGGCTGCGCATAGCGGCCCAGCGGCACATTTTGCTGGCCGCGCGCCAGCGCTTCGTCTTTGCTGATGCCCTGTCGCGCCGCTTCGAGCTCCATCGCTTGGTCGACCCGATCGGTCAGCGTTTGACCCGGGTTGATCGCGTTCACGCGTATGCCGTAGCGAGCATAGTAGTGCGCGAAACCGGCCGTCGCCAGCATCAGCGCCGCATTGGCCGCGCCACCCGCGATGTGGAAATCCGAGGCGAATTTGCCACCCATGCCGATGATGTTGACAATGGCGCCCGGCGTCACCGTGCTCGTCGCGCCTGAACCGTCGCGCTCGCGCTGCGCCTTGACACGAGCGACCATGCGCTTGAGCACCGCCTGCTGCGGGAACATATACGGAAAATATTTGGCGTTCATCGTTGCCTGGAACGCGGCGGCATCGAGCGTTTCGGGTTCGTAGCGTTTGGCGGCGCCGGCACTGTTGACAAGCACATCAATCTCGCCCAGAGCCTGGGTGACAGCCTGAACCATCTGCTCGGCCTGGTCTGCATCGGATAGATCGGCCGCGAATGGATGCACCTGCAAGCCTTGTTCGGCCAGCGTCGCCTTGGCGCGGGCGAGGTTGCCGGGGTCGCGCGAGACAATGGCGACCTGCGCGCCTTCGCGCGCGAAGGCCTGTGCACAGGCCAAGCCGATGCCTTTGCTGGCGCCGGTAATCAGAACCACTTTGCCGTTGAGTTGCAAATCCAAGTTGGGTCTCCGGGGTTGAGGGGATGCAGATACCATAACAGCATCGCCGGCTTTATGCCGGCGATGCTGTTAAGCGCGGGACTGCTGCTGTGGTCCTGCAACCGCGCAATCGCGACGTCGATCGAGCGCTGCTTATTGATCCAGCGTAAATTTGAACGGCACCAATGCTGCGCTGCGGATACCCTGGCCATTTTCCAGGTGTGCGCGGCAATGGCTTTGCAGCGCGGCTTGCACGGCGGCATCGTCCAGTCGCGGGAAGCCGCTGCTGCGAGCCACCTCGGCTGTTTCGATACGGCCGACGGTGTCGATCACGATCTTCACTAGCACCGTGCCGGTGTCACCGTGGCGGTTCGACAAGACGGGATACACCGGCGTCGGGATCGCGCAGCTCGGATGCTCGACCGTTTTCGGCGCGGTATCGGCCGGCAACGTCTGCGGCATGGCCGGCGCCGGATTGGCCGGGGGCGCCGCCGCAACGGTCGTTGCCGGCGCGCTGGGCGGCGTGGGCGCAGCTACCGGTGTCTCGGTGGGCCGCATGCTTTGCTTGACCGGTTTGGGCAAGGGCTTGACCACCGGGCGCGGCGCGGGCGGCAGCGTCACGAGCGGCGTGGGCTTGGGCATAGCCTGAGGCGGCGGCGGGGTTAGGGGGGTGGGTGCGGCGATCAGTTGCACCGACATGCTGCGCGGCGGTTCCAAGTTCAGCATTTCAGGCGCCCGGGTATGGAGCGCGGCGCACAGCACCAGCACATGCACCAGCACGACCAGTGCGGCGATGCCGATGGCCTTACGCTGGACTTCGGGCCGCGGATAAGCGCTGGCGTGATGCGTAGAACTGGTGGCAATCATAGGTAACCTGCTGCAAGAAAGGCGGTGTCAGCGTGATGAAATGGAGGGGCGCAGCACTGCGGCATGCCCGGGGCGCAAGGACGACACATCGGACGCGGCGGGCCGCAGCGCGCGGTGGCGGCTCGTCACGTCAAGCTCCATTGGCGCAACAGGTTGTGATAACAGCCCACCAGCGTGCGCCGGGCGCCGTCGTCGGCCTGTGTGACATTGAGGCGCTGGATGGCGTTGTCGAGGTCGAACAACAGGGCGCGCTGCGCATCGTCGCGCACCAGGCTTTGTACCCAGAAGAAACAGCCGACGCGCTCGCCGCGCGTAATCGGCGTCACGCTGTGCACGCTGCTGGCTGGGTAGACGATCATGTCGCCCGCGGCCAGCTTGACTTGATGCACGCCATAAGTGTCCTGGATGACCAGTTCGCCGCCGTCATACTCGTGCGGCTCGCTCAGGAATAAAGTGGCGGATACGTCGGTGCGCAGCTTCACGCCATTGGGTAACACGCGAACCGCACCATCCACGTGGTCACCAAAGGTCATGCCCGGGCCATACCGGTTGAACAAGGGCGGATAGACCTGATTGGGTAGTACTGCGCTGATAAACAGCGGATTGCGCTCCAGCATGGCCAACACTGTATCGGCCAGCTCCAGCGTCAACGGGTTGCCTTCGGCAAGTTGCTGATTGCGCTTGACCGGGGCACCTTGATAGCCAGCCGTGGCACGACCATCGACCCACGCATCGCCCCCCGCATCGAGGCGCGCACGCATGGCGGCAATCTGTTCGGCGTTGAGCACGCGGGGAACACGGATCAGCATAGTCTAGTCACTCCGTCGAGGTGGTCACGCATGCTCGCTCAGAAGAAGCGATAGGTCGCGGTAGCCAGCACTGTACGTCCCACTGCGGGCACCGAGCGTCCGCCATCGGATGCAATCAGCGCATCGTAGTAGTTTTTGTTGGTCAAATTCAGCAGGTTCAGGCGCAAGTCGTACTTTGGCTGGTGGTAAGCCACTTCCGCGTCCCAGCGCGTATAGCCGCCGGCTTTGACCAGGTCGGTATTGGCCGCGAACCGGCTCGACAAGTAAGTGGCACCGCCGCCGACTTCCCAATGCGGCGTGACATTGTAGGTATTCCACACGGTGAACGTGTTGCGCGGCGTGTTGGCCGGCGTGTTGCCGGCAGTACCGTCGGCCGCCTTCACAACCAGGGCATTCATGAACGTGTACCCGGCGAATACTTGCCATTTGTCGCTCAGATGGCCAGTCAAGCCCAGTTGGGTACCCCGTACTCTCACGTCGCCATCGAGTTCGTATTCGGTGGCTGATACCTGGGTGCGAGCGTTGGTCTGCTCAACCTGGAACAGGGCTGCGGTCAGTGACAAGCGGCCTTGCATGCCATCCCACTTGCCGCCGATCTCATACGACGTATTCGTCTCGGGCGGCAGCGCCTGGGTGAAGTTGGTGACCGTCAAGCTTTCCAGCGAGGGATCGAATGAGGTGCCGTAGGAAATGTAATACGTGGACCAATCTTGCGGCTGGTAAATCAGGCCAGTACGTACGCTGGTGAAGTTATTGGTCTGCGAGGCATAGGCCGGCAACGAGATGGAGTTGGCGATCTCGGCCTTGAAGCGATCCCAGCGCACGCCACCCACTACCTTCCAGTGATCGCCTATGCTGACGGTGTCGTTGACGTAGGCCGCAAACGTGTTGGCTGCCGCATCCGCGAGGTTACCCGGGGTGCTCGTTACATTGCCAGGCGTGGCCTCATAGACGGGGTCGAGCAGCGAGACCACCGGCAGGTTGTTGCGTGTATAGGCCTGGTTGTTGTATGTTTCGCGACCCAGTTCGATACCCGCATCCATATCGTGCTTGAGCGGCCCGGTGGTGAATGTGTAAAGCACATCGGTATCGTTGTAGAGCGTGTGATAGTTGATCACGCGATCATGGCTTGCCAACTGAACATACAACTGCGATGGGGGGAGCGTGGTGAAATTGCCGGCGGCCAGCGCCGGGCTGGATGCGAGCGGCCCGGTCAGGATCTTCGCTGCGGCCGTCTCTCGTGCATCGGTCAGATAGTGGGCGAACTGCGTCTGGTTCTGGATCGACAGTTGATCGTTGACCTTGTGTTTGACCTTGGCATTGAAGATCTGCGTATCCTGGATCGTGCGGTCGTCGGTCAGGCCATAAAACGTGCTGCGCGACGGCGAGAACGGCTGGCCATTGAGCGCCTGCACGCCGTAGTCCGGCATATCGTTGTTATGTTCGATCAATGCCGACAAGGTGACTTCCGTGGGGGTGCCGATCCCAAAACGCAGGTTGGGTGCGAAGCCATAATCACGGTTGACTTCCACGTCGCGGCTGGAGTGCATGGTCTGGCCGAAGGTGTTCAGGCGGAAAGCGGCGGTGTCGCTCAGCGGCTGGTTGATGTCGATCGTGCTGCGGTACCTGTCATCGGTGCCGATGGTGCCCGAAACTTCCGCGGACTGCCGCAAATTGGCCTGTTTGGTGACCTGGTTGATCACACCGCCAGTCGAGCCGCGGCCGAACAGCATGGACGAGGGGCCGTACAGCACGTCGATCGATTCGAGGTCGAAGGTGTCCCGATAGTACTGGCCGGGATCGCGAAAACCATCGAGGTAAATGTCGGTACGCGCGGTGAAGCCGCGCAAGTTGATGTTGTTGCCGATCTGACCGCCTTCGGCGCCACCGATGGTAACGCCGGGCACGTTGCGCAGAGCGTCCTGGAATGAGGTTGCGCCTTCCGATTGCAGCACGGCTTTATTGACCACCACCGCTGTTTGCGCCAGATCGTGAATCGCCACAGGCCGTTTGCCACCAACCGAGGAGGTTTGGGCCTGGAAATCATTCTTTTCGGTGCTGCCCGATACCGATACGGTCGGCAAGGTCTCGGTGGTGCTTGCATCTGCGGCTGCTATGGGATCTGAGGCGGCTACCGGCACCGCCGCACCTGCAGTCGTCGTGCTGGTGTTGCGCGGCGACGGTGTGGTAGCGGTTTGTGCATACGATGCACTCAAATGGGTGGCAAATACCAGCGTAAGCGCAGCCGCGACAGGAGTTTTTTTCAGCATGGTGGGCGGAGGAGATCTTTGTAGTTAGAGGTAGTCCAGCAGCATTAACTGGTCAGGACGGACAAGCTTCAAAACAAAAAATCGAACGGTTAGGTCATATTGAATGGGACGTATTCGCGTTTATAGGACGAACACGACCGCGTCGCTCGCTACTTGGCGCAGGGTTATTTGATTAAGCGGGAAATTACGGGGCTAGCTATGCAGCGGCCGGGCATGGCCCTGGCTTACGTGTCGCAGATGTTCATGGCCTTTTAGCGGCCGGCGCCGTCACGAAATCGAGCTTGGCCAGGCCTGCGGCTTGCGCGGCCGACATCACATCTGCCACTTTTTCGTACATCACGTGGCGATCGGCATAGAGCTGCAGTTCGGGTTGCGGGTTTTGACTGGCTGCCGCAGCCAGCCGTGGCGTGAGCTCCTGGCTGGTCAGGGGCGTTTCATTCCATGTCAACGCGCCATCGGCCGCAATGCCGATTTGCACATGAACAGGCTTCTGGTCGATAGGCTGGCTGCTCGATTGCGGCAGATCCAGTTTCACGGCGTGCTGGATCACCGGCAACGTGACCAGGAAAATCACCAGCAGCACCAGCATCACGTCGACCAACGGCGTCATATTGATCTCGACCATCAAGCCGTCGCCATGATCGCCGTAGTCGCCGGCGTCGCTGTGCAGGGAGTTCGAACTCATGCTCATCGCATGCTCCCGTGGGCAGCGTCATGCTGTGAGGCGAGGCTGAGTTTGCCGCTCGCGGGAAAAGCCGGGTGCGCGGCCGGGTGCGCGCCGGTGGCAAAATACGCGTGCAGGCCGTGGGCAAACCGGTTCAGGCGATTGATGGTGGCCTTGTTGCCGCGCGTCAACGCATTGAAGCCCAATACCGCAGGGATTGCGACGAGCAGGCCGAAGGCGGTCATGATGAGGGCTTCGCCAACCGGACCGGCGACCTGATCGATCGAAGTCTGGCCTGTTTCGCCGATCTGAACCAGAGCGTGATAAATACCCCAAACCGTACCGAATAGTCCGACGAACGGGGCCGTGCTGCCGATCGAAGCCAATATCGACAGGCCTGACTGCATTTCTGCGATGCGCTGGTCCATGGCGCTGCGCAGGCAGCGCGTGAGCCAGTCGCTGATGCTCATCTTGTCGTGCAGGTGAGGTTGGGTCTGATGATGATGGTCGGCCGCTTCCTGGCCCGCCAGCGCAATGTCGAGAAATGGATTGCGCCGTTCACGGCTCAATTTATCAAGCGCCGTCTCGAAATTCTCGGAGTGCCAGAAATCATGGTCGGCGTTGACCTGCAGGTGACGCAAGCGCAGCATTCCGTAGCCTTTGACCACGATCACGGTCCACGTCATCACCGACATCAGGAACAGTAATATCGCAATGGAGCGGGTGACAAAGTCGCCTTGCTCCCAGACGTGAATGATCCCGTAGCGCTGCATATCGTGTTTCCTCAAATAGTTGCTGGCGCTCAACGCCGACTCGGCGTAACAGGCCGCCAGACGATGTAAATGTTAGTAATAATCTAAACGAGAATCATTATCATTAGTCTTTATGGCTTTTGCAAGTAGTGAATGCAGAAATTTAGGGGGCGATTGCGAAAATCAGAAGCTGCTGGCGCTAAAGTGGGCGATGGGGTCTGCGTCTGGGCTGGGCTGTGAAATTTGGGCTGGACTCGCCTTGCCAGGCACCGAAATCGATCCGGAGTTGGCGGGGACGGTGTTTGCGTGGAAGGCGTCGGCGGCGACTGTGCTGTCTGGCGCCGCGTCAGCGGGGTCCATCGGCCCTGCGGCAAACTGCGCGATCGGGTCGGTAGCGGCGGGAATTGTCGCTGCAGCCGGCAGTGGCGGCGCAGCGGCCTCGAAGGTCGGGGCATCAAAGGACGGATTCGCGCGTTTGGGTGCAAGGCCCGTCGCTACGCGCCGGATACCGTCGAAACGCTTCGCCCAATACGGGTTGGTGACGTAATCGATCCTGACCGTGCCGCCCGTAGATGGTGCATTGACGAAGCGGTATTGACCGACGTATATGCCGACGTGCGAATGGGTCCGCCCGGTGGTGTTAAAAAATATCAGATCGCCGGGAGCGATTTCGTCGGGGTTGATCGTACTGCCGACTCCGCCCATCTGCTCGGTGGTGCGCGGCAGGTTGACCGATGCGGCGCGCCGCACCACGTAGTCAACCAAGCCGCTGCAATCGAAACCGCTGTCGGGCGTATTGCCGCCCCATCGGTAGGGCACACCCACCAGGCTCATGGCTTCAATCGAGATTTCCTCGGTACCTACGCTGTGATCGACGAATTCCGGCAAGCCGGATTCGGCAGCCGCAGCGGGCCCGGTCTTGGAGGTGCTGTGGCCGCCGCTATTCGCGGTGCCTGATGAGGTACGTAACGGGGCGCTGGAGCACGCGGCCAACAACACGGTGAGCAGCAGATAAAAGCCGAGTCGGCGCATCGGTAAGCAGGACTCGCGCAATGAGCGCGTTCCGATTGACTGCAATGATCCGATCATAGCCGGGGCGCCCGAGCCTGATCAAGAAAATATATGAAGAAACCGGCGTAAATACCTGTCTTATTGGCATTTTTCCCACGAAAGGGAATAAAAAAACCGCTGCGAGCGTAAGCTTGCAGCGGTCGGGAGCAGAGTGTCACAGGCAGCCGTTAAATCCCGGCCGCCCATCCTGAGCGTTACAGAATCTCCGACGCGTAGTCGGCCAAGCGCGAACGCTCGCCGCGCGCCAAGGTAATGTGACCACTGTGACGCCAGCCCTTGAAGCGGTCGACCACGTAGGTCAGGCCTGAACTGCCTTCAGTGAGATAGGGCGTGTCGATCTGCGCGATGTTGCCCAGACAGACGATTTTCGTGCCCGGGCCCGCCCGCGTGACCAGTGTCTTCATCTGCTTGGGCGTCAAATTCTGCGCTTCGTCGATGATCACGTATTTATCGACGAAGGTCCGGCCTCGCATGAAGTTCATGCTCTTGACCTTGAGCCTGGACTTGATCAACTCCTGGGTCGCAGCACGCCCCCATTCGCCTGCCGAATCGTCGGTTTTCTGCAGCACTTCGAGGTTGTCGTCGAACGCCCCCATCCACGGCTGCATTTTCTCTTCTTCGGTGCCCGGCAGAAAGCCGATGTCTTCGCCGACCGGCACGGTTGCGCGCGTCACGATGATTTCGTTATAGCGCTTGTCGTCCAGCACCTGGGCAAGCCCGCTGGCCAGCGCCATCAAGGTCTTGCCCGTACCGGCCTGCCCGAGCAACGTGACGAAGTCGATTTCCGGATTCATCAGCAAATTCAACGCGAAATTCTGCTCGCGGTTGCGCGCCGTAATGCCCCACACATTGTTTTTATGGTGACCGTAATCGCGCAGCGTTTGCAGTAGCGCTGTCTTGCCGTTGATTTCGCGGACCTGGGCGTGAAAAGCCGGTTCGCCATTGCGCGGCTCCAGATAGACAAATTCGTTGACGAGCATCGACGCGCACAAGGGGCCGGTCACCCGATAATAAGTGGAGCCGGTCTTGGTGTCCTGCCAACTTTCCATCCCTTTGCCGTGTTTGGCCCAGAAATCCTGGGGCAAAGGCAGCACGCCGGGGTACAGCAGGTCCTTGTCTTCCAGCACCTGATCGTTGAAATAGTCCTCGGCGGGCAGACCGAGCGCGTGCGCCTTGACGCGCATGTTGATGTCCTTGGACACCAACACCACCTGGCGTTCGGTGAACTGCTTCTGCAAGGCGCGCACCACGCCCAGGATCTGGTTGTCGGCTTTGCCCTGGGGCAATCCGTCGATCGGTTCGATCTGCTGGAAGGTGGTCTGGAAGAACAGACGCCCCGCGGCGTCGCGATTGCCCAAGCGCGCCAACGGGATGCCAACCGACATCTGGTCGGCGGTATTGGCCACCAAGGCGTCGAGCGTACGGCTCACCTGACGCGCATTGCGGGCCACTTCCGACATGCCCTTTTTATGGTTGTCGAGTTCTTCGAGCGTCATCATCGGCAGATAGACGTCATGTTCCTCGAATCGGAACAAGCTGCTCGGATCGTGCATCAGCACATTGGTGTCGAGCACGAACAGCTTGGTCACCGTGGGCGCGGCATTCTTACCGCGCGAACGCGCCGCACGGCGGTTTCCTTCGCTTGGCTCGCCGGCCGGCTGAGCACGCACGGCGGGTTCTTGCACAGGTACCGGCGCGCGTGCGCGAGCGGCATTGGTTTCGGACGCCTGGCTCGAGGGCTCGTCGTCCTGCGTACCGCTACGGTTGGCAACCGGCTGCAGCAATGCCGCAGTCGGACTCGGCTTGCGACGGCGGCCGCCGCTGTCGGCTTCGCGTACTTTTGTCTCGGACGCCGCGACGACATGCAGCACTGGTGCAGAGGCGACGGCGACTGGCGTACCGCCGGCGCTGCCGTACGGCTCCGACTCTACGCCTTCGCTTTCATGGGACTGTTTCTTGGCGCCTTTTGCTGGACGCGCTTTAGCCTTGTATTCATCTGGGGACAGCAGATTACCGAGTTTGGAGGGGGGGGTAGGCAAAGGCATAGTTTTCCTCTAGCGGTATCGAATCGGCAAGGCCTGGGGTGATGCTGCGGGACGGGCAGTCCAACAGGGATCGGACATGGGAAAGCGGCAAATTAAAACGCGGCAAATAAAAAGAACAGGGGACCGAAAAACGGAAAATAAAAAAGCCGCGCCCCGGGTAGCGGGGGTGGCGGCTTTGCGGACCAGCGCAAACAAAGTGCGGGCTTGACTGGACCGACGAGAGAGTTCGATAAGGCAAGCGATCATTGGAATTGACTATAACCCGCCTCAAAGCGCTTGTACAGCCTCCAACACTTCGTCGACATGGCCTGGTACTTTCACGCCACGCCACGCGTTGCGAAGGATGCCGCGCTCGTCTATCAGGAAGGTTGAGCGCTCGATGCCGCGCACTTCCTTGCCATACATTTTTTTATTTTTGATGACGTTGTAGGCGAGGCACACCTGTTCGTCGCCATCGGAAACCAGCACATACGGCAGTTCGAGCTTGGCCTTGAAATTGTCGTGCGATTTGACACTATCGCGGGAGATGCCGACGATTACGGCGCCTGCCGCTTCGAATTGGGGCGACAGATCGCGAAACGCCAGGCTTTCAGTTGTGCAGCCCGGGGTATTGTCCTTGGGATAGAAAAACAGCACCACCCGTTTGCCCGCCTGACTGGCGAGACTGAAGGTGCCCCCGGTAGCCGCAGCCGTAAAGTCTGGGGCCGGTTGGTCTATCGTCGCTTGTTCAACTGTGGTGCTCACGAATCAATCTCCTCAGGTTTTATGGGGCGCGGCACTGTGGGAGCGCGCTTAGGCGGGCATGTCTACCGGGTTGGCGAGGGTCCCTAGGCGACCCGACCTCGACCCCGAAAACGGGGGGCGCTACGCCATCATCCTGGCTGGACGATCAAGTCGCCCGCGCGGCCGGCGATTTCTCCCCATGTCACAGGGTACGATGGCAGGCTCTCGCGGTCCAGCGTTGCATGGTACTCGCCCATCGTGACGAGACGATGGCCTTGTGCTTTCCATCCGTCCAGCAATTGAGCGAAGGCCGGTGCGAGCCGTTGACCTTCGAGCTCTGCGTGCAAGGTGAAGACCTGATCTGTGTCCCGGCCGTCGGTCATTTTCAGTACGTGAGCAGCGATCGTGGTGGCATCGATGCCGTCGACACCCAGCATCTCGTCCAGCGTCGGTAGCGTGGTCGGCAACTGAATATGATTGAGCGTACGCCCGTTCAGTATCGGACGATAGGGGCCGTGCCCTCGACCATCCGACGCGTAGGCCATGCCCCATGCGTCGATCTGCTCAAAAGCGAAATCATTCATTTGCCAACCGGCAGCGCCATGGGTGACCGGGGGCGCGCCGAAAATTTCAATGAAGCGCGCGTGGCTTTGCTGCATCTGCGCGGTGGTCCATTCACGCGGCCGCTTACGTACATTATCCTGCCAGTACACGTGATCCCAGGTATGGATGCCTGTTTCGAAACCGGCGTCGCGGATCGCGCGCATTTCGCCCGCCGCGCGCCGGCCGATATCGGGGCCGGGGAGCAGGGTGCCATATAGCAAGGTCTTGATCCCGTAGTGCTCGACCACCGACGTGCGCGATACTTTTTTCAGGAAGCCGGGCTTGAAGACACGCCGCAGCGCCCAGCCGGTGTGATCCGGCCCCAGGCTGAACAGGAAGGTGGCCTGCGCGCCCGCGCGCTCGAGAATGCGAGCCAGGTTGGGGACGCCTTCCCGAGTGCCGCGCAGCGTGTCAACGTCGATCTTCAGAACAATCCGGGCCACGCGGTGCTTCCTTGGGTAGTGGATCGACGCGGGATCGACGCGGGGTCGATGCGAGATCGATGCTTGAGAACCAATGCTTGAGAATCGATGCAAGGATCAGAACGCGCGAACAACCTGCATTCAATCGACCAGCGCGCGGGCTTCGGCAACCTGTCCGCGGTACGCTTCGAAAATGTTGCGCAAGGCCTGGTCCATCGTTGTGCTTGGCGCCCAACCGAGCTCTTCCATGGTGTTGTCGATTTTCGGCACGCGGTTCTGCACGTCCTGATAACCGACGCCATAGTAGGCGCCCGACGACGTTTCGACCAATTGCACGTGCTTGGCGGTGTCGGCGTACTCGGGGAATTCGGCGGCAAGCTTCAACATCATGTGAGCCAGTTCGCGCACCGAGAAGTTGTTCTTGGGGTTACCGATGTTGTAGATCTTGCCCGATGCAACCTGCTTCTCGTTGGCGATGATGTGCATCAGCGCGGTGATGCCGTCGTCGATGTCGGTAAACGCGCGTTTCTGTGCGCCGCCGTCGACCAGGCTGATGTTCTCGCCGCGTACGATGTGGCCGAGGAACTGCGTCACCACGCGCGAGCTACCTTCCTTGGCGGTATGGATCGAATCGAGGCCCGGGCCGATCCAGTTGAACGGCCGGAACAGCGTGAAGTTCAGGCCTTCCATGCCGTAGCCCCAGATCACGCGGTCCATCAATTGCTTGGAGCAGGCGTAGATCCAGCGCGGCTTGTTGATCGGACCATACACGAGCGGCGAGGCTTCCGGGTCGAACTCTTCGTCGGCGCACATGCCATAGACCTCGGAGGTCGACGGGAACACCAGATGCTTGCCGTACTTGACGGCCGAACGCACGATCGGCAGGTTCGCCTCGAAGTCGAGTTCGAACACGCGCAGCGGTTGCTTCACATAAGTGGCGGGCGTGGCGATCGCAACCAGCGGCAGGATCACGTCGCATTTGCGAATGTGATACTCGACCCACTCCTTGTTGATCGTGATGTCACCCTCGAAAAAATGCATGCGTTCGTGCTGGGTCAGGTCGCCGAGGCGATCCGTCTGCATGTCCATGCCATAGACTTCCCAATCGGTGGTCTCGAGGATACGTTTGGAAAGATGATGGCCGATGAAGCCGTTGACGCCAAGAATCAGGACTTTTTTCATTTAGAAGGCAAAGAGTGAGGCGATGAATAAATGAGGCGCTCGAACTCGGCGGTATCGATGACGCGATCGTCGTGCAGGAGGCTATGAACGACGATCGCTCGACCGTCGCCGCAAACGCCCAACAGCGTATTATCGCTTACCTGCAATCCGGTGGGCAAATTCGCGATTTCGAGGGTCGGGGCTGCGAGCCGCGCGCGCGTTATGACAAAACGGTAGCCTGCCTGATCGGTGAACGCGCCGGGGTACGGCGGCGCGACTGCGCGGATCAGGTTGTAGACCTGTTGCGCGTCCTGCTGCCAATCGATGCGGCCATCCTCGGGCTTGCGTCCGCCGAAGTAGCTGCCTTGCGACAGGTCGTTGGGCAAGCGCGCTGCGCGGCCCGCCAGCAGGTCCGGCAAGACGCGCCAGAGCGTCTGTTCGGCCGCGACCGTGACTTTTTCGAATACGAGTCCAGCGGTGTCGTCCGGCAGGATGGGTACGGAAGTCTGGGCGATCAGCGCGCCCGCATCGGGCTTGGCGGCCATTTCGTGCAGGCTCGCACCGGTTTGCGTCTCGCCATGCAGCACGGCCCAGTTCACTGGCACACGGCCCCGGTATTTCGGCAGCAGCGACCCGTGCATGTTATAAGCGCCCGCTGGCGCAAGCGCCAGTAGCTCCACCGGAAGCATGTGCCGGTAGTAGAAAGAGAAAATAAAATCGGGACGTGCCGCCTGGACTGCAGCGAACACCTCGGGCGCAGCCGGATCGTCGGGTGTGATGGTCGGAATGCGATGCTCCGCGGCCAATGCAGCCACACTGTCGAACCAGATATTCTCTTGCGGGTTGTCCCGGTGCGTGACAACCAGGGCAATTTCCAGCCCCAGTTCAGGGCCACGCGCCAGTAACACGCTCAGACAGCGTACGCCGACGTTATGGTAGGCGAATACCACCGCTCGCTTGAGCGTACGCGTCATGCGTGCTCTCCCTGGGCTTGCGCGGTGCCATCGCCGGGCAGGCTCAGTGCGCGTGCGCCGGGCTTATGGTGACGCTGATCGAGCACGGTTTGCACCAGATAACGCGGTCGTGCGCGAACCTGCTGATAGATGCGGCCAATGTATTCACCGAGCAGCCCGAGCGCAAACAGGATCGTCCCCAACAGGAAAAAGGTGATCGCGAATAGTGTGAACACACCCTGGACCTCGGCCCCGACGATAAACCGACGCACCAGCAGCAACACAAACAAGGCGGCCGAGCCTAGCGCAAGCAGGATGCCCATGAAGGACAACCATTGCAGCGGTACCACCGAGAAGCCCGTGACCAGATCGAAATTCAGGCGGATCAAGCTATAGAGCGAATACTTGGATTCACCGGCGAAGCGCTCTTCGTGGGCAACCTCGACTTCGACAGGATTCTGCGCGAACGTGTAGGCCAGCGCCGGAATAAAGGTATTCACTTCGCCGCAACGGTTGATCGTATCGACGATATGTCGGCTGTACGCGCGCAGCATGCAACCCTGGTCGGTCATCTTGATGTGCGTGATGCGTTCGCGCAAACGGTTCATCGCGCGTGAAGCCTTGCGGCGAAACAGGCTGTCCTGGCGCTGCTGGCGGATCGTACCGACGTAATCGTAGCCTTCGCGCATCTTGGCGACCAGTTTGACGATTTCTTCGGGCGGGTTTTGCAGATCGGCGTCGAGCGTGATGATGATATCGCCGCGCGAGTATTCGAAGCCAGCCAGTATCGCCATGTGCTGACCATAATTGCCGTTGAGCAATACGACGCGCGTGACGTCGGGACGCACGCGAAACTGGGCGGCCAGCAGCGCTGCCGACTTATCGCGGCTGCCATCGTTGACGAGAATCAGCTCGTACGCAATTTCAAGCGCGTCGAGCGCGGGGTACAAGCGCGCGAACAGCGCAGCGAGCCCGGCTTCCTCGTTATAAATGGGTACGACAATGGAAAGTTCCGGCTGAGTCATAGGCGGCGATTCATATCAGGTTGTGTTCGCAAATCTCGTTGACGGCGCGGCATACTCGCTCGACATCCTCGCGACGCATGGAAGAAAAGAGCGGCAGTGTAACGCCCGCGCGCCCGAATTGCTCGGCATTCAAAAACATTCCCGGACCAAAGCCACGGTCCCGATAGAGCTTGAACAGGTGCAGCGCCGGATAGTGCACGCCGCTACCGATGCCGCGTTCGTGCAGCTGCGCCATGAATCCGGCCCGATCGATCGAGAGCTTCGCGAGCGGCAACATGATCTGGAACAGGTGCCAATTGCTGTTTTCGAAATCGGCCTGCGGCAATTGCACGCCCAACTCAGTGGCGGCGCCGCCCGCCAAACTTTCGAAATAGTGGCGAGCCAGCGCGCGGCGCTGTGCGTTGAACCGCTCCAGATGTGGCAACTGGCCTAGCCCGACTCGCGCAGCGACATCGGTCAGATTATATTTTCCGCCGAGCACATCGACTTCCATGCCGTCAAACCCGGTGCGGGTTACGCCTTGCAGCCGATATTTGGCAGCCAGCCGGGCTTCGTCCTCGTTATTGAGCACCAACGCGCCGCCTTCGATCGACGTGAGATTCTTGTTGGCGTGAAAACTGAATGACACGAGGTCGCCAAACGAGCCTATGCGGCGGCCTTTCCAGCTCGATCCCATCGCCTGCGCGGCGTCTTCGATCACGCGCAGCTTATGCGCGCCAGCCAATTCATATAAGCGATCCATATCGACCGGCAAGCCAGCCAGGTAGACGGGCAAGATGGCCCGCGTGCGCGGCGTGAACGCCCGCTCGACCTGAGCCAGGTCGATATTGCGCGTGGCGGGATCGATATCGACGAAGACCGGGGTTGCGCCCACTTCGAGAATCACGTTGGCGGTCGCCACCCAGCTCATCGGCGTGGTGATGACTTCGTCGCCCGGACCAATGCCGGCAATGCGCAGCGCGATCTCCATCGTCGCCGTACCTGAATTGAAGGTACGTACCGGACGCCCGCCGAAGTAGGCCGAAAGCTCAGCCTCGAAGCGCTGGTTTTGCGGGCCGGTGGTGATCCACCCCGAGCGCAGGACTTCTGCCACGCCGGCGATCGTCTCTTCGTCGATTTCGGGCCGCGTGAACGGCAAAAAAGGGAGCTGCGTGGCTTGATTCATGGATGATCCGTCGCATCTGGTGTGAAAGGTGTTGGAGAGCGGGGCGCGCGATCGCGCGGGCATAGGGCAAGTTCAGGTGCGTGCCAGAACGTAGACGCCTATCAAGATGATACCGATCCCGGCAAGACGTTGCGGCGACATCATTTCGTCGAAAAAGTACCACGCTGCGAGCGCATTGACCACATAACCGAGCGAGAGCATCGGGTAGGCAATCGACACTTCGACACGCGACAACGCGAGTATCCAGACCACTACGCTGATCACATAGCACGACAGTCCGCCGATAATAGGCCATTGTGTTGCCAGCTTGATGCCTATGGGCAAAACATTGGCCGCACTATAGTCAAAATGCCCGACTGCCCTGACACCGGCCTTGAGCAGCAACTGCGCTACGGCATTGAGCATAACGCCGCTCAGAATCAGCGCAAACGAAATAGGGTTCATGAATAAGGTGGATCCTTGGGGAAATCGAAACAGTCGCCATTGTGCCCGTAACGGCGTCGCAGTCAATTGTGTGTGGCCACTTGGCCGACGCGCGCTTGAGCGGAAGGCCCGGATTTTACCGGGCCCACGGTTCGACCGAACTAGGGGTTTGCGACACCGGATGTGGCCGCACTGGGATTGACCACGCTGGGTTTAGCCACAATCACGCGGCGCTCGTCACGGGCAATCACCTGCATCGGCAGATGCTGCGCGGCAAACCTGTCATACGTGGCCGGCGTCATCAACGCCAGCGCAGTGCGATCCTGCTGCCAGCGTATGCTCCACGCGGCAAGCGTCGGCACCCATTTGGCCGGCTCCTGCTGGACGCCGAACGCCAGCTCGTCAGGGTTTTCGACGATGATCATCGTATGCCTGAGGTAAAACGGCATCGTGTGATCGAGCACACCCACCGCGTAAAACGGCGTATCGGGCGGCAGTTTGGCCATTTCTGCCCGCACTGCGGGCACCTTCC
>Ga0265338_10001009_pt1 | contig 47355 bp, 43 predicted proteins | sample 42126metaG_FD_193579 | JGI IMG/M metagenome (GOLD analysis project Ga0265338, IMG submission 193579) | Rhizosphere microbial communities from Carex aquatilis grown in University of Washington, Seatle, WA, United States - 4-21-26 metaG | ecosystem: Host-associated > Plants > Roots > Rhizosphere...
TTGGTACAATAAAAAAAGAAGGCATTCTGTTTTAGGAAATCTAACAATAGACGAGTTTAACAATGAGTGTGATAAATTTAATAAAAATGTTGCTTAACTTTTTATACGGCAAATGTTAGGAAGTCCAGTAAGAGTTTCCTTATGCATATTCCCGGTTTTAACTGGGGGAAGGAAGACGCTCATTCTATGAACTCAATAAGAGTTGCCAATGGAATATATGTGTATATGGAAACCTTTACAGATTTTAATCAAGAGAAGTATTTCATTCCCCATTCATATACTTACTCCTATAGAGTAATTCCGATTATAGTTCAGTTTGCGAGAATTATAACTTGCAATGCTCCAACTCAAGAAAACTTGATTACTATAGAATTAACAGTGATACTATCTTCGTTTGGAGAAAAACAATTAAACAAACAAAAAGAGGATGTCTGTAGGCATCCTCTTTTCATTCTACTTAACAATGATAATATTATTTTGATTTTATAAGCTTAATAACCTCGTCATAGGTCTGAGCATAAGAGTTAGTAGAGAATAGATGTCCGGAGTCATCATATAGCACTAATCTATTCTTTGGATTTAAGTCTTTTATCTTCTCAAACAACTCAACAGACTGTGAATAGGGAACAACATCATCCAGTTTCCCATGATACAAATAGGTTGTAGTATTAGTATAATTATAATATGGACTGGCATTAGCCCATATTTCGGTATTCAAATCAGTACCCGTAAGATTATGCACCAAAGCATTCATATCTACAATAGATTCATTATATAATAGAGGATCAAGCAAATTTGTTGGTCCTGCCAACGAAACTGCATTTTGAATATTGCCATATTTATAGGAATACATCAATGCTAAATGTCCACCGGCACTTCCTCCCATCAAAGTAATTGTATCAAAGCTACAACCAATATCCCTACCATAGACTTTCAAGAAATTAATTGCATTTTCAATATCAAATAAAAGGTCATTGATTATAATCCCGTCCTTATAATTTGCATATCGGTAATTAACAGCGGCACATACAATTCCGGAATCCAAGAAAACTTGCGCCTGGGTTGCAAATTCATTTTTATCTCCCGCACTCCATCCTCCTCCATGTAGGTATATTAATGCCTTAGAATGACTAAAATTTTTATTCGGTATATACAAATCAAGCGTATTCTTTGCATCTATACCATAAGCTACATTGAGAATTAATTTAAAATTAGGACTAAAATTCTGAGTAGAATTAGTACTAAGTCTCTGTAAAGGAGCACTCGAAGATTGATTAAGCATCTTAATATCGTCATTCTTATCTGTATCACATGAAGGAATACATGGAATACATAATGCTAAGAATAAAAACAGTCCGTATTTGAAAACAGTTGATTTCATAATCAGTTCTCTTTAAGTTGGTATATTTATATAACAATTAATAAAAGAAATTGCTTACATGAATTGAATTTTTTTTCAAAATTACAAACAGATTTAATTATCTGCAAACATTAATTTGATTTTATAAGCTTAATAACCTCGTCGTAAGTCTGAGCGTAAGAGTTAGTGGAAAATCCATGTCCGGAGTCATCATATAGCACTAATCTATTTTTTGGATTTAAGTCTTTTATCTTCTCATACAACTCTACAGACTGCGAATAGGGAACAACAATATCCAGTTTTCCATGATACAAATAAGTTGTAGTATTCGTATAATTATAATAAGGACTGGCATTAGCCCATATTTCGGTATTCAAAATACTACCAGTAAGATTATGTACCAAATCATTCACATCTACAGAAGATTCATGATATAATCGAGCATCCAGCAAATTTGTTGGTCCGGCCAACGAGACTGCGTTTTGAATATTGTGATATTTATAAGCATATAACAATGTTAAATGTCCACCGGCACTTCCTCCCATCAAGGTAATTGTATCAAAGCTACAACCTATTTTCTTACCGTATATTTTCAAGAAACGAATGGAATTGTCAATATCAGATAACAGATCATTAATTAAAATCCCCTTCTTATAATTTGCATATCGGTAATTAACAGAGGCACATACAATCCCTGAATCTAAGAAAACTCGCGCCGGGGTTGCAAATTCACTTTTATCTCCTGATTTCCATCCGCCTCCATGTAGGTATATTAAAGCTTTAGAATGATTAAATATCTTTTTAGGTATATACAAATCTAGCGTATTCTGTACATCTGTACCATAAGCTATATTGGGAATTAATTTTAAATTAGGCCTAAAATTCTGAAAAGAATTAGGACCAAAATTCTGAAAAGGAGTATTCGAAGATTGATTACGCGTGATGATATCGTCATTCTTGTCAACATTACATGCAGGAATGCATAACACTAAGAAAAAAAACAATGCGTATTTGAAAATAGTTGATTTCATGATCCGTTATCTTTTAAGTTGATATATCGATTTAACAATTAATTCAGAGAAATTACTTACACAAATTAAAAATTCAAAATTACAAGCATATCCAATTATCAGCAAACAAAATAGACAGACTGTGTATTTTTATCGATAAATAGCCAATTAAGCGAAGGTTTCATTTTCAATTCTGAGGGTATGTCCCCAATAACTCACTTCCATACTGCATTTATCTGTACAAGGGATAGTACCATTATTTTCATGTTTAAATAATTTTTCTAAACAAAGATACACCCTTCATTTTCCCTATGCGTTATACAATTAAGGAAAGAAATTATATCATTCACACCTGAGATTAAGAGTTTGACGGGAGAAAGGAAGCCTATGACAGGAAAGAAATTAACGAAGGCATCTGTCAAGTGTTCGAAACTATCTAACAAGCGATCAAAACGATCTGTCAAGCATTCGAAGCCATCTGTCGAGTGTTCGAAGGCATCTGTCAAGTGAGAAATGGCAACTGTTCAGAAAACTGTGTAAATGTTATTGTTAATTGCACGGATTGCTAAGCAAAGAAGCTTACCGACATACTTGGAACAAACGGAGCATTAAGCAAATTAAAAGACATGTTTGGAGGTTTGTTTGGTGAAAATGGTTATTTTTGGAGAGATGAAATATAATAAGAAGTACAGTTATATAGCTAAGTAAACCGCAACAGCCATTAAGAATTATAATAATGAAACAAATTAAAACAAAAACTGAAGAAGAGTTACTTTCAAAAACTATAGATTGGTTGAGGTTCCCATTAATAATTCTCGTTGTTTTTATTCATATGAATCCGGTTGTTAATATGCAAGCGATTCATTATTCTTCTCTTTCCGGTTCGGATATTTACTGTATTATCAGTGCTTGTGTATCACATGTGTTTGCTGGTATTGCAGTTCCTTGTTTTTTTGTATTTTCAGGATTTCTTTTCTTTTATAAATTAAAAGAGTGGAATAAAAACATCTATCTAAAAAAAATAAAAAGTAGAGTTCATACATTAATTATTCCATATTTATTATGGAATCTAATTGCAATCCTTGCATATGCTACAATGAAGATTATTAAACTGGACGGAAGTGTTTGGTTGTTCTTCAATGACTTAATGGATAAAGGAGTTTTGAAGGTATTTTGGAATTATTATGAGTGGGGAAGTTCTAATACAAATATCTTGGGTCAGATAATTCCATATTATGGTCCATTTGATATTCCATTGTGGTTTTTACGAGATTTGATAGTAAGTGTAACTTTATCCCCATTGATTTATTATTTTGTCAAAAAAACTAAGCTTTACGGAATTGTATTATTGGGAATACTTTATTACACAAGAATATGGTTTATAACTCCCGGATTTAGTATTACCGCTTTTTTCTTTTTTAGCATGGGAGCATATTTTAGTATTCATGGCAAAAATATGATAATAGAATTACGAAAATATAGGATATGTTGGTTGTTAGTGGCGTTAATCACCATAATAATATCAACATATTTTGACGGTAGCAAAACCAACGATTATATCTTCCCAGTCTATGTTCTCTCAGGTGTGATAACTATTATAAATGCGGCTTCTTTTTTACTGGAACGAGAATATATTAGAGTTGTTGATACTTTATCTAAAGCCAGTTTTTTTATTTATGCTATTCATACCATACTAATTTTAGATTTTACACGGGTTTTATTTGATCATATCTTAAAACCGCAAGGATCTGTCATTTTAATAATCAAATATTTTACAGTTCCAGTAATAAGCATATTTGTCTCTTTATGTTTATATTGCTTAATGAAAAAAATCATCCCCAACATCTTAAGAATATTGACTGGAAATAGATAGTTTCTAGATTGTAAAAAGAAAGAAAATATACAAATAAAAACGCCACTCAAATTAATGAGTGGCGTTTTCTTTATTTGTTGCCTGAGACTTGCATTGAGCGAAGTCGAAATGGCAGTCGAAGGCTATTTTTTCAAGAACTTCTTAACCTCACCGGCTACTGCAGGTCCGTTAAAGCCGAATTTCTCGTCTAACACAGTGTAAGGAGCAGAGAAGCCGAAGTGATCTAAGCCGAACACCATACCGTTTGCACCAACCATACCTTGTAGGGTAGAAGGTAAGCCGGCAGTACATCCAAATACAGGAACTCCTGCAGGGATAACCGAGCTACGATAAGCAGCATCTTGGTTTCTGAATAAACCTTCGGATGGAGCAGAAACTACCTGGCATTTAATACCGTCAGCTTCCAATAAAGGCACTGCGGCTAATAAAGTAGAAACTTCAGAACCGTTTGCTACTAATACCACAGAAGGATTAGCTTCTTTTTTCACAACATAAGCACCTTTTTTCAATTGAAGGGCACTTTCGTAAGCATTTTCAGTACAAATGTTTTTGATATTTTGACGAGAGAAAATCAAAGTGGTTGGACTGTCTGTATTTTCCAGAGCAGTTTGCCAAGCTACGGTTGTTTCGTTGCAATCAGCAGGACGAAGCACTAACATAGAGTTTTTGCCGTGGTGGTTTTTCAATTGTTCCAACAAACGCACTTGTGCTTCTTGTTCGATAGGTTGGTGGGTTGGTCCATCTTCACCTACACGGAAGGCATCGTGCGTAAACATATATTTTGCAGGGATTCCCATTAATGCTGCCAAACGCATAGCAGGTTTTATATAATCAGAGAATACAAAGAATGTAGCACACACAGGAATAACACCACCGTGAAGTGCCATACCGTTAATGATAACCGCCATGGTTAATTCACAAACACCTGCTTGAAGGAATGCACCTGTGAAATCACCTTTTTTGAAGGCATGTGTTTTCTTCAAGAAACCATCTGTCTTATCTGAGTTAGATAAGTCGGCAGAAGCAACAATCATGTTTTCCACTTGTTGTGCAAAAACACCAAGAACTGTTGCAGAAGCTGCACGCGTTGCTTGATCAGGTTTTTGTTCGATAGCTTTGTAGTCAACTTTTGGAGCTTTACCGCTAAAGAAAGTATCTAATTTAGTAGCTAACTCTGGATTTGCTTTTGCCCAAGTTGCTTGTTCTGCTTTTTTTGCAGTTACAACAGTAGACAATTCAGCCTGACGAGCAGCATATAATTCTTTTGTTTCAGGGAAAATTTGGAAAGGTTTTTCAGGATCACCACCTAAGTGTTTAACCGTTACAGCTAAGTTACCACCTGCTTCACCAAGAGGCATACCATGCGTAGATACTTGATCTTCGTGGCTGGTACCATCTTCTTTACAAGCACCTTTACCCATAATTGTTTTACCAATGATAAGGGTCGGTTTACATTTTTCAGCATGTGCTTGTGTTAATGCACCGCGGATAGCTTCTGCATCATTTCCTTTGATGGTTAATACATTCCATCCCCAAGCAGCATATTTAGCAGCAGTATCTTCACAAGTTACTTCTTCTACTTTAGTTGAAAGTTGAATATTGTTTGAATCGTAGAACATGATAAGGTTACTCAAACCAAGTGTTCCTGCAATACGACCTGCACCTTGAGAAATTTCTTCTTGTACACCACCGTCAGAAATGAAAGTATATGTTTTGTGAGCCATCCATTCACCGAAACGAGCTACTAAAAAACGTTCGGTAATAGCAGCACCTACAGCCATTGTATGACCTTGACCAAGAGGACCTGAAGTGTTTTCAACCATTCTATCAACTTCTACTTCAGGGTGACCTGGAGTTACGCTACCCCATTGACGGAAGTTAGCCAAATCGTCCATGTTGTATTTTCCACAAAGGGAAAGTACAGAATAAAGCATTGGCGACATATGTCCCGGATCTAAGAAGAAACGGTCGCGGTTAATCCAACGAGGATCTTTCGGATCGTAAACCAAGAATTCAGAGAAAAGTACATTGATGAAATCCGCTCCACCCATAGCACCACCGGGATGTCCCGATTTTGCTTTTTCTACCATAGATGCAGCTAATATGCGGATATTATCTGCCGCACGATTAAGTGATGTAATTGAAGCCATAATAATTAATTGATTAGTATATATTTGGTTGATTTATTCTATCCACTTTGTTATCTCACTTAAAGCCTTTCGTTTCTTTTCCGGTGTTTTTTCATCCGCAGGATAACCAATAGCAAGAAAGGCTATTGGTTCGAGATGAGGGGCGAAATTAAACAATTGAAGACATTTTTCCAAATTAAAATTACAAATCCAGCAAGTACCAAGTCCTATTTCTGTTGCCGCTAAAGTCATGTGGTCAATTGCAATTGCTGCATCAATGTCGCAGTGGTCTTTACCATCAATTGGGCGTTTCCATGATTGTTCATGATTCCCCACCACCACAATGCAAGTTTTAACAGTTAGGAACCAATCGCGGGGATAACAGGCGTGTAATTTTGTCAACATTTCAGCTTGCGTAATAACAATAAAACTCCATGGCTGGAAGTTAACCGCCGATGGAGCTATTTGTGCCGCTTGTAATATATAGTCAATTTTTTCTCGCTCCACAGGCTTGGGAGCAAAGGTGCGCATTGAATATCGAGAACTAGCTAATTCAAGGAAGTTCATATCAATAAGGACTTATTTTATTTTTGCTAAATCTGCCTTTAACATTGATAACGCCACGCTTGAAGGTGTTTTAGTAGATTGATTATAAGTTTCGATAATCACTTTAGCGTATTCCAAAGCCGAAGAATCAAGTGTGCAATTTGCTGCACAAGTATTAATCAATTGAATGGTGCTTTCTTTAGCATTACTAAGCAACACCCAAGTGTCGTTGTTAATATATAATTGTTGGGCTAAGTTATGTTCCCATTCTTGTCTTATCTGTTGCAATAAAGCTTTTTGTAATTGTAAAGCGTTTATGTCATTCAGAGTCATTTTTGTAAGCATCGATTCGGGTGCAATTCGTTCTAAGAATATCACCATACGTTCAAAAGCACGTAATTTTGCCGGTGTGACATTTTGTGCTGCAAGTTTCTGTAACTCAAAGTTGTGTCTATCGTTTTCTGCCTTTACCATTTTGTTTATCAATAAATAGGCGATAGCTGCAACAATAAAAGAAGGTATGGTAAACGATAAGATTTGTGCGTAAATATCCATAATAGTTACAATTTAGTTATTTGTTATTATATATGTTGTATGGTGGCTGAGCGTAGTCGAAGCCTATATTTCTTTTTCTATTTTATAATCATTGCGATCGCTAGAGCTACGAGATACCAGTTCGCCAATAAATCCTGTAAGGAAAAGTTGTGTGCCTAGAATCATTGCAACTAAGGATAAATAGAAATAAGGATTGCTAGTAACTAATGGGGCTCGTTGACCTTCCCAAATAGCCAGTAATTTTGAAGCCCCAACCATTATAACGGCAATAAGCCCTAATAAAAATACCAACGAACCGATTACTCCAAAAAAGTGCATTGGTTTGCGTCCGAATTTAGATAAGAACCACAAGGAAATTAAATCCAGATACCCATTTACAAAACGACTCAAACCAAATTTGGAAGTGCCGTATTTACGAGCTTGATGAGCAACTACTTTTTCGGTGATGTTCGTAAAACCTGCATTCTTAGCTAGGTAAGGTATATAACGATGCATTTCGCCATATACTTCTATTTGTTTAATCACCTCATTTTTATAAGCTTTCAATCCACAATTCATATCGTGTAGCTTTAGGCCTGTAATTTTACGAGCGGTAGCATTGTATATTTTTGATGGAATGTTTTTGGTGAAGGTAGAATCGTGACGCACTTTCTTCCAGCCCGAAACTAAATCGAAACCTTGATTGAAAATCATGTCATAGAGTTCCGGTATTTCATTCGGATTATCCTGCAAATCGGCATCCATAGTTATTACAACATTGCCTTGTGCTCTTTCAAAACCACAATACAGAGCCGGTGATTTACCATAATTTCTACGAAACTTAATTCCTTTTACTTGTGCATATTTGTTTTGTAAACCTTCAATGACTTTCCATGAACCATCTGTACTTCCATCATTTACAAAGATAACTTCGAATGAAAATTTATTTTCATTCATTACGTTGAGTATTCGGTCAAACAATTCCGGTAATGATTCTTCCTCGTTATACAAGGGAACAATAACTGAAATATCCATAGGTTTTTATTTAATTGGAGTAGGTCTCTGTTGATTAAATTTGAATATAGGCCAAATGAACCAGCCTAAAATGAGTCCACCAAAAACATTTAATATTAAACTTGCTATTGGTTGAAAATAAGGAGTGATTACAATTGATTTCAACCATTTAAGCTGCTCGATAGCCGTATTATACATCAAGATGTCATTGGCATTCTTTTGCTTTTTAGCTTGTAAAAGGAAGTCGTTGGTTTTATTAATGAAGTCGTTATACAACTGTCCGTATTGATCAACAAGCATTGCAAAAATGTTTGGTTTGATATATTCAAAAAAGATGAATTTAAAGATGGACGAAATTATAGCTCCAATTAAGAACACTTTAACGGAAAACGAAACAACTTGTTTAAGCGAGATTTTATTTTCAGGCAGTGTTTTTTGATATTCTCTTATCCACATGATCAAAGCCGAATACATACTAAATAAGAGAACAAAAGACAAGATTTCAGCCCAAACACCCTCTTGAAAATTCAATAAAAATCGAGAAGAAATAGCTAGTCCGATAAATGCACCGTGAGTGATAGTTCTTCTTTGTAATTCAATATTCATGTTGTTATTTTAAAAAACATACAAATGTACACTTAAAAAATATAATACCAAATCGAATAGAGCTTGCTGTATAGCAATTTAGTGTTCTTTAGTACGATTATTATAAAATAAAAAAGCTGTCTGAATTAATATTCAGACAGCTTGTGAATTTTAGAGCCTCTTGTCGGATTCGAACCAACGACCCCGAGATTACAAATCACGTGCTCTGGCCAACTGAGCTAAAGAGGCAAGTGGGTAAGCTTACTACATCGCACCGCTACAACAAACTACCCTTGCTGCGTTCCCACCCTGGGGGATTCGAAAGGAGCTGGTCGTGTAGGACTTACCCGAGCGCAAAAGTAGTCGTTTTAGATAAAACAACAAATAGTTATGCTCTTTTATTGTAAAGGAAATGCGTTTTTATTGCAACCAATTGGTTATCAAGAGGCAAATCTGTTGACTTTTAGTCTGGATTTATAATTGATTTAGAAAAAAACAATTTTTAATTCCCAAAACAGACAGATAAAGAGAAGTGCAGGAAGTAAATTAATTACTTTGATATGTTTGATTTGAAGTAAACTGATGCCAAGCGCCAATAACATAAATCCTCCAACAGCAGTTAATTCGGTTATCATTTGAGTTGGGATGCTTTTTCCAAACAAAAGAATAAATAAGGTGATTCCACCTTGAAAGATGAGTACGGAGATAGCTGAAAATAATACACCAATACCTAAAGCAGAAGCTAGCATTAAAGATGAAAAGCCATCCATGAGGGATTTTGTTAATAAGATATCGGAAGTTTTACCAAAGCCTTCTTCTATAGCACCTAGAATGGCCATGGAGCCCATGCAGAAAAGTAAAAATCCGGAAATAAATCCTTCAGTAAATTTCTCGTTTTTTAATTTGAAACGATTCTTTATTTTATCACCAAGTGATTGTGTCTTTTTGTCTATATTAATCCATTCGCCTACAAAACCGCCAAGAATAAGACTGAATACAACTAGGAGAGGAGATTGCATACCCAGAGCCATTTTCACTCCTAAAATTATGGTGAACAGACCAATTGCCTGAAAGAAAATATGTTTGTATTTCTCCGGCAAACCTTGTTTCAGAAGTAAACCTATTGAACTGCCTAGAATGATAGTTCCGGTATTGATTAATGTTCCGGTCATGTGTTTTGTTTAATGAAAAAAGAAACACCAAGTGTTATCCAAATGGTGTTTCTTATCTATATGTTATTTTACTACTTTAGAACTTATTTTATCATTCTCTTTGTCAAATCCGAGTTCTATGGTTTGTCCCTCTTTTACGGAAGCATTGATGATTATTTCTGAAAGCTCGTCTTCGATGTATTTCTGGATGGCTCGTTTAAGTGGTCGAGCTCCATATTGAACATCGTAACCTTTAGTAGCAATAAATTCTTTTGCTTCTTCCGTTATCGTTAGTTTGAATCCTAAGTTTTCAATTCTTAAAAGCAATCCTTTTAATTCTATGTCTATAATCTTGAAAATAGATTCTTTGCTAAGTTGATCAAACATCACAACATCATCCACACGATTCAGGAATTCAGGAGCGAAAGTTCTATTCAATGCTTTTTGAAGTACTCCTTGCGAATGTGTTAAATCATCGTCTGAACCTGCAGTGGCAAATCCCACACCCTTACCAAAATCTTTCAATTGACGCGTTCCTACATTGGATGTCATAATGATAATGGTATTCTTAAAGTCAATGCGGCGACCTAAACTATCCGTTAAACGACCTTCGTCAAGCACTTGAAGTAATATGTTGAAAACATCAGGATGTGCTTTTTCAATTTCATCAAGCAAGATAATAGAGTATGGTTTACGGCGTACTTTTTCAGTTAACTGACCGCCTTCTTCATAACCCACATATCCCGGAGGTGCACCGATCAATCGCGAAACACTGAATTTCTCCATATATTCACTCATATCGATACGAATCAAGGAATCGGCATTGTCAAACATGAATTCAGCTAATATTTTAGCTAAGTGTGTTTTTCCAACCCCTGTAGGTCCTAAGAATATAAAAGTTCCAATTGGCTTGTTAGGATCTTTAAGTCCAATTCTATTCCGTTGAATAGCTTTCACCACTTTATCCACGGCTTCTTGTTGTCCGATAACCTTATTTTTAAGCACTTCACTCATTTGCATTAAGCGTAATCCTTCTGCTTGAGCTATACGTTGAACAGGCACACCGGACATCATTGCAACAACCTCTGCTACTTTATCTTCAGTTACAACTTCGCGGTGTTGTTTTAATTCCGCTTCCCATTTATGTTTTTCGTTTTCCAATTGATTAAGAAAATCTTTTTCTTTATCTCTGAAACTGGCAGCTAATTCAAAATTCTGTTGTTTAACAGAAGCTAACTTTTGCACTTTTGTTTCTTCAATCGATTTTTCTAAATCCTCAATATTTTCAGGCACTTTTATATTCATAATATGTGCTCTGGAACCTGCTTCATCTAAAGCATCAATAGCTTTATCAGGGAAACAACGATCACTTATATATCTTTCGGTAAGTTTCACACAAGCTTTGATAGCTTCGGGTGTATACGTTACATTGTGATGATCTTCGTAACGCTCTTTAATATTTTGCAATATTTGCAAAGTTTCATCAGCGGTAGTAGGATCTACCATTATCTTTTGGAAACGACGTTCTAATGCACCATCTTTTTCAATGTTCTGACGATATTCATCTAAAGTGGTTGCTCCAATACATTGAATTTCTCCACGTGCCAAGGCTGGTTTCAGCATGTTAGCAGCATCGAGAGAACCCGGTGTACTTCCTGCACCAACGATGGTATGGATTTCATCAATAAATAAGATGATATTTGGATTTTTTGATAGCTCATTTAAAATGGCTTTGATGCGTTCTTCAAACTGTCCACGGTATTTGGTGCCGGCTACAATAGAAGCCATATCAAGTGCTACTACACGTTTGTCAAATAATACCCGAGAAACGCGTCGTTGTACAATGCGAAGTGCTAAGCCTTCAACAATGGCTGATTTTCCAACACCCGGTTCACCTATCAACACAGGATTATTTTTCTTGCGACGACTTAAAATTTGTGCCAAGCGTTCAATTTCTAATTCTCTCCCAATAACAGGGTCGAGACGACCTTCTTCAGCAGCTTTATTCATGTCGCTACCGAAGTTATCCAACACAGGTGTATCATTAGAACTTTTTGAAGAAGATGGTTTTTGATGTTTTGGTGTCAATGGAGCATCTTCATCATCATCCTCATCGCCACCTTGGTAAGACGAGCTTATGTCTGTTTGTTTTTCTTTTAGAATATAGTCTCGAACTACAACATAGTCAATATGTTCTAATTTCAAAACCTCTGCAGCAAAATTATTATTATCCTTTAAAATGGCTAATAACAAGTGGTCGGTATCTGCTTCAGAATCGCCCAATGCACGAACTTCCAACGATATTATTTTTAATACCTTATCCGTAGATTTTAATAGCGGTAGGGCATCTTTTGTAACATCTTTCTCAGTGCGAATCTGAGCTTCGATTTGTTGTTTTATTTTTTGCATATCAACATTGAAAACACGAAGCAAATCTATTGCTTTGCTTTCTCCTTCGCGCAGAATACCTAACAACAAGTGTTCAGGACCGATATAATCATTTCCTAATCGTTCCGCTTCCTCTTTGCTAAATACAAGCGCGTCCTTAACTTGTTGTGAAAAATTGGTTTCCATATAATTTGGTTTTTTTCTTTTTATAATTGCATCAAACATTATACCTCGTTTAGACTCCTGACAGTTTGTCTGTATTAATTTGTTCCCTGACTCAAACTTAATGAGCGATTCAAAACTCAATATGACAATTCAGCATATTACAAATAAACGAAGATTCTTTACATATAGAATAAAAAACACGACTTATTTGTTCAACTAAATGTTAGATATTTTTATTATTTTTAATAATTGCAAATATAAAAAAAACAGGCAGTATAAAATTGACTTTTTAAAATTGTTATTAACACGATTAAAATTAAAGTTAAAAAAGGAAAGAAGAATAAAAAATACATTGAATCGTTGTATTTATCCAATTTATTATAAATTTGCATCGTTAAAAAAGCGAAGGGTTAATCTTAAGCATATTTGATATGAAAAACGCGTTCAAACTTTTTGCATTCCTTTTTGTAATCAGCATTTTGTTTGCAGGTTGTGAATTTGTCAAACAAGATGAAGAAATCAAACATGGTAAAGAGGCTTTTTTAGGAAATTTCACAACTGCAATCGATTATAAAAATTCTGTAATAGAGTTGGCTATTGATATGGATATTGATGGAGATCATAATTTAACAACAAATCCTCCAACAAATTTTTCACCGATAGATTCAACAACAAGAGCTGCGTTTATAGATGCTTATTTCGTTGCAGGAAGTGCTTCAGTTGTGCTTCAAGGTAGTGATTCTATAAAGTATACCGATGCTAAGCGGATTTTAATAGGTTGTGTCAAAAATGATTCTGTGTTTTTTGCACCAACGACAATAGGTACAAGTCCTATTATGCCTGGTGTGACAATTTTTTCCACATCTTTAAACGCTACTGGGAATACCGTTTCTAATAATATTAACATTGATTATGCAGTGTTGGGTACAGGCAGTGTGGTGATTTCTCCTACTGTAACTAAATATGGGATTGTTAGAGGTACGATAAAAACGATTTCAAAAAAATAAAAATGAACTGCTAGCTCAGTTGGTAGAGCAACAGACTCTTAATCTGTGGGTCGTGGGTTCGACCCCCACGCGGTTCACTACAAAGGTCGATAGTCAATTTGATTATCGACCTTTTTTTGTACTTTTACACAGCAAAACAAACATTCATTTAAAAAGCTAAACGCTAAGTCACAAAGTTATATTCTTCGCGCCTTCGCGTCTTTGCGTTTAAAATATATATAATGGAAGAATTAAGTAAACTTTTTGAACAATATACCGGTGAAAAACCTACTATCATTAGCAAACTGAAAGGAGCCGGCTCGAACCGAACTTATTATCGTTTGTCTAATAACGATACCCATGTTATTGGAGTAGTAGGCGAGTCGTTGGTAGAAAACAAGGCTTTTGTAGAATTGGCAAAACATTTTACAAGCAAGGTTTTGCCAACCCCCAAAGTATATAGATATACACCCGATTATCAATATTATATTCAAGAAGATTTAGGAGATATTTCGCTATTTGATTATGTGGGGAACGGCATAAATACGGGTGTTTTCTCGGATAAAGAGAAAACAATGTTGTTCAAAACGATTGAAATGTTGCCTTGCATGCAATTTGACGGCGGGCAAGGCTTGGATTTCTCACTATGCTATCCACAACCTGAGTTTGATCGCAATACGGTGCTGTGGGATTTGAATTACTTTAAGTACAGTTTTCTTAAAACTACAGGTATTGACTTCTTGGAACCTTTGTTAGAGCAGGAATTTCAACAAATGGCCACAGATTTATTGACTGAAAAATCCAATACTTTCCTTTATCGCGATTTTCAAGCACGCAATGTGATGATAAAAGATGGACACCCTCATTTTATTGACTTTCAGGGTGGGAGAAAAGGACCTATTTATTATGATGTGGCATCTTTTGTATGGCAGGCAAAGGCTAATTATCCGGCGGAATTACGTGAGGAGCTAATCGCGCATTACCTTGAAGTTTTAAAAGCATATCGATCTGTTGATGAGGCTTCCTTTAGAAAACAATTGAACTTGTTTGTGCTTTTTCGCACGCTTCAAGTGCTTGGTGCGTATGGATTTAGAGGATACTTTGAGCAGAAACCGCATTTCCTTGAAAGTATCCCTTTTGCCATTAATAATCTTAGAAATTTATTAGAGAACGATTATTCAAACTACCCGTATCTCTGTGAATTATTGAATGCCCTTTGTGCATTGCCTAAGTTTAAGGAACAGCAAACTTATAAACAGTTTGATAATACAAAATTGGTTGTTACCATAAATAGTTTTTCATATAAAAAAGGAATCCCGGAAGATGCTTCGGGCAATGGTGGCGGCTATGTATTTGATTGCAGAGGGATGCATAACCCGGGTAGATACGAGGAATATAAACAGTCGACGGGTTTGGATAAATCGGTGATTGGTTTTTTGGAGAGAGAAGGGGAGATACAAGCATTTTTACAGTCAGTTTACAAACTGGCAGATGCGCATATTCATGATTTCCTTAAGCGAGGATTTACCAGTGTTACGTTTAACTTCGGTTGTACCGGTGGGCAGCATCGCTCGGTGTATTGCGCAGAGCATTTAGCTGAATATGTTGCTAAAAAATATGGTGTAAAGGTGAAACTAACTCACCGTGAACAAAATATTTTCAAAGAATTTAATTGAGCCCTGCAAGGGCATAAGCAATAGCATAGGGCAACGCCCTATGAAAATAAGTAGATAGTAAACGAAGCCCTGAAAGGGCGAAAGCATTAAGATTATGCCTCAATCATTATCAAAAGTATATGTCCATTTGACATTTAGTACTAAAGATCGTTATCCTTTTATTGATATTGTTGTTAAGGAAAGATTGTGGGAATATCTAGGTGGTATTTGCAAGGGATTAGAATGTAACCCTATTCAAATTGGTGGAGATAAAGACCATGTACATATTCTTTGTATATTGTCTAAAAAGATAGCTCAAATGAAGCTATTGGAAGAAGTGAAAAAGCAATCTTCTAAATGGATTAAAACCATTGATAAAAAATATTCAAACTTTTATTGGCAAGATGGATATGGTATATTTTCAGTCAATCCATCAGAGATTGAGGTGGTAGTTCAATACATTGAGAACCAAGAAGAGCATCATAAAAATAGAACTTTTAAAGAAGAATTATTGGCTTTTTTGAAAAAATATCATGTTGAATATGATGAACGATATCTTTGGGATTAGGCTTACGCCCTTACAGGGCTTATTGTTGATTTGTATTCTACACATAGGGCGTTGCCCTATGCTAATGCTTAAAGACTTTCAGTCTTGAACAAAAATCGTATTGAAACATAAAAACAAATCTTTCCCTATGAAAGCCATGATATTTGCTGCCGGTCTCGGCACCAGACTTAAACCTTTTACCGACAACATGCCAAAGGCGATGATTCCAATTGCAGGGAAGCCTTTGCTCGAACATGTTATCTCTAAACTTATTGCCGCAGGATTTGATGAAATAATCGTGAATGTGCATCATTTTGCCGACCAGATTGTTGACTTCCTGGCGGAGAATAACAATTTCGGCATTCGTATAGAAATTTCCGATGAACGAGAAATGTTGCTTGAAACGGGTGGTGGCATTAAGAAGGCAGCTGCTTTTTTTGACGACGGCCAGCCTTTTTTGGTGCATAATGTGGATATATTGTCGGATATTGATTTGAAAGCTTTCTACCAAAATCATATTGATAAGAAAGCCCTAGCCAGCTTACTTGTGAGCGAACGGCTTACTTCTCGCTACTTGCTTTTTGATAAAGAAAATAAACTACAAGGCTGGGTGAATGAAAAAACGGGCGAAACCAAATCGCCACTTACAAATTTCAATCCGGCACTTTATAATAAATACGCCTTCGCGGGTATTCATGTACTTTCACCTGCTATTTTTGAGTTTATGGCGGACTGGAACGGCAAATTCTCCATCATTGATTTTTACTTATCTATTGCTGATAAAGCTACTGTCCAGGGTTATTGTCCCAATTCGTTACATATGATTGATGTGGGGAAATTGGATTCGTTGGAGGCGGCAGAGGCCTTTGTGAAGTAGGGGGCGCAAGTCCTATAACTCATTTTCAGAATACTATTCTTCTTTTTATCCTTCCATTTATTCTTCCTTTTATTTATTTCTAACCCATAGTGCGTTTGAAGAATGATTTTTCAAATTGTATTTTGGCTAAAGCCCTATAATTAGTATTTTATACCGTTGGATAAATCCAACGGCAATGATTATACTTGATTTTCATTGCCGTCAGGCTTTAGCCGACGGATGCTAATACCCTTCAATATAAAGGCTTTAGCCAAAATAGTTGGCTGCTTATTTTTCAAAATGCACTACGGGTTTATTTATAACAGGTATTTATTCAATTATAACCTGTCATAATTCAATTATGACAGGTATTATTTGATAACTGATATATTATAATTGAATTACGACAGGTATTATTTCATATCTAACAGGTTATAATTGAATTATGACAGGTATTATTTCATATCTAACAGGTTATAATTGAAATCTAACAGGTATTATTTGATATCTGACAGGTTATAATTGAAATCTAACAGGTATTATTTGATATCTGACAGGTTATAATTGAAATCTAACAGGTATTAATTCATATCTAACAGGTTATAATTGAATTATGACAGGTATTAATTCATATCTGATAGGTTATAATAGATATCATATAGGTAATAATTTAATTATGATAGGTGTGATATTATATATTAGAGCTTGTATTTAATACATGATAGACAATAATTCAATTATTACAAGTAATATATTTTATTCGAGTACCATTATTCATTTTATGATAGGTAATTATATTTATTGAATATCAATTAATCTATAATTTACCTGCTGAAATACCTATAATACCTATATTATAATAAAATGTAGGTATTAATATTCTATTTGTATACTAAATTATTTTGTCTATAATATTTAATTATTTATTTTTGCGCCTTATTTAATTTAAAATACTTGAATAATATGGCTAGCAATACGTACATACCGATTACTGATATGGATAAATCGGCATGGATTAAGAATTTTGCGGGGAAATTGCCCCTATATACTACTACACTGGGACTTTCGGCGGCTGAAATTGCTTCTGTAGCGGCTGATGCGGCTATGGTGGTATATGCTATCGACCAAGTGGAGTCGTTTAAGAAGGAAACGGCCAAAATAGTGGCCTACAAAAATCTGGTTATTGGTGGACAAATTGGTAGTGTATTAGGGGCTTTCCCGGTTACGGGTACTTCGGCTGCTGCTCCGGCTGCTATTCCTGCCGGTGCGTTTAAGAGAATCAGTAAATTTGTGCAACGGATTAAGTTTCACACCAATTATTCTCTTTCTATTGGCGAGGATTTGGGAATAGTGTCGCACGCTACATTAAAAGCCTTGGATACGACCAAACCTGCACTGAAAATAACGTTGGATGCCGAGATGCCTGTTATTAAATGGAGAAAAGGAATGTTCACTGCTACGGATTTGTATGTTGACCGGGGAGACGGACAGGCGTTTGTGTTTCTTGCAACGGTTACCACGAATAAATATACGGATACTTTTAAATTGCCTGTGGGCATCCATATAGTTCAGTTTATTTATAAAGCCATTTATCGCATGGGCGACATCCAAACAGGATCATTTTCTGATCCTGTGAGTGTGACTATTACGCGTACAATATAAAATAAAAGCTGATGTGATTGATGAGGGAGATTGGATTATTGAAATTGGCGGAAGAGGTTTTTGGAAAATAAAGTTTCTAGTTTTAAATTCTCCTCAATACTTTGTGTTTTCTATTCTTATTCCATTATTACCAAAAGAAATTCTCGTGAGATTTGAAAAATATGTTTGAGCATATGTTTCTAATAATTTTAGATAAACATTAGGAACAAAATTTTTACAATAAATTATCCCGACTAAGCAATTAGATATATCAAAAGGAACAAATTGATTTTCGGAGTAAGTGAATAATCTAAGTTCATTTTCATCTTTATAATCGTGATGTTTTGTAAAGAAACGCTTTTCAACTCTTTCAAAATATTTATTAATATAAGCACTAATTTCAGAATTATCAAGCTCGTTCTCATCTATTCCGTAATCGAACTTTTCAATATAACTGTTTTTCATATATTTAATTTTGCCTTTTATTATTTTAATGTTATTTTTCTTTAGATTTTCAATAATTTGATTTAGAGAAAAAGCAAGGCAAATCCCTTTATAGGAGTCACCGTATTGATCCCACATACGAGGTTTAATACAACCGTAATATTCATATGGCCCGCTTCCACAATGGTTTTCAATAGGTATTTTGTTTAAATGAGACTTATCATTTAAACAAAAGCTAATTTGTCGAATAGAATTATACTTTTCAACTATTATTTGTTTAGTCTTTAATCCTTTATTTGAATCTAACTTTACTAAATCGTCATAGTATCCTACTGCTCCAATTGAAATGAAAGGCTTGTTGTTCTCAAATGGATCAGTTGTATTCTTTCTAGGAGTTAATCTTAATTCGCCTTTATGCAATATCATTTCTAAAGAAGTTGAAAGTTTTGTATAGTGATATACAACATCCAGCTCTTTATATTCATTAGGCATCTGATTTGTTTTCATTTTCTATTTTCCGCTCTGCAATATCTTCACCCCAATCAACTTGTCATATCTATCGCCAAAGGCTCGTTGATAAATATAGATGGTGTATTTGTTTTCGGTTTCCCAGTGGCTGCTTTCTATTTGTTTGGTGCTGGCAGTGCTTGTGCCCTTTTGTACAAAACCGTAGAGGTAATTGTAACCGCCTTGTTTAAGTAGTACGGTTTTTTCGTATGCATTTAGAGTTGTGTTGTAAGTCATGCGTACGGCATCGTCTAATTGATTGTAGTTAAAACCTCCAAGTAAATAGACAAATCCATCAAAGAAAGGTTTCTCGGTAGGTAGCGTGAAATGTACCAAAATATAATCTGCCCACACATCGTCATCATCTTGATTTTGAATATTCACTACAAACTTACCGTCTACATCCTGCTTATAAATATATGCTGCCCACGGGTCAATTTTATCAGGGAAAAGCTCTGCATGATAGTATGGGTCGTAGAAACGAATTTTGTTTACTCCTTCACCAAAGGCATAAATAGACGAGATGTCGAATGAGTGATATTCGATACCTCCTTCAAAAATGAGTGCTTTGTTGTTGGTGTAACCTATTTTGTTTTTAGTGATTGAGTTAGGGGTAAGGTCTGTTACCATATTGTCGTATCGTCCGTTTTGGCATACTATCAATTTAAGTTCCGATAGAGGATTATCAATCGCATAATTACCAGTTAAAATGGTAAAATCCAATTGTTGCATTTTGCCGTTTATATCGATATCCGTATTTCCTCTTACAGTTGCATCTACAGCTACTTTCGAATCTACTATAGAGAAGCATGCTGTTGCAACTTTCACATCAGGATTGCTGTCCTCATAAAAACTTATAACATAATTACCGGAGACTTTAAACCGCAAATCTTCGTTTGGTAGAGATATCGCATAATGTGTATAATTGACAGTGGTATTTTGGGACATTTGTTCATCCGTAACGGTAATATTTGAAGTAAAACCATTCGCCCATTCAAGAGGCGAAATAGAAGAAGGCGTCCAGTCGACATTACAATGTTCTACCGTGTAGAGGTAATTATGAGAATCGTGGGACATTTCATCAAAAGAAATTTTTATTACTTGATTCCCTTTCAATTCAATTACCGGTTCTGCAAATTTATTGCTTCCAACAATAGATACTTGCACGGTTTTGATATTATCTTGCAGCGCTTTGGTTTTGTATTGTGCTGTTGATAATGTGAAAGTGCCAACAGATAATAGCAATAGAAAGAGGTATTTAATTGGATTATTCATGATGAGCGAAATTTGATTATGCGATGTAAAGATACAATTTTAAGCATATAATGTATCAAAAAAAAGCCCTGATACATTTTGATGTATTAGGGCTATAACGGAATGTATATGGTCTTATTTTTTTGCTTTTTTAGGAGCTTTTACTTCTTTCACTTCTTTCGCTTCTTTTTCCTCAGTAACTTCTGTTTTTTCTTCAGCAACCTTATTTTCAATTATTTTAAATTCAGTCATGCCGTTTTCGATTAATAGGTTATACCATATAATAAGCTTTTTGATATCGGTTGGATATACTCTATCGCGATCATAATCGGGTAATACTTCAGCAAAATAGGCCCTAAGTATATCATTGTTTGCTTTTGGGTCAATGCTTATTTTTTTTCCGGCTTCTTTTTCTTTTATCAACAATAATACTTCGGAAAGCGGTTTTTCTTCGGAATCGGTAAATATAGCCACATCGGCTAATGATACTACTTTCTCATGCGAATATGCCGGTTGGCGTTTCTTGTCGACAAGTGATTCCACTATCAACATATTTTTTCCTTGTGAGATAAGTTTGAATAAACCCGATTTTCCTGAGATAGATAGAACTTCTTTAAGCATATTTCTGATTTTGGTTATAATTTTAACGCAACAAAAATACAATAATATTATTAGAATATTTGTTTGGGATAAAAAATTATATATTTGAAAAAGGAATTGAAATAGAAATGTCAAATTCTACATTTAGTGAATTCAATCCATTTTTTTTAGTTATTTTTGTATCTCATTTCGAATAAATGTAGTAAAAACATTATTCTATTTTATTATAAAACAATTAATTATGAAGAAGAATCTACTTAAAACGGGCTTGCTTTTGCTTATAAGCATGCTTTTTGTTGCTAATCTTAGTGCTCAAGGCACTTATGGTGGTACATTGCTGTTTAATATGGCATGTTCAGATAGTGTTTCAACTATACCTTCGTGGACTTGGCCTGCTAGCGGGAATTTTACCAAGGCAAAAAATGGGTATACATTTACAGTACAAGGAATTTCTACAACCAGAACAGCAAGAGCTAAAACATTTACAACGGTAAATAACGCTACTACTACTCCTGTAACTTCTATTGCGCAAAGTTATGCTGCAAAATGTACAGGCGTTACTATACAAAATTTGGCAAGCTTAGGTCAAATTAATTTATTTGTACAAAATGGTAGTTCGGGTACAGCCGGTTTATTTAAAACACAGATTTCTTCTGACGGTGGAACTACTTGGACAACAGTTGACTCAATTACTTTAGCAGGTAACGCGGCGACAATAATAAGTCCTTCAAATGTGATTTCAAGAAGTGGTGTAAAAGTACAATTTGTATTTCCATGGGCTTGTTGGTTTTTTGGAGTTTCTGCATACGACCATAAAGATGCTGCAAATGCAGCTAATGGGCCAACATTATTGTCAGCGACACCGGTATCAGGCTCAAGTTTGTCTGCCAGTGGTTCAATTGCATTACAATATGACGAATTACTTAAGGCAGGTACCGGTACAGCAACTTTAGGAAATGCTACAATTACTTCCATGGTTTATTCTGGGAATATAGCTACAATTAATTACACCGGATATACCGATGCCACAAATCCTTTGGCTATACCTACCAGTGTCATCACTGATTTTTCGGGAACTCCTATTGCTACCGCAGTATCTATTCCTTATAATATTGATGTTACACCTCCAACCTTTAGCTCTGTATTGCCAGCTAATAATTCTACTATTCACATTAATGATTTAGGTTTAGATGCTAACAAAATTAAGTTGACATTTAGTGAACCTATTCAATTAGGTACAGGTACCGTTACATTCAATACTACCGGTATTGTCACTACATCTGTTTCGGGAAATGTATTGACTATCGGATTTAGTAATTTACCTTACAATGCTTCTAATACTTTAACCATACCAGCTACATTTATTAAAGATTTAACAGGAAATCAAATGGCTCTCGATGTGACGTTAACTTATAATACAGGTGCCAGAGATGCAACTCCTCCTACATTAACTGCACAATCGGTTGCCAATTTAGCAATTGCACAGCCAATCGGTGGAAGTATTTATTTTACTTTTAATGAAATTGTTGTTCCGACTTCAACACCCGTAACCATTAATGGAGCGCCTGCATATATTTCGAACAATGGAAATGTTATTGGTTTAAATTATACAAATTTACCATACGGCTCTACTGTAAATGTAGTGCTTCCTGCGGGTTGTGTTACCGATACTTGTGGAAATGCTTATGCAGGAACCAGCTTTAGTTTTACTACTGCAGCTAAAACTGCTAAAGCCTTTGATTATGTAGTTGCCAAAGATGGTTCTGGTGATTTTACTACAATCCAAGCAGCAATCACTGCCGCTAGTGGAACTGCAAGAACATTTATTTATGTGAAAAAAGGTGTTTACAATGAAAAGCTATTAATGAATAAAGCAAATGTAAGCTTGATAGGTGAAAATGCCGATAGTGTTATCATTTCATGGGGTGAATGTAGCTCAACTTCTACTTTACAACCAGGAACCGGCATAACCTCAACCGGAACTGATGCATCTTACACCATGTTAATTGCTGCTAATGGTTTTTATGGCGAAAACTTTACAGTAAGAAATAGTTATAATTATAATACAGGTTTAGACGTAAATAAACAAGCTGTGGCATTGGAGCATATTAACGCAGATAAAGGTGTGTTGAAAAATGTAAAAATGTATAGTTATCAAGATACTTACTATCCGAAATCAGTTAATACTCGTCAATATTTATTGAATTGCTTTATTCAAGGTGGAACTGACTTTATTTTTGGTAGTGGAAGTACTTATATTGATAATGCAACGCTTAAATGTGTACAAGGCGGACAATATATTGTAGCAGCATCCGGTACTTCACAAGAATTTGGTGTAGTATTAAATGGATGTAATGCAAGTTACACCCCAGACAGTATAAACATGGGAACTATCCGTCAGTTTTACTTAGGCCGCCCTTGGCAAAATCCGGCTAAAACAACTTATATCAATTGTAAGTTTGATGCTACCTTACTAATGCCTGCAGGTTGGTCAATATGGTCTGGAACTAACAATCATTTAAGTGCTGTTTATTCAGAATATAATAGTACGGACTTATCTTCAACGCCACTTTCTTTGACAGGTAGAGTAAGTTGGTCTAGTCAATTAACAGCTAATCAAGCTTCTCGTTATAATCCTGATAATGTATTTAACTATGGCGCAACCACCGGTACTTGGAATCCGATTCCATGTGTTACTGCTCCATTAGCACCTACAACACCTACAATTGATAATACTGGTGTTATTAACTGGACTGCATCTGATTTTGCAGTAGGTTACTTGGTATTCCGTAACGATACATTAATTGGTAAAACTACAGCAACAACTTTTGGGGTTCCTTCTTATAATCCTTCTGCCATTTATTCAATTAAGGCCTCAAATGAATATGGTGCATTGAGTATGAAATCAGTAGCATCGATACTCTCAGGGATTAAAAATGCAAAAGTTAAATCAGGATTCTTAGTTTCAACATTGGTTTCAAATGAAATTGATTTAGTTAATCCGACTAATTTTAGTTCTGTTGAAGTAATTGATTTTAGTGGTAAAAAACTAATTGAAGCTAAAGTTACCGGTGCTACATTAAATATAGCCGGTTTGCAAGTTGGTTGCTACTTGGTGAAAGGAATTGCTAAGAATGGTGATTTGTATGTAGACAAAATCATAAAGAATTAAAATCGTATTTTTAATTGAATACCCCTGAGAAAGAAATTTCTTAGGGGTATTTTTGTTTTATATCTAGAAAAACACTAAGCGTATATAGTACGCTAACTAAATTATACTTATTTTTACATCGAATATTTATTATGGAACAAGTTTATATTCCACACCTGTCAGTTGACTGTGTTCTTTTTGGTTTTGATGAGAAGCAGTTGAAAGTTTTAGTTATTGAGCGTGATAAAGTAGCAGAAGAGGATGAACACATACATTCGGGGATATTGAAACTTCCCGGAAGATTGATATTTGAAGAAGAATACTTGGAAGATGCAGCGGCATCTATCATACAGGATTTGGTAGGTTTGGAACCGATGCCATTACAACAGTTTAAAGTGTTTGGTAATCCAAATCGTATTAAATCACCAAATGATCTACTTTGGTTGCAGACACAAACGCAAATGACAATAAAAAGGGTTGTAACCATTAGTTTTTATACATTGATAAAAATTAATGAGACCCTAAATCAAGTACTTGATTTGCATAGAGCAAAGTGGATACCTATTAAAGAAGCTGTTGGTTTAGCATTTGACCACGATGAAATTGTACACGAAGCTTATCATCACCTTAAAAAGGAACTGACTACAACGCCTTTAGAGTTCAGTTTGTTGCCGGAATATTTTACACTAAATAACTTACAATCACTTTACGAAGTGATTCTAGACCAACATTTTGATAATCGGAATTTTCGGAAAAAGATATTGAGAATTCCTTATTTGGTTGAAACAGATAATACTGAAAGTAATGTAAACCACAGACCGGCAAAGTTGTATCGTTTTGACAAAGACATTTATGATAAAAATCAACGGGAAATGAGTTTATTTTTTCTTTAGACATTAGATATAAAGAGCAAAGAAGACTGTTTACTTGCTTAAAACTATTAATTGATGTATTTACTTGGAATTGACATAGGAAGTTCATCTGTAAAGGTAGCCTTAGTGGATGCTCAAAAAGGCAATTGTGTGGCATCGGCTTTTTATCCAAAACAGGAAGCTGAAATTATTTCTATTCAACAAGGTTGGGCGGAGCAAGAGCCTGAAAGTTGGTGGAAATATCTTAAACAGAGTCTAGCGAAAGTAATATCCATTTCTAAGGTTGATAAGTCAACTATCAAAGCCATCGGTATTTCTTATCAAATGCATGGTTTGGTATTGGTGGATAAGAATCACGAAGTATTGCGTCCTTCCATTATTTGGTGTGACAGTCGTGCAGTATCCTACGGACAAAAAGCCTTTAACCAAATAGGGGAAGAAATATGTTTGTCTCATTTACTAAACTCTCCCGGGAATTTTACAGCAGCCAAACTTGCTTGGGTAAAAGAAAATGAACCTCAATTATTTGAGAAGATATACAAAATAATGCTTCCCGGTGAATATATTGCCATGAAGCTCACCGATGAAATTTGTACCACACCTTCAGGAATATCCGAAGGCATTGCGTGGGATTTTAAGCAAAACTCAATTTCTACCCATATATTAAATGCCTTTGGTTTTGACGAAGCCATTTATCCAACTATTAAACCAACCTTCTCTATTCAAGGGACCGTAACTTCTAAAGTGGCCAATGAATTAGGTTTGGAAGAAGGTACTCCCGTAAGTTATAGAGCCGGTGATCAACCGAATAATGCTTTATCACTCAATGTATTTCATCCTGGTGAAGTGGCTGCTACAGCCGGTACATCCGGTGTAGTTTATGGGGTAAGCGACAAGATACAATATGATATCAAATCACGCGTAAATTCTTTTGCTCATGTAAATCATAGTGAGAATTTAACTAGAATAGGTGTGATGCTATGTATCAATGGTACAGGTATCCTTAATTCGTGGATGAGAAAGAATGTGCTTGGCGGATTATCTTACAATGAAATAAATGCTTTAGCGGCTTCTGCACCAATTGGTTCAGAAGGAGTTAGTATTTTACCTTTTGGTAATGGTGCTGAACGCGTATTAGAAAACAAAGAAATTGGATGTACTATAAGTGGAGTCAATTTCAATACACATACGCAAGCACATCTTGCCAGAGCAGCTCAAGAAGGCATAGTGTTTACTTTTAAATATGGGATGGATATTATGCAGCAAGTTGGAATACAAACCAATGTTATTCGTGCTGGTAAAGCCAATATGTTTTTAAGCCCTGTGTTTGTTCAAGCACTTGCAAATGTAAGTGGAGCAACTATTGAACTTTATGAAACTGATGGTTCTGTTGGTGCTGCAAAAGGTGCCGGCTTAGGAGTGGGTATATATAAAAATGAAAAAGAAGCTTTTGCTAGTTTGCAAAAACTAGAAACTTTTGTACCAAATCAAAATGAAATAGCTTCTACTAAAGAAGCATACGAAAAATGGCAATCCTTGTTAATTAACCAAATCAACAACCAACGGTCACTGACCAGCGGGAAGTAAATAACTAAATCAAAATTAGTATGGTAACTTTAGGTAAAAAGGAATTTTTCCCTGCAATAGGGAAAATAAAATTTGAAGGAAAAGAAAGTAAAAATCCACTAGCATTTCGTTATTACAATCCTGAAAAGGTAGTTTACGGTCGTAAAATGAAAGATTGGTGTAAGTTTTCCATGGCATACTGGCACACCATGTGTGGTGAATCAGCCGATCCATTTGGTGGACCAACGAAAGCTTTTGAATGGAATCAAGCTACAGATGTTATTCAAGCCGCGAAGGACAAAATGGATGCTGCTTTTGAATTCATGACAAAAGTTGGTATAGAATACTATTGTTTTCACGATATAGATTTAGTGGACGAAGGTGCGTCAATCGAAGAATACGAAGCAAATTTGAAAGCAATAGTTGCTTATGCTAAACAAAAAATGGCAGTTACAGGTATTAAATTACTTTGGGGTACTGCCAATGTTTTTAGTCATCGTCGATATATGAATGGTGCAGCAACTAATCCTAACTTCGACAGTGTTTCGCGAGCAGCTTTGCAAATCAAAAATGCCTTGGATGCAACAATTGAATTAGGAGGCGAAAACTATGTGTTCTGGGGAGGACGAGAAGGATATATGTCATTACTAAACACAGATATGAAACGCGAAAAAGCTCATTTGGCTCAAATGCTTAAAATGGCTCGTGATTATGCTCGAGGAAAAGGTTTTAAAGGTACTTTCTTTATTGAACCAAAACCAATGGAACCAATGAAACACCAATATGATGTAGATGCGGAAACAGTAATTGGTTTCTTAAAAACAAATGGTTTAGATAAAGATTTCAAACTTAATATTGAAGTAAATCACGCTACTTTAGCTGGTCACACATTTGAACATGAATTGCAATGTGCTGCTGATGCAGGTATGTTAGGATCAATGGATGCCAATCGTGGTGATGTTCAAAACGGATGGGACACAGACCAATTTCCTATTGATATCTACGAATTGACTCAAGCTATGTTGGTTGTACTTAAAGCTGGCGGTTTGCAAGGTGGTGGTACAAATTTCGATGCAAAACCTCGTCGTAATTCTACTGATATGGAGGATATCTTTATAGCTCATATTGCCGGTATGGATGCCTTTGCTCGTTCGTTGGAAGCAGCAGCAGCGATCTTAGAAAAATCGCCTTATCAAAAGATGCTATCCGATCGTTACGCTTCATTTGAAGTAGGTACAGGAAAAGAATTTGAAGAAGGAAATCTTTCGTTGGAAGACATTTATGCATATGCTAAAGCTAAAAATGAAGAGCCCGCAACAGTAAGTGGAAAACAAGAATTGTATGAAAGTATTATAAATATGTATATTTAATTTAGTTACGAGTTATTAGTTACAAGTTACAAGAGAAATATAGAAAGAGTTTATTCTTAACCTGAAACTTTTCATTTCTTATCTCTTAATTACTCGTAACTTGTAACTTGTCGCTTGTAACTTTAAAATTATGAACGAACATAGCGGAGAAAAATTTTACATTTTCGGAATCACTTTAGTTGCCACTTTAGGAGGTTTGCTTTTTGGATATGACACGGCGGTAATTTCTGGTGCAGTCGACTCACTCAAAATGTTTTTCCATTTAGATGAAGCAACCTTCGGGCAAGCTGCATCTTTTTATCATGGAGCAACTGTTTCGAGTGCTCTGATTGGTTGTATTATAGGTAGTATTATTTCGGGGATTTTTGCTACAAAGTTAGGTCGTAAGAAATCCTTATTGGTGGCTGCTGTGATGTTCTTCGTTTCAGCGATGGGAGCTTCTTTTCCTGAAGTTTTCTTTTTTCACAAAGGAGAAGGTACAATACCCGTTTTGATAGCATTCAATATCTATCGTATCATTGGAGGTATTGGAGTTGGATTGGCTTCTGCCATTTGTCCCATGTATATTGCCGAAATTGCTCCGGCAGAGATCCGTGGTAAATTAGTATCTTGGAATCAGTTTGCCATCATTTTCGGTATGTTAGTGGTGTATTTTGTCAATTTCTTTATAACCAAAGGAGAATCTCAAGCATGGATTGATGCTATAGGATGGCGTTATATGTTTGCTTCCAATGCGATTCCGGCTGCCATTTTTGGTTTTTTACTATTCTTAGTTCCCGAAACTCCACGCTATTTAGCTTTATCCAATCAGGAAGAAAAAGCCTTGAATATTCTTTCCAAAATAAACGGTACCATTAAAGCATGTAAAATTTTACAGGAAATAAGAGATACGGCGCACGAGAAAATCGAGAAAGTAACTGCTTATGGTTGGAAGGTACTTATTATAGGCATTCTTCTTTCTGTATTCCAACAAGTAGTGGGAATCAATGTAGTGCTTTATTATGCCCCAACTATTTTCAAAGGACTTGGATTTGGAACAGGTGCCGCCATGTATCAAACGGTGATTATGGGCTTTGTAAACATTGTATTTACACTGGTTGCAATATTTACGGTAGATAAATTTGGTCGCAAACCTTTGCTGATTATTGGTTCAGTAGGTATGGCGATAGGTATGTTTGCTATTGGTTTGTTAGCTCATTTACAGATCATAGGTGTGAGCACGCTAGTTTTCATTGTAATATATTCAGCTTCATTTATGATGTCATGGGGGCCAATCTGTTGGGTGTTAATCTCGGAAATATTTCCTAATACCATTAGAGGGAAAGCCGTGGCAATTGCAGTAGCTGCTCAATGGATATCAAACTTTATTGTATCAGCGAGTTTTCCATCCTTGGAATCATTCAGCATCACATTTACCTATTGTTTGTATGGCGTAATGTCAGTATTATCGATCTTGTTCGTTTGGAAAATGGTACCTGAAACGAAAGGAAAGACCTTGGAAGAAATGCAAGGGCTTTGGAAAAAATAATATTTGCTTAACTTTGTTTTTATAAAAAGCTGCAACTCTAAAACATTTGCAGTTTTTTGTGTTTAATCAAGTATATTTGCGTTTCCAAATTAACAAGTAAGGGATAATATGGCAATTCTTGATATTTTATTGATAGCTATAGGCCTAGCGATGGATTGTTTTGCTGTGTCAGTAGCTAGCGGTATTATCGTTAAAAAGTTTGACTGGAAATTGGTGTTGCGGATGGCCGTGATGTTTGGTTTCTTTCAAGAATTGATGCCTTTTATTGGTTGGCTTGCCGGAGTGTATTTCAAGTCTTATATGGAGGCGTATGACCATTGGGTGGCCTTGATAATATTAACCGCCTTGGGCATAAAGATGATTCGCGAAGGCTTGGCTAGCGAGGCGGAAGAGGAGGAACGTGCTAAGTCTATTCATCCGGCACAATGGGGGTCTTTGTTGATGCTTTCCGTAGCAACAAGTATTGATGCATTGGCTACCGGCATTGTTTTTATTCCTTTTAGTGTGCAAACAATGATTATAGCGATATCAATTATAGGGCTGGTAAGTTTTGTGTTTACAATTGCAGGAAACTATATTGGCGTTCACTTTGGGAAGAAGTTTAATTTTAGAATCGAGATACTTGGAGGTGTTATATTGATTGCCATTGGATTAAAAATATTTACCGAACATATGCTTGCCAGTTAAGTTAATTGACAAGTTGAAAACTAAAATTAATGGCAAAAACTTTGTTGCTTTTGAATTGTTTATTGATTAAGCATTGTAATTTACGAATTTCTTATAGTTATGGTTGAAGAAAAAGGGAAAAAAGGTTATTTGGTTGAGAAAGTACTTCCTTATAAGCAAGAGGGAGGTAAGCAGGAACAGGTGAAGAAGATGTTTAATGCCATTTCTGAACATTATGACTCTATGAATAGAGCCATGACCATGGGTATTGATATTTCGTGGCGCAAGAAAGCTATTTTGAGTTTGAAGAAATCGCATCCACGCTTAATATTGGATGTGGCAACAGGAACAGGTGATTTTGCTATCGAATCCTACCGTGATTTAAAACCATTGAAGGTTGTTGGTGTAGATATATCCGAGAACATGCTTGAAGTGGGTCGTCTTAAAGTAGGAAAACTTGGTTTTGGAGGTAAGATTGAACTTATCCAAGGAGATTGTATGCACCTCAAATATGATAATGCAATTTTTGATGCAGTAACTATTGCTTTTGGTGTGCGTAACTTTGAACATTTGGAACTGGGTATTACCGAAATGTGTCGTGTGCTTAAGGTAGGAGGTCATTTAGTGATATTGGAAATGTCCGAACCCAGATTAATTTTTAAGCCATTATATCGTATCTATACGAAGTTTTTTATTCCCATTGTTGCTTGTTTTCTCAAACAAGACAAAAACGCATATAAATATTTACCGGATTCTATCCAAGCCTTCCCCAAAGGCAAAGAAATGATAGCCATACTTAAAAAATGCGGTTTCTCGGAAGTGACACACCGTCGATTTACTTTTGGAGTTTGTTCTTTTTATCTGGCGCGAAAGTAAATAACCATTCGAACTGATAATAATATATGCAAAAACCTCTTCTCGATCTCCGAGAGGAGGTTTTGCATATTAGGTAGATAATTGTTAAACATGCTCGGGTTTAGTTTAAATTATGTGCAAGTAAACTTTTGTGGATAGTAAAGGAGGATCTCTTGAAAGAATACTTTCTTTTTTAACTAGAAACTAGAAATAATAGTTTGTGTATTTATTGAGTGTGAATTAAAAAGTTTTACTTTTGTTTCCTAAAATAGTTAATAATAATTATAGGTTTCGAAATTAGACTTTACGATTGCAAAATAACTTAACAAACAAACACATGAGACAGTTCTTAATTTTAATCACATTATTCGTAATAATTGTAAATAATTGTTTTAGTCAAGATAATTGGCAATCCGGCTATATCATCAAAAATAAAAATGATACAATTTATGGCTTAATAGATAATAGTAAAGATTCAAAGAAGAATTCAAGTAAATGTTATTTTAAGAAAGATGCAACAAGCGAAGTGCAAGTATTTAATCCGAAGGATTTATTAGCTTACAGATTTATAGATGGTAAATTTTTTATAACTAAAAAGATTGCTTTATCAAATAATGATTCTAATCAGATTTCCGCAATTAAGTCTGTCAAGATTGAGGAGATAGGTGGAATAGACTCAGTGCAAACTGTTTTCTTAGAATTTCTTATACAAGGTAAAGTGAATGTATATCATTATAGAGATGATTATAATGAAGATCATTATTTTATAGAAAAAGATGGCGTATTATCTGAGCTGAAAAATACTAGAGAAACTCAAGTTGCAGACAATAAAGAAGCCATTACGGAAAAAAAAGAATATATAGGATTGTTAACCTATGTAATGCAAGATGCTAATATGCAATCCGATATATTGGAGAGTGAACTTTATCCGGAATCTTTAATCAATATTGCAAAGAAATATCATAATAAAGTTTGTACAAATGAGAAATGTATTGTTTATGAAAAAGCTATAAAACCTGTACATATTGTTTGGGGTGTTTATGGTGGGTTATCATACAATTCAATTAATTTTGGTGATCATACAACTTCAAACTATGCACCAGGAAGTTTATTCGGATGCAAATTAGAGTTTGAGAATCTTTTTAATTGGGATAACAACCTTGATATAGTTTTGGATTTGGCTCTTCAACGATTAACAAATTATAAATTAACCGAAGTTACTAATCATGCATCTTTAATAATATATAATAAGGTTGAATATCCTATTGAAACTATAGTTTATCCGTATCATACAGTAAGAACAAACTTAAATGTAAATATCAATACATTGGTATTGAAGGTACCCATTATAGTTAATTATACATTTTCAAAGGGAAAAATTAGACCTTATATAGGTTTAGGTATAATAAATGAGTTTGCATTATCTCAAAATAAAGAATTTACTTATGACTGGGCAGGAAATGTTGATTATGATTTATCTACCATGAATGATAATTTTAAATCGATACCCACCTATCATCTTGGATTGATAGGGCAGGTTGGTTGTAAGTATGTGCTGAAAAATAATCATTCCATCTATTTAGAACTAAATTTTGAACGCACTAAATCTTGGAGCGATGATAGCAATTTACAATTAAATAATATCCTAATTTCTGCCAATGTAGGTTATGCCTTCTGATAGAGAATCCTTTAATAATTTATTAAATATTAATAATGTTGAAATACCCTTTTCTTTTAATTACTCTATTTTTTGTAATAGTTACTAATTGTTTTAGTAAAGATGATTGGCAACCCGGCTATATTATCAAAAATCATGGTGATACAATTTATGGTCTTATTGATAATAGAGAATCTATAAGCAATTCGAAGGCATGTTATTTTCGAAAAGATACAACTAGTAAAACACAACTGTTTTATCCTCAGGACTTATTTGGTTATCGATTTATTGATGGTAAGTTTTTTATATCTAAAAAGATAACAGTATTAAATGACACTGCCAATAGTTCTTTATTTAAGTCTATAGAGATTAACAAGAAAGAAGAATCAGACCCTGTAAAAATTGTTTTCTTGGAGTTTCTGATACAAGGAAAAGTTAATGTATATCATTATCGAAATGATTTAGATAATTTAGATCATTATTTTGTAGAGAAAGATGGTGTTTTATCTGAGCTGAAAAATACCAGAGAAACTCAAGTCGTTGACGATAAAGAAGCCATTACGGAAAAAAAAGAATACATTGGATTATTAACCTATGTAATGCAAGATGCTAATATGCAATCGGATATTTTGGAGAGTGGGCTTTATCCGGAATCTTTAATCAATATTGCAGAGAAATATCATAACAAGGTTTGCAAAAATGAAAAATGTATTGTTTATGAGAAAAAGACAAAATTGACACATGTTGTTTTTAGTGCTTATGCCGGATTATCTTATAACTCAATTGATTTTTATATCTATTCAACCACAAACTATGCACCAGGAAGTTTATTCGGATGCAAATTGGAGTTTGAGAATATGTTTGTATGGGATAACAATTTTTATATGACTTTAGGTCTTACACTTCATCGATTTACAAATTATAAATTAACTGGAGATAAAAATAAAGCTTCTTTCGTAGAATATAATAATATTGGATATCGTCTTGAAAATACGAATATTGAACATTGGGGTTCCATAAGAAGCTTAAATGTAAATATCAATACATTGGAATTAAATATGCCTTTTATTTTTAATTATACCTTCTCGAAAGGTAAGATTAGACCCTACATTGGAGTAGGTGCATTAATAGGATGTGCCTTATCTTCTAATAAAGAATTTATTTATGAAGATCAGAATTTTCAATGGAAAGACTTGTTCCATTTGGGATTGGTTGGACAAGTCGGTTGTAAGTACAAGTTGAAGAGCAATCATTCCATCTATATAGAACTAAATCTTGATCATACTACAAATACATACATAAGGAACACCATTTTGTCTACAAATGTGGGTTACACTTTTTGATGAATATTAAATCACTATTATGTCAATTTGGAGAGTAGTATTATGTGTCTTTTTCCCACCTTTAGCTATTATAGATAAGGGTTGTGGTTCATTTATCCTAGTTTGTATATTAACTCTTTTTGGATGGGTGCCGGGTGTAATTGCAGCTTTGATAATCAATAATAAATAGGCTCTAATAGAAAGCGTATTTAATAAACTAGAACTTAATAATTTTTGCATTATGAATAAAACATCCAAACTGCTAATTACATTATTATAAAAAAGAGAAATATCGATGATAAACAATGCAATAAGAAGACAGGACAGGGAAATAACAGAAAGTGAAGCTATAGAAATTATCCAAAAAGGAGAGTATGGTGTTCTTTCCATATGCTCACCCAATGGAGGATATGGTATCCCGTTAAACTATGCCTTGAAAGATAGAACTCTTTATTTTCATTGTGCCATAGAGGGTTCCAAATTAGACTATTTGCGCAATAACAACAAGGCATCTTTTTGTGTGGTTGGCAAAACAGAAGTCTTACCTTCTAAATTTGCAACCAATTACGAAAGTGTCATAGCTTTTGGTCTAGCTACAGAAGTGGAAGGAGAAGAAAAAAGGGAAGCATTGATGCTTATTGTTGAAAAATATTCCGCAGATTTTATACAAGAAGGAAAGGAATATCTTGAGAAGCTTTATGATAGAGTGAAGGTTTTAAAACTGTCCATCGAATCAATTACCGGTAAAGCACGAAAACAATAGGATTACTTTGATATTCGGATGTCATTGGTTAATTTTAAATCTTAAGGATTAAGATATGAAAGAACGAAATCTAATTATAATTAAATTATTAGTAACCCATGTTTTTCTGATATTGGGTTTAGTCTTAGTAGCTTTATTTGTAAAAAACGATAATTTACTTCTTATCACAATTACACAAACAGTTTTACTTATTCTTTTTTTAGCAGGTTATTGGGAGTTTTTTTCTATCCGCTTTAAATGGATTTTTTGTGCTGGTATAGAAACTTTAATCCTCTTTGCTCTTGGTATAAGATTCCATTCAATTGCTATTGAAACTCCGACTCCATTTTTATATGGGATATTGGCATTTATTCAACTCTATTTATGCTCTGTTTTAATTAAAATCTTCTTGGTTATCTTCAACAATGATAAGGAGAGGATAGAAATAGAATTTCCCTTTAAACAGGGCAAATACTTAATTACTGACGGGGGGAATTCACAGATAAGTCGAATAATGAACTATCATTTTCATTCATCCGTTCATAAAAAGAAAAATACTAACCGATCAATGCTATATGCCACAGATATTATAAAGTTAAGCGGAGGTGTTACGCGATTCTTGCCTTCAGATAATAATGCGTATGCCATTTTCGGTGAAAAAATATACAGCCCAATAGATGGTACAATTGTAAAAGTGGTAAACAATATTGAAGATAACAAGCCTTTTTCAGGGAATTATCCATATAATACAGGCAATACCATAGTTATAAAAAAGGATAATTATTATCTGCTATTAGGGCATATGAAAAAAGGAAGCATCATTGTAAAAGAAGGTGATGCTGTTAATGGGAGCGATTATTTGGGAGAAGCAGGTAACTCTGGCATGTCGGAGCGCCCACATCTTCACATGCAATTAATGAAAAGTGAGACGGATGATTATTGGAAAGGTATGGGAGTTTGTCTCCAATATGAAGGAAAGAACTTGTACAAAAACAGGTTAATAAAAAAATAAAAACAAAATAACCGATACATGACCATACAGGTATTACAACAAAAACTTCAAGAGGCTTATACTATTCAAAATTTGAACAATATATCGCTTACGCTGATTAATCTTTACAAAAATGAGCAATATACCATACTTCAAAAGATTACAGAAGTAATAGGCGACTATATAGATTTTGAAATTGAGTCTGATGGTAAGGGTTTCTCAAAGCTTATAATGCTGTACCATCCGGATAAAGTGCGTTATCATATTAACGAGATAAACAGGTTGGCAGAAGAAAATAATTATGATGGATTGCTGGCGTATTCTCATATATTGAAATTGGAACGTATTGATGAAATTGCCAATTCGCTAAATGCTTTTGAAGATATAGATTATTCTCCGGTTTACGATTGGGATATGGATACGGTGGGATTTACAGTCACAACGGATAGTGATACGGTAAAAAAGACCAAAACCAGACCAAGGGAATATGATTTTTATGATGCGATAAAAATCAGGCAGTTTGGAGATACGGATGTTGAATTTCCTTCTTATTATCTAGAGGACATTGATGAATTCGAATTGACATCATCCGATATCAATGATTTGGATGGAGTTCAATTCTGTATACATGCCAAAATGATTGATTTATCGGATAATAAAATAACCGACCTTTCACCACTTACAGGACTGGCTTATTTAGAAGAACTGAATCTGTCCAACAATCAGATAGGGGATATTGATGCCTTGGGCTATTTATTAAAACTGAAAAGGCTCTATCTGTCCAACAATCTTTTAGAAGATATTTCTCCACTTTTAGAACTTGAGAAGCTTGAATATGTGGATGTATCCGGCAACAATATTAATGCGGAACAGCTTAACGAATTAATCGAATTAGGCGTTACTGTAGATATTTGAGGAAAAGGAAAGATAACTGTCAATATTCTAATGTTAAACGCTAATACAGAATGCAATAATAATGAAAAGAATATACTGGTATTTTTATTTTTTTTTAATTTGTTTTCCCATTCTAGGACAAACAGATACTATTTTAGTTTATGATGTAGAATCAAAAACCATAAATGAAATCTCATCCAAACCCTGCGATAGTACATTATTTTCAGAAAAAACCACATCATCTTTAGGTGAAATGGGTAATAAAGTTAATTTGGTTTTAAGTCCACCAACAACAAATTTATATTCTGAATCAGAGTTTAGTAAAATAGATAGAGTAGATAAATTTTATAATATAACAGATTATCCAATAAGAACCGCAATTCGTTTGTTCAAATATAGAGATGATACTTTAAGTTCTTGTTGTTCTGGTATATTGATTAGTCCAAATTTAGTTTTAACTGCAGCCCATTGTATAACTGAAAATATTGGTTTTTCTAATTCTAAAACTTGGAGTGGTGGTGATAGTATTTTAGCTGCAACAGGTTATGATAATGGTTGTTTTAATTCTTCACTACCCCAAAGTATTGTATCTAAATATTATGTATTTAAATCTTATTATTCAGGTGTTTCAACTATTAATGATTTTGCGTTATTAGAGTTAAAACATCCAATAGGACTACAAACCGGATGGATTGGTATAGCCTTCAATACTGATACTAGCTTTTATACAACTAATGTTTTTCATGAACTTAGTTATCCAGCAGATGCATCAATAGTTAATCCTTCAATACATGTAAATGGAGATACTCTTTATTATAATTATGGAAAAATTAATTTATTACAACCTTCATTAATTGGGTTGAATAGTCCTGAAGCAATATTAATTCCAGGTCAAAGTGGAAGTTCTCTTTTTTATACAGATAATAATGATTATTATTCGATTGGAATTGCTAAATATTCATTTCATTATCAACATGCAATGATTACACGAGATATTTTTTATCAATTTAGAAATATTATTACTAATTATGCATTGTTTGATACTAATGCAATTATAAATAAAATAAATATTAAGGCTTATCCAAATCCTTTTAGCGATTTTGTAAATATTGAATTTGATAATTCAAAGCAATTAAAATATACTCTAACAATCATTAATTCAAATGGCCAAATTGTATGTCAAAATTCGAATATAATATCAAATAAAATTAGATTCTTCAGGGGGAATTTACCTAGTGGATTATATATCTATAATTTAAGTGCTAGTGATAATATCGTCTCAATTGGTAAGCTAATTATAAAATGACATTATTTGTGTATTCGATTTCGCTGAACTTTGTTTCGTGCTATTGGTGTTCAAAGATTCTATTTATTATACAGATTAAAAACCCCTGTATCAAAAGGAGTCCACAAGCAAGCTTTCTGTCCGCAGGCTTTTAATCCCTCATTAGCCCAAGTATTACAGGTGTAAAACATGGTGTATTTTCCTACCGCTTCATAAAATGCATCATCTTGTCCGTAGTTAGCATTGGTTTTAATGTGTTTGTAATGGCCTTTATAATCTTTCTGGAAACTACTATCTATAAAGTGTATCAATCGAGTATATTGAGCTTTGCTTAAGTTTATCTTTTTACAGTCTTTATCTTCCTTTATAGTTTTGTAATAGGTAGCATGCATGGCTGTGGTATTTAATCCAAACATGGCTTTGAATGCAGTTGAGTACTTTAACTGCGCCCAAGTTGGTGTGTCTATGTAGAATCCTTTGTCTCCCCAGCCTAAAGCCAAGTATTGCATGGTGGTATCTTTCTCTAAAGTATATTCAAATTTGATTTCCTTACTCCAATCCTTTTGATTGTTTCTTGTGGGCAATACAAAATCAATGTGATCTCCATTGGTCATGATGTATATACTTACATCAGCAGCTTTTTGCTTTTCTGCTTTTACTTCTATGCGTGATAAAACAAATGCAGCTACGAATAACAAACCTACAATTGCTATGATCGATAGCAATCCAATGACAAGAATTTTGAATATTCTTTTAATCATAGTGGAGCATTATTTTGTTTTTCGTATTAAAGATTTACAAAACACCACAAGGGAGGTCAATAAATTATTTTACTCAAAAATTATATCCCAAGCCAATTGTTAGATTTAATGCATCGAAAGTTTGTTTTCCTCCCGGACTAACTTCATTTGTTCCCTGAAAATCAGTCGAGCGCATATTTCCAAACTTAAATGATCCCATAAGATAATCTAAATTAGCTAAAAAACTCCAATTCTCTGATAAAGGACAATTTATACCAACTCCTAGATTGCATCCAAATGATGTGGCTTTTGTCGATTCAAGTTGAAACCAAGCAATTGTGTTAGCTAATGTAAATTTTGTTTCGGGAGAACTTAGTGACATATATCCACCAAGCAGACTTAATTCAAAGGTGGATTTACCACTCGGAATATATCCAATTATACCAGCCATTAAACCGTCTGAATTCCAATACGATGAATTTGTTACCCATGGATAACCTGATTCCATCTGTAATTCAGTCACATAGGAAGCGCTTTTAAATACATTTGAATTTGTAAATCCCTTCACACCAATTCCAAAATTAGGATTAATCTTATGTGTAAAATACAGATTCAAATTTACACCTGTACCGGCAAATCCGGATTCCGTCTCATTATGATCAGTACTTCCAAAGTTTCCTTCTGCAAAGCTGGGACCTACAGAAATTGATATTCTGTTATTGTTCAATATTTCATCTTCAATAGCAGGTTTATTTACGGGATTACTTACTGTTTGTTTAGTTTCAAAGTTTATGGCTTGAACATCATTCCTATTTATGGAAGTGTTAATATCGTTTCCATCTCTATTCATACTAAAATAAATAGTTGTACTATCAGTTTTGGTGATTTTACAATGTATCTGTTCTCCATTTTTTCTAATGATGATGTCTTGAGAAAACAAATAAAATGTTGAAGTTAGAAATACAATAAGCAAGATTGTTTTTTTCATATTATTGAATTATATATGTTAATTGTTTTTGTTCTATTATTTTATATATCTTACTTAAATGAATAGGAAGCAGTCCTATTTTAATCCATTATTTTTTTCTTTTGAATTCTCCTTATTTAGAGCAATTGGATTTGTCTAAGCATGATTTTTTTCAAAGCCACAAAAATACATATTTTAAAATATATCTATTTGTTTTTCAATAAGAAATTTAATTTTTTGGTAAAAAATAACGCTGTATTCAATTTTATTTCTATTTAGTATAAATAAGAACTAAAATACTTGTATATTTGTTTAAGCTATAAAATTATAAATAAGCACATCATGAATGCACTATATAAACCACAAATTCTATTTATTTTTCTGATTTTCTATGTGTTGCCAATAACTGCCGGAAGTACCGGTTCCCTGTCAAACACGAATCCCTATCCTTTCTCTACCGATTCCACGCATCTTACCCGTTGGAATGGAGAACGCTATGTACCTTTTGTAATTAAAGGCATTAACTTGGGTGTGGCTGTACCGGGCACTTTCCCTGGTGAGATGGCTGCCACTAGAGCTGAATATACCCAATGGCTTAAAGACATCAAAGAGGCGGGGTTTAATACCATCCGTGTATATACATTGCATTTTCCTCGCTTTTACGAAGTGCTGGATTCCTTTAATGTGGCTAATCCCAATAACCCGATATACCTTATCCAAGGTGTATGGTTGGAGGATGAGTTAACGGGATATAATAATGACTTGTACTTTCTTAGTCCGTATTTTGTAAATGAGATGCGCGAGAATGTGGATTGTCTGCATGGAAATAAAACCATAGCTTCTCGACTTGGTAAAGCTTATGGCACCTATAATAAGGATGTAAGCAAATGGGTGATGGGCTACATTATGGGTAGGGAAGTGTCACCGGATGAGATATTGACTACCAATACAGCACATTCTTCATCCAATAGCTATCAAGGTTCGTATCTTTCCTTAGGAGGAGTAAAGGCTTCTGAAGTTTTTGCAACCCGTTCTTTGGATTCTCTTTTAATCTATGAACAACAAAACTATCAGACCCAACGCCCGGTTTGCTTTTCCAGTTGGCCAACCTTAGACCCGCTAAAACATCCTTCGGAAGTTGGTACACAAGAAGATGTAGCTTCGTTGGATTTTAGTACGATGGATTATACCAAGGCAAAGGCTGGTTTCTTTATAAGCTATCATGCGTATCCGTATTATCCCGATTTTGTGAGTAGGGATTCTGCTTATGTTAATGTAACTGACGACCAAGGTCCCAATAGTTATTTAGGTTATCTGTCTGCTTTGAAAAGTTATTATAAAAACATTCCTCTCTTGATAGCTGAATTTGGCGTTCCGTCAAGTTGGGGTGTGGCACATTATGCACAAAGCGGCATGAATCATGGAGGTGAAGATGAGTTGGAGCAGGGCAAGGACAATGTGCGTTTGTTGCAAACTATTTTGGAAGCCAATTGTGCCGGTGGTATGCAGTTTGCGTGGATTGACGAATGGTTTAAAAATACATGGATTTGTGACCCGTTTGATTTCCCTATTGATAACCGTGTGATGTGGCAAAATGTGTGTTCGGCAGAACAAAATTTTGGATTGATAGGTTTTAAAAGAGGAGATTTTAGTTTATTGCCATGGGAGACTTTCTCTGTTACCAGTCCGGTAAAAGAAATAAAGGCCGGGATAGATTATTCTTATTTCCGTATGCAATTGCCTTTGCGCGAATCATTTTCCAATTTGGATACGCTTTGGGTTGCTTTGGATACTTATGCCGCCAGCTTAGGTGAAACTAAATTGATTACCGGACAAACGATACCAACAGGAGCGGAGTTCTTGCTTAGAATAACTAACGATGCAGCCGATCTATTTGTAACTGAGGCCTATGATTTATACGGAGATTGGCATCATGTTTCGGCGCCCGAACAACTGTATCATTCCATAGCTACATCCGGAAAGCCTTGGAAATTGGTGCGTTGGAAAAATAACCAAGCTAATCCTGATATACAATATATTGGTCATATGCAGGTAAATAGACTTAATTTACCCCCATCCAGCAAAGATGCCGTAACTTTTAAAAACGACACCGTAAATATTAAGATACCATGGACTCTGTTGCAGTTTATCAATCCTGCTTACAAGGAAGTAATGCATGATAATAGAGCCACAACCACAGTTACTGAAGATACCATTTCAGATGGTATTTCCGTTTCTGTTTTGTATAAAAATCAATTAATGAATACTTCCACCCGTTTTAATTGGGACAGTTGGAATAACTTCAACAATGTGGTTTCCTACAAAAAGGATTCATACATTTATGAAAAAGATCAACTTAAAACGATGCCCGGAATTTATGTGGCCAATACTGATGACTATCAGGTAAATATGAATGCACTTAACCAAGTTTCCGCGGCAGATGGTGTACTGTGCAATGATTTATTAATAGAGAATGACCCTGCCGAAGTCTCCGTGGTATCTCCACCTAAGCATGGTTTTTTAAGTTTAGCTACCGATGGTTCTTTTGTCTATGTGCCCGATGTTGATTTCGCCGGTGTTGATACCTTTACCTATCGTGCCGCAAATGCCTATCAAAGTTCGGAACCTGCTACAGTTAGTCTTACTGTAAATGCAAATAACTCCCTAATAGGATTAGTGCGCTTGTCTCCAAATCCGGCACATGATACAGTAAATATCCGTTCGGCAGGTGTAATGACAGAATTGCTTATTTATGATTCAAAAGGAGCCTTTGTACTTCAAGAAGCCTTGAATGAAACCGAAACACAGCTAAATGTTTCTACCTTTCATGCCGGTTTATATTTACTCCGAATTAAAGTAGGGGATGAGGAGTTGGTTCAAAAACTGATTGTGAAGTAATTGATAAATAAAAAAAGCCCAAGGCGAAAGATGCTTGGGCTTTAGTTTTTCATTTACAATGATTAATAACACATACAATTATTTACCAATTTCCTTACTATTTTGGTTTAATTGTTGGTTTAATGATTTTTGATCGGCTTTGGTTAAATGTCCATTGTCTGCTTTTCGCATATCCTTCTTTTCCTGATTAATTGTAGAAAGATTGTTGCGGTCTTGTTTAGCTTGTGCTTTGGTGATTTCACCCTCTTTTACTTCTTTGTTAATTCTTTTTTCTTGCTTGTCTTCTCTTTTGTTTACCTCATTTACTCTAGGATGGTCTTTGATATTTGTTCTTTGATGACCAGGGCCTTTTGCATATGCAAATAATACTAAATTTGACACCAATAATGCAATGATAATCTTTTTCATAATTTAAAGTTTTAATGTGAATATAACAATAAGTAACTATTTGTTAATACGACTATGTAATTATAAAAAAGTTTAATCAAAAGAATTTTATTAGACTAATCTTATATTATTTTAACGCTTGCCGCTATGGCATCGTGTGATCCCGAGTATCGGGATTGCTCGATGCTGATCCCGACCATCGGGATCGCTCACCACGACAGACTGCGCATAAACTGCCCGAAGGCTGTGGCGCATCCCGAAGGGTCGGGACAAGTTGTGCGATAGCGGTTGTTATAAGCTGAACTTTTTTTCATTTTTTATATAACATATCCCATGGCATCATATTATCTTCCCACCAAAACTCAGGTCCAAGAATAAACCATTTATTTTTTAATCTTCCTAGTTGTGGTAGTTTTAAAGTATATATTTTATTATTGTATTTAATTTTAACAGTAACAGCAGCAAACATTATCTGAGGTTTTAAACCATACCAGTCTTCAATTTTATAGTCAATTGATTCTATTTCAGCTTTAGATATATCAATACCTTCTTTATCAATATTCCATTTAATATTTTTGGTTGCTATTACATATTGATTTTGACTTTCTTCATATTGTGTGTCAATTGCTTGTATTGCTTGTTCAATATTTTGTGCATCAGGGCGTAATTTAGCAGTTTGTCGAACAAAATATAAAGTTGCTTCTTTTGAAAGGCAATGTTTCAGAATAGAATCTGGGATGCAATTCTTTAAATTTCTAACATACGATTTTACTAAATCATCAGGAGTGTTAAACTCGTATTTTGTTTCGTCAAAGTCAGATTTATCAGACTGTTTAGGCTGTCCTTTACACGAAAATGTTATAAGACAAAGTGATAAAATAAATAATTTTCTAATCATAGTCGTATTTTTTTTTAGTTTTGCAGGTAACGCTTGCCGCTATGGCATCGTGTGATCCCGAGTATCGGGGTCGCTCGGTGCTGATCCCGACCATCGGTATCACCCGACACAAACCACAGCCGATAAACTGCCCGAAGGCTGTGGCGCATCCCGAAGGGTCGGGACAAGTTGTGCCATGCGGTTGTTAGCGGTAGTAATTTATTTTTAGTTACACCAGTTATCAAACTTGGCGATGAGTTGCCATTCATTCTCATTTTTCTTGAATAGGCATTTCCATCCTTGCATAGCTAAGCTTCCAAATCCACCATCTATTTCTATAATCGCATATTCTTTTTTAGAATCAAAGACTGGCATAGAACAAGTAAAAACAATTTCTTTTTTAACATGTTTTCTTTCTGAGATATCCTCCCAAATTTGCCAAGTCTTTTTTACAGACACCAGTTTTGCTTTTGTCTTTTTTGAGATTCTTTTTTTATCTAATAAAACTACTGTTTTCCAAGTCGAATTTAGTTTGGTTACTAATTCTTTAAGTGTTGTTGTGTCAATTTTATTTTCTGTTTCTTTATAAGAATTGGAACTCGTAACACGGGTACCCCAAATCTTTGTTTGATTCATTAATAAAAAATAATCAGAATCTCTTTTTATAGTTGGTACTTGAGTTAGTGCCGAATTTAAAAAGGCATAATCAATAGTGTCATTCTGACAATATAAATTGAAGCATGATAATATTGCTATAATTAATATTTTTGACCTTTTCATTTAAGGTTGTATTTTTTTATTATTACCGCTAACGTGAGTCTGTGCAAAAATTCATCTTAACTCCCTGAGATTTGAATATTTGTGATTTTTCTAAGATACCTCCCCGAATACGCTTTTAGTTTTTGCACAGTCTGACGCTTGCCGCTATGGCATCGTGTGACATCAGTCCCGAGTATCGGGATCGCTCGATGCTGATCCCGACCATCGGGATCGCCCACCATAACACACAGCGCATAAACTGCCCGAAGGCTGTGGCGCATGTGCCATGAGGTTGTTACCAGTTAGGATTATTGTTTTTGAGAAATAACTATTTGCTTTTATATTCTTTCCAAATTGATTTATTCAATATTAAAAAAAGTGTTGATAATAAAAATGTATACTGATAATTCAATAAGTTCTCTCTTTGATATTCACACAAAAATGGAAAGAATATTAAAACGATTATCCATAAAATTGCAATTCCTACATAGCTTAATAATATAGGCTTCTTGAGTTCTTTGTTAAAAAACTGTGTAAAAGGAATCAAAGTCAACAAAATACCAATGTATGAAACAATAGACATTAACACATGCTGTTTGTCAGGTTTCCAAATGAAACACCAAATGGAAGTCATGTTATCAGCGCTTTGTTTAATCTGAATATTTAAAAATGAAATCACGAATACTAATGCTATTATAAATCCCAAAATTTTTAATATTTTATATTTCATATGAGTATTCATGTTATTCTGTTTTAGTTTTTATCTTGCTGGTAACGTTTGCCCGCCACAACAGACTGCGCAATTAACTGCCCGTAGGCTGTGGCGCATGAGTTATAGCGGTTGTTATGGCCTGTATTTTTTAAGTCGTTAACGAACTTCTCTTTTTATTATTTTTTTATCTTCTCCCCAAAATTTATAACGGATCTCTATCATTGGGTTCTTTTCACGCAAATGCTTAAAAAAACTAATTACAACCGTTTTATAAACCCCATTGAATTCCATCTTAAATACTAGTTTCTTGGAAGAGTTTAGTTTTATAATTATTCTATCAATATCTCTTCCAGGAACTTTATATTGTACAGTATCAATGTCAGCGTATGAATGTATAATTATTTGGTTATTTTTTATTTCCTCAAAGTTATCGTCATAAAAGAAAATTGCATGTTTATCATCTGTGAATTTTATAAGTATATATATTGATGAAACAATGCAAATAAAAATTATTGACACACCAATGATAGGTTGGAACATTAACATAAAAATGCCAATAGTTGCACCAAATAATGCAATTAGACTAATAGATGAATATCTAATTATTGCATTGAAGGAACCTTTAAAAAGTAAATCTTGTCTTTCTTTCATAATATTGGACATAACGGGAGTCTGTGCAAAAACTCATTTTAACTCCCTGAGAGTTGAATATTTGTGATTTTTCTAAGATACCTCCCCGAATACGCTTATAGTTTTTGCACAGTCTGACGCTTGCCGCTATGGCATCGTGTGACATCAGCCGTGAGGATGATGTTGCTCGATACTGACACCGAAGGTGTCACCCGAAACACACATAGCACAACGAACTGCTGGTAGGCTGTGGCATATGTGCGATAGCGGTTGTTAGCAGCAGTAAATTTATTTGACAGTATCTTTACATGTCATTCTTTTCATATTTCCGCTAATTACAGAGTCAATAACCATTTTAATATCGTTATTTATTATGTTATCAGAATCTATATCTATTGCCTTTTTTATAAATTCTTTAGCTTCAATATCACGATTCGCAATCAAAAGATTCATAGCGTGATTTCCAAGCAATGTTATATCATTTGGTTTTAGTTTCAAAGAATTATCTGAATAAAATATTGCTTTTTCAATATTATCAACATGTAAACTTGAAAGAGATGCTTCTCTTAAAACATCAATATTATTCTTTTCAATCGTGTATGCGGATTCAAATAAAGTTAATGCTAAATCAAATCGTCCAAGTCTTTGATATATTTTACCTAGTAAGAACATACTTGGCCAATGCTTAGGATATTGTTTTAAACATCTTTTAAAATCAATTATTGATTTCATTATTAAGTACCGTTGCCAAAGGCTTAACTTTAAATCTGTTTTTCTATATGAACTTTTAAAAACTAAACTATGAACTCGTTCATTTACTCTTTTATAAATCTTATTAAAAGTATCTGTATTCACTTGAGGATGCGTTTTTATTTATTGCTGCTAACTAGTTTATATATGCTACAAATACGCTTTATATATACCAATGGGGTAGGATAGGCGCTACTCTGTAGCGTTTTATTTTATTTCAAATATAAAGTTTATTTCTTACAAATCATCAAAAGGTGATTTTATTTGCTGAATATTATTAGTACTTACAAGGGTGTAAATTTCTGTGGTTTTTGAGTTTGAATGGCCTAATAATTCATTGAGAGTAAGCACACCTAAGGTAAGAGTCCATGATGTAGTAAATATCCGTTCGGCAGGAGTAATGACAGAATTGCTTATTTATGATTCAAAAGGAACCTTTGTATTTCAAAAAGCATTGAACGAAACCGAAACACAATTAAATGTTTCTACCT
>Ga0265338_10001010_pt1 | contig 47306 bp, 54 predicted proteins | sample 42126metaG_FD_193579 | JGI IMG/M metagenome (GOLD analysis project Ga0265338, IMG submission 193579) | Rhizosphere microbial communities from Carex aquatilis grown in University of Washington, Seatle, WA, United States - 4-21-26 metaG | ecosystem: Host-associated > Plants > Roots > Rhizosphere...
AAATAAGTGCAGGATAACGCGAAGTTGTTAAAAACGGCCTGATCTGCCGTTACAAAGCTAATCTAACGTAAAAACAGGGGATTGTCCATATATGAAGAGGCCCGCCAAGTATTGCTACTGGCGGGCCGGGGGAAGATGAATTGAAGAGGTTGCGATCACGCTGCCTGAATGCAGGGCTCGATATTGAGAAGACTGCAAACTGTCGCGATCAGTTGGTCCATCGTGAATGGCTTTTCCAAGAGCACGTCGGGCGTGTTGGCCTCGGTGAAGGAATCTTGATGTTGCTGTGGCTCGCCGGTCATCATCGCTGTTTTGATTTCTGGGCTAGCCTCCCGAGCTTTCTCGATCAGCTTCTCGCCTGACACATGCTCCATGTTTCCGTCAGTGAGCAACAAGTCGAATTGTTGGTTTGACAGCCATTCGTACGCCTCGCGAGATTTGCTCGTCGAGGCAATAGTGATGGGGAGATTCGCGCTAGTCAAGATTTTAACTGTCATTTCCAGGATCGCTGAGTCATCATCTACAATAAGTACATTTTTCATATTTAGTTCGATTTCTATTCAATTGTTTAGGCCTGCGTTATGCTTGGCCCAAGATCTGTCTTTCCTATAATAATAGCATATTCATAGACTAATGTCAAGTACTTGAATACGGCCCAACCCAGCCAACCCGTGGCATAGGCGTTTTTTATGTGATACCATTCCTTTCACCATGATCATCACGTACCTCGGCGGCGAATCAGTCAAAGTCCAGTTCGGTGACACTATTCTCGCTTTCAATCCAATCTCGAAGGAATCAAAGCTCAAGCCGACCAAATTCGGCGCTGACATCGCACTTGTCTCTATTAATCATCCCGACATGAATGGCGTCGAGCAGGTCTCTTTCGGCGAGAAAAAAGCTTTTGCGATCAGCGGTCCAGGCGAATATGAAGTCAAAGGAGTCTTCATAAAGGGCCTTGCTTCAGAGTCTGAATACGAAAAAGAGAAGCGCATCAATACTATATATACTGTCTCGCTTGAGGGCATGAACATTTGCTTTCTCGGAGCGATCAACCAAGCAGAGCTTCCCAAGGAAGCCGAAGAAGCTATAGACGGCATAGACGTTCTTTTTGTCCCGATCGGCGGTGATGGTGTCCTCGACCCGGCCAAGGCCTACAAGCTCGCGGTCTCTATTGGTCCCAAGATCATGATTCCGATACACTATGGCGAAATAGGCGCCAAGGATGCGCTTAAGGCATTCCTCAAGGAAGCCGGCGAATCTCCCAAGCCTGAGGCCAAGCTCACCCTGAAGAAAAAGGATCTCGAAGGCAAGGATGCGGACGTAGTTGTGCTTGAGCAGGAATAGATATAAAATTGAGGCATCATGGCAAGCCTCCAGGATCATCTCGAAAATCTGCGAGCAAAGCCCGAACATATCCGCAGGCGCATCGCTTTCACGTCCGCACTCGGGTTTACGCTCATCGTCTTTGCCTTTTGGGCAGCATCATTCTCTGCTGAGATCACGGGCAGACCCAATCCGGTCAGCGTCGCCGTGGCCAAGGCGGGCACTCCCGGCCAATCTCTCATCGCGGGCGTCGGCTCGCTCTTCTATGACATCAAAGACCTCGTCTTCGGCCCCAAGAAGGTCACCTATTCAAGCGTCATTGTGACGCCGGGGAAGTAGTTGACAGACAGACTCATTAAACTATAATTTACTCATCGTTCGGGATTTCCCGCGACCTTCCCACATGAGATGATCATCTAGAGATCTGGGGAAGGGTTATCGAAGTAGAGCCGGATAAAGCCGGCTTTTACTTTTTCATAATCTACTTTGTCGCACCCTCGCATGCGCGTATCGAGCCTTTTGGCGCTGAATGATCTGCCCTGGTTGAGCACTACGCTCTGCCGTGCTGCTTCAAAATGAATTCGTACATACCAATCGCTCGTTTTTATACGAGTAGTAATGGGAAAACCGAAAAACATGTGGCGGCTGAACTTTTTAAATATGAATACCGGTCTCGTAAAAAGCTCATTCTTTCCATTAATTTCAAATCCAATATTTTCGCCGACATTGCACCACCAGATTTCCCCTTCACTGAAGCCAGGGGCAACCTCATGCGGCAGGTCGTCCAGCCTGCTCTTGAGCCTAAGCCACCGATGGTCGGGATCAACATAAGGGCGTCCAATAAAAGGAGGCGATTGATATTCGTGTGCGGGGGAGTTGATTGGATCACTGCCTGAAGGCTGAAAATTCCAATATAGCCCAATGTCATGATTCCGAATCCAATTTTATTGAGCGGTGCGCGATACATAAGAGGCCTTTCTGTGTTTGATTTAAACACTTTTAAAGTATAAGTCAAGGTGCGCCGTGACCCCAATTTTGCTATAATTTCTTCATAAGAAAGCTATCCCAAAGAGTCGCTTTTTTGTTTGTCTCGAACTGATCCATGGCCAAGAAATCTTCCGAAAACACCCCAGAGAATAACGATAATATCCGCGCCGCAGGAACGGGCACGGGCATCGTCTCGCGCTCGATCACCACAGAGATGCGCGAGTCTTTTTTGGACTACGCCATGTCGGTCATCACTGACCGCGCGCTTCCGGATGTTCGCGATGGTTTGAAACCGGTGCATCGCCGCATCCTCTATGCCATGCAGGAGAAGGGTCTGACATTCCAGGCCAAGTTCCGCAAGTCTGCTGTCGTCGTCGGTGACGTGCTCGGCAACTACCACCCGCACGGCGACGTGGCCGTGTACGACTCCATGGTCAAGATGGCCCAGGACTTCACCATGCGCTATCCGCTCATCCAGGGCCAAGGCAACTTCGGCACTATCGATGGCGATCCTCCAGCCGCTATGCGTTATACCGAGGCAAAGATGGCCCGTGTCGCCGCAGAATTGCTGCGCGATATCGACAAGAACACCGTCGACTTCCGCCCGAACTACGATGGCACCAGGAAGGAGCCGTCGGTTTTGCCGACATCGGTCCCGAATCTGCTCTTGAACGGCACGCTCGGCATCGCTGTCGGTATGGCTACCAATATCGCTCCGCATAACCTCCGTGAAGTCGTGGATGCAACCGTTCATCTCATAGAGAATAAGGATGCGACGACTGAGGATATCTTCCAGTTCATCAAAGGCCCTGATTTCCCGACAGGCGCGACTATTTTCGGCGAGAAGGATATCCATCATGCATACGCGACTGGCCGCGGCGGCATGACTGTGCGCGGTGAGGCTGAGATCACCGAGGACAAGAAAGGCCAGTACCAGATCATCATCACCTCTATCCCATTCCGCGTGAACAAGAGCGAGCTCATCATCAAGATCGCGGATCTCGTGCGTGAGAAAGTAGTAGAAGGCGTGAAGGGCCTGCGCGACGAGTCAGACAAGGACATGCGCATCGTGCTCGATCTCAAGCAGGGCTCATATCCGGAGAAGGTCCTCAACCTTTTGTATAAGCATACCCAGCTCGAAGAGACGTTCCATATGAACACTGTGGCTCTCGTCCACGGGGTGCCTCAGACGCTCTCGCTCAAATCCATTCTCGAAGAGTTCATCATCCACCGCATCGATGTCATCCGCCGCCGCACCAAGTTCGATCTCGATGCTGCAGAGGCGCGCGAGCATATCCTTCTCGGCCTCAAGAAGGCTCTCGATCATATCGATGAGATCATCACGCTCATCCGTGCTTCCAAGGATGTCGCAGACGCTAAGGCCGGCCTCATGAAGAAGTTCAAGTTCAGCGATCTTCAGGCGCAGGCCATTCTCGACATGCGCCTCCAGAAGCTCGCCGGCCTCGAGCGCAAGAAGGTCCTCGACGAGCTCAAGGAGGTCCAGGCGCTCATCGAAGAGCTCAAGTCTATTCTCGGATCCGAGAAGAAGGTCCGCGGCATCATCAAGACCGAGCTCACCGATATCAGGACCAAGTATGGCGATGACCGCCGCACCAAGATCGTCAAGCACGGCGTGAAGGAGTTCAATCCTGAAGACCTGATTGCCGATGAAGAGTCCGTGCTCGTTCTCACCAAGGGCGGCTACATCAAGCGCACCGATCCTTCCGAGTACCGCAAGCAGAAGCGCGGCGGCGTCGGCGTTGTCGACCTCGATACCAAGGAAGAGGACTTCATCTCGCACTTGGTCTTCGCGACGACTCACAACGATCTCCTTTTCTTCAGCGACAAGGGCAAGGCCTATCAGATCAAGATGTACGATATCCCTGAAGGCAAGCGCGCCACCAAGGGCAAGTCCATCATGAATTTCCTGTCGCTTGCTGACGGGGAGCGTGTCACATCCATTCTGCCTATGCCCAAGAATAAGAAGGATGCAGAAGGTCTTGCACTCATCATGGTTACCAAGAATGGTACTGGCAAGAAGTCATCCGCCACGCACTTCAAGGACGTACGCCGCTCGGGCCTTATCGCCATCACGCTCGACGCCGGCGACGAGCTCATCTCGGCTTCGTTCGTGGCAAAGAATGACGAAGTCATGATCGCCACCAAGGAAGGCCAGTCCATTCATTTCAAAGAAACTGACGTGCGCGAGATGGGTCGCAATGCTGCGGGTGTCCGCGTCGTGAAGCTCGACAAGGCTGACGCCGTCATCTCCGCTGATGTCGTCTCCAAGGACGCCAAGAATCCCGCCCTCTTCGTCATGGGTGCCAACGGTTATGGCAAGAAGACGTCTCTCTCTGAATATAAGGTCCAGGGCCGCGGCGGTTCCGGTATTCTCACCATGAATGTCACGGCCAAGACCGGTCCTCTCATGGCCGCCAAGGTGGTCACTGATGACGATGAAGAGATCGTAGCCATGTCCAAGAAGTCTCAGGTCATCCGCGTTGATATAAAGGAGATTCCGACGCTGTCTCGTGCCACACAGGGAGTTCGCGTCATGAAGCTCCGTGAAGGGGATTCGCTGGCGAGCTTGATCTGTTTGTAATCTCAAATCTTAAAGGAAGAGTCTTGCTTCGACTGTCGACCATCTTATCTTTGATGATCTCGTAGCAAAGAACCTTATAGATTGAGTTGGTGAAACACAAAACCCGCCGAAGCGGGTCTTATGTTGGAACAGACGAGTTTTTCAGTCCCCCCTGAGCAGTAAAGAAAGTATATTCTTCACAGAGAATCGTGTCAAGGCTGTTTTGCTTGTGGACGGTGCGGGATTCGAACCCGCCTGTCCCCCTGCTCAGGGAGGACTGGTCACCAAGACCACCGCCCACGCGCGAAGGCGTATCCTTCGGCATGCTTGATTGTAGGGATAGGAGATAAAATCCGTATCAAAAAAAGTTAAAATCCAAATAAAATTTATGTATCGGAGGCTCTATATTTGTCCCCAGAGACATAAGAAATTGCGAGGCCATTCCTGCTATACTTAAACCATGTTCTCCGACCCGGCAGCGAATCTGGCCAAACTCAGCCTCGGCGACGGTATGAGAGTCGTCGACCTGGGCGCTGGCTCCGGCTTTTACAGCATCGAAGCCGCGAAGAAGGTCGGGGGTAGCGGCAGGATCTACGCAGTGGATGTCCAAAAGGACCTTCTTGAGCGCTTGCGCAAGGTGGCTTCGGACCAGCAGATCCATAATATCGAAGTCGTCTGGGGCAATGCTGAGAAGATCGGCGGCACCAAGCTCAGGGAAGGCATCGCGGACCGCGTCATCGCTTCCAACGTGCTCTTCCAGATCGAGAAGCCGGATGATTTTGCCCTTGAGATCAAGCGCGTGCTCAAGCCGGGCGGCAAGGTCCTCGTTGTCGACTGGAGCGAAGCCAGCCCCATGAGCCCGCAGAGCCTCGTTCCCGCGCCAAAAGCACAAGCCCTGTTCGAGAAGTCCGGGTTCAAGCTCGAGCAGTCATTCAAGGCCGGCGACCATCATTACGGGCTCATATTCATCCGATGAAAAAATTTTCAATATTTCAGATCGTAGTCATAGCCCTCTTCGTGATATTCATCGTCGCTGGCGTGGCGGCCTTCGCGCTCTATAAGGGCAATAGCTCGACCGCAACGCTTCCGGCGATCACTGTCTGGGGGACATTCCCGGCCGATGCTTTCAATAAATACGTGGCTTCAGTGAATTCAGGCCTGCCCGAAGCCCTCAAGGTCACCTACGTCCAGAAATCTACAGCCTCGTTCTCGCAGGAATTCACCACCGCAGTCTCGCGCGGGCTTCAGCCGGACGCCATCCTTGTTTCTGCCGACATGATCCTGTCTCAGGAGGATAAGCTCACCGAGATCCCGTACTCGACTCTGCCGCAGAGGACATTCCTCGATTCATACATCCAGGAAGCGGACATGTATCTCGATGCCAGCGGCGCTGTCGCTTTGCCGTTCACCGTCGATCCTCTGGTCATGTACTGGAATCGAGACACCTTCAACGGCGCCGGCTTAGCCACGTATCCTAAGACTTGGGACGAGTTCAACGGCCTGGCCCAGAAGCTCACCTCGAAGGACCAGAACGGCAACATCCGCAAGAGCGCGGTGGCCATGGGCACGTTCAGCAACGTCGATAATGCCCGTGAACTGCTCGGCTCGCTTTTCCTCCAGCTCGGGAATCCTGTGACGGCCATAGGGAAGTACGGTTTGGCGTCGACCATCAAAGTGGATGCGGCAGCGAATCCAGCGCCGGCTCTCCAGTACTTCACCCAATTCGTCGATCCATCGAACGCGAGCTATTCATGGAATAGGAGCTTGCCGGATTCCAAGTCGGCGTTCCTCTCGGGGACGCTCGCGACATACTTCGGGTTCGCTTCGGAGCTCTCGGATATCCGCGCTAAGAACCCGAACCTCAATTTCGACGTGGCGGCTCTGCCTCAGCTCAAGAGCGGCGGAATCAAGGCGGCATATGGCCGCATGTACGGCTTCTCGTTGGTGCGCACCTCGCCGAATATAAATGCCGCTTTCACGATCATCTCGACTCTCGTCAATCCGACGGCTTTGGCCGCTCTGTCCCAGACTATGTACCTGCCGCCGGTCCGCACCGATCTCATCGCCGCAGGATCGAGCGATCCGTATATGACCATCTTCGATCAGGCAGCCTTGATCTCGAGGTCATGGATAGATGCCGATCCGGCAGAGTCAGAGAATATATTCGGGGCCTTGGTCGACTCGATCACGAGCGGCAGCAAGACCATCCAGCAGGCGGTGAACGATGCCGGGGCAGAGTATGACGCGGCGCTTAAACAGGCAGTACAATGATATGAAGCATTCAGTATTAAAAATCTTGGCGCTAGGCTCCTGCCTCATCACTCTCGCAGCTCCGTTCGCGTTCGCGCAGACCAATGGCAATGAAGACATCACGAGCTCCAACTTCAGTTTGGTCGTGTGCGATGGCCCTGCGTATCCGAAGTCGGCGGGCGGCAATCCCAAGGTCACGACATATGATGCCAAAGGCAACCCGAGCGGCACGCGAGAGTATGTCGTCTGCGACTTCTATGCCGCCATGCACGAGGTCCAGCATCTCATCAACATCATGGTCATCCTCGGCGTCGTGGCGTCCATAGCCGGTTTCTGCTATGCGGGCTTCCTGCTCATCGCGCGCGGCTCTGAACCGGGCGCACGATCAGAAGCGAGCGATGTCTTCATGAAAGTCGCCAAAGGGTTTATAATAATGCTCACGGCATGGTTCCTCGTCTATCAGATCCTCGCATGGCTCGAATGCGGGCCAGGCAATACGGACTGTCAGGCCATCGGATCATCGCTTCTGAAGGCGACACAATAGAAAAATATGAAATCACTCTCTCTCAAGCATGCGTTAGGTTTAGGATTGCTCTTGTGCGCGGTGTTCCTCAGCGTTGCTCCGGTGAGTTTTGCCCAGCAGACGGAGGGCGGAGGCGTTCCCGCGGCCGGCTCAAGCGAGGGGGGCAACACTTCCAGCAAGTCTACATTTGCCATCACGAATCCTCTTAATGCCGACTCGATCGGAGAAGTGGTTCTGAGCTTCATAACCATCTTCAGTTACGTGGTCATCCTGCTGGGGGTGCTCTGCCTCATCTATGTCGGCTTTCGATACGTCTTGGCTTCGGCAGAAGGGGATAAAGGGAAGCTCGCCGAGCTTCACGGATATCTTTTGTATATCGTCATCGGCATAGCCATCGTCATCGGCGCGCGCGTCATCGTGCAGGTCGTGATCAATACGCTCGCGGCGTCAGGCACCATCAATCAGGGCGTTATAAATAGTGCCGGCAAAATCCTTCAGAAATAACATACTATAATGCGCTATACTATAATCACTATGAAAAAATATCTGCAGGCCGCTGCGATTTATACGCTGACCCTCGCGCCCTTCGCGGCATCAGCGGCCACAAATCAGAAGCTTTCAGATGTCATCTCGACGATCGCAGGATATCTCGATTCGGCGCTCAAGCTGGTCATGGGTCTGGCGGTCTTATTCTTCGTATGGAACGTGGTCAGATATTTCATCCTCAAATCTGATAGCGCGAATAAAGCCGAAGCGGCTCAGTACGTCATGTGGAGCCTGATCGGCTTCTTCGTGATTCTGTCGCTTTGGGGGTTGGTCAATATCCTGATGTCGACCTTCAATCTGAACAATAACACCCCCGGATCGCTTACGAACCTGCCTAATATTTTCCCGCAGTGATGCGCCCTTCAATCACCATGAAACATTTTGTAAAAATAGCCTCGGCCCTCGCTCTCGCGCTTGCTCCTGCCCTCGCGTCCGCACAGATAAACTATAACGGCGACACCTATATACCGCCCATCACTAATGCGAACGGCCTTGTCACCCGTCTCGCCAGCCTCGGAGACGTAGCCGTGTATCTCCTCATCGCTCTTGCGGTCCTGTGGATCGTTTACTCCACTGTCCGGTATTTCATCATGGGCAAGGAAGGCGACGAGGCTCGCAAGGAAGCCGGCATGAATATATTCTACGGGATCATCGGCCTCTTCGTCATCGTCTCCATCTGGGGCCTCGTAGCGCTCCTCATAAATACGTTCCCGACCCAGAATCAGATCCCCGGCAACCTGCCGAGCGCCAACTTCGTAAAGCCGTAACAGCCTCGGCCTGCACAGGCGCAATCCACAGGGTCATTATTGCGCTCCCGATCGATAGGGTATAATTAAGCGGTTAATCAAAGCTTATCTTAATTACATGAAGAAAATCATAACAGTCCTTGCGTTGCTCTCTCCTGCGGTCGCCTTCGCGCAGACGAGCGCTGTCACCGATGTCAATTCGCTTTCGAGCAAGATCATAGGCATCGGGAACACCGTCGTATATATCCTCACGGCTCTCGCAGTCCTCTTTATCGTCTGGAACGTGGTCATGTACCTCATCAAGAGCCAGGGCGAAGAAAGCCGCGCCAAAGCCGGATTCAACATCCTCTGGGGAATCGTTGGCCTCTTCGTCATCGTCTCCATCTGGGGCCTGGTGAGCATCCTCACGAACACATTCAGGACCGCTCCGACCAATCAGCCGATCCCGAACTTCGGCAACAACTCCTCGAACGGCGGCATCCCTGCTAATCAGATCCCGGTCGTTCAGTAATATAAGGATCGTTCCTCACCATGTCACTGCTTGATCTCATCCCGCAGGCGCACGCGGCGGTCGATATGACTGCTTTTGCGAAGGTCGTTGATCCGATCATCTCTAATATCGTCTATCCGCTCCTGGCGCTTCTCTTCGGCGTGGCGATGCTGGTCTTTGTCTGGGGAGTGCTTCAGATAGTGCTTCATAGCGATAATGAGGATGCTCGAACCAAAGGGAAGATGACGATGACATGGGGCACTGTAGGCATCGTCATAATGGTGTCTGCCTGGGGCATCATCTATTTGGTGTCGAATACCATAAAGAACGTTTAGTCTTTGCGTGTATAAAAAAGCTCGCAGACCGGTGGTCTGCGAGTTTTTGTGTATGTTGGGACCCTTGCAATGTGCTAGTTCCTGCCGGCCACGCTCGAGGTCGCTGCTAATTGAGCGAATTCTGCCTTTGTCATGGCCCGGATCGTGACCTTGGCGCTCGAGGACGGATCCTCGGGCTGGATTTTGTACTGTCGCACATGAGCCTCTGCTCCTTTGAGCAATTTGTACTTGGCCCAGTCTGCGGGGTCCAGTCCGGACTGGAGCTTGTCATCGCCATCCAGACGCACTCTCCAGAGGACTCCGGGAGTGAGTATTTCGGCTACAAGAGCTCCATTCGGATCGTAGCATGAGGCTCCGATCCATTGGGACTTGTTGATGGTCACCAACGCCTGCTGACCGATCTTTAGGTCGGTCACGATGCCTTGGTCGGTCTCGATAGGCTGGACCTTGGTCGCTGTGCTCGTTGCGTTCGCCTGCTTTCCGGCCGTTCTGCTGAACGAAGGTCGGTAGATGAACAGCGCTACCACGAGGATGAGAAACAGGATGACGATCCCGATCTTCGGAGCAGGGAATCGTGTGATTCCCGGCTTCTTTCCATCCTTGGGTGGAGCTGTAAGCCGCTCCAGGCCGTCTTCCGGATCCATGAATAACGGATCATCTGCTTTCATAACTGATATTCCTTTTGTACGTTGTTATTTATTTTCCACTGTTCTCCAGATCCCCGACCACCACGTGGGTGTTCGGAGGTAAACCTTCGAAGCGATGGCTCGTCGCTTTGATAGGCAAGGGTAACCCCATGCTTCCTGCAAGCAGATTGGCTGCTACATCGCGAGATACCGTATTCGGGTATTCGTCGAGTGCCTCAGCATTGAGTCTGGCTCTCGCTTTAGCTTCGAGGGCTTCCTGGTACGCTTCATCAGCTTGAACATCGGAGATGGTGAGATATGTGGAGCACATGCCCATCTCCCACTCAAGGTCGATGAGCTTGTCGTCTCCCCCATTCATTCCCGAGAATGCGCTTTTCAATGTTTTTTCACCCACGGTTATCTTTTTTCCAGACCCAGGGTCCTCTTCGAAGATATTTTCGAAGAGGTCGTCGTAAGTAAGAGTTCTCACGATAGTTTTGATGTATGCATCGGCCCTACCGCCAAACACTCCCAGGATCTTCTCTTCAGTGTGTCTCACTAGGTTCATGATTCCCTTGTCCGATAGAATGACGGACAGGTACATCTTCCAAGAGATCTTCACCTTGATGTTGTCTTTAGTCCTGCAGTCGATCGCGTTTTTAAGCTCGATCGAGCGCAAGAGGTTCACTACGCGTCCATTCACGACTTCTTCCCACGGCCACTTACCGTCGAATGTCGGGCCGTAAAGGACGCGCATGGTTTCAGATGGCTGGAGCTTTGTGAGCTCCTTGTCCGTCACGAGGACCTTGTCCCTTTTAAGGGGGTTTGCAACGACCACTGCCGTATTCGCTTTGGGTTGGATGAACCACATGTCGAACGCCGACGTGAAGAACAGGACCAGGGTCCACAGTGCTGATGCCAGTAGGATTGAACCCGCCGGACCGATGTTAGTCATCATCTCGAACACTACGATGAGCGCCACGATGATGATGAGTTGCGTGCAGATCGATATGTCGAGAATTCCCGAACGCTTTTTCTGCGTCAGGAATAGTCCCGTGAATCGTCCGCCGACTCTTTCGAAGTAGCGACTGATCATTTCAAACAAGTTCATAATAACGAGGTTCCTTTCAATTGTTGATGAGCGTCCCGGAAGGGAAGCCCGGTTGTTGTGTTGACTGACGTAAATTGTCAGAGAGCGGTGCTGAATATAAGCCGAACTCTAGCATGAGTATATCATATTAGAATATGAAAGTCAATAGGTGTCAAATGCATTATGTAAGGCCATATAGGTGTTTTTGAGCGCTTTTTGTATATGAAAAACCCCGGCTTCTTGCGAAACCGGGGTGGTGATCGTAACTAGGAACTAATGACCCTTGCCTTTCCCGCCGCTATTGAAGTGCGGTGCAGAAGGAGCATTGTACCGTGGTGCTGGTGGAGGCCGATATGGCTTGTAGTAGTCATACTTCCTTCCTCTGACTATCCAGAACGGTTGCACAAACGCCGTAGGTCCGATGTCGACTACCATTGAAGGCGGTGGAACGAACGGAGGCGTCAGGATCGAGACGGGCGGAGCCAGGATCATAGGCGCTTCCTGGATGATCGGATGCTGGGTCTCAACCGGTGCCGGCTGTTCACGGGGAACTGCTATAGGCATCACGCCCGTGGCCACATTGGTCGAACCAAGGGAGATCACTATGGTACCGGAGTTGCTGATGTTACTCAGACCCACGTTACCGTTTATGATGAACCCTTTGTTATTTTCCATGTGCACGCCGGTGTTGGTCAGCGCGGAGACTTGCCGCGACAACATCTCCAGATCTGACCGGAGCTGGTTGTCTTCCTCGTGCTTGTACATGAGCTTCAGGGTCTCGGCGTCGAGCTTGGGACTGGTGTCCTTCGCAACGGTACCGTGTGCCCAGTGGCCCCATGCATAGCAGAGGATGAAGATAGCAGAGAGGGCGAGAATGCCTAAGACGATGACCGCTCCGACCACTGTGTTAACAGTCGAGGAAGCTTTTGCATCGGCTTTTGCCTTTTCGTTCTTCTCTGTGTCCGCAGGATCCTTGTCAGGAGCTTTGCGAACCGCTTCCGCCACAGTCCTGAGCGCATCAGCGTTCTGTTTGAACACGTCAGCATTTTGAGTTCCGAGTTCCCGCAACGCTTTTGATTGCGCGGCGCTAGTATCGGAGATCGCCTTGGTAGTTTGAGTACTGAGGCTTTCGAATGCCTTCACGCTGGCCGCGGCAGTTTTCGCGCAAGCATCGTTGCTCGTGGCAATCTGCGTTCCAAGTTCGCTGAGCGCTTTCAGATTCGCGGCGTTATTATCCGCGGTCTGTTTGTTGCCAACTTGGATCGCAGTGAGAACAGCAGTTTGGTTGCTGTCCATCTTCGAGGTGATCGCCGTCACCAGCTGAGCATTGCTGCCCGTGATCTGCGTCACGACGCCGCCCATGGCTTCCTTCATAGCTTGCGCTATTTCGGTGGCCGAGGCGGGTGCTGGAGGCGGGGGAGCTTCTGTCGGCTTCGCCGGCAGTCTCGGATCTGCTGCTGGAGGCGGGGGAACCTGTGTCGGCTTCTCCGGCGGTTTGGAATCCGTTGGGACAGCAGGCAGGACAATTGACCCCGGCTTGGACGGAGCAGGTTGGCCTGCTGCCGGCGCCGGTACCGGTCCCGGAATCAACTTATCGTCGCGGACGTGGAATTCAAAGGGCAACATCGTCGATGGGGCTCCTTTGATCTCGCATTCGCTATAGTAGTTTTTTCCAGGGAAGAAGGTGATTGTTGACCAATCACTCTTCGGCCCTACGACCGTTGTGGGCTGTAACACTGGCCGGAGCGTATCCTTATCCTCGCGGCAGAACAGTTTCCACAGGAACTCGGTCGTTTGCGGAACCTCAGGAGAGGTCTGCACAACGAGTCCGACTCTTGCGAGGAACGGCACGTAGCCGGTTATCTTGCTTGCATTGGCCGGAGGTCTTTCTTCGGTTGGATTATTCATTTCTATCGGTCCTTCAGGTTGCGTGATTTCAATGATCGGCGATGTCTCGCCGAGGTTTGGTTGATCGGTGAGCGTCGCTTCCTGAACATCAGGCAGCGCCGTCGGGCAGGAGGTCCATCGAATCACATGATGGAGTCCCCAGGCCCCTTCTGACAAGCGCTTGCGAGCGACCTCTTTGCAGAGGAGCTCCGGCTGCGTGATGATTATGAATCTGAATTCGAACGCGTACGGATGATCCGAATGCCTGACGAGGATCCCTTGGCCGTCGGGCAGAACCAGATGCAGCCGAATTCTCGGCAGCTTAGGCGTCTGGCCAGACTTCCATAGGATAGGGACGAGAATAGGGGCGTTGTCGTTGTTGTCCCATGTGCTCTGACTCAGCAGTTTTGGCGCCGCTTGTTTGAAAAGCGGTTCCGAACAGATGAGTATGACAGGGTGCCCGATCTTTTCGGGCTTCGGACTCAGAATGACTGCGCGCGCACGTTTCCGAGCGGCTCGGACGGAAGTTCCTTTTTGAGGGGAAGGGACCGGACGGGCTAGTACGATGAAGTTTGGCCATGGCCGCGGACACGATCGATGCCGCATAAGGCGGCGGTATGCGCGCAAACGGGAGATCTTGCGATCTTTCCATTTCCTGCATCGGAGCAATGACGACGCGACCCTCTCCAGTAGCGGAGTCGTAAGGGGGCGCACGGGCATCGCGGGAGGCGCTGGCGCTTTTGGCGGCGCTTTCTGCCGAGGTAGCGGCTTAGGCAGCTGAGGAGGTTCCTCAACTGCTGGCGGCCGCGACGGCGCAGGCTGAGCTTGAACGGGTTTCGATTCAGATTTTTCCTTTGCGATACCACTCATCTGGTTTTCGCTCAGGATGACCTGGATGTCAGCTTCGCTCAGCATCATGAATATCGAATCGCTTTTACTGCTTGTATAGCTCCCGTTTTGGCCGAAGACCTCAAGTCTATAGAGACCGGGGGTCATGCAGTCGATGTTCCGGCTGATCACGTTCAATTTTTTGAGTTCGAAGTGATGCCTGCCTTCGCAGGTCAGCGCTTCGAGAGCGGTTGAAGAGCAGACAAGTATGCCTGTTCCAGGGTTACGCAGCCGCGCATCTTCCGGAGTTATGTCACCCGGTATTCGGAAGAGGGCGCCTTCGTATGAGGTGCCGCTCTTCTCGATGCACGAGCATGCGAGCCCGTCCTCCTTGCGGAGGTCTTCCGGCTTATAGCTCGGAATTTCTAGATCATCCATGATTTCCTCCTGTGGGGTTGGATCGCGGGTGGCACGATCGGGTTACGTTCTGGGTTTTCAAGCTGCTATCCAGAACAGAGTGTTTCTGCGCGGCAGTTTAGCACAGCTCTTTACAAAAGTCAATACGTGTGGGATTAGTTTTTATACAAAAAAGAGGCTCTGCTGAGAGCCCCCTTGTGATAGGCAGGTGAGTGCCTTCTAGGTTACCAATCGGTCCAGAGCCATCTCAAGAGCTTGCTGAGATTTCTCATCGAGAGGAAAGGCAGCTCCATTGATTGAGAGCGTATCTTTCCGTCCTGGAGCGGGTTGATCGTTGTTTAACTGTACTATGTTTTTCGGCCGTGCTTCTGGCTCTGGCTTCGCCCGAGGTGCTTTGCGGCGAGCCTCGATTTCACGGTTGATTTCTCCCATTTTGGCGGAGTATGCCGCCTCTGAGGCCGAGAATGCCCCTGTGCTTCCACGGAGCGTAGCGAAGCGCTCGAGTCCGCGGGGAACGAATCCGACCTGGACGATCCAGATCGCTTGTTCAGGCGACAAGTTAGTGATGACTTTGGCTTTGATATGCTTCGTCCCGTTGAGGAGCGCGCCGCTCTCCATCGCGTGCCAATGAGGTACCTCATCGAGGTTGCCCGCTGCCGAGTATCTTTCGAAGTCGGCGAGCGGACGCAGTTCAGGCGGAGTCTCCTCCATGCGGACGTTCGCGCGGATCACTTTCATATCGAGCTCGTCGAGCCCGTTCGGGATGATCGCCATGCCGCTGATTTTCCGTTTGACGATGCAGACGCTGTGACCGAACCCTCGTGCGCGGGATGCGCGAGCTATCTGCGGGTTGTCGCTCTCGATATAGAGCAGGGTCATGCGATCGCCATCAAAGCGGGGCCTGATGGTGAACACATACCCTTTGTCGCGGATCTCACTGCAGGCTTCCTTGAATTTTTCCTGCTGCTGGATGATGTAGCCGAGGCCGGTTCGGACCCAAGCGACTACTTCGTCGCCAGGAACCCTGCAAGCCTTCATCGCCTGGCATACCGCAGCGAGCTCGATGCAATTGTGAAGCTGCGCTTCCGAACCTGCTACGAGTCTGCGCATGCGTTCGATGATGCGGTCGTTCTTGGTCACATGCCGGTCTACCATCGTTTCAAGAACGGCGCTTGGGCGTACCCAGCCGGCGTAGTCGATCTCGATACCGTCAGTTTCTTTTTGGTGGCACAGGTATAAATGCTCGATGATGGCACGTATCCCTTTCTCCAACCATTCGAATACTTTCGGATGATCTTCGTCGGGCATGCTATCAACAGCGTCCTTAGCCATCTTGCTGAGGTCGCTCGAACTGGCAGTGGCGCTCTCGTCCACACGTTTAACTGCGTTGAACAGCTTGTCGAGCCACTTGAATTCGCGGATACCAAGGTAGTCTGCCATGCGGAGGGCACAGCAACTGTCCGGGATCCGTTTGCCGTCAGGCAATTTGTCATCGAACAGTTCGCAGCCTTGGCCGAGCAGGAGAACACCTTTCTTCAGCGACTCTTCTTCTGACGCATCGGCAGGGGCCGGATTCACCACAGCATTTTCGATGCCTATGAATCCGTCTTTACCCCAAATGCGTGCCAGAACCCCTTCTACGCCCTCGTCGAAGTGAAATCCTTCGTGGGGACGCAGTTCACCGATCTGATATGGTGGGTATTGTTTCAACTATAACCTCCTGGGACATAGTCCCGGATAAGGGTTTTCAAAGGGTATGAGCGGAGTATTCCATAAGGGTAATCCCTTACTGGACCGCACGCATACATTGATCTACTCTGCGCGCATTATATCACTTTTAAGTAGGGAAGTCAAATGATTTGAATATGAAATAAAAGGGGACTCGCCCGCGGCTCAAAGCTCACTACCCGCTCGCCTCGGTCTGGGCACCGCCTCGCGGTTTCGCGCTGCTGCGCGAAACATCGCTCCGGCGTTCGAGTCTGTGACGCTTTGCACGCAGGTGCAAAGCTGGTGGTCATATAACGTTGTGCCGGGGAGAGGACTCGAACCTCCAAGGATTGCTCCGCGTGGTCCTAAGCCACGTGCGTCTACCAATTTCGCCACCCCGGCGATTATTTAGAAATGTAACATATTTAAGTCTAACGTTGTGCGCCCAGTAGGGATCGAACCTACGACCTTATCCTTAAGAGGGATCTGCTCTACCAGCTGAGCTATGGGCGCAATAAGGCAGATTGTTGCACAAAATAGCTTCGTGTGCAATAATATCTCGCATGGTAAATCGAATGCGCTCGACGCGCAGCCATACGAATAACCGCCGCTCGCATCACGCTTTGGACGCGATGCGCCTTTCGAAGTGCTCGAATTGCGGCGCGGCGCATCGCAGCCATGCGATCTGCATGAACTGCGGATCGTACAACGGCCGCAAGGTCCTCGACCTCGCAGCCAAGGCTACGGCCAAGGCCAAGAAGGCGGAGGTTAAGAAAGCAGCTTAGGTTTACCGGGCAGCCACTGGGCTGCGGTTTAGGGTTTAAGAATGAGTGCAGGGAATATCGTGCCATCATTCATAATTCATAGATCAGAGACATAGAAGAGAAACAAGTTCTTTAATCAAAATGGCCAACAGACATCTCTCCCGATCCGTCGTCCTCCAGTCGCTTTTCGAATGGGATTTTCGCGGTCAGCCGGACGGCGACGTCCCGGCGATCATCGGCCGCAATACCAAGGAATTCGCTCCGGGTCTCACCGACATGTCATTCGTGGACATGCTCATGAAGGGCATCATGGCCAAGAAGCGGGATCTGAACGACATCATCACCAAAGCCGCTCCGGAATGGCCGCTCGACAAGATCTCACCGGTGGACAGAAATGTCCTGCGTCTTGGACTCTACGAACTTCTCTTTGCTGATCGCGATGAGGTGCCGGCCAAAGTCGCCATCAACGAGGCGATCGAGCTCGCCAAGACCTTCGGCGGCGAGACGAGCGGCAGATTTGTGAACGGAGTGCTCGGAGCTGTATATAAGGAACTCGGCGAGCCGGGCAAGGACGCGACCTCGACCAAGAAGAAAAAGATCGCCGACGTCCCGTATGAGAAGATGCCGATCCAGCATCTCGGCGGCGCAGTGGTCTACGCCCGCAACGGCGACGAGATGGTCATGGCCTTCGTACATGACATCTTCGGCCACTGGACCCTTTCTAAAGGCAAGATACCGCCTGAGATCGCTCCTGATCAGGGCACCATCAACAAGGTCAAAGAAGAGATCGGCATCGACGTCACGATCAAAGCTGATCTTGGCACGAATGAATACATCGCCAATGACCCTGAGATCGGCAAGATCAGGAAGCAGGTGCACTACTATATGGCGGAGGCGCAGTATGGCGATCTCACGCTCGCCAAGAAGCCGGGACTCGATGATGCCAAGTGGTTCACGCTGGACAAGATACTTGAGCTTAATTTCTATAACGATATCCTCCCGATCGTGACCAAGGCGCTCATGATACTGAACGAACAAGGAAAATAAATGAAAATCGACTTTGAATCATTAGCAGAGCATATCGGGGTGTCATTCCATGACATCTCGCTTTTGCGCATGGCCTGCACGCATCGCTCATACCTGAATGAGAACCGCGGGAGCGGTTTGGAGCATAACGAGCGCCTTGAATTCCTCGGCGATGCCGTTCTCGAGCTCATCGTCACAAGCTTTCTCTTCAGGAAATATCCGACCAAGGCCGAAGGAGAACTGACTGCCTATCGTTCAGCTATTGTGAATACCGTCTCTCTTTCTAAAGTCGCCAAGCATCTCGGCCTGAATGAATACATGCTGCTCTCGAAGGGCGAAGCTAAGGACACCGGTCGTGCGCGCGCCATCATCCTCGCCAATGCCGTCGAGGCAGTCATCGGCGCCATATATATGGACCAGGGCTATGATGCTTCGGCCAATTTCATCTCGGATCATATTTTGAACGTCATAGATATCGATGAGATCGTCGACAAGAAGCTTTGGCTGGACGCCAAAAGCCGTTTCCAGGAACGCGCCCAGGAGAAGATGGGAACTACTCCTTCGTACAAAACCCTCAGGGAAGTGGGGCCGGACCATGATAAGCAGTTCACGCTCGGGGTCTTCCTGGGCGACAAACAGGTCGCTTCAGGCACAGGAGCTTCAAAGCAGGAAGCTGAACAGAAAGCTGCAGAGAAGGCTCTCGAAGAGAAGGGGTGGTAGGGCGGTTGTATGTGCAGGAATAGATTTGGGGTATAATGGAAGCAAATCTTTAACAAAAGGAATCAGTTTGCAAGCACAACCAGATCCTTCGACTGATGGCTCAATCCAACCGAACGACAAAGTGATCGCCCTGTTCCCGCATACGCCTTCATTGGGTATGGAGATGTGCGGGCATTGTGGAGATGAACATCCGGTCGAGGCCCATGACCGGCATGTCTGCATGTGTCCCATACTGGCTGTTTGGAAGGGTTGGAGGCCCCACGTCCAGACCCACTTCAGTTTTCTTTAGGAGCATCATTTTGGGAATCCTCTTCACCCGCTGGACTTAATCGTTCAGCGGTCTTTTTTATAGCTAAAATAATGATAAAATAAACAGACTATCGCATTCCCATGTATCTGAAATCGCTCGAACTGTCAGGATTCAAGTCGTTCGCCAAAAAGGCGGCATTGAATTTCACCTCCTCGATCACAGGTATCGTCGGACCCAACGGTTCCGGCAAATCAAACACGGCTGAGGCATTCCGCTTCGTCCTTGGCGAACAGTCCATCAAATCCCTGCGCGGCAAGCGCGGCGAAGACATGATCTGGAATGGAGGAGGTGAATCTGCGAGCTCTGCTGGCCGCGCGAACCGTGCCAGCGTCAAACTGGTATTCGATAACTCGCGCCGCCTTTTCCCGGGCATCGACTTCGACGAAGTCGCCATCGAGCGCGTGGTTCACCGCGACAATTCCAATGAATATCTTTTGAACGGTTCCCAAGTGCGCTTGAGAGACGTAGTCGAGCTTCTGGCCAGCGCTCATATCGGCGCCACCGGCCATCACATCATCTCCCAGGGAGAAGCCGATCGCATCCTTTCCGCATCTATCCGCGAGCGCCGCGAGATGATCGAGGATGCGCTCGGTCTCAAGATCTATCAATACAAGAAGCTGGAGAGCATGCGCAAGCTCGAGCGCACTGACGAGAATGTGAAGCAGGTTGAGTCTCTGCGCCGCGAGATCGCTCCGCACCTCAAATTCCTCAAGAAGCAAGTCGAGAAAGTCGAGAGAGCTGAACAGCTGCGCGTCGAGCTCATCGCTTTGTATAAAGAATATTTTTCAGCAGAAGACTACTATCTGAAGACTGAGAAGGATCGTTTGCACGCTGAATTGGCTGGACCCAAAAAGGAAATGGCCGAGCTCGAACGAGAATTGGAGAAGGCCAAAAAGATTTTGACTGATTCGAAGGGCAAGGACCAGAAGAGCGGAGAGATCATCGAGCTCGAAGAGAGGCTGAAAGCCGTGCGCATCGAGAAGGATGCGATCACCCGCGAGCTCGGCCGTCTCGAAGGCGAGATCGGGGCCAACAAGCGCTCGATCGAGAAGGAAAAGGAGAAGCAGAAGCGCGATGAGTTCAAGACGATATATTTGAAAGATCTTGAAGAAGTCGTAGGACAGATCGAGTCATTCAAGTCCATCGCCGATGTCAAAGCGCTTTTCAATGAAGTTATCGGAGCGCTCAAGGGATTCATAGCCAAGCATCGCGGTACCAATGATTCGGCCCTTATCGGAGAAGCGGAAAAGGAGATCGTCTCTTTGCAGAAGGAAAAAGCTCATCAGGAAGATAAGCTTAAATCGTTGGCTGGCTCGGAATCAAAACTTTCTGCGGATTATGAAGCGCTCAAAAAAGCCATCGAAAAAGAAAAGGATACTAATCGCGACGCCGAGAAGGATGTCTTTCGGATCATTGCCAGGCAGAACGAGGTGCGCGCAGTCGTCAATACGCTGACTGCGGCTTTGGGCACGCTGGCTCATGAAGAAGAGACATTCAAACGCGACCTGGGCGATGCAGGAATGATAGCCGGGAGGGAAGCGACTGAATTCAAAGGTCAGACCTCAGAACAATCGCTGCAGAGGTCTGACCTCGATCGTAGCCGACAGGAAGATCGCCGTAGGCAGATCGAGAAGAACAAGGTCCGCCTCGAAGATGCCGGCGCGAGCGGCGGGGCCGAAGTCATGAAAGAATTCAAGGAAACGGAAGAGCGTGACGCTTTCTTGGCTCGTGAATTGGAGGACTTGAAGAGAGCAAAAGAAGAATTGCTGAAGCTCATCGCTGAGCTGGATATGCGCCTGGATGTCGAATTCAAGAGCGGCATCCTCAAGATCAATTCAGAATTCCAGAAGTTCTTCGTGCTCATGTTCGGCGGGGGCAAGGCGGAATTGACCGTAGTGAAAGAGATACGCCGAAAGAAAAAAGGAGATTTAGAAGAATTGGGTGAGATGTTAGCTGGCGATATGGATGCGAATGATAGCGATGCCAATCTACAAATGCATGCGAATGATACGAATGAAGAGGGGCCTGAAGGCCTCGATGTGAATGTAAGCTTGCCTCGAAAGAAAGTGAAGGGGCTCATGATGCTCTCGGGCGGCGAGCGCGCGCTCACCTCCATCGCGCTCCTCTTCGCGATCTCTCAGGTGAATCCGCCGCCATTCATCATCCTCGATGAGACAGATGCTGCCCTCGATGAAGCCAACTCTCGCAAGTATGGAGATATGATCGAAAGCCTCTCCAAAAACTCTCAGTTGATCCTCATAACTCATAATCGCGAAACGATGTCGCGTGCGGGCGTGCTCTACGGTGTAACTATGGGGTCTGATGGAGCGTCTAAGCTATTGTCTATTCAATTTGAAGAGGCAGTCAAAGTTGCGAAGTAGAAAAAAGACTGTAGACTTGCGATATGGAACACCTCTCCAAGCAGCAACTCATCCTCCTCGCCCTCCTCGTCTCGTTCGTGACCTCTCTTTCGACCGGCATCGTGACGGTCTCGCTCATGGACCAGGCGCCCAACGGCGTTACCCAGACCGTGAGCCAGGTCATCGAGCGCACCATACAGGCAGCAGTGCCGCAGAGCGCGTCTGTAGGCGTCGCGATCCAGCCTTCGGATCCCGGAGCTGACGCGGTCAGCAATGTATCCCAAAGCATCGTCCGGCTCGAGAGCGTTAGCGGCGATGGCATCACGGGCCTCGGCCTGGTCGTCTCAAAGGAAGGAGTGATCGTCGCAGACCGCACTGCCATCGCAGGGCTTGGGGACTATGTGGCGGTGCTTCCAGGCGGCAACAGTCTTCGGGTCTCAGTGATCCAGATGCAGACCAATGGGGACATCGTATTCTTGGCGCCTTCGATCGCGACTTCGACGATCGCTTTCGCGCCGATATCTTTCGGCGCATCTGCGAAGCTCGGTCAAAGCGTACTGTCGCTTTCAGGAACCTCTAGTCCGGTTGTAGGGCAGGGGATCGTCACACAGGCGATCCCGTCAAGCGCCGATCCCGACGGAAGCGGACAAGGAAGCATCTCCACGACAATATCCGTTCCATCACCGACGCTCGGCAGCCCGCTCTTTGCGCTGGACGGCAGCGTTCTCGGCATGACCACCTATTCTCTCTCAAAAAAGGACGGAGCGTCCTTCTACCCGATATCGGGTCTCAAAGCGGTCATCCCCCGCCTAAAATAGTTTTCCCGAACCAGAAGGCGCATCTTCGTCGTATGTAAGGATGTAAGGCGATTTTACGTCAGATTTATTGACGCATAGGCCCATTTTGTAGTAATATATAGCCATGCCTCCTATCAATAAACTCACAACCAAGGCCAGGGAAGCCCTGCGCAGAGCCCATGAGCTCGCCATCGAGCGCGGACAGAACCATGTGAACCCCGTGCACCTTCTGTGCGCCCTTATATTGCAGGAAGAGAGCATGGTCGCCTCCATTCTCGACAAGCTTGAGATCGATACGCCGGTTTTGACCGACGTGGTTTTGGAGCACATCGAAGCGCCTGACGGCGGCAGCGTCCTCTCACCTTCATATCAGATCTATCTCACGCCCGATCTCGCTCAGATCCTCGATAACTCTGTGCGCGTGGCAGCTGCGCTCAAGGACGAGTTCATCTCGACCGAGCATATCTTCCTGTCCATCTTCGACGTCCCGTGCGTCGCACGCGACATCCTTGCCCGCTTCAAGATAGACAAGGACCATGTCACTCAGGTCATTCAGGAGCTCAAGGTCACCCCGACAGGCAAGGAAGCTGAGCCCAAGAAGCTCCGCACGCTTTTCAAATATGCCCGCTCGCTCACCAAGCTCGCCCGCGAGAATAAGCTCGATCCGGTCATCGGACGCGATGCCGAGATCATGCGCATCATCCAGATTCTTTCGCGCCGTACCAAGAACAACCCGATCCTGATCGGAGAAGCCGGCGTCGGCAAGACCGCCATCGTCGAAGGCCTGGCTCTGCGCATGGCCCAGAATGATATCCCAGAATCTCTCCGCGACAAAGAGCTGGTCTCGCTCGACCTCGGCTCGCTCATCGCGGGCACCAAGTACCGCGGCGAGTTCGAAGAGCGCCTCAAGAATATATTGAAGGAAGTCGAGAAGTCCGACGGCAAGATCGTCCTTTTTATCGACGAGATTCACACGCTTGTGGGGGCTGGCGCCTCTGAAGGCTCCATGGATGCTTCCAATATGCTCAAGCCTGCGCTCGCACGCGGCGAGCTTCGTGCTATCGGCGCTACGACGCTCAAGGAATATCAGAAATATATCGAGAAGGATCCAGCTCTCACGCGCCGCTTCCAGCCAGTTTTTGTGAATGAGCCTTCACAAGAAGATGCTATCGCCATTCTGCGCGGCATTAAGGAAAAGTACGAGCTTTTCCACGGTGTGCATATCACAGATGATTCCATCGTCGCAGCTGTGAACCTTTCCAGCCGCTATATCACTGACCGTTTCTTGCCCGACAAGGTCGTCGACCTCATCGATGAGGCCGCTTCTTCGCTGCGCATCTCTCTGGAGAATATGCCGCCTGCCCTCGAAGAGACCCGCCGCAAGATCATGCGCCTGGAAATAGAAAAGGAAGCACTCAAGAAAGAGACCAATAAGGAATCCAAGGCTCGCACGGTCAAGATAGAGAAGGATATCGCTGACCTCAAGGAGTCGACTTCTGAGCTCGAGCTCAAGTGGAAGAATGAGAAGGAGACCATCACCGACATCAAGCGCGTCAAGAAAGAGCTCGAAGCTATCCGCATCGAGTCTGATATGGCAGAAGCCCGCGCTGACCTCGCGAAGGCCGCCGAGATACGCTATGGACGCCTCCCGGCCCTCCAGAAAGAATTGGAGCAGAAGAGCAAGCGCCTGAAGAAGCTCCAGTCTTCACGCCGCATCCTCAAGGAAGAGGTGACGGCCGAGGACATCGCGGGCGTCGTCTCTCGTTGGACCGGCATCCCGGTATCGCGCATGCTCGAGTCCGAGGCTTCAAAGCTTACTCGCATGGAAGAGGACCTCAAGGCCCGCATCGTCGGTCAGGACGAGGCCGTTTCCAAGATCTCGGATACCATCCGTCGCTCGCGCGCCGGCATCGCCGACCCCAACAGGCCGATCGGCTCGTTCATATTCCTTGGCCCGACCGGTGTCGGCAAGACCGAGCTCACCAAGGCTCTGGCAGAATTCCTCTTCAATGACGAAAAGGCTCTCATCCGCGTAGACATGTCCGAATATATGGAGAAGCATAGCGTCTCCAAGCTCATCGGCTCGCCGCCAGGATATGTCGGCTATGACGAGGGCGGAGGCATCACCGAGCTCATCCGTCACCGCCCGTATGCTGTGATTCTCTTTGATGAGATCGAGAAGGCGCATCCCGAGGTATTCAACATCCTCCTCCAGGTCCTTGATAACGGCCGTCTGACGGATTCCAAGGGCCGCCTGGTCAATTTCCGCAACACGGTCATCATCATGACTTCCAACATCGGCGCCCAGCATATCGAGCGCATGGAGAAGCTCGGCTTCTCGGGAGCTCAGACCGGTGCCAAGGTTGAGGAGCAGAATTACGCAGAGGCCAAGAACAAGATCAACGCCTCTTTGAAGGAATTCTTCCGTCCGGAGTTCCTGAACCGCATCGACGAGATCATCACCTTCGATATCCTGCCGCCTGATGCAGTGCGCAAGATCGTCGAGATCCAGGTCATCCAGTCTGTCGAGCGTTTGGCAGAGAAGGGCATCGAGCTCGCGTTCTCACCGGCGGTCTTCGATTATCTCGCCAAGGAAGGGTACAACCCGCAATATGGAGCCCGTCCTTTGAAGCGCCTCATCCAGTCCAAGATCCTCACGCCTGTCGCCAACCTCCTGATCGGCCAGCAAGTCGCTAAGGGCGGCAAGATCCAGGTGGATTACCGGAATGAGAAGCTGACCTTCGAGGTCAAGAAGAAACATAAGGGGGAGAGCCCGATCATCATGAACGACCTCATGATCCAGAAATAAAATTCAAATGATAAAAAGACCGCTCCGATCGCTCGGGGCGGTTTTGTGTCCGAAAAATACTTCATGTGAGCCTTCCGTGCCTGAATTTCCGCGGGGCTCCCACGATGATCGTGAGGCATTTCGCGCAACAGTGCACGAGAGATCCCATGTTCTTCAGCGTTTCGCTCTCAGTCCATGCCTTCACGATGAGAGCGATATCGTTCTGGCAATGACGGTTTTTACAGACAACCATCTTCACGCCTTCTTCATTGCGCAGGCGCTCATGGAGCTCAGGGTCATCAAAGTCGAAGCACGTTTTGAATCCGGTAAGGATGATGCGGTGACCGTCCCTGCTCATGAGGTAATATGCCGCAGGTTTGCCTGGGGCTGGAAAAAGGCGGCCGGGACGAAGCTGGATCAAGTCATATATTTCTTTAACGGGAAATTCTTTTTCCTCCCGTTCAGCGATCTTTTTGTTCCGCATGACTTCGCTAAGCGTATATTCCATAAAAGGTCTTTCCATTTTTTTGTTTCTGTTCATAACCTATCATCTCGAGGCAGATTTTGCCATATTGCGATAAATATACTAGAATCAGCTCACTCCCATATGTGTGGGATAGGACGAAAGTCCGCAAGCTTCTGGATCGGTAAAGGTTTCTCCCTTCGCGATCCAGAAGCGTTTATTCGCACGGGTGGCAGAGCGGTCAATTGCAATGGACTGTAAATCCATCGACCTATGGTCTACGAAGGTTCGAATCCTTCCCCGTGCACAGAAAAAGGCCGCCCTTTGGGCGGCTTTTTCGTGCACGGGAGCGAGTGCCTTGAGGCACTCGCGTGAAGGATTCGAACGGCGGAGCGATACCGAGCGAGCACGCGAGGCCGCGAGCCGGTGGCTAGCCCGACGACTGAGCACAGTCGCCACTGGGTCCGAACTGGTGAGGCGAGAGGCGAAGCCGAATCCTGTCCCGTAAGACTCGAATCCTTCAACAAAAAACTGCCTTTTCAGGCAGGTGAGTTGGAAACATAGGTTGAGATCAGACATCCCAGTCCCGCTCAAGCTCGCTTTTGATCGATCGGATGTAATACGGATTGACCGTGATCGAGCGAACCTCGCACGCCTTCTCATAAGAAGCTACTCGGTCTCTTACGAGCCGTTTCAGCTCCTCGTAGTCCTTGCTGCTGACAGGGATGCGCTGATGCCGTTTTTTCCAGTTGTCCAGCCGGATCTCGTCGTTGCGTTCTTCAGCTATGGCAGCCTGCTTGCGAATTCTATCAAGCCGTTGCTGTTTCCGTTTGCGCCTCCGCTTAGGCGATACAAGTTCGACGATAGGTGGCAGTATGAACCACTTGAGTAATCCAAGAAAGATTGCGAGCAAAAACAAGCCTCGCACAAAGGACATTATTGTTTTCATGCCTCAGTGAAAGCTACACCCGGATCAGTGCTCAGTCAACCACGACCCTCTTCAAGTGCGCCGGAATCCTCACCGCCATCTCATACGTTATTGAACCAATGCGCTTCGCCAGCGACTCGATCGAATTCAGATCTGTCGAGATATCGCTGATGACTATTGCTTCAGCTCCCGCCTTGATCCCTGGCGCTCCGCTCACGTCTATGCTCGTGATGTTCATGCTGACGCGCCCGATGATGGGGCAGATGGACTGGTTCGGGCCGACTTGGACGAAGCCGTTGTTCGAAAGCCTGCGGTCCAGCCCCTCGTAGTATCCGACCGGAATGGTCGCGATCGTCATATCGCGTTCGGCCGTGAATGTATTCCCGTACCCGACGGTCTCGCCGTTCTTCAGGCGCTTCAGGCCTGTTATGATGGTCTTCATCTTCATGACCGGCTGAAGATCGAGCTTCTCCTTCAAGGCTTGATTTTCGGATAATCCGTAGAGCCCGATGCCGAGACGCGAAACTGTGGCCTCGATATCCTGCGTGAATTCGTGTCCGTCGGTGGCGCTCGCGTGAATGTATTTCAAAGAAGGGAATGCCTCGCGGAACTTCTTGACCGTTCTGTTCCACACGCTGATCTGCGATTCAGTGAATGAGGCATCTGCATTGTCGGCGTCGCACAAATGCGTGCAGATGCCTTCGAGGAAAAGCTGTTTGTTGCCCTTGATGATCTCGATGGCTTCGTCGGCTTCTTCCGGCAAGATTCCTTGCCTGTGCATGCCGGTATCGATCTTGAGGTGGATGCGCACCGCGTGAGTCGGCGGTATCGATAGCGGGTCGAAGCCGTCGCTGTCATGTTCCTCCGGGCACGGAGGCTTTTTTCCGGCGAACATGCGCAGGATCTCCATGCTGGTGATGGTGAAAGCCGTGTCTCTGAGTCCCGAGCGCACGATCGTCTCGGGCCGGGTATAGCCGATGATGAGGATCGGCGTCTTTATGCGCTGTGATCGCAGTGCCACCGCTTCGAAATATGAGTCGACGATGAAGAAAGGCGCCTGCTCATCCTTGAGCAGGGAGGCGATCTCAAGAAGGCCGTGACCGTACGCGTTGCTCTTGAGCACGGGCGCGACCTGGCGGTTCGGCGCCAGTTTCCTGAATTCATTCAGGTTATGGATGAGGCGGCTCCTGGATATCTGCACGGTTATGAGGGGCTCATAGGGGAATCTGCGGCGGGAGAGCCAGCGGAGGAGGCTTTTCATGTCTGCATTGTAGCGGGCTTGGGAGGTCCAGGCTACCTTGACAAATACCATAAATATGCTATTATACTGGTATAGGGCTACGTAGGCCCATTTTTGTTCAATGACAATCACATATCGTAGCTGCTCTATAGAGCAGCGTGTGGTTGTCTCAATCAACTCAGGAGATAGCTATGAAAGTACGAAAAAGCCTTAAGATCGGAACTGTGGTTGCTCTTTGCGTTGTCTTTGGGATTGCGTGGGTCAGCCTGCGCCATCATGAGATCCCGCAACAGCAGCAGGCAGAATCCATTCTGCCGGTGCCCGTAACTCAGGAAGAAATCACGGCCTCGACGTCAGTCGTCGAGAAAGTGGAAGTTCCGGCAGAATCGGCGCCTGTCGCAGTGGAAGTCGCAGATGCGCCCGCCCCGGAAACGGAAGCAGCGCTTGCTCAGTTCGGTCTGTCGGCAACGTCGGTGATCCCCATGTCTGTGAAAGCAAAAGTACTGCATCCGATAATCATCGGGCGGCAGGAAGAAGCGGTAAACAATCAGTAAAAAAATACGGAAGAACTCAACCAAGAAAGAAACGAAATAATGAAGACAATCAAATTACTGTTGGTCGCGGTCATCGTCGGTCTGTCAGGTCTTATCGCCCGGTGTCAAACGAATTACCCAGATGCTGAGGCTATCGCGCAGGCAGAACTGCGCTTCAATGCGGACCACTATACGGAGTCATTCTGGAGCTACCGGAACGTGAATGGCAGCTACCAATCGCTCAACATGTTCGCGCTGCTCAATCAGCAGCTCTACGTGACGAACCTGACGATCAACGGGACTAACATTCCATTGCCCAAGCCCCTTTCGGGCTTACCCATCCCGCCTGATGGTTACCAAAATGTAAACATTAATGTAAATGCAATGGATGCATTGGGAAACACGTCGGCGGAAGGTCAAACTAACTATCCGTATCTGGCACAGGGTTCCTCGGTATCGCTTGTGATGGTTCCCCGGTTTCCGCCGGTGGCCATCCAGTTGAAGCCAGGACTCAACCGTGATTCCATCAATGTCCAAGTTAATGGAGCTAATGGCTGGGGATGGAGTTATGATCCGAACACGGGTCTGTTCATCCTCGAAGTGTCGGGAGTTGCCAATGGCAGCGCGTCTTATGTGATCAAAAACAATGACACAGGGGAAACGCTTGCTCATGGTGGCGTGCCATTCTTCCAGGGTACAGGCGGACCGGTGACGGACACTAATTCTGTGTTGTCCTTGTCCAGCCCAGACGGATACCTGCGTTTACCGCTCGGTTCTAATGGAGGTAATTATGGCAGCGGATTCCAGTTCGACAGCCAGATCATTCGGAATGGCACGAACATGACTGCAAAGGTGTTCGGGGTTCCGGATGTGTCATATAAATCGGGGCTGTCGATATATGTCGGGTCAACTGAGCCCGTCACGCTCGAGATCCGGAAATGGTCAGCAACTGGCCAAATGACCCTGGTCCCGTACACCATTCAGGATAACGAAAAAGGATTCATCTCAGTTATCACAACGGGCCCCATTGATAAGGCAGTGATCACGGTCATCCCGCAAGGATCGATCACAGGCAAACCCTTCTACATGGGTGTGTCCAGAGTCAACTAAAAGATCATTAAGTTAAAGTTCAAGGCCGTGATGGAAACATCGCGGCCTTTTTAATACCGAATATTGCTTTTTCCTATATTCTGCGATATAGTACTGCGACACGATTTAATCAATTTCCATGTCCCAAGATCAGCTTATACAGCTCAAAAATAAGGAGACCGGCGAGACCTATTTCACGCGCAAGAACCGCAAGAAGGTCGAGCGCAAGATCGAGCTCAAGAAGTACAGCGCCAAGCTCAGGAAGCACGTCACCTTCAAGGAGTCCAAGAAGTAATTTTCCTCTTTCTGATACAAGCACAAAAAGCCGTCAAGACGGCTTTTTCCGTGTCTCTGATATCATTTAAATATGAAGACGATGCACAGAAGCGAAGCTCGGGTGTTGCGACGAAGAGGCTATTCTCTGGCTCAGCTTTCTACGCGGCTCAATATCTCAAAGAGCACAGCATCCCTGTGGACGAAAGATGTGGAGCTGAGCGGGCTTGGCACTGAACGTCTACGCGCGACTGTCGGACGAGCTCATCAACAGGTTCGGATGACTATCGAAAGACTGAAGATTAGCCGAAGGAAAGCTGTTGAAGAGGAATCTGAACGGCTCATAAGAAAAATAACCAAGAATCCGCAAATGAGCCTCGTTATTCTATCCATGATATATGAATGTGAGGGAAGCAAGGATCGCAGCGGCATCAGATTCACCAATTCAGATCCGGATGTCATCAAGCTTTTTCTTAAGACATTGAGGTCGGTCTTTCTAATCCAGGAGCATAGACTCAAAGTCCGAGTGCATATCCACGATTACCAGGATGATACAGAGATCAAAAGATTCTGGTCTGATATGACAGAAATACCGCTCAGCCAGTTCTATTCATCGTTCCAGAAACCGAGCAATCATATCTATAAGAAGGAGGGCTATAAAGGCTGTGTGAACATAGCATACTATGATTCATATCTGGGGAATGTCCTCAGGCTGTTTGCCAAGAAGCTGATTAAGCTCTATATTTAACGGGCTATGCATGGGGCAGAGCTTGAGAAAGGGCGATTGGTGAAGTGGCATCACGATTCTCTCCAAAAGAACAGTCGGGGGTTCGATTCCTCCATCGCCCGCAACAATCAAGTTATGATATATTTATAGGGCAAGACAGGGTACAAGCGCGGGTACTTGACATTTAATTATTAGAATGGTAGACTTTACTCGTTAGTAAATAAACTTTTTATCATGAAGTCAAACAACAGGATCTATACCTATCTCGCTCTCGGAGCCGTCATCGTTCTCGCCATCGTCGTCATGGCGGTGCGCAACAGCCAGACGGGCGCTCCGAGCGGCACCGCTGACCTGTCACAGCCGGCATCGCTCGCTCTCACGAGCTCGGCCACTGCCAACACCGTCGCCGTCGGCGACCTCCAGCACATCCGCTGGACTTCGACCAATTATGGTGCCCCGACTGTCGCCATCAACATCATCCGCAAAGTAGGCGACAACCCGGCCAAGTACGAGCTTGTCCGCCGGGTGACCGCCTCTACCAAGAATGACGGAGACGCTGTCTGGGTCCCGGCTCCGGGAGATGTCGGTTCCAACACCTTCATCGAAGTGGCTTGCGTCGAATCAGCTCAGTCCTGCACCGCTTCTCCGATCCAGCCTCAGCCGCTCGCAGTCGTCAACAACGGAACTAATTCCAACACTGCAGCCGCCTATCAGGCCATCGAAGCAGAGTACAACAACTAACGATTCATTCCTCGGAATGACAGACTGCCCCGGCATATGTGTCGGGGCAGTTTTGCATGCAGGAAGCCTTCTTGACTTTTTGTAGGCGGCGCTTAGTATTCTGATAAACCAACCATCAGAAGGAGAAAAAATATGTTCGTTGAAACAAGGCCGCTTATCCTCGTGCTCACATTCAGCGCTCAGGTCGGCATGACCAACGGCGTCGTCAATGAACTGCGCCAAAGAGCCCGGGAAGCGGGATGTGAGATCGACGGAGTCGAATATGACGCCCTGGAAGCGTTGAATGTGCGGATCAAGACGTCCATAAAAACCTATGCCGGCGTCGTTCTGCGCATCAATACGGATTTTGGGTCCACAAGCGTCATCCATGACTATGTACGTGTCGCACGAGGCCTCGGTCAGAACATCCATGAAGTCGCTCAGGCTTCTGAAATGTCGTACGCGTACGCTCTCGATACCCTTATCGCTAGCCTAAGGGAAAAAGGAATCCTCAAAAAGGAATAGATCACTAATTCATGCACGAATTGTCCCGACGCGGTGTCGGGACTTTTTTATCTCTTTTATTCATTTCTTCTTCCTCTGGTGGAGCGTGATCCTATTGTTGTCGGGATCGGCCAGGACGATCATGCGGCAGGAAGGGAATTCGTGCGGACCCATGACGATCTTGAGACCCTTTTCCTTCACGGTCTTGAGAGCCTCGTCGAAGTCCTCGACTTCGAGCGCGGCCGAAGCGCCTTTTTCTGAAGGCTCCCACATGCCAGGGGCGACTCCGATGCCGAGCGTGGTCGGGCCGATATCATATTCGACATAGTCAGGATTCTTGGACCCGTCAAAATCCTTGTTCGGCTTGAGGCCGAGAACTCCTTCGTAAAAGGGGCGAGATCTCTTCATGTCGGTGACTGCGTATGCGAAGAAGGCGATCTCTTTGATCTTGATCATGGTGTTTACGGTTATGATTTAAAACAGGAAAAGTATATCACGGGAATGGAGACGCAAAAGGTGAATACGGGTTACTAGCCAAATAAAAACCCCGCCAGTTTCCTGGCGGGTCGATTTTTTCTCAGTCGTGGGAGCGTATCCTATTCCAACTGAACAGGAAGAAGATGGAAGCAGCGCACATGATGAGCGAACAGGAAGTGACTGCAGCTGGCGATCCGAATCGCCCAGCGATCTGTCCGACGATCATGTTCCCAAACGCGATGCCAGTGAAGAAGAACATATAGTCGATGCTGAGGACCCTTCCGGTCATGAGCGGGCGCTGTTCCTTGAGGAGCTGCTGCAGGGTCGCTCGCGTCGTCACGAAGCTCAGGGTGAATCCGAATCCGGTGAGGAAGAGGAGCAGAGCCGCAAGACCAATGCCCGGCGCCCTTCCGAAGAAGAAGAGGCTGATTCCATTCACCGAGCTTCCGATGACTAGGAAGTTCCGGAAGGGGAGCTTCCTGGCGAAGAGCGACACGACGACCGACCCAACGAATGCGCCGCAACCGACAGCAGCCGAGAACATCCCGAATATCCGCGGTCCCTGGTGGAATACCTGGTCGGTGATGACCGGAAGTATCGAACGGTACGAGAACGCGAACGTGCTGAGGAAGATGATCAGGAACAGTCTGAACCTGATGAACTTGTCAGAGAAGGCGTAGATGAATGCCGCCTTGATCATCGTGAGCGGATGCTCCTGCTGGACCGGTTCCGTAGGGATGAACAGCATATTCCACATCGTCACGACGACGGCGAGGAATGTCACGCCATTCACGATGAATGTCCAGCCGGATCCGATGAGCGGAATGAGTAAGCCGGCGAGGGCCGGTCCGATCATCTGCCCGAGGGTGATGAGCGAGGCATTGAGCGCCGATGCAGAGCCGATATGCTCCTTGGTGGCGACGATCTCGTTTATGAGCGTTCGCCGCGCAGGAGCGTCTATCGCCGTGGTGATGCCGAGCACGAATGCCAGGATTGCGATAATGGGCGCTGTGATGTGTCCGGTGAGGGTGAGCGTCCCCAGCGCGAATGCCTGCAGCATGCCGAGAATGTTGGTCACATAGAGGACGTTGCGCTTGTCGAACCTGTCGACGATGATGCCGCCGAAGGGCGCGAGCACGATGCTCGGGATGAACATAAGCGATGCCACGCCTGCCACCCAAGCTGCCGAATGCGTGAGGTCGTAGACCAACCAGCCTTCGGCTGCGGTCTGCAGCCAGGTCCCTGCGAACGAGATGAACTGGCCATACACGAACAAGCGGAAGTTCCGTTCAGTCATGGCGGGCATAGCCCGCGCCAAAGCCGTCTGAATCTTCATTGAGCCTTTTGGTTGAGGATTGGTGCCGATAGATTTCAATCGAACCGCGATAAATCTGGACTAGATACTACGGATGTTGTATTATTTGTCAATTATGGCCACATACACCACGTCCGATTTTCGCCAGATCACTTGGGAGCAGTATGAGAAGGCGCTGGTCTTGCTCGAGTCCAGGCTCACGGCGCTCATCAAGGAGCGTGGCCTGAAGATACATGCGGTCGTACCGATCCTCCGCGGCGGTGCCATTCCTGGACAGTATCTCGGATACAAGCTCGGTGTTCTCCGATTCATGCCTGTCCAATACAAGTACTTCAAAGAAGGCTCTGAATATAAGATCAAGAAGATCGGTTCGGCAGTCTTAGAGCCGGGATTCGAGATTAAAGATGGCGAGACCATTCTGGTCGCCGAGAACAATCATTGCTTCGGCACCACAGCGAAGAAGGTCGTCGAAGATTTAAAGGAAGAATATCCGTCCTCGAAAATTATTTACGCTGCAGTTTATATGGACTTTACGAATAGAGAAGCGGTCAAGGCAGATCTCTGTGTCTATGGAGAATATACGAACGAAACGGGCGGGCTGTCTGCGGAGAAAGTTAAGGAAATGGGCTTGCCCGGAAAGTTCGGACTCTATCCGTGGGAGAATGTTGCCGAAGAGATGGCGGCGGTCAATAGTCAGCCGTTTATGTATAACTAAAACATGGCCACCATCGACGATTTCAATAAGCTCGATATCCGCGTCGGCAAGATCATCCAGGCCGATGATTTTCCTGAGGCCAGGAAGCCGGCATACAAGCTCAGGATAGATTTCGGGCCTGAGATCGGAATCAAGAGCTCATCTTCACAGATCACCCTTCATTACAAGAAAGAAGAGCTCGTAGGGAAGCTCGTGCTCGGCGTCGTCAATTTTCCGCCGAGAAAAGTCGGTGCGTTTGTTTCCGAGGTATTGACGTTGGGCGTGCCCGATGAGATGGGGAATGTGGTCCTGATAGAACCGGATAAAGAAAATGCAGTGATCGGAGGAAGATTAGCCTAAAAGAAAACCCGCCTCGCGACGGGTTTCTGTCGGGGCGGGCTTGGATCAGGCTATCGCGAGTTCGGGGACCTGGGCAGGCAATGATCCGTAAGCGACCGCGAGGTTTCGCAACGGAGGCCTTTCGGAATCTCCCCAAATGAATTCTGAAAAGTCATTGAGAGTCTGCCCGCTGAGGTAGCCTTCTATCCATTGCATCCCGACTGGTCGGAACGGATCTGTGCCCCAGTTCGGACAGAGCTTTTCCATCCTGAAGCTGCCGGGCTGGTAGTCGGGATCATTGTCGCCGCCACAGCTCGTCATCGTCTTCAGATCCCAAAAGGTGGAGATGCATGGGTCGAGACCCTCTTTCCGAGCGATCGCCGCGACGATCTCCCCGGCGAAGTTCGTGGTCGATCCGCGGGCTCCGCCGATGCCGTCGTACATGCCGGTGAAGACGACTTTGCGGTTCGGATATACGCGATATGCGACTTCTTCCCGCGGATTTCCGTTTTCCGAATAGCTGATGACTTTCAAACTGCAATTCTTAGGCTTCATTTCGATCCTTTCGATGTCAGTATCTTTTAGGGTTGTTGCATTTGTGCTGACCGAACTGTAACATGTTTACGTATACATGTCTATTATTTTCAGCGCTGTCTCCTTGTGATGCTATAATCCGATCACGATGTACCGCCTCGCCAAATCCCACTTCAAAAAGGCCGACCCGATCCTCTATAAGGCTGCGCTTCTTCATGCCATCGACGATGTCGCGCGCTCACCTGATGTCTTCGGCGATCTTGTCCATGCCATCATCAATCAACAGCTTTCGGGCAAAGCCGCCGATACTATTCGAGGAAGGCTTGAAGCTAAAGCCGGCCGTGCAGGCATCACTCCCAAAAGCATTTTGAAGCTTTCTCCGACCGCGATGCGGTCTGCTGGTCTTTCGACTGCCAAAGTCAAAGCCATTAGGAATGTCGCCAAAGCTGTCCAAGCAAAGAAACTCGATCTTGAGAATATTCACCTGGAAGAAGATGGAAAGATCATCGAGATACTGACCTCGGTGAAAGGGATCGGTCCTTGGACAGCCGAGATGATCCTGATGTTCTCGCTGGGGCGCACCGATATCTTTTCAAAAGGGGATCTGGGCCTGCGCAAAGGCATCAGGCATCTCTATGGTCTGAAGAAGATGCCGACTGATAGGCAGATGGATAGGCTGGCGAAGTCCTGGGTGCCATATCGCACGTATGCGGCGAGGGTGCTGTGGAGGGTGGCGGATGGGGAGAAGTAGTTGACATATGTCGATTTCTATACTAATTTGTATTTAGAGTTCCAAACAAGAAAGTGAGATATCTATGGATCTGTCGTCCTTTATTTTAATCTGTATCGTAGTCGCGCTCATCGCTGTGCCCGTATTCCTTGAGTTCCGCAAATTTTCAGCTTGGAAAGAGGTGGAAAGGCAACAGTTGGAAAAGGCTCAAGCTCTTGCCCGTGAAAGAAACAGGATTCTTTTCGAGGCTGAAAGGAGCTTCGACAAGCTCCGGAAACCTTTTGAAGGACACTTGAGTGAGAGACAGGTGAAAATCCTGTACATTCTCTATTCTGCCGGGAATCTGGGCTTGCCTATGTATAACCTTGCTGGAAGAATATGGGGTTATGATGGCACCAAAGAGAGCATGGCCCAATTCTGGAATGAATGGTGTGACATGTGTCACAGCCTTGATTCCTTCAAAAAGTTTAATAGGCCCGGCTGTCAATTCCCGCGCCTTATCCGTGGCCCAATTGATTCCGATGGGGGTCTAATAAGTCCTGAAGGCGGGAGGTTTCCGCCGCAAATGGACCAGTTTTACATATTAGGTCAGGAGGGGTACGCCTATCTCCTGGAACACAAGATCATATAAATGTTACTTTCAACGCGCGAACTGCCGGTCTTCGATCGGCGGTTTTTTATGGAGAGTGGCGGATGGGGAGAAATAAACAAGTCCTGATAAAAATCGGGGCTTGTTTGCTTGGATTCTCCGAGGGTACAGATGATCAGGGGACATTGACAAAGCCATAAATATATTCTAACGTTATTCAAAACATTGAAACTGGAAGGAATACGTTATGGAAATCGAACAAATGGTCCGTATGATCTGCATGCTTCTGCTGGGGGCGTCCCTTTTCTCCATCTTTTTCCATATAGGATGCGGATGGCACGAGAAAGGGAGAGAGATTGAAGAAATGGAAAAGAAGGCCATGGAAGAACCGCTGCCTATGGCGCCGGCACTCGTCGTCCGCCGAGTAGCACAGGTCAAACGGCAAAAGCCTCTCAAGGTACGATTCGAGGGGCCTCTCGATAAAGATCAGCTCGGCCTTCTCATCGAGGATGCCCCGGCTCCTCTTGCCGACAGTACCGAAAAACATCTTACGAGGTGGTGGTCATTATCTTTCCGCAGCAGAAGGTATCGGAATTGAATCGTTTTAGCGTCCGGCTTTCAGCAGTGAACACAGTCCTCCCTTACGGGCGGACTTTTTTATTTGTCATTGCGGGTCGGTATCGAGACGCCAACAAAAAACCCTCTCAAAGCGAGAGGGATTGATCGTAAGCTCGGTCAGCAGAAGATCTTCGGGAAGAACAGGGCCAGAAAGTGGTTCCTGTGCGAATCAAGCCGGAGCTTACCGCCGCCCAGGTCAGTGAGGCCGTATTCATGGTCGGGAATGGTCAATTGCGTATCCCGCGTCTCGATCCAGGTGATACCGAGCTGGCGTATGCATCTTTTGGGATCGCAGATGAACTCAGGGGTCATGTTGATCCTTCCGCGCGTCGCGGCCGCGGAAGAAAGCTTCACTTGAAGGTGCCCGTTGCAGGCGATCTGCTCGAGGATGCCTTTCGATATGAAATCGTTATTGCGCTTCCATATGACGACATCCGAACCTGGAGGCAGGTATACGAACATGTTCTTTATGTGCAGTCTCATATAATAAATTCCTGGACTGGATAGTACTCCTGGGGTATGATTTGGTCAATAAATACTATGTCAAAAACCATCCTCGTCACTGATTCCTTATTCATCTTCAAGGAACATGAAGATGCGCTCAGAAAAGCCGGTTACACTATCGAACGTCTCGATAAGCCAGAAGCAACCGAAGAAGAGTTGATCAAAGCCGTCAAAGGCAAGATAGGTTATATCCTTGGCGGAGTCGAAAAGATCACGGATAAAGTCATTGCTGCTGCAGATGAGCTCAAAGCCATCGCTTTTACTGGCTCAGATTGGAAAGCATTCATTCCTGGGCATGAAAGCGCGACCAAGAAAGGTGTTGCCATCTCGAATACTCCCGGCGCGAACAGCTACTCAGTCGCCGAGATGGCCATGACATTCATGTTCGCGATGAATCGCAACATCTTTGAGTTGGGAAGGACTGGAAGCAAAAAGTTCCAAACGATGCATTCACTGGATGAGCTCACTGTCGGGATCATCGGCATGGGTCATGTCGGCTCCATTCTTGCCAAGAATGTGAAGAATCTCGGAGCGAAGCGTGTGATCTATTACAGCAGGACTAGGAAACCGGATGTTGAGAAGGATGGGGTCGAATACGTGGAGATGAATAAGCTCTTGAGCCAAAGCGATGTTGTTTTTCTCTTGGTGCCTAAATCGTTGGGGTCAGATTTTCTTGGAGCAAAAGAGCTCAAGCTCATGAAGGACGGCGCGCTTTTGATCAATATCGGATCTCGAGCCTTGGTCAATAAGGACGCGCTTTTCGCAGAGCTCCAGACAGGCAGATTGCGCGCAGCGCAGGAGGGAAGGGCAGACGAGAGATTCGATGTGCTTCCGCTGTCGGTCTGGTTCAATACCAATGAGTCGGCTGCGTACAATACTGTGGGTGCCAATAGGACGGCGAGCGATATGGCGGTGAAGTCGATTCTGAATCTGCTGAAGGATGGGAAGGATGAGTATAAGGTGACATCCGCCTAAAAGGAAGGAGGACTTATCCCCATTCGGAATGTTACAAATATGTGGCTAATTGGGCTATACTGAAGCTGTGTTTCAGTGCCTCGGTTAAAAATAATCGCTTTACTATGAAAAAATTCAATAGAATTTCCGTGATCACGGCTGTCGCCTGCGCGATCGGTCTTTTGGGGCCTGTCGCCGCCTTTGCAGCGACGTCGCCATCTCTCGGAACTGCCAGCATCTTCGGCATCCTTTCCGATACGTTTACCAGAAATGTCGGCGTGACTGCGATCACCGGATCCGTCGGATATACCACGCTGTCTGGTGGCGGTTCCAATACCGTTACGGGCACGACATTCACTCCGTCTCCACCCCAGGCCGGACTGGATGAGGATTCAGCCTTAGCCAACCTGAACGCCCAAGTCCTCTCGAGCTGCAACAGCCTCGGCGCCGGCGCGGTCAACCTGGACAACGTCACAGGCCATACGACCGGCGTCTATACCCCTGGCTGTTATAGCAGCGGCGGCGCTATGAACATAACTACCGGAGCGACCACGACCCTGAACGGCGCCGGGACCTACATCTTCAAGTCCAGTGCGGCTCTGACTACGGCGGCCAACAGCTGGGTGGTGTTGACTAATGGCGCTTCGGCCTGCGATGTGTTCTGGATCCCCACCGGAGCGACCACTATCGGGGCAGTCACAGCCGCAAGCACCACGCCGAATTTCGTGGGGAATATCTTCCGAGGCGACGGCAATGGGCTCAGCATCACGTTGGGGCACTTCTCCTTCCTCTTGGGCAGGGCTCTGGCGTTCGGCTCTACGGTCACGGCCGATACGAACAACATTACCGTGCCATCATGCGCCGGAACGGGAGTCGCAACCCTCCACGTCATTAAAAATGTCGTCAATACCGCTGGGGGTAGTGCGACATCATCGGATTTCAGCCTTTCGGTCAAGCTTGCTGGGACGAATATCGCCGGAAGCCCTGCGCTGGGCACGACATCGCCCGGAACCCTCTATCTGGTCTCGCCGGGCACATACGCGGTGAGCGAAGGCAATCTTGCCAATTATACGCAGAGCTTCAGCGCCAGCTGTCCCAACGGCGCTGTGACGCTGGCTGACACCGATAACGTCACGTGTACGGTCACGAATACATATACAGTGCCTGTCGTTGCGGCGGTACAATCATCCGGGTCCATGGGCGGCGGATCTACGCACTATGGCTGTAAAGATCCGAATGCTTCGAACTACGAATATTTCGCATCCAGCGATCCGAGCCTGTGCCGCTATGGCGGGACGGCCGCATCATACGTCGCCGGTACGACCACGGTGGCTTCGCCAGGGGTTCCGAATACCGGCATAAACGACCAGGCCAGCATCACTCACGCCGAAGCCGTAGCTACCTTCAAAAGGTCTCTCAGCATGGGAATGAGCGGCACGGATGTGGCAGCCCTTCAGACTGCGCTCGTAGAGAAAGGCTTCCTGGTGATGCCGCCGGGCATCGCAAAGGGATACTTCGGTGCGCTCACGCGCACAGCCGTCCTCAATTATCAGGCGGAGGCGGGTCTGCCTCAGGCAGGAGTCTTCGGTCCGATGACGAGGGCAAGGCTCATCTCAGGGCTCGGCAACTGAGCATGTTTTCAAAAAGATCTGCGGGGAGGGCGATCGCGGGGGCTCTGTTGCTCGCGCTCGCTTTCTCTGGCGGTTTCGCGTTCCGCTCCATCCTGCAGAGCTCGCATACCGATCCGGGAATGCTCGTCGCGAACGTGAAGAGCCTTTTCGAGCGGGGCATCGTCGATCCGCATTCCCCGGTGCGCCTGAGGATCCCCAAGATCGGCGTGAATGCCGCGATCGGATCGGTGGGCCTGACGGCTTCGTGGGCCATGGCGGCGCCTCCGAGCCCCGCCATCGTCGGCTGGTTCAGCATGGGGCCGCGGCCGGGCGAGGTCGGCAGTGCCGTCATCGCCGGTCACTATGGCTGGAAGAATGGCATTCCTGCGGCGTTCGATGATCTGCATAGCTTGGCTGTCGGAGACGAGGTCTTCGTGGAGGACAAGGACGGGACGATCGTCGCTTTCGTAGTGCGCGAGGTCACGACATTCGGCGAGAAAGATGATGCGTCAGCCATCTTTGACTCGAATGATGGGAAGGCCCATCTCAATCTGATCACGTGCGAGGGGATTTGGAATAAAGTCACCAAGAGTTACTCTGACCGCAGGGTCGTATTTGCGGATAGGGAGTAGCGACAACAAAAAAGGACGACCCGGGGCCGTCCTTGATTTCTAGAGATTGCTTTGTTTTACAGCGGAACGCTCTCGCGCCCCAGCTTTATTTTTACCGACGCCTCCAGGAGCATGTCTAGGGCGCCTCCATCCGATACGGGGAGGCCCTCGGGATGATCGAGGAAGCCTTCCTCTTTCGGAATCAGATGAGTCCTTGGTCGGACCTCTTTCATGCGCCTCAGAATATCCTCTCGGCCTTCGAGAGTGAAAAGAACATTATTTTTTGCCATAGCTACAGGTGCCTTTCTATCACCTGGACTAGATACTACTCGCGTTGTATCCTATGTCAATCATGCCGCAGATCCAAAAAGTCTGGAGAACGAAGGATAGGGCGGGTCTGGCGATCCTGATCCTCGTGATCCTGCAACTGCTCGTCTCGATGTTCCTGTTCGTACGATTTTTCGCATACGCTTCGGATATGCAGGCGCTGGCGCTCGGCATCTTCATGATGCTCTCTAATCTGATAGTTCTGATCTTCCTTTCAAAAAGGCTTCGAGATAGGGTTTGATGCCGGTAGGACTTTATCGCATGTGAGAAACTTCTGTGGGGAAATAAAAAACGAGCCGAAGTTAATTTCGGCTCGCGCAATTCCTGGCGATCAGATTAGTCGCAATCCATACAATCCGCATCGGCTTGATCGATCGCTTTCTTGCCTTCCGGGAAATCTCGCCAGTCCAAGATATGCTGTAATGTCGCGGCTTTGAGCAGAATCTCGAGGACGCTCGCGTCGGGTATGACATCATCGCTTCCGGCTTTCAGAAAACCGTGCTCACCGACTCGCCATTTTATCTCAGGGCGGGCTTCCTGTAAGCGATGCAGAACAGTCTCACGTCCTTCGGGAGTAAATAGAACTATATCTTGGTCCATTGAAGAGGTGCCTTTCTCTCACCTGGACTAGATACTACTCACGTTGTATTATCTGTCAACAAACCTAACCCAACCCAAATACCATGTCTATCACCCTCGTCTTCGAAGCCCACGGAACCACGTTCGACAATGAAGCCCACCTGTCTTCGGGCTGGAACGATATCGCTTTGTCGCCCCTTGGCGAGCGGCAGTCCGTGGAGATGGGCGACCGCTATAAGGACGACCATTTTGACGCTATCTTCTGCTCCGACCTCCAGCGTGCATACAAGAGCGCCGAGATCGGCTTTGGGACCAAGTGGCCCATCATTCAGGACAAGCGCTTGCGCGAATGCAACTACGGCGATCTGACCCAGAAGCAAAGCGAGATCATCGATGCCGAGAAGCCCAAGCGCATCACCGAGCCGTTCCCGAATGGGGAGAGCTATACTGAGACCACAGCGCGTATGAAGTCGTTTCTGGATGATCTGAAGAGGAACTATGACGGGAAGCGTGTAATGGTCATCGGTCATCGTGCCACCCAATACGGTATTGAGAATTATGTGAATGGCGTGCCGCTCATGAAGCTGGTGACGACGCATTTTAAGTGGCAGCCGGGGTGGGTGTATAATCTATAATAATGGATTTTTATATAATTTTTGCGGGTATCATTGAGCCAGGATTTGCCAATAGGCTTGTAGCGGCTATTAATAAAGCTGCGACAATTAGTGCCCAGAAAATAATCATTATATTTTCTTCATTAGGCGGAAATATTCAGGAGGGATTTACTATTGCGTCCGTCATTCAGAATTCAAAGATTCCTGTATCAATTCATGCCAGTAATAATATTGATTCAATCGCTAATGTTATATACCTCTCTTCGAAGGAAAGGACTGCAGAGTCTTACGCAAAATTTTATTTGCATGGTGCTGCTACGCAGGGCAACTTTGATGAGAAAGCACTAAAGGAACAGATGTTATCAATAAGGACAGATAATGCTAGAATTGCTCAATTCGTCTCTGAGAATTCGGGATTGAATTTTAAAAAAGTACAAGCAATGATGCGTGCAGGAACTACCTTCACGTCACAACAGGCACTGCAACACGGCATAGTCCAGGAGATTGTTCATAAGGAAGTGCCCGTGGGTGCTTTAAAGGAAGAAATTCTTATTGTCAATTAATATGAAAAAAGAGGAAGCAAAAAAAAATATTATTGAGTCGCTGATGGCTATGGGTGTCACCGACATTAATTTTCCAGAAAGTCCTGAAAATCTTATTGTGGCAACATTTAATTCTAAACAAATAACAAGCTTTGTTAGCGAAATATCTGGCTGGACCTATTCAGGAATTCATCTTGATCCTACTGGAAAACGTCAATATAAGATTGATTTCAAAAAATCTTAATTAACCTATTGACATCTTTCAATTTAATCGTATGCTCAATACGAACCCAGCTCCTGAAGAAGGGGTGGGAATAGCAACAAAAAAACATCCTGAACAAGGATCCAGAGAAAGGACAGAATATGTCTGAGTCAAAATTCAATACAGAGTTCATGCGCCAATTGCTCCTGAATGAAGAATTCGGGGAACTTGGTGGGAAGGTCTTCGATCTCCTTTTGGAGCGAAAGCCCTTTGAGGTAGGCGCCGTAATTTTGGGGGTGAATGAAAGGCATGCTATCGATATCGCCTGCGCAATGGCTGGTTCACGGCCGGAAGATTTTGTTGGGGCTGTAAACTGGATGGGTCGATCACCAGACAGCCGGCTTATTGGTAAAAACATCCACTTCGCGTATCTGGTGGGCATGTTCAAGGCAGTTGCGTATTTCAACGCGAACATGTGGGCTTCGGAAGGCTGGGAAGAGGTTTTCGTCGGTTCTATTCCAGGTTTTCTCAGGTCTGGTGGGCTTCAAAACAAAGCATGTTGTGAGAAAGAGCTATCCGATGTTATGGCCGCCTTTTTCCACCACAACAATGGCATGACGGATCGTGTTAAGCGCCAGGCTCTGAAAATTGTGGATGCATTCGACGGTCCCGGATGGGCGACTGATGCTCAGAAAGGAACCTTCGTCAAACGATTCTTTGACGAGTTTTACCACAAGTATTGGGCAGAGCGTTCTCACCTTTTCAAGCTGCGACACATGAAGGAAACCTTGATTAAAGAGGTTCCTCAAAAGGTGACAGCCTGAGCCCGACTCTTGGTCTTTGCGACACCCAACGGACATGTCTGTTGGGTCTTTTGTTTATCTATACAGAGCGTATACTTCCTTCCATGGAACCCCTCGCCAACCGCATCCGCCCTCAATCCCTCTCCGAATTTATCGGCCAATTTCACCTGGTTGGGCCTGATAAGCCGTTGCGCAAAGCCATCGAAGAGAAGCATCTTTTCTCATTCATCCTCTGGGGCCCGCCAGGCACGGGCAAGACCACGATCGCGCGCATCTATGCAAAAGCCGTGAATGCCCGCATCTACGAGCTCTCGGCCGTCTCGGCAGGCAAGGACGACATCAGGCAGATCGTAGAAGACCCTGACACGCTCATGGATCAACGGCCGAAAGTCCTCTTTCTCGATGAGATCCATCGTTTCAATAAAGCTCAACAGGATTTTCTTTTGCCCTACGTCGAGAGCGGCAAGCTGACCCTCATTGGCGCCACCACAGAGAACCCGAGCTTTGAAGTGATCTCGGCATTGCTGTCGCGCTGTCGCGTCTTCGTGCTGGAATCGCTCGGCGAAGATGACATCAAGGCCATCGTGAAGCGCGCAGCCAAGGTGGGCGGCTTCAAGGTACCTAAGGAATCACTGGACTGGCTGGCCTCGCTCGCCAACGGCGACGCGCGCATCGCTATCACTGCTATCGAGAACTGCCAGCGCCTGTATGGCACGATCACACTCGAGAATCTGAAGAATACATTCGAGCACTCTTTCATCCGCTTCGACAAGAAGGGCGAGGAGCACTACGACACGATCTCGGCCTTCATCAAGAGCATGCGTGCCAGCCAGCCGGACGCGGCGCTCTACTATCTAGCGCGGATGCTCTCGGGCGGCGAGGACCCGAAGTTCATCGCGCGGCGTATGGTCGTCTTTGCCTCGGAGGACATCGGTCTGGCACAGCCCACGGCGCTCGTCGTGGCGAATGCAGTCTTCCAGGCAGTGGACGTGATCGGCATGCCGGAGGCGCAGATCAATCTGGCGCATGGCGTGGCGTACCTGGCGCTGGCCAGCAAGAACCGCGATTCATACAATGCGTACTTCGAGGCGCTTGATGACGTGAAGAAGACGGGGAATCTGCCGATACCGCTCAAGGTCCGCAATGCACCGACCAAGCTCATGAAGGAATTGGATTACGGCAAAGATTACAAGAAGTATGATACAGAGAGCTATTTGCCCGAGAAGCTAAAAGGGAAGAGGTATTTGAAGCGGGATGAGAAGAACTCCAAGAAGAAAAAGGAGAATTGACTTGGAGTTATTCGCGAGTATGATTCATTCAAACAACGAAAGGTGAGTTTATGATCATTCAAAAAATATGCGGACATGCATGCCGGATTATCTCGACAATCCTCGGCCTCAGCTCCGAGGGAACTTCCTGGGGCGGCGCTGCAATTAAAAATGGCGTAAAGTGCGAATGGACCTATTTCAGTGATTTCGGTCCGATGACCCTTATTGCCAGGGGAGACCAGTCCAGGTCGCTTATGGGTTTGTTTGCAGTCAACGTGGGATATGATTCGCCTGATCAATCAGGCCGTATTCTCTCTTGCAGACTGGTCGTCCTTGATCGGGAAAAACAGGACAGGGTGACCATCGGCTACCCCTCTGCTTTCCGCGAGTTTTGCAGGCTTAATCAGCTTGGGCGCAGGAACGAAGGACCAAGAGTCGGTATGGTCGATTAAGTTTGATCAGGTACCATGTAACATCAGTGAGCCGTTCCCTTGGGGGGCGGTTTTTTATATTTACAAAATCCGCGGGGCGTGGTTATATGTGCACAGAACTGTCTTTGTCTTTGAAATTATGAAAACTATACTTACCGAAGAATGTCCTGAAGACCCCGTTGAGGAGAGCGTCCCCATCAAGACTTTGCGTGTAGGCGTCATCCGTTCATATGCGGATCTCGTGTATGCTCAGCGCAATCCCGATGCCGCTCAGGCGTACGGGTTGCGCCTCGATGCGATCTGCGGCCCTGAAGTCATCGAGAAGGTCCGCAACCTCAAGGAGCGCGGCAAAAGCATCATCCTGGACATACGGGCTCCCGAAGAGGGCGGTCGTAATAAAAGCTTGGATATCCCAACCCGGGCCATGCTTTTCCGTGAACATCTCGACATCGCCACGCATGTCGATATCGACGATGGATCCGCTGTGAAGCTCGCAGAGATCCGATCTTTCGCGAAAATGAGGGGCGTCAAGATCATCATCTCTTCGCGCTTTCTGCATTTTTTTCCGTCCGAGATGCGCATGCTTTGGCCGTTAGATCTCTTCAGAGCTGTGGAAGCTGATATCTTAAGGCTCGTGGCGGTGGTCAAACGACGGAGCGAGATGTCCCGTTTTGATGCCTTTGCGGAACAGGCGATGAAGGAATTCCCGGGCAGGATCGCCCCGATGGCTATCGGAGCCAAGTATGGCCAATCGTCGTGCAAGAGATTTGCCGTAAAAGGGGCAGCCTTTGTCGATTGTTACCTCTCCGAAGATGTTGGCGAAGAGGGCTGGCAGGCCTTGGAATTTAAGAAAGAGATGGGTGAGTGAGCCATCCGTTACCGCGCCGTTCTACAAGGGACGGCGCTTTTTTATCCAGCGAAATAAGTCTTGACACTCGATTTTAGGAGAGTAGTATCTGGGTCAGGAAAGGGGAAATTTAAAATGAAAATTGAAAACAATGGGCATAGTGCTGGGATGGAGCGGGAGGGAACTACGGCTTCTACCGGACACTCGTTCAACATCGACGGCTATGAGATATATATCGAAGTGACTGCGAATGAAAAAGGCGAACTCGTTTCGGTCAAGACGGCACCGCTGATCCCAGATAAGTCATCCTGGATCCCGACTTTTCTCGATATGCTGGAGTGCACGATCAACCGCGAGCTGTGTTATGGTATCCCGCTTGAATCCATCCTGCGCGATCACCTCGACCGGCTCTACTGGCCGAATGGGCAGACGAGCGATCCTGATATACCGCACGCATCTTCCCTCGAAGATTACATCTGCCGATATCTCGGCAGCAGATTCATTCCAGGCTTTTTGAAGAAGTATCCCGCCAAACCGATGAGCAAGACTCAGTCGATAGCCACGATGCACTGGCGATGATCTGATCTATCTTGCACGACGCCGTTTCTTGAGACGGCGTCTTTTTAATGGCCCCTTGACAGGAGCTGCAGATATGCTATACTGGTAACCGGACATATCGATGTACCGTTGATAGTTTGAGCCACGGAACAGCAGGGCTTTAGATGTTTTCCAAGCGACTTTTTCAGAGCCGCCGATTGCAGTCTTCTGATGCCTTGGCTGTTTGTAATTCAGTGTCTCGATAAATACGTTGCACGGTTTGCGTTTTTCAGACCGGATCGTGATCGTACTCCGAATATCCATTAGCGCGCGACCTCCAAAGTCACGCGCTTTTCTTTTTATATGGATTTCTCGACTGCTTCTGAAATTTTCGGATCGCTTGAATTCTCGAACCATTGTATCCTCGCGTCCCTCTTGAACCAGGTCATCTGACGTTTGGCATACTGGCCGATTTCAGTCGTGAGTATCCTGATCATTTCTGCCTTGGGTATCTGTCCTTGAAGGTAGCGAGCCAAGAATCTGTATTCGAGCCCGAGCTCCTCCATGCGCTCCCATGAAAGGCCGTTTGTGTGAAGCGATTTG